>ENA-UOJB01000054-UOJB01000054.1-human-gut-metagenome-genome-assembly--contig:-C48-NODE-54-length-157983-cov-15.279906_pt1 | contig 157983 bp, 160 predicted proteins | sample MGYA00242338_ERZ723885 | MGnify/ENA metagenome assembly ERZ723885
CCGGCGGTGTTTCGTAAGTTTCTTGTCGCATCTCTCGTATGTAGGTTTGTTCCGGGCGGCGCCCGGAGCTCTAGCCCGGTACATCCCGCCCAACAGCTCTGTGCGCCGCGGGTGAGAAAAAATCGGGGGCGGGCGATAAGCCCGCCCCCGGTCCTATTGCGTTACAACGGAGCGCTTATAGCTCAGCCGTTCTCCTTGGCATACTGGGTGGCCCAGCCGTCCACGAAGGCGGTCTTGACGTTGTCCCAGCTGCCGCCGTTGACGGTGTACTGGGTCAGAGCATCCACCACGCCCGCACGCCAGTCATCCACGGCGGGGGTCCAGTTGAAGGCCCAGGTCACAATGTAGTTGCCGGCAGCGGTATAGGCGTTGGCATCGGCAAAGAACACGTTGGCGGGAGTCTTGGCGTTCTTGAAGGGGCAGGGGCCAAACTGCTCAGCCAGCATGGTGGTGCCCTCGTCGGAGGTGACGACCCACTTCATGAAGTCCAGAGTGGCCTGGATGTCCTCTTCCTTGGCGTTCTTGTTGACGGCCCAGCAGTTCTCGGTGCCGCAGCACAGACCGGCCTTCTCCTCGCCCTCAACGCCGCAGTAGATGGGGATCATAGCCAGATCCTCGGGGTTCATCTTGAAGCCCTTGTCATCACTGGTGACCAGGTTGGCATACTCCCAGGAACCGTTCTGGAAGAACACGGCCTTGCCCTGGCCGAACTCGGCCTCGGAGGCATCGCCGGTGGCGGTGGTCAGAGCAGCGCCGGTGGTGGCGGAGTCAGTGGTGTACAGATCCCAGACGTTCTTGAAGGCATCCAGATAGGTGCCCTTGATGGCGGCGGGCTGAGAGGTGACCTTGTCATCCCGGAACTCATAGAACAGGGGCATGTTGGCCAGGTGACCGGAGAAGCGCCAGCTGGAGGAGCCCTCCAGGCCAGCGGAGCTGAAGGCGTCAAAGCCCAGCTCGGCGGCGCGGCTGTGGATGTCGTCGGCGACCTTCTTCAGGGTCTCAAAGTTGGTGATATCGGACAGCTCATAGCCGGCCTGCTTCAGCAGAGCCTTGTTGACGATGATGCCATAGGCCTCATAGCAGTAGCCGATGGACACGGTCTCGCCGTTGGCATTCTTCAGGTTGAAGTCCTGGGTGGTCATTTCCTTCATGACGTCGGTGTTATCCAGAGGATAGCAGAAATCGCCATAGGAGTTGACAGCGCCCTGGTTGCCCACCTGGAACATGGTGGGAGGAGCGGACTTGTCCAGCTCGGAGGTCAGCATGGTGTCATACTGGCCGGAAGCGGCGGTGACGACCTTGACCTCCACGCCGGTCTGCTCGGTGTAGGTCTTGGCCAGATCCTGCCAGGCCTGATCGGCCTCGGGCTTGAAGTTCAGGTAATACACGGAGCCCTTGGCCTCCGTGCCGCCGTTTGCGGGGGTCTTGGCGCAGGCTACCAGGGACAGAGCCATGACAGCGGCCAGGATCAATGCAAGAGTTTTCTTCATGATCAATTCTCCTTCATTATATATTTTTCAGGCGGTTTCCGCCGGAAAAACTAAGAAATGTCCCGCACGGACTCGCCGGTCCGCAGGGTGGTGTGGGCCGTCTCCCGGATGGGGCCGCCCCGGTGCTCCACCATGTCCAGCAGGATCTCCACACTGCGCCGGCCCATGTGCTCCATAGGCTGGCAGAGGGTGGTCAGGGCGGGGTTGATGTAATCCGAGATGGTCAGTCCGTCGATGGCGATGACGGAGCAGTCCTCGGGGATCCGCCGTCCGGCCTCCCGCAAAGCCCGCATGGCCCCGATGGCCATGTTGTCGGAGATGGCGAACAGGGCGGTGAACTGCGCCCCCGCCAGCAGACGCCGCTGCATGGCCAGATACGACTGCCGGATGTCGAAGGAACCGGCCTCGATGACCAGCTCCTGCTCCAGGGGCAGCCCGTGGGCCGCTAAGGCCCGGACATAGCCCTGATACCGCAGCTGGCTGATGGAGCGGTCCTCCGTGCCGGAGACCAGCGCCGCAATGCGCCGGTGGCCGCAGCGGTACAGCTCCGTCACCGCCCGGCAGGCCTCCTCCTCGTCGGCGATGGACACCGATGCATAGGAGTCCGGCGGCAGGGTGCCGTACTGGTTGTCATACGAGCAGCAGACATAGGGGATGTTCAGCGGCGCCAGCTCCTGGGGGGTATAGTCGGACCGGCCGCCCAATAAAATCAGGCCCCGCAGCCGCTTTTCCCGCTCCATCATGGCGCCCCGCTTCACCTCGTCGTCGCAGGTGCCGATCTGCTGCATCACCAGGGTATAGCCCCGGGCAGTGACCTGCTCCTCGATGACCCGGATGATATCCGTGTAAAACGGGTTGGACACGCCCCGCACCACCAGGCCGATGGCATCGGACTTGGTTTTCACCAGGTCCCTGGCGGTGTTGTTGGGAATGTAATTGGATCGTTGAATGGCGGAGAGCACCTTGCGCCGGTTCTCCGGGCTGACGTCCGGCCGGTCGTTGAGCACCCGCGACACCGTGCTGACGCTTACGCCGCACTGCCGCGCAATATCCTTGATGGTCATAAAGTGCGTTTCGTCTCCCTTCTTCTGCCATTCCAAAGGGGCGGCAACATTACCGGTAACGTTTCCGACCCCCTATGGCCCTACTTTACCAACTTTCGTCCCGTCTGTCAATGGCAATTGTGATTTTCTCCGAATCTCACAGTTTTTTGTCGTATTCTGTTGTGATTTTAACGGACGTCCTGCCGCAGAAGCTCCTCCAGCCGGGACTCGCCCAGCACCCGGATGCCCTGCTCCCGCAGAAGCCCGGCGGCAACGCCCCAGCCCTCCGTCAGAACGCCGGAAAAGGTGCCGTCATATACGGCCCCGGAGCCGCAGGAGGGGCTGCGCTCCTTGAGCACGGCGGCCTGGGCCCCGGTGAGCCGGGCCAGCTGCGCCGCAGCCTCCGCGCCCCGGCGATAGGCCTCCGTCACGTCCCGGCCGTCCCGGGTGACCACCCGGTCCCCCTGAATCTCCGCCGGAGGCCGGGGCGTGGGCAGTCCCCCGAAAATCTCCCCGCACACGGGGACCACATGGTGCTTTTCACATAAGGCCCGGGCCAGGGGATGGGCCTTGCTCTGCCCGTCGTACCGGCAGGGGACCCCCAGCAGGCACGCGCTGACCAGAATCGTCACAGTGTCAGCTCCTTTCCGTTCAGGCAGGCATAGACCAGCGTCTCCCCCCGATACCGCAGCTTCAGGGAGAAAAACGGCGCCCCCTGCCGCAGCAGGTCCAGAAAGATCCGGTCCCCGGCCCACTGGGGCAGGGCCGCCAGCCGGTCCTTGTGGATCCACTCCAGCACCCCCTCGTCGCAGTCCTCCCGGACCTGGCCGCTCCACTCCGTGGCGGTGAACAGGTGCATATATTCCGTTTCCCACCGGTCGGACACAAAGGTGACGATGCCCCGGTAGCGGTATCCGGTGACGGTGAGCCCCGTCTCCTCGTTGATCTCCCGCAGGGCGCACTCCTCGGGGCTTTCGCCGTCCAGGAACTTGCCGCCGATGCCGATCCACTTGTCGCGGTTGCAGTCGTTTTCCTTTTTCACCCGGTGGAGCATCAGATACTCCCCGGCGGGGTTTTCCAGATAGCAAAGGGTGGTATAGCGCATACATCCGCCTCCTTCGGCCCACTATTATAGCGTATCCCCCGAAAAAACGCAACTCTTGTGGAAATGTCCGGGCTGTGATATAATACCGGCATCATCTGTAGAAATGCGAGGTATTGCTATGCTGCTGATCCGTAACGCTTACATAAAGCCCATCACCGGGCCGGATATCCCCAACGGCTGCCTGCTGGCCGAAGATGGCCGCATCACCGCCGTGGCGGCCCACATCGACGCCCCGGAGGGCTGCACCGTCATCGACGCCGGCGGCCGCCTGCTGACTCCCGGCTGCGTGGAGGCCCACTGCCACATCGGCCTGGACAACCAGTGCATGCGCTGGGAGGGCATGGACTATAACGAGATCGTGGACCCCCTGACTCCCCAGCTGCGGGCCATCGACTCCATCAACCCCCAGGACGAGGCCTTCCCCAACGCCATCCGGGGCGGCGTGACCACCGCCTGCACCGGCCCCGGCAGCGCCAACGTGGTGGGCGGCACCTTCACGGTGCTGAAGCTGGCAGGCAAGCGGGTGGACAATATGCTGCTGAAGGAGCCTGCCGCCATGAAGTGCGCCTTCGGCGAGAATCCCAAGGGCTGCTATGGCCAGGGCCTGAAGAAAAGCCCCATGACCCGCATGGCCGTGGCGGCGCTGCTGCGGGAGCTGCTGTTCAAGACCCAGCGCTACCGGGACGATAAGCTGACCGGAAAGAATCCCCCCTTCGACATGAAGCTGGAGGCCATGCTGCCGGTAATCAACGGCGAGATCCCCCTGAAGTGCCACGCCCACCGGGCCGACGACATCCTCACCGCCGTGCGGATTGCCAAGGAATTCGGGGTGAAGGCCACCCTGGACCACTGCACCGACGGCGAGCTGATCGCCGACGAGCTGGCCAAGGAGGGCCTGCCGGTGTTCGTGGGCCCCACCCTGGGCAGCAAGAGCAAGGCCGAGCTGCGCCACAAGAGCTTCACCACCCCCGGAACGCTGTACAAGGCCGGGCTTACCGTCAGCATCATCACCGACGCCCCGGTGATCCCCCTGGAGAAGCTGCCCATGTGCGCGGGCCTGGCCGCCGACGCGGGCCTGCCTATGGACGAGGCCTGGCGGGCCATCACCATCAACCCCGCCCGCAGCCTGGGCATCGACAGCCGGGTGGGCAGCCTGGAGCCCGGCAAGGACGCCGATTTCGTCCTGTGGACCGCCGATCCCCTCACCACCATCGGCGGCCAGGCGTATATGACCGTCATCGACGGCCGGATCGTGTATCAGGCGGAGTAAAATCGCCCAAATTCCCGGGAAATCCCGATTTCCTCTTGCGAAGCGCCGGGTTTTCCTGTATAATCAACCAATAGCACATTACAAAGGGTACCGCGTACCTATTTTCGAGAGGACTGAAACAACTATGAGTGCATCCAGAGAAAAGAAAGCCCGCCAGGAATTCAACGCCAGCGGCGCAGTGGACCCCAAGGCCGCCCGTGAGGCGCAGGAGCGGGCCAAGCAGCGCCGGAGCAACTGGCTCTATGGCGGCATCGCCATCGTGTTCGTGCTGGTGGCCGCTGCGCTGCTGGTGTGGAACTCCAACGTGATCCAGCGGGGCTCCGCCGCCGTCACCGTGGAGGGCGAGACCTATTCCGCCGCCGAGGTCAGCTATTTCTATCATGTGGCCTATAACTCCATTGCCCAGAACCAGTACGCCTCCTATTACGGCCTGAGCACCTCCACTCCCCTGACCCAGCAGAGCCTCAGCGACATGGCCAAGACCCTGCTGGGCGTGTCCGAGGACATGACCTGGGACGCCTATTTCAAGGAGGCCGCCAAGAAGAGCCTGATCCAGATCACCATGCTCAAGAAGGGCGCTGCCGAGAAGGGCATCACCTGGAACGACGACATGCAGAAGGAGCTGGACTCCACCATGGAGACCCTGGCCACCTACGCCAAGTCCGCCGGTAAGAGCGAGGGCGAGTACCTCAAGCAGCTCTACGGCAGCAACATGACCAAGAAGATCTTCCAGGGCATCCTGAAGGACACCATCATCGCCTCCCACTATCAGCAGGACTATATCGACAGCCTGACGTATACCGACGATGAGCTGCAGAAGTACTATCAGGAGAACAAGAACTCCTTCGACGTGGCCAACTATGAGATGATCACCTTCAACGGCGCCGCCGCCTCCACCAAGGACGCCGACGGCAACACCGTCCAGCCCACCGAGGAGGAGAGCGCCGCTGCCCTGCAGAAGGCCAAGGACTCCGCCAACGCGGCCCTGGAGCAGGTCAAGGGCGGCGAGCTCCTGGTCAAGGCGGCCAAGGACTATGAGCCCATCGGCACCTATTCCCACCCCGAAGCCGGCACCTACAGCGGCGATGCTGCCACCAAGTGGGTGTTTGACGAGAGCCGCCAGGAGGGCGACACCGAGATCGTGGAAAACGGCACCTCCATCTATCTGCTGGTGTTCCACAGCCGGACCCGCAACGATTACAACACCGTGGACGTGCGCCACATTCTGTTCAAGGTGGACACCACCGGTCTGGACAGCAAGGTCGAGGATTACCAGGCCAAGCTGGAGGAGCTGAAGGCCGGCAAGAAGCAGGAGGCCGAGAACGCCCTCCAGGCCTGGAAGGATGCCGGCGGCGGAGAGGAGGCTTTTGCCAAGCTGGCCAATGAGCTGTCTGACGACACCGGCTCCAACACCAACGGCGGCCTGTATAAGCAGGTCTACAAGAACAAGATGGTCACCGGGTTCAACGACTGGTGCTTCGACGAGAGCCGCAAGGCGGGCGATACCGGCATCGTGGAAAACGACGGCAATTACATCGGCTACCACGTCATGTACTTCGTGGGCACCGACGATCCCTATTGGATGGTCCAGGTCCGCAACGCCATGACGAACAAGGCGTACTCCGAGTGGTCCGCCAACCTGGTCAAGGACATCACCGCCACCGAGAACTCCGGCATGAAGTACGTGGGCTGAGCCCCATTACGCAACAAAAAAGAGGCTGGCGGCTGCCAGCCTCTTTTTTCTGTGCCGGGGCCGGAGCAATTTTGGGTATTTTGCAATTTTCCCTTGCAAGTTCCGGCGGAATATGGTATAAATGGGGGTGCTTAAAATGCTTTGAACGGGAAGTTCCGCAATCATCGCCTTTCCAAGAGAGGACCGGTCACCGGCTGCAAGCCGGTCCGTCAGGCGCTGCGGTGTTCGCCCGGGAGCTGCCGCGAGGAAATGCGCGGACGGGTCATCCCCCGTTATCGGGAAAACGAGTGCGCGGTTCTGTGCCGCGAAGCTGGGTGGTACCACGGAAGCCATACGCCTTTCGTCCCAAGTGATTGGGAGGAAGGGCTTTTTTCGTCCCAAAAACCAAATCCTATCAAGGAGGAACCATATGAAAGAAAAACTGAAACAGCTGCTGCTGGAGGGGCAGGAGAAGATCCAGGCCGCCCGCAGCGAAAGCGAGCTGCAGGAGGTCAAGGGCCTGCTGCTGGGCAAGCAGGGCGCCCTGACGGGGCTTCTGAAGGAGCTGCCCCGGCTGGACGTAAGCCTGCGGCCGGAGATGGGCAAGGCCGTGAACCAGGCCAAGACCCAGCTGACGGAGCTGCTGGAGGCCAAGCGGGAGGAGCTGAAGCTGAAGGCCTCCGAGGTGGACCCGGACTTCGACATCACCGTGCCCGGTACGGCCCCCCTGTCCGGCGGCCTGCACCCCATCACCCAGATGTGCTACGACCTGAACGACGCGTTCCGGTCCATGGGCTTCGAGATCTTCGAGGAGTCCGACATCACCAGCGAGCTGTACGGCTTCGACAACCTGAACTTCCCCCCCAACCACCCCGCCCGGGAGAGCATGGACACCTATTGGCTGGATGGCCACGACAAGGGCCAGTGCTGGGAAAAGCTGTGCCTGCGGCCCCATCTGACCGGCGGCTCCGTCCGCTATATGCAGACCCACAAGCCCCCCTATCGCTTCGTGTACCCGGGCCGGGTATACCGCAACGAGACCACCGACGCCCGCCACGAGCGCGCCTTTTTCCAGTATGAGGCCCTGATCGTGGACAAGGACTTCACGTTCGCCTCCGGCAAGGTGATGATCAAGAGCATCCTGTCCAAGGTATTCGGCCGGGACGTGCCGGTGCGGATGCGGGCGGGCTTCTTCCCCTTTGTGGAGCCGGGGTTCGAGATCGACATGGGCTGCCTGGTCTGCGGCGGCAAGGGGTGCAGCGTGTGCAAGCACGTGGGCTGGATCGAGATCATGCCCGGCGGCACGCCCCATCCCAATGTCCTGCGCTCGGCGGGCCTGGATCCGGACGAATACACCGGGTTCTATGTGAACATCGGCCTGGACCGGCTGGTGATGATGCGCTACGGCGTGGATGACGTGCGTATGTTCCACAGCGCCGACCTGCGCTTTTTGGAACAGTTCCGTTAAAAGGAGGGGAAACACATGAAAGTATCGCTGAACTGGATCAAAGATTACGTGGACCTGCCCCAGGATATGGACCTGACCCGGCTGGCCTATGACCTGACCATGTCCACCGTGGAGGTGGAGGGGGCCGAGGACCTGGCCCGGCGGTTCGACCACATGCTGGTGGGCCGGATCACGGAGGTGTGCCCCCATCCCAACGCCGACAAGCTGCAGATCTGCCGCACGGACATCGGCGGCGGTGACATCCGGGATATCGTCTGCGGCGGCACCAACGTCCGCCCGGGCATGAAGGTGGCCGTGGCGGCCCCCGGGGCCATGTGCCGCTGGCACGGTGAGGGCGAGCCGGTGGAGATCAAGGAGGCCAAGCTCCGGGGCGTCAAGAGCTACGGCATGATCTGCGGCGCGGCGGAGATCGGCCTGGGGGATCTGTTCCCCACCACGGAGGAGGCCCACATTCTGGACCTCAGCGATTTCGACGCTGCGGCGGGCACCCCCATTGCCGACGCCCTGGACCTGAACGACATCATCCTGGAGATCGACAATAAATCCATGACCAACCGGCCCGACCTGTGGGGCCATTACGGCATCGCCCGGGAGCTGGCGGCTCTGTATGACCTGCCTCTCAAGCCCCTGCCCCCCTTCACCTGCGGCGCCGGGTCCGACGGCCTCACCGTCACCGTGGAGGACACGGAGCGCTGCCCCCGCTATATCGGCGCGGCGGTAGAGGGTCTGTCCGTGAAGCCCGCCCCCTTCCGGATGCAGAGCCGCATCTGGCGGGTGGGTATGCGGCCCATCAACGCCCTGGTGGATATCACCAACTATGTGATGCTGGCCACCGGCCAGCCCACCCACGCCTTCGACTCCGACAACATCGCCGGGCACATCATCGTCCGCCGGGCCAAGGACGGCGAGCAGCTGGAGCTGCTCAACGGCAAGGCCCTGTCCCTGTCCGCCGACGATCTGGTCATCGCCGACGAGGCGGGGGTGGTGGGCCTTGCAGGCGTCATGGGCGGCGCCAAGGACTCCGTCCTGCCCACCACCAACAAGGTGATTCTGGAGATCGCCAACTTCCAGGCCGCCGGCGTCCGCCGCACGGCCCTGCGGTATGACAACCGCACCGAGGCCTCCTCCCGGTATGAAAAGGCCATCGACCCGGAGCGCTGCGACCAGGCCCTGTCCCTGGCCATGAGCCTGTTCCGGGAGCTGTATCCCGACGTGCGTGTCACCAGCTTCTGCGACCAGTATCCCGCGAAGCTCCAACCGGCGGAGATCGACGTGTCCCTGCGGTGGCTGGACCGCCGCCTGGGCAAGCACCTGACCAACGACGAGATCGCCCATAAGCTGGGCCTGCTGGGCTTCCGGCTGGACTTCGACGGCGACAACATGCACGTCACCGTGCCCACCTGGCGCTCCACCGGCGATGTGGCCATCAAGGCCGACATCATGGAGGAGGTGGCCCGGATGGTGGGCTACGAGAACTTCCAGGCCGCCCCCATCACTACATCCTTCGACGGGGCCATCAACCAGCTGGACAAGGACCTGGAGCGCCGGATCAAGGAATATCTGGCCATCCGCTGCGGGATGCAGGAGATCTTCACCTATCCCTGGATGGACGAGCAGTACGTCAACGCCATTCTGCAGGACACCGCCGGGATCCTGGCCCTGTCCACGCCGCCGTCTCCCTCCGAGCGGCTGATCCGCTCCTCTCTGCTGCCCAATCTGTGCAAGGCCGTGGTGAAAAATGAGCGGTACTTCACGGAGTTCTCCCTGTTTGAAACGGCCCAGGTGTTCAAGGACGCGGACTATTCCGCCCCCTATGACCCCCGGGAGCTGCTGCCCTCCCAGCGCAAGAACATCGCCGGCGCCTTCGTGGCCCCGGCCAAGGACGTGACGGCCCTGTTCCGCCGGGCCAAGGGCGCCGTGGAGCAGATGCCCCGCTACACCCACATGGAGGGCTTCACCTTCCGCCAGGAGAAGCACCCGGTGTGGGCCGACCAGGTGGTGTGGCTGAACATCTTCCTTGGCGAGGAGCAGGTGGGCAACCTGGCATTGCTTGCCCGGAAGCCCGCCATGGCCTGCGGCATCAAGAATCTGGCGGTGATGCTGTTCGAGCTGGATGTGGACGCCTTGAGGCCCTTCCGCTCCCGCACCAACCGGTTCACCCACCTGCCGGAGTATCCCATGACCGACTACGATATCTCCCTGCTGTTCGACAGCCAGGTGAAGTGGAGCCAGATGCACGACGTCATCGCCCAGGGCATCCGGGAGGGCGGCCTGCTCCATGGGGCAGACTTTGTGGACGAGTACCACGGCAAGCAGGTGCCCGCCGGGAAGAAGTCCGTTACCATCCGGCTGACCATTGGCTCCCTGGAAAAGACCCTGACCTCCACGGAGATCGAGGAGTGCGCCTCCGGCGTCATCAAGAAGCTCACCAAGCGCCTGGGGGCGGAGCTGCGCACCCGGTAAAATCCATTTTTTCCTCTTTACAGCGCCGGAAAAATAGCGTATACTGATAGTGAATCAATAGAAAGGGGAGAAAGCCCGCATGGATGATTTCACCAGAAAGTTTGACGCCGCCCAGGATAAGGACGAGCAAATCCACTTTATCCTTACCTCCGTGTATGAGGCGCTGAAGGAAAAGGGGTACGACCCCATCAACCAGATCGTGGGCTATATCCTGTCCGAGGACCCCACCTATATCACCAACCACAACGGCGCACGGACCCTGATCTGCAAGGTGGACCGGGACGAGCTGCTGCAGGTGCTGGTGAAGAATTACCTGGAGATCTGAGCGTAATAACAAAAGCCGCCCTGGCCGGGCGGCTTTTGTTATTACAGTGGGAGCTTTCAGGCCCACAGGGCCTTCATGAAGTCGGGATAGGCCTTGTCGCAGATGTCCACGCAGCGGCCCATCAGCTCCAGGCAGATCTCGCCCACGTCGTGGGTGCGGAAGGCGGCGTCCATCTCCGCCTGAACGGTGTTGTCGTTGGTGTCCAGCACGAACTTGGCAAAGCGGAAGCGGCGGTTGGCCTCGTTGACCACCTTGAAGAAGCCGTCGATCTTGTTTTCGGGGAGCTTCACGATGTCGAACACGCGGATGGCCACGTCCTCGCAGTCCTTGTTGAAGAAAAAAATCATGCGGATGGAAGGGATGCTGTCTCCGGTGTATATCACGGTGACCTTCTCCATGCCGGAGTCGGTGACCTCAATGTCGGAGTGCTTGATGTCCTTGGCGTCCATGGCCTGGATGAACTGGCGGGTAGAATCGAGCATGAAAGGGACCTCCTTGATGGCAATTGATTCGTTACTCCATATATACCCCTTTTCCGGGGAATTGTCAACCGGCGGAATTGTTGACGCGGCGGACAAAAAAATCTCGCCACCGGAGGAAAAACGTGCTATACTAAGGGAAAAATCCGGGAGGTGACGGGATGGAGGAGATCACGGCGGCCTATGTGCGGCGGCTTCTGCCCCGGCGGGACCCCATGGGCCACAAGGGTACCTTCGGCAAGGTGCTGTGTGTCTGCGGCAGCGTGGGCTTTTCCGGCGCGGCGGTTTTCGCGGGCCGGGCGGCGGTGCGCACCGGGTCGGGGCTGGTATACCTGGGGGTGCCGGAGCCGGTGTGGCCGGTGGCGGCAATGAAATGCGACGAGGTGATGCCCTTCCCCCTGCCGTCGGAGGAGGGGAAGCTGTCCCCTCTGGCAGAGGAGGCCATCCGGCAGCGGGCCGGGGGCTGCGATGCGGTGCTGGTGGGCTGCGGCCTGGGGCGCGGCCCCGGGTGCGACGGGCTGGTGCGGCGGCTGCTGGACCTGCCCCGGCCGCTGGTGCTGGACGCCGACGGCATAAACGCCCTTTCCGGGCATATGGATGCATTGTCCCGGCGGCGGGACCGGATCACCGTGCTGACCCCCCATGAGGGGGAGTTTGTCCGGGCCGGAGGCGATCTTTCCCCGGGCCGGGAGCGGGCGGCGGCGGACTTCGCCCGGGAGCACGGGGTATACCTGGTGCTGAAGGGGCCGGGGACCATCGCGGCCGCCCCGGACGGGCGGTGTATGCGCAATCCCACCGGCAACTGCGGCATGGCCAAGGGCGGCAGCGGCGATGTGCTGGCGGGGATGCTGGTGAGTCTGCTGGGCCTGGGCCTGCCGCCTATGGACGCCTGCTGCGCCGCGGTGTGGCTTCACGGACGGGCCGGGGACCTGGCCGCCCGGCAGGTGGGCCTGTGGGGCATGACCCCATCGGACCTGCTGGACCGGATTCCTGCCGCTCTGCGGGAGGTCACGGAGTGAGACTTATCCAAAAGAGCTTTGCTCTTTTGGATAAATTAGGTTCCCGCTCCGACCCGCGCGTCCAAATGAGCCTTTTGCTCATTTGGACACACTCTCTCCGCGCAAAGTATTTTTCGCGACGTACACGCCCAACGGAAGTCCCCTTGGGGGGCGCCGCCGCGAAAAATGGATCGGACTTGATTCGCGGCCTGCGAGCCGCGAACTCTGCGAGGCGCATAACGGTCCGAGGCGGGCAGCGTGACAGACAGATAGATGTTGGGATAACGGAAAGCCTTCCGGAAAGGGAGGGTTTACCGTGAAAAAATGCTTGGTATGGCTGCTGGCGGCGGCGCTGCTGCTGGCCGGCTGCGGAAAAAAGACCGCGTCGCAGGCGGAGAGTCTGCGCCAGCGGTACCGGGAGATGCAGGCCGCCCATATGGAGGCGGAGATCACCTGCCATCTGGAGACGGAGAACCGCACGTTCACCGTGTCCTGCGACTGGACCCCCACCGGCGCCGGGACCACCGTTACAGGCCCTGAGGACCTGGCGGGGCTGACGGCCTCCGTCAGCGGAGAGGAGCTGACGGTGTCCTATGACGGGGCGGCTTTGTCCGCCGGAAGTCTGCGGGACGTGGCCCCGGCCAACTGCCTGCCGTGGCTGCTGCGGGCCATGGAGGAGGGGTATCTGGTGGACGCGGGGCAGGAGACCCTGGAGGGGCTTGACTGCCTGCGCCTGGCCCTGGACACCACCGCCCCCGGCGGCAAGGTGCTGTGCACCGTTTGGCTGGGCGGGGACGGGGCCCCGCTGTATGCCGAGTTTTCTCAGGACAGCCGCGTGGTGCTGACGGCCCGGCTGCTGTCCTTTACTTCAGAATAAAGAGAGGCTATCATCATGGAATCCACATTAAAGAGAACCTGGGCGGAGATCGACCTGGACGCTCTGGCCCACAACTATGGCCGCCTGCGGCAGCACATCGGGCCGAAGGTCCGCTTCCTGGGCGTGGTGAAGGCCGATGCCTATGGCCACGGGGCCGTGCAGGTGGCCCGGACCCTCCAGGAGCTGGGGGCCGACTATCTGGCGGTGTCCAGCATCGACGAGGCCATGGAGCTGCGGGCCAACGGCGTGACCATGCCGGTGCTGATCCTGGGCCACACCCCCAAGGAGCAGGTGGGGCGGCTGATGGAGCACCACATTACCCAGGCGGTCACCTGCAAGGCCAAGGCCCTGGAATACAGCCGGGAAGCCGCGGCCCTGGGCGGGACCCTGAAAATCCACATCAAGGTGGACACCGGCATGTCCCGGCTGGGGTACCTGTGCGACGGCAGTCACTTTGACGGCGGCGTGGAGGGCATCTGTGAGGCCTGCGGCCTGCCGGGGCTGGAGGCGGAGGGCATCTTCACCCACTTCGCCGTGGCCGACGAGCAGGACCAGGAGAGCCAGGCCTATACCCGGCGGCAGTTCGACCTGTTCTGCCGGGTGATCCGGGCGGTGGAGGAAAAGCGGGGGGTGCGGTTCCCCCTGCGCCACTGCGCCAACACCGGGGCCACCGCCTGCTATCCGGAGATGCACCTGGACATGGTGCGGCCGGGCCTGCTGCTGTACGGCTATGGCGAGTTTGCCCAGGGGCTGGACCTGCGGCCGGTGATGACCCTGAAAACCACCATCAGCACCACCAAGACCTATGAGCCGGGCACTTCCGTCAGCTATGGGCGGCTGTTCACCACCCGGCGGCGCACCCGCATGGGCGTGGTGCCCTACGGCTATGCCGACGGGTTCTTCCGGTGCCTGTCCGACCGGTGCAGCCTGATGACCGCCAAGGGGCCCGCGCCTCAGCGGGGCCGCATCTGCATGGATATGTCCATGATCGACCTGACGGACCTGCCGGGGGTGGACGTGGGGGACGAGGTGGAGATTTTCGGGCCCCACAACCCGGTGGAGGTCATGGCCGCCCAGGCGGGGACCATTCCCTATGAGCTGACCTGCGCCGTCAGCAAGCGGGTGCCCCGGGTGTATTTACAGAACGGACAGGTGACGGAGCGGGAGCTGCTGCTGCGGTTCTGACGCACGCCGCCGCCTGCCGCCCCATAGAATGAAGCGGGGCGGGAAAACCGGGTATAAATCCCCGGGCTGCGTGGGAGAATGAAAGTGACCCGTTTTTTCCGGGTACTTCTTCCGGCGGAGTGTGAACGTTTGTGGATACGAATGTCAAGCGCGGCGAAATTTATTATGCCGACCTGAGCCCGGTGGTAGGCAGCGAGCAGGGGGGCGTGCGCCCGGTGCTGATCGTGCAGAACGACACCGGCAACCGCCACAGCCCCACCGTCATCGCGGCGGCCATCACCTCCCAGATGGGCAAGGCCAAGCTGCCCACCCACATTGAGGTGGCGGCCCAGTGCTGCGGTCTGCCCAAGGATTCCGTGATCCTGCTGGAGCAGATCCGCACCCTGGACAAACGCCGCCTGCGGGAGCGGATGGGCCGGGTGGACGGCGCGGTGATGGAGCGGGTGGACGACGCCATTGCGGTGAGCTTCGGCCTGCCCCGCAGCAGATTGGTATAGCGGCCCGGCGGAGGGTACATAACCTTCCCCAGGCAGGAGCTCCCCCGGGAGAGGCATTTGTCTCTCCTGGGGGAGCTTTTTTGCCTTGACGGGGCCGCCTGGGTATGGTATCATAAGGTTTACAGAACATAAACAAAGGAGGTATGACCATGTATGAAGCATTTCGGGAGGCGCCGCAGTCCAAAAAGGACCGCAGCCGCCTGAAGCTGGGGCTGTGGATCACCCTGGCGGCGGTGCTGCTGGCGCTAACGGCCACGCCGTTTGTGTGGGCGTCCCGGCAGAGCGCGGCATACCGCCGGTATATGGACGCTCTGAACGGCAGCGTGCTGTATGCCCGGGAACATGACGGCGTGTGGCTGGAGCGGGCCGGCAGCCGCGTCCACTATCCTCAGCTGGCCGGGGCCGGTATCAGCGAAAAGCTCCGGCAGGCCGGAATGGGAAAGCGCCAGCAGGAGCTGCCGGAGGGAGAGGGTGTGACCCTGGACTTCGGCGACGGCAGTCTTCTGCGGCTGTGGGAGGTGCCGATCCGGGGCGGCTATACCCCTGAGGAGACCTTCGGCGTGTTCGTGGCTTATACCTATCCCAACGGAGAGACATACTGCTATGATACCGATAACCTGGGGTGGGACCGGGTGGTGGACAGCCTGCCCTCTGCCGGGTAAGGCGGGACGGGGCATCCCCGGCGGAGACTGTGCATACACTGGCACAGCCCCTGCCGGGGATGCTTTGATGAGGAGGCGCGCTGCATGACGTATCCTGTGTATATCGGGGACCGGGCCGCCGGGACCATGACGGTGACGGCGGCGGGGGAGGACCACCTGTTCGAGGTGATCTGCCACCCCCCGGAGCCGGGCCTGTGGCGGGTCTGGGTCCAGGGGGAGGGACAGCGGCTTTCACTGGGACTGCTGGAGGGCGGGCGTCTGCGCCGCCGGTTTTCCCGGCGGATCACCGGGCCGCTGGGGGCCATCCGGTGGGCCGGGGCGGAGTCCTGCGCCGCGAAGGACTCCCCGTGGCGGCCCGCCGGGCCGGAGGACTGCCCCCTGCCCCTGCCGCCGGGGAGTCTGTGCCGCCGGGAGGGGCGGCGGGTGCGGCTGGCCGCGCCCTATGACCGGGAGGGGCCGTTTCCCCTGACGGAGCTGTTCTGCCTGGCCCGGATCCGGGCCATGGACGGAGGCCTCTGGGCGGAATATCGCTTTGAGGACGGGTATCCTGTGCCGCCGGAGGAAAATTGAAATTTGCATATTCCGCCGCCATGTGCTATAATAAGCTGAACATTATCGCCATAGAGGAGGAATATGCCCATGAGATGTCCCTATTGCGGCTATCGCGAGAGCAAGGTGGTGGATTCCCGTCCCGCCGACGAGGGGGCCAGCATCCGCCGGCGGCGGGAGTGCCTGTCCTGCGAGAAGCGCTTTACCACCTATGAGACCGTGGAATATCTGCCCATGGTGGTGATCAAGAAGGACGGCAGCCGCCAGAGCTTCGACCGCAGCAAGGTGCTGCGGGGCATCCAGCGCTCCTGCGAAAAGCGCCCGGTGTCCGCGGCGGACATGGAGCGCATGGCCAGCGAGATCGAGCAGGAGCTGCAGAACTCCCTGGAGCGGGAGGTCAGCACCGTGGCTATCGGCGAAAAGGTCATGGAGAAGCTGAAAAAAGCCGACGAGGTGGCCTATGTCCGGTTCGCCTCGGTGTATCGCCAGTTCAAGGATATCAACACCTTCATGAGCGAGCTGAACAAGCTCCTGAGTGAAAAATAATTGAGGCTGTCAAAAAACCCGGAAATCTTCCGCCATCGGAAAGGAAGATAGTTACGAAAGAAACCCATCAGGGGTGTCTTTCGTTTGCAATCACAGGTCTTTCAGAACTTTCTAAGTTCTGAAAGACCGCACGCAACTTGTCAAAATGACTTTTTTGACAAGTTGAAATAATTATAGAATGTTCCGCAGGCTCAGGCGCTCCAGCTCGTCCAGCTGCTGCAGCTGCTGGCGCAGCTGGGCCAGCTCCGGCAGCAGGTCGCCCCCCTGCCGCAGGCGGCACAGGGTCCGGCAGCGGGTCAGCGTCACCTGGGCCGCGTCCAGGGTCTCGTGGTGGATGACCACATGGAGGAAGTCCTGGGCCGACTCCCAGTCGGCGGACAGGGCGTCCATGGCCTCCCGGGCCATGTCCCAGCGCTCCTGCTCCGCCAGCTGGGCGATCCGGTCCGCCTGGTCCATCCACCGGTTGGTCCGGCGGTTCAGAGCCGCCGCGTTGAGAATGCACAGGGCCAGCAGCACCGCCAGCACCAGTGAGGGCACGATCAGAAACCGCTTCATACGTCCTCCTTGGCCTGGCAGATCACGTTGCCCCCCTGGTCCAGGGACAGGAGAAACACCTGAGACGGGTCCGTCAAGTGCTCCCGCTTCAGCTGCTGCCGCAGCCACGCGTCATCCACGTCCATTTTCTTCATGTTGTCCCGCAGCAGCCGCCCGTCATTGATCAGCAGCACCGGAAGAAGCTGCTCGGTGACGTTCAGGGACAGCTGACGGGGCGTTACCGGCTGGGCCTGGGGCCGCAGCAGCACCGACACCTGGCCGCTGGTCTCCAGGACGGCGTACTGCACGTCCTTCAGGTCGGTGACCCCCTGGCCCCGCAGCTCCTCCAGAAGCTCGTCCACCGTCATGCGGTTGTGGCGCATGGCCCGCTGCTGGAGCTTCCCGTACCGGACGACGATGGCCGGTTCCCCGCAGATCAGGGACCGGAACCGCCCGCTGCGGAAGCTGATATAGCTTAAAAGCGTGGTCAGGGCCAGCAGGGTCAGAATGGGCACCACGCCGTTGATCAGCGGTGAGTCGAAGTCCTGCATGGGCACCGACGCCAGGTCCGACAGCAGCATGGTCAGCACCAGCTCAATGGGCTCCAGCTCGCCGATCTGGCGCTTGCCGGTCAGGCGCAGCCCCGCGATCAGCAGCAGATACAGGATGATGGTGCGGAAAAAAGCAGTGGCCATGAGCATTCCCCCTTCTATGGCCAGTATGCGCGGGGGAGGGGAAATTATACCGATTCAACCGGCTCCAGGCCGTTTGATATATATGACGCAGAACCGGAGAAAGGAGGCCCCCGGGAAAATCCCATACCAAGCGCCATGTGCCTGCCGTTTCCCGGCAGGATAACGAGGAGGAGAGAGGATCGAACCTTCGGCGGGAGCTCTCCCGCGCCGTCCGGGCGCGCACGCAGCGGGCAAATATGCGGGTGACCGCAAAACAGAGACGCTGCGACCGGAAATCGAGGCAAATTGTCTGCGTATTTGTCCTCCCCATTATCAGAAATCAGGAGGAATCATCAATATGTGTGGAATCGTAGGATATGTTGGCCGTCAGGAGGCCGCCCCCATTCTGCTGGACGGGCTGGAGCGGCTGGAATACCGGGGCTATGACTCCGCCGGTATCGCCGTGTGCGGCGATGGCGTGCTGCGCCTTTGCAAGAAAAAGGGCCGGGTGGCGGCTCTGCGGGAGCTGACCCATGACGGTGGGGACCTGCCCGGCACCCTGGGCATCGGACACACCCGCTGGGCCACCCACGGCGAGCCCAACGACGTCAACGCCCATCCCCATATGAGCCAGAGCGGCAAGTTCGCCGTGGTCCACAACGGCATCATCGAAAACTTCATCACCCTGAAGGAGGAGCTGCAGCAGAAGGGCTATGTGTTCCAGTCCGAGACGGACACGGAGGTGGTGGCCCAGCTGCTGGACTATTACTACAGCGACTGCGGCGACTTCTTTGAGGCCATGAACCGCCTGCTGCACGCGGTGGACGGGGCCTATGCCCTGGGCATTATCTGCGCCGACTATCCCGACCGGCTGGTGGCCGCCCGGAAGGACGCTCCCCTGCTGCTGGGCTTCGGCGATGGGGAGAACTTCATCGCCTCCGACGTGACGGCCCTGATCCGCCACACCCGGGACATCGCCTATATGGACGACGGGGAGCTGGCCATTCTGTCCCGCAGCGGCATCCGGGTATACGACCGCCAGCTGCGCCCGGTGGAGAAGAAGCACCACCATGTGGACTGGGAGGTGGACGCCGCCGAAAAGGGCGGCTACGCCCACTTCATGCTCAAGGAGATCATGGAGCAGCCCGCCGCCATCCGCAAGGCCACCGCCGCCCGGATCCAGGGGGGCCGCGTGGTGCTGCAGGACCTGACCATGACCCCGGAGCAGATCCGGGCCATGGGCCGCATTTACATCGTGGCCTGCGGCTCGTCCTATCATGTGGGCATGGTGGGCAAATATAACCTGGAGCGGATGCTGCGGCGCAGCGTGGAGGTGTGCCTGGCCTCCGAGTTCCGGTATGCCGACCCCATCGTGGGGGAGGGGGACCTGGTCATCGTCATCAGCCAGTCCGGCGAGACCCTGGACACCATGGCCGCCCTGCGGGAGGCCAAGAAGCGGGGGGCACGGATCCTGTCCATCGTCAACGTGGTGGGCTCCTCCATCGCCCGGGAGTCCGACGACGTGCTGTATACCTGGGCCGGGCCGGAGATCGCCGTGGCCACCACCAAGGCCTACAGCACCCAGATGGCGGTGCTGAACCTGCTGGGGCTGTATTTCGGCGAGGTCATGGGCACCGTGGACTACGAGACCTACACCGCCATGGTCCGGGATATCCTGGCCCTGCCGGAGAAGCTGGAGCAGGTGCTGGCCCAGGCGGATCAGATTCAGCAGATCGCCAGGGATTTCGCCGGGCGGGACGACGTGTTCTTCATCGGCCGGAACCTGGACTATGCCCTGAGCATGGAGGGCAGCCTGAAGCTCAAGGAGATCAGCTATATCCACTCCGAGGCCTACGCCTCCGGTGAGCTGAAGCACGGCACCATCTCCCTGATCGAGGAGGGGACCCCCGTCATTGCCCTGAGCACCTACGGTCCCCTGTTTGACAAGGCCATGAGCAACGTGGTGGAGGTCCAGGCCCGGGGCGCCAACGTCCTGGCCCTGACCACTGAGACCCACCGGGACGCCATGGCCGCCCGGACGCCCCGGGTGCTGACGGTGCCGGACGTGGAGCCTATGCTGCTGCCCCAGCTGGGGGTGGCTCCCCTGCAGCTGCTGGCGTACTACATCGCCCTGGAGCGGGGCTGCGACATCGACAAGCCCCGGAACCTGGCCAAGAGCGTCACCGTGGAGTAAAAATCGCAATACACCGAGGGAATTATGAACAACATCAGAATCGTACCCATGACGGCGGACCATCTGGACGCCCTGGAGCAGCTGGAGCGCACCTGCTTCTCCCGGCCCTGGTCCCGGAAGATGCTGGCCGAGGAGCTGGACAATGAGTGCGCGGCCTTTTTAGTGGCGGAGGACGCCGCCACCGGCCAGGTGATCGGCTATGCCGGGCTGCTGGTGGCCGCCGACGAGGGGTATATCACCAATGTGGCGGTGTTTCCCCCGTATCGCCGCCGGGGCGCGGCGGGAAAGCTCCTGGACGTGTTCCTGTGCTTTGCCCGGGCCAACCATCTGGCGTTTTTGACCTTAGAGGTGCGGCCCAGCAACGCCGCCGCCATTGCCCTGTATACCCGGTTCGGCTTCCGGGAGGCCGGACGCCGCCGGAACTACTATGACCTGCCCAAGGAGGACGCCCTGATCCTGACCCGGACCTTTGAGGAGGATGACCAGTGAATATTTTAGCCTTTGAATCCTCCTGCGACGAGACTGCCGCGGCGGTGGTGCGGGACGGGCGGACGGTGCTGTCGGACGCCATCCTGTCCCAGGCGGATATGCACGCGCTGTATGGCGGCGTGGTGCCAGAGATCGCCTCCCGGAAGCACGTGGAGGCCATTGCCGGTCTGACGGATCAGGCTCTGCGGGATGCGGGTCTGACCCGGCGGGACATTGACGCCGTGGCCGTGACCTATGCCCCGGGCCTCATCGGCGCGGTGCTGGTGGGGGTCAGCTTCGCCAAGTCCGCCGCCTATGCCCTGGGGGTGCCCCTGATCCCGGTGCACCACGTCCGGGGCCACATCGCCGCCAACTATCTGGCCTTTCCGGAGCTAGAGCCGCCGTTTCTGGCCCTGGCCATGTCCGGCGGCAACACCCTGATCGTGGACGTGAAGGACTATACGGATATGGAGGTTCTGGGGGCTACCCGGGACGACGCGGCAGGGGAGTGCTTCGACAAGGCCGCCCGGGTGCTGGGCCTGCCGTACCCCGGCGGAAAGCCCATGGACCAGCTGGCCGCCCGGTCCCCGGGCGGGAAATACGTCCTGCCCCGGGCCCATGTGGAGGGTGCGCCTCTGGATATGAGCTTCTCGGGCCTGAAAACCGCCGTGGTGAACCTGGCCCACAACGCCCAGCAGAAGGGGGAGCCTCTGGACGCCGCCGCCCTGGCCCACGACTTCAACCAGGCGGTGTCCGACGAGCTGGTGCCCCGGGCCATGGAGGCCGCCCGTCTCCGGGGCCGCCGGTGCATCGTGGCCGCCGGAGGGGTGGCCGCCAACACCATCATCCGGGGAGACCTGGAGAGGGCCTGTGAAAAGGCCGGGTACCGGCTGTATCTGCCGCCCCTGCGGCTGTGCGGCGACAACGGCGCCATGATCGGGGCCCAGGGATACTATGAGTATCTGGCGGGCCGCCGGGCGGGGCTGGACCTGAACGCCTACGCCACCATGGAGCTGGACGATATTTTCTATTGAGAAAAAGCGCCCCCGGCGGATTTCCGCCGGGGGCGCTTTGCACGGATTTGCCTGTTTCGTTTTGTCCTGCTTCCGCCCGGGACAAAACCGGCCCTGCCCGGGACGTCCCTCTTTGTCCCGGGACGGCTTCCCCCGGATTGACGGCGGGGCGGCGGGTGTGTTATACTGGGGGCAAATCCAATTTACGGAGGGAAACCATCATGGAAGTTACCCAGCGTTTTCTGAAATATGTGTCCTTTGACACCACCTCCAGCGAGACGTCGGACACCGTCCCCACCACCGACCACCAGAAGGTTCTGGGCCGGTATCTGGCCCAGGAGCTGGCGGAGCTGGGCCTGGAGGGGGCCCACATGGACGACAACGGCTATGTGTATGCCCTGCTGCCCGCCACCCCCGGGTGCCAGGCTCCGGCCCTGGGCCTCATCGCCCACATGGACACCTCCCCCGCCGTCAGCGGGGCGGACATCCATCCGGAGATCGTCACCTATCAGGGCGGGGACCTGCCCCTGAAAAAAGCCGGGAGCCTGAAGGTGAAGGACTTCCCCTTCCTGGAGCGGTACATCGGCCAGGAGCTGATCGTCACCGACGGCACCACCCTGCTGGGAGCCGACGACAAGGCCGGCGTGGCGGAGATCGTCACCGCCTGCGAATACCTGCTGGCCCATCCGGAGGTCCCGCACCGGGCCATCGCCGTGTGCTTCACCCCTGACGAGGAGGTGGGCAAGGGCGCCGATCACTTTGATCCGGAAAAGTTCTCCGCCCGGGCGGCCTACACCGTGGACGGCGGCGAGCTGGGGGAGATCGAGTATGAGAACTTCAATGCCGCCGCCGTGACCCTGACGGTGGAGGGCGTGAACATCCATCCCGGCTCCGCCAAGAACAAGATGAAAAATGCCATCCTGCTGGCCAACCAGTTCATCTCCCTGCTGCCTGCGGCGGAGGCTCCCGCCCACACGGAGGGCTACGAGGGCTTCTACCATGTGACGGACCTGGCCGGAAACGAGAGCCAGGTGGTGCTGCACGCCATCATCCGGGACCATGATCTGGAGAAATTCAACGCCCGGAAGGCCTTTGTGGAGCGGCTGACCGCCTATCTGAACGATCAGTGGGGCCGGGGCACCTTCCGGCTGGACATGAAGGACAGCTACTACAACATGAAGGAGAAGATCCGGCCCCATATGGAGCTGATCGAAAACGCCAAGGCCGCCATGGAGGCCGTGGGCGTGGAGCCGGTGATCGTTCCCATCCGGGGCGGCACCGACGGGGCGCGTCTGTCCTGGGAGCGGGACATTCCCTGCCCCAACCTGTGCACCGGCGGCGCAAACTTCCACGGCGTCCATGAGTTCATTCCCGTGCCGTCTATGGAAAAGATGGTGCAGGTGCTGGTGGAGCTGGTAAAGGCGTAAGACAGAACGTAAAATCCCCCGACCGGCGGCTTGAGGTGCCGCCGGTTGGGGGATTATTTTACTTTTCGATGACCACCTTGTCGTCCTTCAGACGGACGTGGGCGGTGTCGCCGGACTTCAGCTGACCATCCAGCATCTGTTCGGCCACCACGTCCTCCACCTCGTTCTGGAGGGTGCGGCGCAGGGGACGGGCGCCGTAGCGGGCATCGAAGCCGTCCTTGGCCAGAGCGGCCACGGCATCGTCATCCGCCTGGAGGGTGATGCCCTGGGCGGCCATGCGGCTGCCGATGGTATCCAGCATCCGGCGGGCAATGCTGCGGATGTTCTCCTCCGTCAGCTGGTGGAACACGATGATCTCGTCGATACGGTTCAGGAACTCCGGACGGAAGGTCTGGCGCAGCTCCGCCATAACGGCGTCCTTGATGCGTGCAAACCGCTCCTCCTCGGTGCGCTTGGCCGCCTCACCGCTGCCGTCAAAGCCCAGAGGCGTGTCGGCGGCGGTAATATTCTTGGCCCCCACGTTGGAGGTCATGACGATGATGGTGTTCTTGAAGTCCACCCGGCGGCCCTGGGAGTCGGTGACAATGCCGTCCTCCAGAATTTGCAGCAGGATGTTCCACACATCGGGGTGGGCCTTCTCGATCTCGTCGAACAGCACCACGGAATAGGGCTTACGGCGCACCTTTTCCGTCAGCTGGCCGCCCTCCTCGTGACCCACGTATCCGGGAGGCGAACCCACCAGACGAGACACCGTGTGCTTCTCCATGTACTCGGACATGTCGATGCGGATCATGGCGTTCTCATCGCCGAACATGGCCTCGGCCAGGGTCTTGCACAGCTCGGTCTTGCCGACGCCGGTGGGGCCCAGGAACAGGAAGGAGCCGATGGGCCGCTTGGGATCCTTCAGACCCACACGGCTGCGGCGGATGGCCTTGGCCACGGCGGCCACGGCCTCGTCCTGGCCCACCACCCGCTCATGCAGGACCTTCTCCAGCTGCAGCAGCCGCTGGCTTTCGTCCTCCGTCAGGCGGGTGACGGGAATGCCGGTCCAGCCGGCCACCACCTTGGCGATGTCGTCCTCGGTGACGGTGCCGCGGTTGGCGGACATCTGCTTGTGCCACTTGTCACGCTCAATTTCCACCTGCTCCTGATAGTCCTTCTCGATATCCCGCAGCTGGGCGGCCTTCTCGAAGTCCTGGGCGGTGACGGCCTCCTCCTTCTCCCGGTGCAGGGCGGCGATCTTCTCCTCCAGATCCTTCAGATCGGGGGAGGCGGACTCGGCGGCCATACGCACCTGGCTGGCGGCCTCGTCCATCAGGTCGATGGCCTTGTCCGGCAGGAAACGGTCGTTGATATACCGGCGGGACAGCCGCACGGCGGCCTCCAGGGCCCCGTCGGTGATGGTCAGGTGATGGTGGGCCTCATACTTGTCCCGCAAGCCCTTCAGGATCTCCAGCGTGGCCTCGGGAGAGGGCTCGCCCACGGTGATGGGCTGGAACCGGCGCTCCAGGGCGGCGTCCTTCTCAATGTACTTGCGGTACTCGTTGAGGGTGGTGGCGCCGATGACCCGGATCTCGCCCCGGGACAGAGCAGGCTTGAGGATGTTGGCGGCGTCCACCGCGCCCTCGGCGGAGCCTGCGCCCACGATGGTGTGCAGCTCGTCGATGAACAGGATGACGTTGCCGGCCTTCTTCACCTCGTTGATGGTGTTCTTGATGCGCTCCTCAAACTCGCCCCGGTACTTGGTACCGGCCACCATACCGGACAGGTCCAGGGACAGGACCCGCTTGTCCAGCAGGTCCTCGGGCACGTCGGCGGCCACGATGCGCTGGGCCAGGCCCTCGGCGATGGCGGTTTTGCCCACGCCAGGCTCACCGATCAGCACGGGGTTGTTCTTGGTGCGGCGGGACAGAATCTGGATGACCCGGGCGATCTCCTTTTCCCGGCCGATGACAGGGTCCAGCTTCCCGCTGCGGGCGGCCTCGGTCAAATCGCGGGTGAACTCCGCCAGGGCGCCGCCCTTCTTGCCGTCCTCCCGGGAGGGAGCGGCGGAATTGCCGCCTGCGGCGGCTGCGGCCCGGGGCGCTTCGTTGATCTTCTTCACCACGGCGCTGTACAGCTTCTTGGGGTCGATGCCCACGGTGCGCAGCACCCGGATGGCCATGTTGTTGCCCTCACGCAGCAGGCCCATCAGCAGATGCTCGGTGCCGATATAGCCCGCACCGGTGCGGGACGCTTCGGACACGGCCAGCTCCACGGCGCTCTTGGCCCGGGGGGTCAGCCCCTGGGAGGGAGCCGCGCCGGAAAGGCCGGTGCCCACGCTGCGATGGAGCACATCGCAGATCATATCATCGGTGAGGCCCGCTTCCTCCAGGACGCGGTGGGCAATGCCCTCCTCCTCACGCATCAGGCCCAGCAGCAGGTGCTCGCTGCCCACATAGCCATGGCCCATTTCCTCGGCGGCCTCCTGGGCCAGCCGCAGGGATTCCTCCGCACGGGGGGTGAATTTATTTTCCATCATAGTTTACACTTCCTTTCGGTTGATCGGCGTAACGCTTACGCCTGGGGCAGGGACCGCAGCTGGTCCCGGAGCTTGGCGGCTTCCTCGAAGTTCTCGGTTTCCACGGCGTGGCGCAGCTGGGTCTCCAGGGCGTTGCGCTGGCGCTGGCGGCTGAGCTTCTCCCGCTCGTCGCCCTGGACCAGGTTGTCCTCCCGGGGCTCCTCCGCCGCGCGGCGGGCCTGCTGGGTCACGTCCACGGGTTCCGGGAACTCCGTCAGCAGGCGGCTGCCGAAGCCGCCCAGCAGGGGCTCCAGCATCCGGAAGGGACGGGTGAAGAAATCGTCATCGTCCCAGAAGCTGCTCATCATGGGGCGGCGCATATCCTGCACCAGGCCCAGCTGACGGGCGCATTCGGGGCACAGATGGCTCTCCATGACCCGGCCGTTGATGTTGCTCTTATAGTAAAACGTTGCTTCGTTCTTTCCGCAGTTCTGACATTTCATAATGATTGCCTCCTTATTGAAAACTCAAACCAGGTGAATCAGCACCTGCTTGAAAATACTGGCCCGGAGATCGTCCCGCCGGTCCTTGGGAACGGAGCGGAGGGAATTGTCGGACACGGCCCACAGAAGGGTCTGCGCCACGTTCCGCTCCACCGCCTGGGACTGGACCAGGTTTGAAAGAATGGCCCGGGCGCTGGCCAGGTCCAGCGTATCGCCCACGGAGTTGATGACGTGCATCAAGAGCGTGTGGCGGTCCACCTGCACCCGGGTGATGCGGATGTAGCCCCCGCCGCCCCGGCGCGACTCCACAATGTAGCCGTGCTCCGGAGAAAACCGGGTGGACATCACATAATTGATCTGGCTGGGGACGCAGCCAAAGCGTTGGGCCAGGTCGCTGCGCTGCAGCTCCAAAACCCCGTTGGCCTCCTCCAGCTCCGCCTGGATGAACCGGGCGATCATATCCGATGTACCCAAGCCCTTCACTTCCTTTCTGTTTCGATTCGGCCTGTCTGACTTTGCCTTTCTTTGACCTTTGGCTATAGTATACCACCAGGTTTCAAAATGTCAATAGGGAATTTTGACTTTCTTTGACCTTTTCTGTAAACAAATTGTAAACGAGAAAACCGCCGCCTGCGGAGGCAGGCGGCGGGGGTTATTCGGGGTTTTCCATAAAATAGTCCCGGGTTTGTTGGATATTGTGCTGAATTTCGGCCTTCAGCTCCTGGGGGGAGGCGAATCTGCGCTCCGGGCGCAGGCGGCGGCAGAACTCCACCCGGATGGTTTTGTCGTAGAGGTCGCCGTCGAAATCCAGCAGGAAGGTCTCCACCGACACGGCGTCGCCGTCGCTGACGGTGGGACGGGTGCCGATGTTGGTGACACCGGGGACGCTGGCGCCGTCCGGCAGGAACACCCGGGTCACATACACGCCCCGCGCCGGCAGCAGAACATGGTCCGGCGGGGTCAGGTTCACCGTGGGGATGCCGATGGTGCGGCCGAAGCGGCAGCCGTGGGTGACGGTGCGGGTCAGGCAGTGGCGGTGGCCCAGGAAATCGGCGGCCCGCTCCATCTGTCCGCTTTCGATAAGGGTGCGGATATAGGTGGAGCTGACGGTGATGCCGTCCAGGGTCACCTGAGGGATGATGTCACAGCCGATGCCCCGCTCCCGGCAGCGGGACAGGAGTTTGTCCGGGTCCCCCTGGTTCCGGTGGCCGAAGTGATAGTCGTGGCCTGCCACCAGGTGCACCGCGCCATAGGTACCGATCAGCAGATCGTCGATGAAATCCTGCCAGGGCATGGTCATCATGGCCCGGTCAAAGGGGGCGATGATCACCTGGCGGATGCCGTAAAGCCGCTGCATCAGGTCCCGGCGGTCGTCGGGGGTATTGATCAGGCCCACCGGGCGGCCGGTGACCACCTCCTTAGGCGGGCGGTCGAAGGTGAAGGCGGCGGGGACGGCCTCCAGCTCCCGGGCCCGGGCGGCGGTTTTTTCCAGCAGGGCTCCGTGGCCCCGGTGAACGCCGTCGAAAAAGCCCAGGGCGATAACAGTTCGATTCAAGGTACTCACGCTCCGAAAAAGTTTTTAAGGGAGGTCATCACGCCGCCCTCCAGGCGGCTGAGACAGAGAAACTCGCCCTCCAGGCCATAGACCCGGTACACGCCCTCCGGCAGCTCCTGGCGGACGGTGAAGGGGTTGCCGTTGCGGCACAGGGCGTCCACCCGGGGGTGCTGGATGCGGTAGGCCGGGTGCTGGCGGAACAGGGAGTCCAGCGGGGCCAGCAGCGCCTCGCCCTCCTGCTGCACCCGGTCCAGGGTCACGGCGTCGTCCAGGGTGAACCCGGCGGCCATGGTGCGGCGCAGACTGCTCATGCAGCCGCCGCAGCCCAGGGCCTGGCCGATGTCGTGGCACAGGGTGCGGACATAGGTGCCCTTGGAGCACCGGATGCGCAGGGTGTAGTCCGCCGGGCCGCTCTGGCCCAGCAGCTCCAGCTCATGGATGGTAACGGGCCGGGCCGGGCGCTCCACCTCCCCGCCCCGGCGGGCGATCTGATAGAGCTTCTGTCCGCCGATCTTGATGGCGGAGTACATGGGGGGCACCTGTTCAATGGGGCCGGTGAACCTGGGCAGCAGGTGCTCCAGGTCCTCCCGGCCGGTGAGCACCGGATGGGTGCCCAGGGTCTCACCGGAGGTGTCCTGGGTGTCGGTGGTGCGGCCCAGCCGCAGCCCGGCGACGTACTCCTTCTGGCCGTCCTCGGCGAAGGACACCGCCCGGGTGGCCTGGCCCACGAATACCGGCAGAACGCCGGTGGCCATGGGGTCCAGGGTCCCGGCGTGGCCCACCTTTTTTGTTTTCAGAATCCCCCGCAGCTTGGCGCAGACATCCATGGATGTCCACCCGGCGGGCTTGTCGATGATGATGATTCCGTTTGCCATGGGTCGCTCCTTGTGAAAAGTCTGCGCCAAACGCGCCTGATGGCGCGTACAAGCGTTTTGCGCAGCAAAACCTTGCCGCAGGAGGCAAATAAAATGCAATCATTTTCGGCCGGGGCGTGTACCTGGCCGAAAATACTTCTCAGGCTGCAAGTGTGGAATTTGTTCGCCATCGGCGAACAAATTATGCGCGTAGCAGACTGCAAATTTTGTCAAAAAAGGGCCTTGCCCTTTTTTGACAGTTTCGTCCACCCGGCGGGTTTGTCGATGATGATGATTCCGTTTGCCATGGGTTGCTCCTTTTGTCAATCCTCCCCCGCCACCATGTCGATGGCCTGGAGCACGGCCTGCTTCACCTCGCCGAGGGTGCCGTGCAGCGTGGCACCGGCAGCAGCCGCATGGCCGCCGCCGCCCAGAAGGGCACAGACCTCCGTGGCATTGACCCGGGGGCCGGTTCGCAGGGAAATTTTCACCCGGCCGTCCTTCAGCTCCCGCAGGGTCACGCCGCAGTCGGCACCCTCCACCAGGGCAGCCAGACTGGACAGCTCCTCCACATCCGCCTCCGTGGCCTTGTAATCCAGGCACAGGGACAGGGGGATCTGCATGACGACCACCCGGTCGTGGTCATAATACTCCGCCCACTCCGCCATCCAGGCCTCCATAGCCAGACGGGTGCGGCTCTTGGTGCGGAACAGGGCCTTGTTCACCGGCGCCACGTCAATGCCGCAGTCCATCAGGGCGGCGGCGATGCGGTGGGTGCGGGCGGTGGTGTTGGAATAGACAAAGCAGCCGGTATCCGTGGAGACGGCCACATACAGCGGCAGGGCGATCTCCGGCGTCAGCGGCGTCATCAGGGTGATGATGTTGTACACGATCTCGCCGCAGGCGGCGGATTCGGCCTCCAGACAGGTCTCCCGGGCGAAGAACTCCTGGGAGGGGTGGTGGTCGATGGCCAGGTCGATGCGGTCCTGATAGGGCCGGGCGTTTTCCGGCAGCAGGGACAGGGCCGCAATGTCCACGGACACCACATGGCGGGGGACGAAGCCCTCCGGTGCGGCGTAGGGGGCGGCGTAGGGGGCATAGGTGGCGGTCAGCTCCGGATTGGGCAGCAGATACGCCGTCTTGCCCCGGTCCCGCAGGGCCTGGCACAGGGCGGCGGCGGAGCCCACGGTGTCGCCGTCGGGGCGGACATGGGTCAGCAGCAGCAGCTCGTCCCAGCCCAGCAGCAGCCGGGCGGCTTCAGCGGTGGTCATAGCACAGCCCTCCTCAATCCTCCCGGTCCTCGGGCAGAACGATGTCTGCGTTCCGGGGATCGGCAGGCTTCACATGGTTCAGCATATCCAGAATGTGTGCGCCATAGGCGATGGAATCGTCGATAAAAAACTGGAGCTCCGGCGTGTAGCGCAGGTCGATGCGGCTGCCCAGCTCGTGGCGCAGATAACCGGCGGCGGACTTGAGGCCCTTGAGCAGGCCCTTCTCATCCGGGCAGTTCAGAGCGCTGACATAGACCCGGGCATAGCGCAGATCGCTGGTGGTGTCCACATGGGTGATGGTCAGCATACCCTCGGACACCCGGGGGTCCTTGACGGTGCGCAGCAGGGCGGAAAGCTCCTTCTGGATGGCGTCATTGATGCGGGGAATGCGGTTGGATGCCATAGTCGGTCTCCTTTCGTTTTCGATGAGATGAAAAGAGGGCGGGCGAAGCGCCCGCCCTCTGGGTTGTGTGTTTACTGGGGGATTTCCTCCATGGTGAAGGCTTCGATAATGTCGCCTGCCCCATGAAACGGGGTTTCATGGGGACCCCGGATATGACCCTCTTTGGCGGAAGTGAATTCCGCCAAAGCAAGGTTTTGCTTCGCAAAACACTTGGACGCACTTGCGTGCGGGCGCAGCGGCGCTGCGCAGGAAGGCGACCGGACCGGTTTGCGTTCCGGGGCGGCATATGCCGTTACTGGGGGATTTCCTCCATGGTGAAGGCTTCGATAATGTCGCCTTCCTTGATATCGTTGAACTTCTCGATGGACAGGCCGCACTCGTAGCCTGCGGCCACCTCCTTAACGGAGTCCTTGAACCGCTGCAGAGAGGCCAGAACGCCCTCGTGGATGACAATACCGTCCCGGACCAGGCGGACCTGGCAGTCCTTCCGCTGGAGCTTGCCGTCCTGGACATAGCAGCCGGCCACGGTGCCCACGCCGGAGACCTTGTAGGTCTGGCGGACCTCCGCATGGCCCAGCAGAGCCTCACGGAACTTGGGGGCCAGCATGCCCTTCATGGCGGACTCGATTTCGTTGATGGCGTCATAGATCACGCGGTACATCCGCATGTCCACATGGGCGCGGGCGGCGGAATCCCGGGCGGCGTTGTCGGGGCGGACGTTGAAGCCCACGATGATGGCCTGAGACGTGGAGGCCAGCATCACGTCGGACTCGTTGATGGCGCCCACGCCGCCGTGGATGACCCGGACCCGGACCTCGTCGTTGCTGAGCTTCTCCAGAGAGGCCTTCACGGCCTCCACAGAGCCCTGGACGTCGGCCTTGACGATGATGTTCAGATTCTTCATCTCACCGGCCTGAATCTGGCTGAACAGATCCTCCAGAGAGACCTTGGTGACAGGGGCGTTGGCCTTGGCGCGGGCCTCCTCCTTGCGCTGCTCCACCAGCTCCCGGGCCAGCTTTTCGTCGGCCACGGCGTTGAAGGTGGCGCCGGCGGAGGGAGTCTCGGACAGGCCGGTAATCTCCACAGGCACGGAGGGACCGGCGGAGGTCAGCTTCTGACCCTTGTCGCCCACCATGGCCCGGACGCGGCCCACGGCGGTACCGGCGATGATGATGTCGCCCTGCTTCAGGGTGCCGTTCTGCACCAGCAGGGTGGCCACGGGGCCCCGGCCCTTGTCCAGCCGGGCCTCGATAACGGTTCCCTGGGCGGCGCGGTTGGGGTTGGCCTTCAGCTCGCTGACCTCGGCGGTGAGGGTCAGCATCTCCAGCAGGTTATCCACGCCCATGCCGGTCTTGGCGGAGATGGGGCACACAATGGTGTCGCCGCCCCACTCCTCGCACACCAGGCCGTATTCCGTGAGCTGCTGCTTGATGCGCTCGGGGTTGGCCTCGGGCTTATCCATCTTGTTGATGGCCACGATGATGGGGATACCGGCGGCCTTGGCGTGGTTGATGGACTCCACGGTCTGGGGCATGATGCCGTCCTCGGCGGCCACCACCAGAATGGCGATATCCGTGACCATGGCGCCCCGGGCGCGCATGGAGGTGAAGGCCTCGTGGCCGGGGGTGTCCAGGAAGGTGATGGGCTTGCCGTTGATCTGCACCTGATAGGCGCCGATATGCTGGGTGATGCCGCCGGCCTCGCCGCTGGCCACATGGGCGTTGCGGATATAGTCCAGCAGGCTGGTCTTGCCGTGGTCCACGTGACCCATGACCACCACCACGGGGGCACGGGGCACCAGGTCCTTCTCCTCGTCCTTGTGGTCGTCGATGAGCTTTTCCTCGATGGTGACCACCACTTCCTTCTCCACCTTGCAGCCCATCTCCTCGGCGATGATGGCGGCGGTGTCGAAGTCGATGATCTGGCTCAGGGAGGCCATGACGCCGTTCTTCATCAGGCACTTGACCACCTCTGCGCCGGTTTTCTTCATGCGGCTGGCCAGCTCGCCCACGCTGATCTCATCGGGGATCTGCACGGTGACGGGGGTCTTTTTGATGACCTCCAGCCGCAGGCGGCGCAGCCGGTCGGCCTCCTCCTGCTTGCTCTTGTTGCTCTGGGGGCCGCTGCGGCGGCCCGACTTGCTGCGGATCTTCTCCTTGCCCTGGGTCTGGCGCTGGTCCCGGCGGCTGTTGCCGGTGCGGGCGTCGGCCATATCCTGGAGCTTCTCGTCGTACTTGTCCATGTTCACGGCCGTGGCCTTGCGGGTGTCCACCACCTTGGTCTGGGGCACGCGGCTGACGGGCTTCTTCTCCGGCTGGGGTTTCTTTTCCGGCTGGGGCTTCTTGCCGGCGGGCTGCTGCTTGGCGGCGGGCTCCGCCTTCTTCTCGGCAGGCTTGGCGGCATCGGCGTAAATCGCCTGGATGCCGGAAACCTGGTTGTGCTGGGTCAGACTCTCAAAGATCAGAGACAGCTCCCGATCTCCCAAAACCTGCATATGGTTTTTGGGCGTCTCGGCATACTTGGTCAGAATCTCCGTGATCTGCTTGGTGGGGACGCCGAAGTCCTTCGCCACCTCATGCACTCTGTATTTGTTACCTACGCTACCCAAATAGAGCCACCTCCATCTTTGTGATTCGATTCCTTACTTGCTTTTTTTCGGGGACCCCTTGCCCTTATGCACCGGGCGGGAGCCCGCGAAGCGGGGCCGTTCCCCCTGGGGACGCTGCCCGGGCCGCCGGGGACGGCGGGCGGACTTTTCCGGCTTCTGCGGCGCTTGGGGCGCAGGGGCCGCTTGAACCGGGGCGGCTTTTTTCTTGCCCCGGCGCAGATTCTTTTCATGCTGGGCCTGCTCCGCCCGGCGCTGGGCCGCGCGAAGGGCCTTCACCTCCAGCCGCTGGGCCGCCGGGGCGTATCGCTCCGGGTCCAGCGCCGCCAGCTTTTTGACGATGGCCTCGGCAAAGCCGATGTCCGTTATGGCTGCCATGGCGCAGCTGGTGCGGCCCAGGGCACGGCCCAGCTGGTCCTTGTCAAAGGGCACCGTCAGGCACAGGCATGCCCCGGTCTGGCCGAAGGACATGGCCCGGCGCACAGACCCGGCGGCGGCGTCCTGGGCCACCAGGATGACCCGGGCGTCCTTGGCCCGGGCGGCGGAGCCCACCGGCTCCTCGCCGATGGCCACCTGACCGGCCTTTTTGGCCAGGCCGATCATGGATAAAATGTGTTCTGTCATGCTTCCGTTTCCATCTGGCGCTCCAGCGCCTCATACACCTCGTCGGGGATGCTGACCTCCAGCATCCGGTCCAGCGCCCGGGACTTCCGGGCCTTCTTCAGGCACTGGGCGTCCCGGCACACATAGGCGCCCCGGCCGGACTTCTTGCCGGTGGCGTCCAGCACCAGCTGGCCCTCCGGCGTGCGGACCACCCGCAGCAGGTCCTTTTTGTCCCGTTTTTCCCGGCAGCCCACGCACATGCGCTGGGGAATCTTCCGCGGCTTCTGCATGATGGTCCTCCTTTCCTGTATCGCTTACTCCCCGGTATAGGAAGCGGGCTTGATGTCGATCTTGTACCCGGTGAGACGGGCGGCCAGGCGGGCGTTCTGCCCCTCCTTGCCGATGGCCAGGCTCAGCTGGTCGTCGGGGACGATGACCCGGCAGAGCTTGCCCTCGTCGGACAGGCGCACCTCCACCACGTCGGCGGGAGCCAGGGCGGCGGCGATGTATTCGGCGGGGTCGTCGGAATACTTGATGATGTCGATCTTCTCGCCCCGCAGCTCGTTGACCACGGCGGCCACCCGTTGGCCCTTGGGACCCACGCAGGCGCCGATGGGGTCCACATTCTCGTCGGAGGACCACACGGCCATCTTGGTGCGGCTGCCGGCCTCACGGGCGATGGAGCGGATCTCCACGGTGCCGTCGTAGATCTCGGGCACCTCCAGCTCAAACAGGCGCTTCACCAGGCCCGGATGGGTCCGGGACACCATCACCTGGGGACCCCGGGTGGTGCGGCGGACCTCCACCAGATAGACCTTTACCAGCTGCCCCTCGGTAAGCTCCTCGCCGGGGACCTGCTCGTTGGAGCCCATAAGGCCCTCGGTGGCCTCGTTGCCGGAGCCGATGCGCAGATGCACGGTGCCCCGGGGGTCGATGCGGTGGACGGTGCCGGTGAGGATCTCGTGCTCCTTGGAGCCCCACTCGTCATAGATCATGCCGTGCTCGGCCTCCCGCAGGCCCTGGATGATGACCTGCTTGCCGTTTCCGGCGGCGATGCGGCCGAACTCCACGTTCTTCACGGGGATGTTCACCACGCCGCCCAGCTGATACTTGGCGGACATGGCCCGGGCGTCCTCCAGCGAGATCTGGGAGCCTGGGTTTTCCACCGTCTCCACGATCTCCTTCTGCACGTACATCCGCAGGTCCTTCTTCTCCTCGTTGACGTCCACGATGACGTTCTCCACGCCCTCGTGGTCCTTCTTATAGGCGGCGGTCAGGGCCTGGATGATCTTGCCCATCATGAAGTCCTGGGGAATACCGCGTTCCTTTTCCAGCAATTCCAGCGCGGCAAAGATTTCTTCGCATTTCATGGTATTTCTCCTATTCTATACTGTATCGTCAGAATTCCACACGCAGACGGACCAGGGCCAGCTCCGGCTTCTCGAACCGCAGAGGCTCCGCCCCGCCCATATCCAGCAGCACGGCCCCGTTGTCGTACCCCGCCAGCACACCGGCAAACTCCTTGCGCCCGTCCTTGGGCTTGTAGGTTTTCACCAGCACCGGGGAGCCCAGGAACCTTTCAAAGTCCGAGGGGCGCTTCAGGGGGCGCTCGGCCCCGGCGGAGGACACCTCAAAGGTATAGCTGCCCTCGATGGGGTCCGCCTGGTCCAGCAGGTCGCTGACCTTGCGGCTGACGGCCTCGCAGTCCAGAATGTCCACGCCGCCGTCCTTGTCCAGATACAGCCGCAGATACCACTGCCCGGCTTCCCGGACGTATTCCACGTCCCACAGGGTGCAGCCCTGCTCCGCCACGGCGGGGGCGGCCAGCTCGGCCACCAGCTCCGTTACCTTTTTCATGCCCGGCCTCCTGTCTTTCCGAAAATTTTAAGGGGGCAAATTTGCCCAAGAAAAAGAGCGGACAAACTGTCCACTCTCTGTCAACACTTCCTTACTATGCAGTAGTTTACCACAAAAACACTCCCAGCGCAAGAGTTTTTTCCCGGAAAATGGCGGGATTTTCCGGGGGTTTTACGCCGAACGGGGCCGAACAGGCGGAATCCCGTCTGTCCGGCCCCGGGAGCAGAGAAAAACTCCGTCACGGCTGATCGAAAAATGCTTCCGCCCCGCACTTCTGGCAGTAGTCCTTGCCGGAAGGGTTCATGTGGTCGCAGAACATGCATTTCCAGCTGCCGTCCGGCCGCCGTTTGGTTTTAGGCTGGCCCTCGTCGCTGCAATCCGGTTCCGGCTCCGGCTCCGCATTCGGCTCCGTATGGGACTCTGCGGGCCGCTGGGGCTTCCGTCCTCCTTTTTTGCCGCCCTGGCTGCGGGCCTCCAGGTCCGATACCTTGTCGATGAGTTCACCGTAGCCGTACAGCAGAAGATATTGCAGCCTGGCGCTGGAATAGACCCAGATGATGACGATGATGCCCGCAATGATCGCAGGCGCCACCAGATCCTCATTGTTGGATCCCACAGCGGCAACCGCCGCTATGACCAGAACGGCCGTCAGCAAAGTCCGGCGGATGACCAAGAAGCGGACACACCGAATACACAGGCTTTTTTCAGCTCTTATTTATCCGCTGGCCGATGGTGCTGCCGCCGGACTGGTGCATGGTTTTCAGGATTTCCGCGATCTGGCCGGCGGCCTCGGACACCTGGCGGCCAAACTCCGCCGAGGACATCCGCATGGCCCCGGTGCGCACCGCCGACAGCTGGATCAGCCCGTCGGAGGTCACCACCCGGACGCGGTCGTTTTTCCCCACCTGCTGCAAAAACCGCTCAATGTACATATCGCCGGTTTCCCGCTCCTTGGTATACACCACATGGATGCCCCGGTAGTCGAACTTCTCCCCGGTATTGCCGGGGACCTTGTACCCGTCGAACACCAGAACCACCCGGGTGTGGGTGAAGGCGGCCCAGCCGCACAGCGTGTCCATCAGCCGCTCCCGGGCGGCAGACAGGTCCCGGTCCGCCAGGGCGTGGAGCTCCTCCCAGTCGAAGATCACGTTATAGCCGTCCACCACATAGCAGCGCTGGCCGATCTCCCGCAGGCCGGTATCGGCAGGGGCTTCCCGCTTCTCCGGCGCACGGTACAGGGGACGGCGCACGGGGCCGAACTCCCGGGTCATGATGGCCTCCAGCTCCGCATCGTCCAGGCGGATGCACCGGCGGCGCACCGGCGCGTCCTCCCGGGGCTTTTCCAGGCAGCTGGGCAGGTGCATATACTCCGGCACCTTGTCCCACTTCACGGTGAAGCCTCCGCCGTGGGCGCAGAACACGGAGTCCGGCGTGTTGTCCGGGTCGGCCTCCGGGTCATAGTCCGCCGCCGCGATCACGGCGTCGGGGTTATGGCAGGGGCCGTAGCCCGCCGGTTCCAGGGACAGGCGGCCCCGGCCGCCGGTATAGGACGCCACCTCCTGGGCATAGTCGTCAAACTCCGTCACCGGCACCCGGCCCCGCAGCAATGTCAGGTCCCCGGACTCCTCCGGGGTGTCGAAGCTGCCGCTGCGCAGGCGCACATCGTTGATGGCCCGGCCCAGCTGCTCCGGCGGCACCTCCAGCCGGAAGGCGTAATACGGCTCCAGCAGGCGGCTCCGGGCCTGCATCAGCCCCTGGCGCACCGCCCGATAGGTGGCCTGGCGGAAGTCGCCCCCCTCGGTGTGTTTCACATGGGCCCGGCCGGACATCAGGGTGATCTTCACGTCGGTGATGGCGGAGCCGGTGAGGACCCCCAGATGGTCCTTCTCCTGCAAATGAGTCATAATCAGCCGCTGCCAGCTCCGGTCCAGCTGGTCCTCGCTGCACCGGGTGGCCGTCACCACGCCGCTGCCCTGGGGCAGGGGCTCCAGCAGCAGATGCACCTCCGCATAGTGCCGCAGGGGTTCAAAGTGGCCCACGCCCTCCACGGGGCCGTCGATGGTTTCCTTATACAAAACCCGGCCCCGGTCCAGCTCGATCTCCACGCCGAAGCGCTCCGACACCAGGCTTTTGAGAATTTCCGCCTGGATGCGGCCCATCAGGGACACATGAATTTCCCCTCCGTGGGAGGTGAAGCGCAGCTGGGGGTCTTCCTCCTCCAGCTGGTGCAGCTGGGGCAGCAGGGTGCGGCTGTCGCAGTCCGGCGGCAGGGCCACCCGATAGCGCATCACCGGCTCCAGCACCGGCCGGATGCCGGATTCCTCCGCCCCCAGGCCCTGGCCGCCGCAGGTGGCTGTCAGTCCCTGGACGGCGCATATGCCGCCGGCGGGAACCTGGTCCACAGGCCGGAACCGGCCTCCGGTGTAGATCCGCAGCTGGGCGGCCTTTTCCTGGCGGCCGCCGTAGGAAATGGCATCCCGGACCCGCAGGGTCCCGCCGGTGACCTTCAGGTGGGTCAGGCGCTTGCCCTGGGGGTCGTGGCTGATCTTGAACACCCGGGCGGAGAAGGTCTCCGGATACACCGGCGGCTCCACATACCGGGCCAGCCCCTCCAGAAATTCGTCGATGCCCTCCAGCTTCAGCCCGGAGCCGAACCAGCAGGGAAAAACCAGCCGCCGCCCCACCAGCTGCCGCACCAGGGCGTCGGGGACCTCCCCGCCGTCCAGATACGCCTCCAGGGCATCCTCCCGGCAGGTGGCCAGCTGCTCCATGCGCCGCTCCCGGTCTGCGGGGGTGAAGTCCACGCACCCCTCCCCCAGCTCATGGCGCAGATGCTCCATCATCTGCCCCCGGCCGCAGCGGCCGAAGTCCATTCTCGTCACGAAAAGAAACGTGGGGATCCGGTACAGCTCCAGCAGCCGCCACAGAGTGCGGGTGTGGGCCTGGACGCCGTCGGCGCCGCTGATCACCAGAATGGCATAGTCCAGCACCGACAGGGTCCGCTCCATCTCGGCGGAGAAGTCCACATGGCCCGGGGTGTCCAGCAGCGTCACCTCCAGCTCCCCGACAGGCAGCTCCGCCTGGCTGGAAAAGATGGTGATGCCCCGCTCCCGCTCCAGCAGATGGCTGTCCATGGCGGCGCTGCCGTGGTCCACCCGGCCCAGCTTCCGCAGCCGACCGGTGCGGTAGAGCATGGCCTCGGCCAGGGTGGTTTTGCCCGCGTCCACATGGGCGGTGATGCCGATGACCACCCGGCGGGCCTGGTTGCTGTTTGTATCCATATGCAAAACCTGCTTTGTCTCGTTTTTCTCTATTATGGCAGATACCGCCCCGGCTTGCAAGGACGGATTTTTCTTGCCCGGCGGGGCAGATCGTGCTATGATGGGGAAAAATTGCCTGTGGGAGGAAGAACGGATGAATCAGAAGGAGCTAAACGAGCTGCGGCGGCGGTTCAAGCCGGACCGCACCGCCATCAGCAAGGTATACGGCTGCTATGTCAGCAGCAGCCGCCAGATCATCTCCTATGTGGACGCGCCCCTGGGCCTGCTGTCCCAGGAGGAGCAGGAGATGTACCTGAATCTGCTGAAAAAGAGTCTGTCCGGCGCCCTGGGCCGGAACCTGATCGACATTGAGTTCTCCACCCGGCAGGTGGCAGACAGCGACGAGCACCGCCTGCTCCAGACCCTGCGCCAGACGGAGCTGCAGGACGCCAACGCCCGGGAGAGCCTGTACCGCCGGATCATCGACGCCATCGACATGGGCGAGAGCAGCTATCTGATCCTGCTGGCCGCCGATACCTATGACGTGCCCCATCGCAGCCGGGACGACCTGGAGGTCCCCGACGCCTCGGAGACGGTGTTCCGCTATTTCGTGTGCGCCATCTGCCCGGTGAAGGACCCCACCCTGGCCTTGCAGTACAGCGACCGGGACAAGGAGTTCCGGGGCAGCTCCACCGGGCATATTGCCCAGCCCCCGGCCCTGGGCTTCCTGTTCCCGGCCTTTGACGACCGGGCCGCCAACATCTATAACGCTCTGTTTTACAGCAAGGACACCGCCCAGCTGCCCCAGGAGGTCATCGACGCGGTGTTCTGCGTCCAGGAGGCCCCCATGTCCCCCCAGGAGCAGCAGAACCTGTTCGCCGCCGCCCTGACGGAGACCTTAGAGAAGGATTGCAGCTATGACGTGGTGCAGGCGGTCCACGAGCAGCTGCGGGGCCGCATCCAGGAGCACAAGGAGAGCCGGGACCCGGAGCCGCTGACCCTGTCCGTCCGGGAGGTGGGGGACGTGCTCACCGGCAGCGGTGTACCGGAGGAAAAGGCGGAGGCCTTCCAGGAGGCCTGCCGCAGGCAGTACGGCCAGGACGCGGCCCTGAACCCCCGGAACATCATCGAGGCCGGGAAGTTCCAGATCACCACCCCGGAGGTGAAGATCACCGTGCCGCCGGAATACAGCTATATGGTGGAGGCCCGGATCATCGACGGGCGGCGGTTCATCCTCATCCCCGCCGACGACGGGGTGGAGGTCAACGGCATCGCCGTCACCATCCCCAATCCCCAGGAATAACGCACGGCGGAATATGCACCCCTGACGCATAAAAATGCGTCAGGGGTGATTTTTTGAATCTTTATGCAGAAAGTGCTTGACAGGAACGAGGGCGTGTGATAGTATCTTTATCCGTAATCGCGTTTGGTTTTCAATTTTTATTCATAAGGAGTGGGCTTTGATGCCGTATTTTTTCATTCTCCGACGACGACCATGTATGTGACCCTGACCCTGTACAAACAACATACATGAAAGAAACGGAGATATTGATATGAAACATTTTACCAGATTCCTGAGCCTGTTTTTTGCCGCCGCCATGCTGCTGACCATGGCCGCCTGCGGCAGCAAGAATACCGATCCCGACACCGATACCAAAACCGGCAGCGAAAAGAAGCAGCTGGTGGTGGCCACCAGCCCGGACTTCCCGCCCTTCGAGTCCCTGGACGGCAGCGACATCGTGGGTATCGAGCCCAAGCTGATGCAGGCCATTGCCGACAAGCTGGGCATGGAGCTGGTGTGGGAGCAGGTGGACTTCGACTCCATCATCCCCGGCATCCAGGCCGGGCGCTATGACGCCGGTGTGGCGGGCATCAGCATTACCGCCGACCGTCTGAAAAACTGCGACTTCAGCGACCCCTATTTCCTGGCCAACCAGGTGATCGTGGTGAACCCCGGCAGCGACATCCAGAGCAAGGCCGACCTCGCCGGCAAGACCATCGCCGTCCAGACCGGCACCACCGCCGAGACCTACTGCCTGGACAACGGGTATGAGATCCTGTCCTTCGCCTCCAACATCGACGCCCAGGCCGCCCTGACCAGCGGCAAGGCCGACGCGTGGGTGGTGGACAACGAGGTGGCCGTGAAGATGGCCGGGGAGCAGAACCTCACCGTGCTGGACGAGGCCATGACCAGCGAGCCTTACGCCCTGGCCTTTGCCAAGGGCAGCGACCTGGTGGACCAGGTGAACCAGGCCCTGAGCCAGCTGCTGCAGGACGGCACTGTGGAGCAGATTTTCCAGGAGTATGACACCGTGTATGTGTCTCCCCTGAGCTGATGGAAGTTTTGCAGAGTATCGGCCAGTTTTTCGCCCGGTGGCTGGCCCAGCTGGAGACCACCTTTGTGGAGAAGCAGCGCTATCTCCTGCTGGTGGACGGGCTGAAGAACACCCTGATTATTACGGCGGGGGCGTTGGTCATCGGCGTGGTCATCGGGTCATTGGTGGCCATGATCAAGTACTGCGGCCAGGACAGCCGCCTGCTGCGGCCCCTTTGCTGGCTGTGCAGCGTGTATACCACGGTGATCCGGGGCGTCCCGGTGGTGGTGCAGCTGCTGATCTTCTACTTCCTGATTCTCAAATCCTCCGACGGACTGGTGGTGGGCATCGTCACCTTCGGCATCAACTCCGGGGCCTATGTGGCGGAGCTGGTGCGCAGCGGCATCGCCGCCGTGGACCCGGGCCAGATGGAGGCCGGGCGCAGCCTGGGCCTGTCCCGGCTGCAGAGCGCCTGGCACATCGTGCTGCCCCAGGCCATGAAGAACATCCTGCCGGCCATCGGCAACGAGATGATCGCCCTGCTGAAGGAGACCGCCGTGGCGGGCTATGTGGCGGTGCAGGACCTGACCCGGGCCGGGAACCTGATCCGCAACAACACCTATGATTCCTTCAACCCCCTGATGCTGGTGGCCGTGGTGTATCTGGTGCTGGTCATCGGCATGACCCAGCTGCTGGGACTACTGGAAAGGAGGCTGCGCAGAAGTGATCAGCGTTAAGGACCTGCACAAGAGCTTCGGCGGCGTCACCGTGCTGGACGGCATCTCCACCGACATCGAGAAGGGGGACGTGGTGTGCATCATCGGCCCCTCCGGCAGCGGAAAATCCACCTTTCTGCGGTGCCTGAACCGGCTGGAGACCCCGGACAGCGGGAAAATCCTTCTGGACGGCGTGGACCTGACGGACCCCGCCGCCGATCTGAACCGCCAGCGGATGAAAATGGGCATGGTGTTCCAGCAGTTCAACCTGTTCCCCCACATGACGGTGCTGAAGAACCTGACCCTGGCCCCTATGCTGCTGAAAAAGGAGTCCCAGCAGACGGCGGAGGCCCGGGCCATGGCCCTGCTGGAGCGGGTGGGCCTTGCCGACCGGGCAGGGGAGTACCCCTCCCGCCTTTCCGGCGGCCAGAAGCAGCGCATTGCCATCGTCCGGGCCCTGTGCATGGAGCCGGAGGTGCTGCTGTTTGACGAGCCTACCTCCGCCCTGGACCCGGAGATGGTGGGAGAGGTGCTGGACGTGATGAAGGAGCTGGCCCAGAGCGGCATGACCATGGTGGTGGTCACCCACGAGATGGGCTTTGCCCGGGAGGTGGCCAGCCGGGTGCTGTTTATGGACCAGGGGGTCATCATGGAGGAAAACAGCCCCCAGGCCCTGTTCGACAACCCCCAGAGCCCCCGGCTGCAGAGCTTTTTGTCCAAGGTGCTGTGAGCTTTATCAAAAAAGGCTTGCCGCCTGCGGGCGGCAAACTCAGCGAGGCTCTTTTGACAAACTGAGAAAGACGGCTGTGCCCGGGAGGGACACAGCCGCTTTTTTTACCAGCGCCGCTTTTTCTTTTCGCCCTCCCGGCGCTGGAAGGGCTTGTCGATGAGGATGATATCCTCACCGAATCGCTGGACGCAGTCCCAGGGGATGTAGTAGTCCTCCCCCCGGCCGAACAGGCCGAAGAACCGGCAGGGGCCAAAGACGATCAGGGCCTTGACGGTGCCCTCCGGGATGCATAGCTCCAGGTCCCCCACGCAGCCCAGGCGGCTGCCGTCGCAGATGTTGATGACCTCCTTGCGGCGCAGCTGTGAAAATCGGCACATCATCGTCCCCACCTCAGACCCAGCCTATGCGCCGCCCGGCGCGTCCTATGCCTCATACCAAAACCTATTAAAAAGCTTGAAAAGCTTTTTATAGCACCGAAGGTGCGTCAGGTTTTGTATGGGACGTCACAGCGTGTTTTCACACGCTGTGCGTGCGCCCGGCGCACGGGATTCTTGATTAAATTTTTAATCAAGAATCAGTATCAGATCACCGCGTCCACGGGGATCCGCTGGCGGCCCACCTGCACCCAGTATACCCGGACCTGCTGGCTGTCTCCGGCGGCGCAGAAGCCGTAGCGCCCCATCCGGCCCTCCACGGGGATGTCGCCGCCCATGGCCGCCGTGAACCGGCGGATATACCGCACCAGCGCCCCGATGGCGGGCAGGGACATATCGGGCATCAGATAATCGTAAAACTTGTTCATAACGTAACCTCCCGGTGGGATTTCACAGATTGTCAAAAAAGACTTTTTTGACAATCTGTGTGCGGTTTTTCAGAACTTAAAAGTTCCGAAAAACCTGTGATTGCAAACGAAAGACACCCCTGATGGGTTTCTTTCGTAACGATCTTCCTTTCCGATGACGGAAGATTTCTGAGTTTTTCGACAGACTCAATTTCTTTCACTGTGCCCTCAGTATACCAGGGTCACAGTCCGAAAAATCGGACTGTGACGGCCGGGTGACAAAACTGTTATACCATCTTTAAGGAATCTTAAAGGTTCCCCCCTTGTTTCTTTAAGTGTTTTTCTTTATACTGGACGTCATAAACCGGGATAGATGAGCTGCATCTCATATCCAGCCGTCCTCCGTTCCGCACTTGACAGAACGGAGGAGATGTAGTACACTTGGTGTATCAATTATCTTGATACACTTGACGCTGTACGCACAGAGAAAGGAAAGCGCCTATGGAAACGTTAAAAACCATCAATTTTGTCATAGCGGTTATCTTCTTCGTCTGCTATACCTATCAGTTCCTGTATATCCCGGTGCCCTGGCTGCGGAAGGCCCGGCCCCACGGCCCGGCCAAGGACAACCGGTACGCCGTTCTGATCTGTGCCCGGAACGAGCAGCGGGTCATCGGCGACCTGATCGCCAGCCTCCGGGGGCAGACGTATTCGCAGAGCCTGCTGTCCATTTTCGTCCTGGCGGACAACTGCACCGACGACACGGCCATGGTGGCCCGGGTGGCCGGGGCCAACGTGTATGAGCGGTTCAACCAGGTGCAGGTGGGCAAGGGCTACGCCCTGCAGGAGCTGCTGGAGCACCTGGAGCAGGACTATCCCCAGGGCTTCGACGGCTACTTCGTCTTTGACGCGGACAATATTCTGGCTCCCAACTATGTGGAGGCCATGAACCGGACGTTTTCCGACGGCCACGACATCGTCACCAGCTTCCGCAACAGCAAGAACTACGGCGACAACTGGATCAGCGCCGGTTATGCCCTGTGGTTCCTGCGGGAGAGCCGGTATCTCAATCACGCCCGGTTCCTGCTGGGCACCAGTTGCGCCGTGTCCGGCACCGGCTTCCTGTTCAGCCGCCGGGTGCTGGAGGAGACGGGCCCCTGGCCCTTCCACCTGCTGACGGAGGATATCCAGTTCTCCGTGGACCAGGTGACCCGGGGCCGGAAGATCGCCTTCTGCCCCGACGCGGTGCTGTACGACGAGCAGCCCACCACCTTCCGCCAGTCCTGGAACCAGCGGCTGCGGTGGTCCAAGGGGTATTTGCAGGTATTCCGGGGCTACGGCGCCAGGCTGCTGCGGGGCGCGGCCGGGGGGAGCTTCTCCTGCTACGACATGGCGGCGGCCATTATGCCGGCCTTCGTCCTGTCGGCCACGGCCATCGTCTGCAACGTGACGGCGGCCATTCTGGGGGCCGTCCACGGGGAGGACCTGACCATCGCCCTGTGGTCCGTGGGGCAGATGCTGCTGAATATGTATCTGACCCTGTTTGTGCTGGGGGCCATCACCACCGTCACCGAGTGGAAGCGCATCCATACCAAGGCGGTGAAGAAGGTCCTGTACGCCTTCACCTTCCCGCTGTTTATGTTTACTTATATTCCCATCTCCTTTGCGGCGCTGTTCAGCAAGGGGGAGTGGAAGCCCATCGAGCACCGGGTCAGCGCCGCGTCCCTGCGGGGCCGGGGCCGGGAGGAGCTGCTGCCCTTCTGACCGGCAGCCTGCCGCCGGTGCAATCCGAGAAATGAGAGGCGATCACCATGTACACCATCCTGGTCTGCGACGATGAAAAGGACATCGTGTCGGCCCTGAACATCTATCTGTCCGCCGAGGGCTATCGGGTGCTGACGGCCTTTGACGGGCCGGAGGCCCTGCGGCTGCTGGACCGGGAGGAGGTGCACCTGATCCTGCTGGACGTGATGATGCCGGGGATGGACGGCATCACCGCCATGACCCGCCTGCGGCAGAGCCACAATCTGCCGGTGATCCTGCTGACGGCCAAGTCCGAGGACACGGACAAGGTGCTGGGGCTGAACATGGGGGCCGACGACTATGTGACCAAGCCCTTCAACCCCGTGGAGCTGCTGGCCCGGGTCCGGTCCCAGCTGCGGCGGTATATGACCCTGGGCGGCGGCCATACGGCCCCCTCCGCCGTGACCATCGGCGGGGTCAGCCTGGACGACAACGCCAAAACCGTCACCGTGGACGGGGACACCGTGAACCTGACGCCTCTGGAATACGACATTCTGCGGCTTCTGATGCAGCACCCGGGGAAGGTGTTCTCGCCCCACGAGATCTATCGCCGGGTATGGCACGAGGACCCGGCGGCGGACAATCCCGTGGCCGTTCATGTGCGGCACATCCGGGAGAAAATCGAGATCAACCCCGCAGAGCCCCGGTATCTGAAGGTGGTCTGGGGCAAGGGGTATAAAATGGAGGGGACGGCACAGTGAAAAAGCTCCTGAGCGCCATATGGGCCAAGGCCCTGGCCTTCCTGCTGACGCCTCTGGCCGGAGTTGCCGCCGTAAACGGCGTCAGTGAGCTGATAATGGTATATTTTTACGATGTCTGGAATCCCCACCCGGTGCGGCTGTGGGTGGTGACGGTCCTGTGCGCGGTGGTGGCCGTGGGGTCGCTGCTGTTCTCTCTGTCGGCGGCGGGGCATTGGCCGGGCCATGAGGGCGTCCACCTGACCTGGCTGGACCGGATCCCCCTGGACGTGTTTGTGCTGGCCCTGGCCGGTGAGTGGCTGATCTATGAGAATGCTTCGTATTACCCCTCGTCCGTCCTGGGGGAGGTCGTGTTCGTGGCCCTGGCGTACCTGTTCATCCTGGCGTTCACGGCCCGGTGCAAGGCCGGCATGGTGCTGGCGGACCTGGTGGTGCTGCGGCTGCTGCGGCTGCTGAGCCGGGGGGCGGTCTGGGCCTGGCGGCACCTGCGGGTGCTGGTGCTGAGTCTGCCCCTTACCTGGAAAACCGCCGCGGTGCTCGTCGCCCTTATGGCGGCGGAGCTGCTGATGCTTGCGTATGATCTCAACGAGGCAGAGCTGGCGGTGTATCTGGCGCTGCATATCCTGATTCTGGGGGCGGCCATGTGGCAGGTGCTGGCCCTGCGGAAGCTGCAGCAGGGGGGCGAAAGCCTGGCCAAGGGGGACTTCTCCCACCCCATCACCCTGAGCCGGGGGGCTTTGCCGGAGCTGAAGCGCCATGCGGCCAATCTGAACTCCGTGCAGCAGGGCATCCAGCAGGCGGTGGAGGAGAAGATGAAGTCCGAGCGGCTGAAAACCCAGCTGATCACCAACGTGTCCCACGACATCAAAACGCCCCTGACCTCCATTGTCAACTATGTGGACCTGCTGAAAAAGGAGGAGATGCCCTCCGACAGCGCAAGGGAATACCTGGAGGTGCTGGACCGGCAGTCCCAGCGGCTGCGGAAGCTGACGGAGGACCTGGTGGAGGCCTCCAAGGCGTCCACCGGGAACATCCCGGTGTCCCTGGCCCCCACGGACCTGAACGTGCTGTTGAGCCAGGTGTGCGGCGAGTATCAGCAGAGACTGGAAAAGCAGGTGCTGGAGCCGGTGCTGTCCCTGGGCCAGCCGTCGCCCTGGGCCATGGCCGACGGGCGGCTTCTGTGGCGGGTGCTGGACAACCTCATGAGCAACATCTGCAAATACGCCATGCCCGGCACCCGGGTGTATCTCACCACCGAGAGGGAGGGGGACACCGCCCGGATGATCGTGAAGAATATCTCGCGGTATCCGCTGAATATATCCGCCGATGAGCTGACGGAGCGCTTCGTCCGGGGGGACAGCTCCCGCTCCACCGAGGGCAGCGGCCTGGGCCTGTCCATCGCCACCAGCCTCATGTCCCTGCAGGGCGGCGGCTTCCGCCTGACCATCGACGGGGACCTGTTCAAGGTGACGCTGACCCTGCCCGCCGCCGGGGCGGAGGAATAAAAACGCAGCTTGTCAAAAAAGATTTTTGACAAGACGGTCCAAAAAGGGCTTTGCCCTTTTTGGACCGTCTTTATTTTGTTGCAGGCCGGGGAAAAATCGTGTATGATAGAGGGGAATGACAAAAAAGCGAGGTACTTCCCATGAAGATCATGGCCATAGACTACGGCGACGCCCACACCGGCATTGCCATTTCCGACGCCACCGGGACGCTGGCGGGCTTTTCCACCGTTATCAACAGCCGCCGGCCGGAGGTGGTGGCCCAGGGGATCGCCGCCCTCATCCCCCAGCACGGGGTCGGGGAGCTGGTGCTGGGCTATCCCAAGAACATGGACGGCACCCTGGGGCCCCGGGCGGAGAAGGCCGCCGCCTTCGGCGAGACCTTGAAGGAGCTGACGGGCCTGCCGCTGACCCTTTGGGACGAGCGGCGCACCACCATCGACGCCCACAACATCCTGTTCAACAACGGACAGAATGCCAGAAAGCGGAAGAAAACCGTGGATGCCGTGGCGGCGGCCCTGATGCTGGAGGGGTATCTGACCCGGAAGCGGCTGGAGGCGGAGAGATGAACGTGCTCATCATCGGCGGCGGCGCGTCGGGCATGGCGGCAGCCCTGACGGCGGCCCGGCAGGGCCATCAGGTGGTGCTGGCGGAGCGGCAGGCCCGGGTGGGCCGGAAGCTGCTGTCCACCGGCAACGGCCGCTGCAACCTCACCAATGAATACGCCCTGCCGGACCGCTATCACGGGGAGGAGCCGGACTTCTGCCGCTTCGCCCTGGAGGACCCGGAGCTGTCGGCGGCGGGGACCCTGGACTTCTTCCGGCAGCTGGGCCTGGTCACCGTAACGGAGCCCGGCGGCCGGGTGTACCCCCTGAGCAACGCCGCCTCCTCGGTGCTGGATGTGCTGCGGTTCGCCCTGGAGCAGCAGGAGAACATCCAGGTGCGCACCGGCTGCGTCATCCGCCAGCTGAAGCACCGGGACGGGCAGTTCCAGGCCCGGACAGAAGAAGGAGACGTCATTATGGCCGGGCGGTGTATCCTGGCCGCAGGCGGAGCCGCCGGAGGAAAGCTGGGCGGCGGCATGGACGGCTATCAGCTGGCCCGGCAGCTGGGCCACCACCGGACGGTGCTGTACCCCTCCCTGGTGCAGGTGTGCACCGACCCCACCTACCCCCGGGGGCTCAAGGGCGTGAAGGCTCAGGCGTCCCTGCGGGTGCTGCGGGGCGGAGACGTTCTGGCCGCAGGCCGGGGGGAGCTGCTGTTCACGGAATACGGCGTCAGCGGCCCGGCGGTGTTTGACCTGTCCCGCCAGGCGGCCGCCGGAGGGGACGGACTGACCCTGCAGCTGGACTTTCTGCCGGGATGGTCCCGGCAGGAGGTCATGGCCTGGCTGGAGCGACAGCGGCAGGTCCTGTCCCGGCAGGAGGCCGGTGCGCTGCTGACCGGCGGTGTCCACCCCCGGCTGGGGCGGATGCTGTGCAAGGCGGCGGGCATATCCGGCGGGCAGCCGGTATCGGAGCTGACGGACCGGCAGCTGGAGGCCCTGTGCCGCCAGGTGCGGGAATTTACCCTGCCCGTCACCGGCACCTGCGGCTTTGACCAGGCCCAGGTCACCGCAGGGGGCCTGCGCACCGGGGAATTTGACCCCCGGACCATGGAGAGCCGTCTGGTGCCGGGGTTCTACGCCTGCGGCGAGGTGCTGGATATCGACGGCGACTGCGGAGGCTTCAACCTGCAGTGGGCCTGGGCGTCGGGCCGGTTGGCGGGACGGCTGTTGCATATCTAATAAGGAGGGGGAATCGCATATGAGACGGGAAGCCCTGTGGGACCGTCTGTATCTGTCCGGCATTGACAGCCGGGCGGCGGAGTTGGCCCGGGAAAACGGGCTGGGGCTGGAGATCGCGGCATTCTGCTATGCCCCCAATCTGGAGGACCCGGCGGTGCTGTCCGCCGTCCGCTCGGATATGGCGGAGCTTGACCGCTTCTGGTTCCACGCCCCCTTTGCGGAGCTGGCCCCCTGCGCCATCGACCCGCTGGTGCGGCAGGTGACGGAAAAGCGCTACCGGCAGGCGGCGGACCTGGCCCAAGACCTGGGAGTGCGGCGGCTCATCATCCACGGGGGCTTCGTGCCCCAGGTGTACTTCCCGGAGTGGTATGTGGAGCAGTCGGTGCTCTTCTGGCGGGAGTTTCTGCGGCAGCTGCCGCCGGATATGACCGTCGCCCTGGAAAACGTCATGGAGCCGCAGCCCCGGCTGCTGGCGGACATTGCCCGCCAGGTGGACGACCCCCGGCTGGGCCTGTGCCTGGACGTGGGCCATGCCAACACCTTCGTCAGCCGGGTGCCGCCTCTGGAATGGGTGGCCCCCATGGCCCCGTGGCTGCGGCACGTCCACCTGCACAACAACGCGGGGCACGATGACCTCCACGACCCCCTGGGCCAGGGGACCCTGGCTATGGAGCAGGTGCTGGACACCATTCTGGAGCTGTGCCCGGCGGCTACGTTTACATTGGAAAATCAGGACTGCGGCCCGTCTCTTGCGTGGCTGCGGGAACACAGATACGGAGCGAACACATGACAAGGCAGGAATTGACAGCATATATAGAGTCCATTCTCCCGGCAGACCGGGAGTCCATGGACGCCGCCCGGCGGCGGCAGGCGGAGCTGGCCAAGCCACCGGGCAGTCTGGGAGCGCTGGAGGATATGTCCATCCGGCTGGCGGGGGTCCTGCGGACGGCCCGGCCGGAGGTCCGGCGGTGCCGGGTGACGGTGCTGGCGGCGGACAACGGCGTGGTGGCGGAGGGCGTATCCTGCGCCCCCCAGTCCGTGACGGTGCAGCAGGCGGTGAACATGACCCGGCACAAAACCGGGATGTCCGCATTGGCGGCGTATTTCGGCGACGACGTGCAGGTGGTGGACGTGGGCATCCGGACGCCGGTGCCCTGCCCCCAGGTGCTGGACCGGAAGGTCCGGTTTTCCACCGGCGATATCGCCGTGGAGCCCGCCATGACGGAGCAGCAGGCCCTGGACGCCCTGGCCGTGGGGCTGGACCTGGCCCGGCAGGCCAAGGCCGAGGGCATAGACGCCGTGGGCGTGGGGGAAATGGGCATCGGCAACACCACCACCTCCGCCGCGGTGCTGGCGGCGCTGACCGGGGCCTCCGTGGAGGAGGTGACCGGCCGGGGCGGCGGCCTGACGGACCGGGGCTTCGAGACGAAAAAGCGGGTGCTGCGGCAAGCGCTGGCCCTGCATCATCCGGACCCCGGCGACCCGGTGGCCGTTCTGGCGGCGGTAGGTGGCCTGGACATTGCCGCCATGACGGGGCTGTTTCTGGGCTGCGCCCATGAGGGACTGGCGGCGGCGGTGGACGGATATATCTCCATCGTGGCGGCCCTGTGCGCCGTGCGCCTGTGTCCCCGGGTCCGGGATGTACTGTTTCTGTCCCACGCCTCCTATGAGATCGGGTATCGCCTGGCAGCCCGGGAGCTGGGGCTGGAGCCGTGCCTGCTGCTGGGTATGCGGCTGGGCGAGGGCAGCGGCTGCCCGCTGCTGTTCCGGGTGATGCAGGGGGCCTGCGCGGTGCTGAACCATATGGCCACCTTCCCGGAGGCGGCCATTGAGGACGGATATCTGGCCCCCATCCGGCAGGGGGACGCATTCACGGTGGACAAATCATGAGAATTTTACTTCTTGGCGGCAGCAAAAGCGGAAAGAGTATGCTGGGCCAGCGGCTGACCCGGCAGCTGGCCGATGGCGGGTCCATGATTTACTGGGCTACCCTGGAGCCCCGGGACACGGAGGACCGGGCCATCGTCCGCCGCCACCTGGCGGAGCGGGACGGCTGGGGTTTCGGGACCCTGGAGCGGGGCCGGGAGCTGCCTCTGGGCCTGGCGCTGGTGCCCCGGGAAAGCGCGGTGCTGTTCGACAGCGTAACGGCGTGCCTGGCGTGCCAGATGTTCTCCGGCCCGCAGCCGGACGCCGCAGCTCCGGAGCGAACGGCAGAGGAACTGCTGACCGTCAGCCGGCATCCCCGGCACTTCGTGTGCGTATGCGACGAGCTGTGGCGGGACGGCGTGACCTATGAGCCGTGGACGGAGCATTATCGCCGGGGACTGGCGGAGATCTGCCGGGCCCTGGCGGCGGAATTTGACGCCGTGGCGGAGCTGAGTGCAGGCTGCGTGCGGGTATGGAAGGGGGAGTTGCCGGATGCGTGATTGGATCTGCGGATTTTTCATGGCCTGGGGCATGTTCCTGGCCATTCCCTGCCCCAGGAAGATATGGAGCGAAAGCGCCCGGCAGAAAATGCTGGTGTGCATGCCCCTGGTGGGCCTGCTGGCCGGAGGCGTATGGGCCGGGGCGTGGCTTCTGATGCGGGGCGCGCCGGGGCCGGTGCGGGCGGCGGTGTGTGCCGCCGCGCCCTGGCTTGTGACCGGGTTCATGCATCTGGACGGCTACATGGACGTGTGCGACGCGGTGCTGTCCCGGCGGGACCTGGCCACCCGGCAGCGGATCCTGAAGGACTCCCACTGCGGGGCCTTCGCCGTGATCTGCATGGTGCTGCTGGCCATGGGCCAGTGGAGCCTGTTCCTGGCGGCGGAGGACGTATCCTGGCTGGGCCTGCTGCTGATCCCGGCGGCCACCCGGGCCTGCGCGGGGCTGGCGGTGCTGGGGCTGCGGCCCATGGGCACCAGCCAGTATGCCGCCATGGGCCCCGCCCGGGGCGGCTATGGGGCGGCGCTGTGGGTGCTGCTGGCCCTGTCCGTGGGGCTTCCCCTGTGGCTGGGCGGGAGCTTCGGCCCTCTGGCCGCCGCCGCGGGGTACGGCCTGGCGGTGTGGTACGGCTATCGGAATCTGGACGGCATGTCCGGGGATATCTCCGGCTTTGCCCTGACGCTCGGCGAGCTGTGCGGCTGCGGGGCGGCGATTCTGTGGAGGTGAGAGGATGGATCTGATCATTGGCGGCGCGTACCAGGGAAAGTGTACCTTCGCGGCGGAAAAATACGGCCTGGCGGCGGAGGATATCTGCGACCTGGCGGTAAGCGCCCCCGTTCCTGCCCGGTGCTATGTGCACCTGGAGGCCCTGACCCGGCAGGAGGCCCCGGAGGCGGCCCTGCCCCTGCTGCTGGCGGCGGAGGCGGTGATCTCCCGGGAGATCGGCAGCGGCGTGGTGCCCATAGACGCCGGGGAGCGGGCCTGGCGGGAGCGCCACGGGCGGCTGCTGCGGCAGCTGGCGGAGCAGGCCGGTCATGTGTACCGGATATTTTGCGGACTGACGGAGGAATTGAAATGAAGCTGACCCTTTTGCGCCACGGAGAAACCGACGGCAGCCGCCGGGACCTGTACTACGGGGCGGCGGATATCCCCGCCCTGCCGGAATCCCTGGCGGCGCTGCACGAAAACGCAGCGGCCTATCCCCGGGCCAAGCGGTACTATACCAGCGGCCTGCTGCGGACGGAGCAGACGTTGGAGGCCATCTACGGCCCCGTGGCCCATCAGCAGCTGCCGGGGCTGCAGGAGATGAACTTCGGCGATTTCGAGATGAAAAGCTATCAGGAGCTGAAGGACACGGCGGCCTATCAGGCGTGGATCACCGACGTGGAGCACAACGTCTGCCCCAACGGCGAAAGCGCCCCCCAGGTGCTGGAGCGGAACCGGGCCGCCATGGCTCAGGTGCTGGCGTCGGGGGAGGACGCCGTGTGCGTGGTCCACGGCGGCGTCACGGCGGGGCTGATGATGACCTGGTTCGGCGGCGGGCGGTACGACTACTCCGTGAAGCCCGGCACCGGGTTCACGGTGACGTTCCGGGACGGGAGGCCTGTATCCTATGAAAGAGTGCCCGAATAGAGGGGCTGCGGAAGCAAATTCTCCGAAAAAACCGAAATTTTCTTCCGGAAAGACCTTGACGGACACTTGCCCGTGTGATAAAATCAACATTACCTGTGAGTATGGGGCTTTCTTTTTGCGCGCTTTTCGCTTCGGCGCTGGAAAAGACGCCCTATCCGGCAGGGAGGCAGAGAGCGGCCTTCGGCCGCCAATCTAATAAGGAGGTGCCGTTAGATGCGCGTGAAGATCACTTTGAGATGCAACGAGTGCAAGCAGAGAAACTACAACACGATGAAAAACAAGAAGAACAGCCCTGACCGTCTTGAAATGAACAAGTATTGCCCCTTCTGCAGAAAGCATACGGTCCATACCGAGACCAAGTAATTGGAAGGAGATAGCACGATGGCAGAGGAAAAAAAGGTCAAGAAGGACCACGGCAAGTGGTTCCGCGAGATGAGAAGCGAACTGAAGAAGGTCGTCTGGCCTGACGGCAAGACCACCGCCAAGAACACCGGAACGGTGCTGCTGTGCTCTGTGGCAGTGGGCGCCTGCATCTGGATCTTCGACGGCGTGGCGGTGCTGCTGATCAAGACCCTCATCGGCGCTTTCACCGGCTGAGGAAGTGCGGCATGGCTGAAAACGCGAAATGGTATGTGATCCACACCTACTCCGGCTACGAGAACGCCGTGAAGGCGGCCATCGAGAAATCCGTGGTCAACCGCGGCATGTCCGATATGGTCCTCAAGATGGAGATTCCTATGGAAACCGTCACCGAGGTCACCGAGTCCGGCGTCATGAAGGAAGTGGAGCGCAAGGTATTTCCCGGCTACGTCCTGATCAAGATGATCCTGACAGATGACACCTGGCATCTGATCCGCAACATCCGAGGCGTCACCGACTTCGTGGGCGAGGCCAACAAGGCCATCCCCCTGACGGAGGACGAGGTGGCGGCCCTGGGCGTGGAAAAGCACGAGATCGTGGTGCTGTACAACGTGGGCGACACCGTGAAGATCACGGACGGCCCCTTTACCAGCTTCACCGGTACCGTGGAGGAGATCGACCCCGAGAAGAACAAGGTCCGGGTGGCGGTCTTCATGTTCGGCAGAGAAACCCCCATCGAGCTGGAGCTCGATCAGGTGGAGGTTCTGCACTGAGGCGCAGCAGTCTCTGCGCGGCAGGCCGGAGCATTCCCTCCGGCGCAAGTGGGAGAGACGGTGTCCGTCTCGCCAAAAGCGGTTTCCGGTATCGACCGGCCGCTACCACATTTTTATGAAGGAGGTGCCTATCCATGGCACAGAAAGTTGTTGGTTATGTAAAGCTGCAGATTCCTGCAGGCAAAGCGACCCCCGCACCCCCTGTCGGCCCCGCTCTGGGCCAGCACGGTGTCAACATTCAGGCATTCACCAAGGAGTTCAACGAGCGCACCAAGAATGACATGGGCCTCATCATCCCCGTGGTCATCACCGTCTACTCCGATCGTTCCTTCAGCTTCATCACCAAGACGCCTCCTGCGGCTGTGCTGATCAAGAAGGAGTGCAACATCGAGTCCGGCTCCGGTGTGCCCAACAAGACCAAGGTGGCCACCATCTCCAAGGCCTCCATCCAGAAGATCGCCGAGCTGAAGATGCGCGATCTGAACGCCGCTTCCCTGGAAGCAGCCATGAGCATGATCGCCGGCACCGCCCGTTCCATGGGCGTCGTCGTGGGCGAATAAGGAGGGTGTAAGAGATGTTTAGAGGTAAGAAGTATAAAGAAAGCGCCAAGCAGATCGACCGCGGGACCTTGTATGATCCCAAGGAGGGTCTGGAGCTGGTCTGCAAGACCGCATCCGCCAAGTTCGACGAGACCGTCGAGCTGCACGTGAAGCTGGGTGTCGACTCCCGCCACGCTGACCAGCAGGTCCGCGGCGCCATCGTCCTGCCCAACGGCACCGGCAAGACCGCCCGCGTCCTGGTGTTCGCCAAGGGCGACAAGGCCGACGCTGCCCGCGAGGCCGGCGCCGACTTCGTCGGTGATATGGATATGGTGGAGAAGATCCAGAAGGAAAACTGGTTCGGCTTCGACGTGGTCGTCGCTTCCCCCGACATGATGGGCGTTGTGGGCCGTCTGGGTAAGCTGCTGGGCCCCAAGGGCCTGATGCCCTCCCCCAAGGCCGGCACCGTCACTCCCGACGTGGCCAAGGCCGTGAAGGAAGTCAAGGCCGGTAAGGTGGAGTATCGTCTGGACAAGACCAACATCATCCACTGCCCCATCGGCAAGGTTTCCTTCGGCGCGGACAAGCTGTATGAGAACTATACCGCTCTGCTGGGCGCCATCATCAAGGCCAAGCCCGCCGCCGCCAAGGGCCAGTATATCAAGTCCTGCGTGGCCGCTTCCACCATGGGCCCCGGCGTCAAGATGAACGCCAACAAGCAGCTGTAAAAAAACCGGCTGAAACATTTGATATCTTCGGCTTGACAAACCGTCACGCCCCTGATATAATACCAGATGCGTTCCAAAGACAGCAGGTGGCGCAAGCCGTAAGTCCTGCCGAGGATGGCAAATCGTTTCCGATTGCTTTACACCGTCCTTGTGTCCTTGGATACAGGGACGGTTTTCTTTTTGAACGCACCGACAAATTTTCCGGAGGTGAAATCAAAGAATGCCCAACGCAAAAGTTCTGTCTGAAAAGCAGGCCATCGTGGCGGCACTGACCGAGAAGCTGCAGAATGCAGCCGCCGGTGTCATCGTTGATTACAAGGGCATCACCGTGGCAGAGGACACCGCTCTGCGCGCGGACTGCCGCGAGAACAACGTGGAGTACGCTGTCATCAAGAACACCCTGCTGCGCTTTGCATTCAACAACGTGGGTCTCAACGAGCTGGACGATCAGCTCAACGGCACCACGTCCCTGGCCGTGTGCATGGACGATCCCGTCGCCCCTGCCCGCGTCATCGCTGACTATGCAAAGAAGCTCAATGGCAAGTTCGAGATCAAGGGCGGCTTCATGGAAGGCAAGGTCGTCTCCCTGGAGACCGTGAATGCTCTGGCTTCCATCCCCGCTCTGCCCGTGCTGCAGGCCCAGGTTCTGGGCACCATGCTGGCCCCCATCTCTGCTCTGGCCTGCGTGCTGAAGCAGATCGCCGAGAAGGACGGCGCTCCCGCCGAGGAAGCCGCCGCCGAATAAATTCCGGCACCACCCCGGGGCCTCTCCGCCCCACCCAAATCAAACAAATATCTTACAATTAGGAGGCTTATCAAAATGTCCGAGAAGATTACTGCTATGATCGAGGAAATCAAGGGCCTGACCGTTCTGGAGCTGTCCGAGCTGGTCCACGCTCTGGAGGAAGAGTTCGGCGTGTCCGCCGCCGCCATGGCCGCTCCCGCTGCCGGCGCTGCTGCTCCCGCTGCCGAGGAGAAGACCGAGTTCGACGTGGTCCTGACCGGTTTCGACGCCGCTCAGAAGATCAAGGTCATCAAGGTCGTCCGCGAGGTCATGGGTCTGGGTCTGGCCGAGGCCAAGGCTGCCGTCGAGGGCGCCCCCACCACCATGAAGGAAGGCCTGTCCAAGGAGGACGCCGAGGCTCTGAAGAAGCAGGTCGAGGAAGTCGGCGGCAAGGTCGAGCTGAAGTAAGTTTCACCCAAATAAAAAAATGCTGCAAGCGCTGCGCTTGCAGCATTTTTTTGCGCTTTTTGTGGATTCTGGCGGATAAAATGCCGCGGAATTTTTCCGCTTGTGAAACTCGGCGGGGTCTGATATAATAGCCGTGTATAACTTCAGAAATCCTGCATAAAAGAAACAGAGGTGACGTCTTATCAAGACACAGAAAAAACCGGGGCTTTTCCGGCACCTGGGCCCTGTCCTGGGCCGTTATAAGGGCTGGACGGCAGCCGCCCTGATATTCGGCATCACCGAGGTGGTGCTGGAGCTGCTGATCCCCATGCTCATGTCCACCATCGTGGACGGCGGCCTGTACCGGGAGAGCACCTTCATGCTCCAGGGGCTGTTTTCCCCGGAGCTCATCGCCAACCGCAGCCGCTTCGTGCTGACGGTGGGGGCCATTATGGTGGGCGTGGCCTGCCTGTCCATGGCCATGGGCGTTCTGGCCGCCCGCTGCTCTGCCATCGCCACCCAGGGCTTCGCCCGGAATATGCGCAGCACTCTGCTGGGGAAGATCGAGAGCTTCTCCTTCTCCAACATCGACCACATCTCCACCCCCCAGCTGATCACCCGGGCCACCACGGACATCAACACCCTGCGTGACACCATGCGTCAGTCCCTGGTGACCCTGTACCGGGCCCCGGTGATGGTGATCCTGGCCACGGTCATGAGCTTCATCGTCTCCCCGGGTCTTGCGCCCCTGCTGCTGATCTGCATCCCCCTGCTGGTGGTGCTGATGGTGATCCTGCTGAAGGTGGGCCAGCCCCGCTTCAAGCGGATGCTGAAGATGATGGACGGCATGAACCAGGCCGTCCGGGAGAATCTGGTGGCCAGCCGCGTGGTGAAGGCCTTCGTCCGGGGCGGGTATGAGTCCAAACGGTTTGACAAGACCACCGATGACCTGCGCCAGGCCCAGCTGGGCGCAGGGAGACTGTTTACCCTGTCCGGCCCCATTACCATGGGCATTATGTGGACGTGCAGCGTGCTGATCCTGTTTTTCGGCGGCCGGGAGATCATTTTCCGGACCACCGGCCTGCTGACCGGCCAGCTGGTGAGCCTGGTGAACTACGCCGGTATGGCGGTGAACTCCCTGTCCATGATCAGCTGGCTGGTCATGTCCCTGTCCCGGGCCCAGGCCTCCCTGGTCCGCATCAACGAGGTGCTGGACGAGGAGATCGACATCACCGACGGCCCCTCCGACGCCGCAGTGGAAAGCGGCAGCATCGACTTCGAGGACGTGTGCTTCAGCTATACCCGGGACCCCGACAAGCTGGCCCTGCGCCATGTGACCCTGCACATCGCCTCCGGCGAGACCATCGGCGTCATCGGCGGCACCGGCGAGGGCAAGTCCACCCTGGTGAGCCTGATCCCCCGGTTTTACGACGCCCTGTCCGGCACTGTGAAGGTGGACGGCCGGGACGTCCGGGAGTATACCCTGGAAAATCTGCGCAGCGGCGTGTCCATGGTGCTGCAGAACGGCTCCCTGTTCTCCGGCACCATCGCCGACAACCTCCGCTGGGCAGACCCCAACGCCACCCTGGCCCAGATGCAGGCCGCCTGCGCCATCGCCCGGGCCGACGAGTACATCGACCGCTTCCCCGACGGCTATGACACGGTGCTGGAGCAGAACGCCGCCAACCTGTCCGGCGGCCAGCGCCAGCGGCTGCTGATCGCCCGGGCCATCCTGAAAAAGCCCAGGATCCTGATCCTGGACGACTCCACCTCCGCCGTGGACATGGCCACCGACGAGCACATCCGCCGCTGTCTGCGGACGGCCCTGCCCGGCGCCACCAAGGTCATCATTGCCCAGCGCATCAACTCCATCATGTCCTGCGACCGCATTGTGGTGCTGGACCAGGGGCGTCTGGCGGACATGGGCACCCATCAGGAGCTGCTGTCCCGCAGCCATATTTACCGTGACGTGTACGAGAGCCAGATGAGAGAGGGGGCGGTGGATCATGCCGCGAGTTGACCTGCAGAAATATAATAAAAAGGTAGAGAACCCCTTCGCCATCCTGTGGCGTCTGGTGTGCTACTTCAAGCACTGCCGCCTGCTGCTGACGGCGGCGATGCTGTCGATTCTGGCCTATGTGGCGGCCACCATCGGGGCTGCCTACTGCATGAAGCCCCTGACAAACCTGCTGGAGAGCAGCGGCGCAGCTCCCAACGAGACCTACGCCAAGTACATCAGCCTGATCCTGGGCCTGGCGGGGCTGTACCTGCTGTCGGCCCTGACCAACTATCTGCTCAACCGCCTGATGCTGGAGTGCAGCGCCATCATCATGAAGCAGCTGCGCACGGAGCTGTTCGACACCATGCAGCGCCAGCCGGTGCGGTTCTTCGACGAAAACAAGACCGGCGCCCTGATGAGCTACTACACCAGCGACATCGAGGCCACCAACGAGCTGCTGCAGCACAGCATCACCCAGCTGGCCATATCCATCACCTCCCTGGTGGGCACCGTTGCCATGATGCTGGCCCTGTCCATGCGGCTGTTTGCCATCATGGTGGTGCTGGGGGCCATCGTGGTGCTGGTGGTGCGGGTCACCACCAGGATCAGCAAGCGCACCTATGCCAGCCAGCAGCGTCTGACCGCCGCCGTCAGCGGCTATATGGAGGAGATGATCACCGGCCAGCGGGATGTGAAGGTGTTCACCCACGAAAAGGAGGTCATGGAGCAGTTCGACGTCATCAACCAGGATCTGTGTAAGGCGTCCACTACCGCCACCACCGTCACCTCTATGGTGGGACCTATCCTCAACAACCTGTCCCACATTTTCTACGCCATCACCTGCGCGGTGGGCGTCCTGTGGCTGACAGGGGAGGGGGCCGGCGGCATCCTCATCGGCTTTTTGCAGTATGTCCGCACCTTTGCCGACCGCGTCAGCCAGATCTCCGAGCAGTTCAACGCTCTGATGATGGCCCTGGCCGGTGCCGAGCGGATTTTTGGCATCCTGGACCTGCCTCCCGAGGAGGACCAGGGCCAGGTGACCCTGGAGCAGAAGGGCGACGACTACCACTGGCGTATGCCGGACGGCACCCTGGTGCCTCTGCGGGGCGATGTACGCTTTGACCATGTGGACTTTGCCTATGTGCCGGAAAAGCCGGTGCTGCGGGACCTGTCCCTGTACGCCAAGCCTGGCCAGAAGATCGCCTTCGTCGGCTCCACCGGCGCGGGAAAAACCACCATCACCAACCTCATCAACCGGTTTTACGATATCCAGGCCGGCTCCATCACCTACGACGGCATCGACGTGCGCAACATCCGCAAGGACGACCTGCGCCGCTCCCTGGGCATCGTGCTGCAGGACACCCACCTGTTCACCGGCACGGTGATGGAGAACATCCGCTACGGCCGCCTGGACGCCACCGATGAGGAGTGCATGGAGGCCGCCAAGATCGCCAACGCCCACTACTTCATCTCCCACCTGCCCCAGGGGTACGACACCGTCCTCTATTCCGACGGCGCCAACCTCAGCCAGGGCCAGCGCCAGCTGGTGGCCATCGCCCGGGCGGCGGTGTCCCGGGCCCCGGTGCTGATTCTGGACGAGGCCACCTCCTCCGTGGACACCCGCACCGAGAAGCTCATCGGCCAGGGGCTGGACGGCCTGATGGCCGGGCGCACCGTGTTCGTCATCGCTCACCGGCTTTCCACCGTCCGCAACGCCAACGCCATCATGGTGCTGGAGCAGGGGCGGATCATCGAGCGCGGCGACCACCGGGAGCTGCTGGACCAGAAGGGGAAGTACTATCAGCTCTGCCACAACATGATCGAATTGACCTAACTGTTCACCGAAAACATCTGCGAGATATAATTGTTAACCGTTAATCTGCGGCGAAAGTTAGCGGATAAAAACAGCAGAAAATCCGGCGCAAGAGAATAAAAATACAAAGAAAATGGATAATTGTCATTTTTTTTGGAATATTCACAGAAAGTTTAATCTTAGTGTTGAAAAATCTACTGTTTCATGATACAATTAGGAAAACATTTTAATCCTGGGCGGCGATAAGTAAAATGCACAAAAACCGTCCGCCATCGACGAACAGACTGGTGCGTAGTGGATAGCGAGCCGTGGACGCACCCAGCCGTCCCCAAAGGAAAGATCATGGCAGAAAAGAATAAAAAGCGCGGCGGACGCCGCGCCCACCTCAACGATTTCCATGTGAATCTTGCCGGTGATTATGTATATACCGGCGCCCACTACTCCTATGTGGACCAGGGCCGCAGCCGCGACCGGGTCCAGCGGGAGCTGCTGGGACTGAGCGTTGCCGTCATGCTGGCCGTGGTGGCCGGGGGATGCAGCGACGCCCCCGCCATGCTGAACTGCTGGTACGTCATCCTCCCCTATATCTGCGAGGCCGCGGCGGCGGTCAGCGTGATCTGGGCGGTGCTCCGGCTGCGGAAGGCGGAGGAACCCATCCGGGAGTACATTTATAAAAAGAGCGTGCAGGCGCTGCCCCACCGGGCCATGCTCTGCATGATCTTCGCGGGCCTGGGCTTCGTGACCATGGTGCTGTACCTGGCCATGAACGGCTCCGGCGGCCGCGTGGCCTCCGTGATCGCCTACCTGGTGCTGAAGGCGCTGGTGGCCGGGGGAGCGTGGCTCCTGTGGCGGTATATGCTGACCCTGAAATGGGAAAAGCTCCCCGCCCGCGACTTGGATACGCCTCAGGCGTGATCCACCAATTTCTTTTGTGAACTCCGGGCTTCTGCCCGTGTTCAAAAAAATTTAAGGAGGATTCCAATGAAGAAAGCTACCCGTATCTTGGCTCTGGTACTTTGCGCTGTCATGTGCCTGGGCCTGTTCGTTGGCTGCGGCAACAAAGGCAAGCAGAACAACGACACCCCGTTGGTCGTGGGTTATTCCCCGTTCAACAGCAAGTTCTCCCCCTTCTTCTCCGAGACCGCTTATGACCAGGACGTCTGGGTCATGACCGCTATCAGCCTGCTGAACAGCGATCGCCAGGGCGCCATCATCATGAAGGGTATCGAAGGCGAAACCAAGGCCTACAATGGCACCGACTACACCTACCATGGTCCCGCTGACTGCGAGATCGTGGAGAACACCGACGGCACCGTGGACTACAACTTCAAGCTGCGCGAGGACCTGAAGTTCTCCGACGGCGAGCCTATCACCATCGACGACGTCATCTTCTCCATGTACGTCCTGTGCGATCCTACCTACGACGGCAACAGCACCCTGTTTGCTCTGCCCATCCAGGGCATGGATGCTTACCGTTCCGGTATGGACACCCTGTACAACCTGATGCTGGCTGCCGGCCGCGACAACACCGACTTCTCCAAGTGGAAAGAGGCGGATCAGACTGCCTTCTGGGCTGACGTGGATCAGGCCGGCGTGAAGTTCGTCCAGGCCATCATGCAGTACTGCATTGCCCAGGGCGCTAACGCCGAGGGTGATTCCGTTTCCGCCTGCATGGCCAACTGGGGCTTCGAGCTGCCCGCCGATGCTACCGAGGCGGATGCCTTCAACGCCATCGTCGCCAAGTATCCCTCCCTGGCCGAGGCTGTCGACGCTGAGAAGCCCGAAGGCACCACCTTCACCAGCCTGCTGAACGACTACGAGACCAAGTACACCAAGGGTATCGAGACCGGCACCTCCGCTGCCAACATCTCCGGCATCAAGAAGACCGGCGACTACAGCATGACCGTCTCCCTGACCCAGGTCGACGCCACCGCCATCTATCAGCTGGGTGTGACCATCGCCCCCATGCACTACTATGGCGAGAAGACCAAGTATGACTACGACAACAACAAGTTCGGCTTTGACAAGGGCGATCTGAGCCACGTTCGCGAGAAGACCACCACCCCCCTGGGTGCTGGCCCCTACAAGTTCATCAAGTTCGAGAATGGTACCGTGAACTTCGAGGCTAACGATTCCTACTATCTGGGCGCCCCCAAGACCAAGTATGTCAACTTCCTGCAGACTCAGGAAGACGATAAGCTCAACGGCGTCGTCACCGGCACCGTGGATATCACCGATCCTTCCTTCAGCTCCACCACCGTGGACGCCATCAAGGCTGCCAACAAGAACGACGATGTCAACGGCCCCGCCATCACCACCGATACCGTGGATAACCTGGGCTATGGTTACCTCGGCATGAGCGCCAACACCATGAACGTCAACAAGGAGCCCGGCTCCGATGCCTCCAAGGCTTATCGTAAGGCTTTCGCCACCGTTCTGGCTGCTTACCGCACCGTCGCCATCGAGTCCTACTATGGCGAGCGCGCTTCCGTCATCAACTACCCCATCTCCAACACCTCTTGGGCTGCTCCTCAGGCTGCTGATCCTGGCTACAAGGTCGCTTTCTCTGTGGATGCTCAGGGTAAGGACATCTATACCTCCGACATGACCGACGAGCAGAAGTATGAGGCCGCCCTGCAGGCTGCCCTGGGCTTCTTCGAGGCCGCCGGCTGCAAGGTCGAGAACGGCAAGGTCGTCTCCAACCCCGAGGGTGGTATGGATACCGCTAACTACGCCATCGAGCGCGAGGCCCTGATCCCCGCCGACGGCAAGGGCGATCACCCCTCCTTCATGATCCTCACCGAGGCCTCCAAGGCTCTGGAGAAGATCGGCGTGCACCTGATCGTCACCGACCTGTCCGACAGCACGCAGCTGTGGGATACCATCGAGGCCGACCAGGCTGACATGTGGGCTGCCGCTTGGAGCGCCACCCCGGATCCTGATATGTATCAGATCTACTTCTCCGGCATGGACGGCAAGGCTGCCGGCGGCTCCAACTACATGTACGACATCAACGATGCCGAGCTGAACCAGCTGATTCTGGATGCCCGCAATTCTCTGGACCAGAGCTATCGTAAGACTCTGTACAAGTCCTGCCTGGACATCATCGTTGACTGGGCCGTTGAGGTTCCTGTCTATCAGCGTCAGAACGCCATCATCTTCTCCACCCAGCGTGTCAACATGAACACTGTCACCCCCGACATCACCACCTTCTATGGCTGGCTGAACGCGGTCGAGAAGATCGAGCTGAACTGACAAAGTTCCGCACCCAAGACCTGTACGACAACATAGGTTAAGTCACAAGGTACGCCCCCGGCGGCTCCGGCCGCCGGGGGGTGCCCCGACTGCATATCAAGGAGCGACCCGGGCGGGGCCGGGGGTGTTGCTTGATGTGCAGTGGGTAGTCTATAGGGAGGGGCGGAACAGACGTGTTCCGCCAATCTGCATCACTGTATCATCAGATCGGAGGGTTATCAGTGCGCAAATACATCATCAAAAGAATTCTAATCTCAATCGTCATCCTGTTCCTTGTCGCATTCGTCATCTACGCATTGATGCGCTGTCTCCCCACGTCCTACGTGGAGGCTATGGCGCGTCAGAAGTCCATGCAGCCCAACTCCAAGTCCTTTGAGGAGTGGATGGAGCAGCTCACCAGAATGTACAATCTGGACGTGGGCATTGTTCCCGGCTTCTTCAAGTGGCTGGGCCAGATGCTGACCTTCAACTTCGGCGACAGCTGGCTGTGGACCAAACCCGTCACGGAAGTATTCAACAACTGTGTGTGGATCTCCTTCTTCATGGGCCTCATCGCCTTCGTGCTGGAGATCATCATCGCGATTCCCCTGGGCGTCATTGCCGCCACCAAGCAGTACAGCAAGACAGACTATGTCATTTCGGTGCTGGCTCTGGCCGGTATTTCGCTGCCCACCTTCTTCTTTGCTTCTCTGCTGAAGCTGTTTTTCTCCGTGAAGCTGGGCTGGTTCGACCTGTATGGTCTCACCGGCCGTAATCACGAGCAGCTCTCAGCCTTCGCGAAGCTCCTGGACATGGGACATCATCTGGTTCTGCCCATCGTCACCCTGGTGGTTATCAGTGTCGGTTCCCTCATGCGTTACACCCGCACCAACATGCTGGAGGTGCTCAACGCTGACTTCATCCGCACGGCCCGGGCCAAGGGTCTGTCCGAGCGCAAGGTCATCTATCACCATGCGTTCCGCAACACCCTGATCCCCCTGGTCACCATCATCGGCGGTTCTCTGCCCGGCCTGTTCTCCGGTGCACTGATCACCGAGACGCTGTACTCCATCCCCGGCATCGGCTACATTTCCTACCAGTCCATGGTGGGCGGCGACATTCCGTTCTCCATGTTCTACCTGGTCTTTATGGCCGTGCTGACCCTGTTGGGTAACCTGATTTCTGATATTCTGTACGCCGTGGTCGATCCTCGCGTACGCATCGCTTAAGAAGGGAGGAGGAAATAAAATGGCAGATCGCAAAGATAAGATCAATGAGCAGCAGGTCGAGCAGGAGATCCGTGAGGAGATCCGCGAGGAAATGAAGCACGCCGACCAGGAGCCTGCTCAGGAGCAGTATTCTCTGAACGATGACCGTCGTGTTAAGGTCCTTTCTCCCGGTATGCTGGTGGCCAAGCGCTTCATCCGCAACCGCATGGCCGTCACCGGTCTGGTCATCCTGGTTTTCATGTTCGTGTTTTCCTTCATCGGCGGCCTGATCTCCCCCTATGGTCAGGACCAGTTCTTCTACACCGATAAGACCATCCGCCGTGACTTCGGCGCGGCCAAGGAAAACACCGAGTTCCAGTACGCCAGCAACAACGACGAGGTGTTCGGCCTCACCGCCCAGGCCAGAGCTATGCTGGCCATCCAGCAGGGGAAGACCACCTTCTCCAACAAGAGCGACAACTTCACCCTGACCAAGGTTTCCGACGACTTCTATTCCGTGGAATACAACGGTCAGGTGGTGGGCTACGCCGGCAAGGAGCTGGTGAACGCCTCCGCCAAGGACAGCACCCTGTCCTTCGAGTTCAACTATCAGGCCCTGCTGGCCTCCGCCTCCGGCGCTAAGGAATTCACCGCCGACGGCGTAGCCTACACCCTGGCTGAGGATGGCAGCATCACCTCCCAGGACGGTGCCGATGTGGCCTATGTCAGCAACATCATCGTCAACGCCATTTCCCCCGACGTGTTCCTGAGCCGCGACTTCAAGGAGAAGCTGTATGCCGCCATTGCCACAGCTGAAAACGGCAAGGCTGCCTTCAGCTATACCGACGAGTCCCTGATCGTCGCCGAGGAGCCTGAGGAGGAGCCCGACACCGAGGAGCCGTCCTCCGGCATCAACACCGAGGACCCCAACGCTCCCACCCAGGAGGATACTCCCACCAGCGCCACCGCTGAGTACGATCTGGAGTATGATCCCGCCACCATGAGCTGGAAGATCCTCCAGGAGAAGCCCAGCCGTCAGTACGATCAGTATTCCTTCCCCAGCAAGGACCACTGGCTGGGCACCGATATGTACGGTATGGATATGCTGACCCGCCTGATGTACGGCGGCCGCGTCTCCCTGCTGATCGGCTTCATCGTCATCATCATTGAGACCGTCATCGGCGTGATCTTCGGCGGTATCTCCGGCTACTTCGGCGGCTGGGTGGATAACCTGATCATGCGTATCGTCGATATCTTCTACTGCATCCCCTCCATGCCCATCATCATCATTCTGGGCGCGGCCATGGATGCATCCCGCGTGGACCCCACCATCCGAATGGTCTACTTAATGCTGATCCTGGGCTTCCTGGGCTGGGCTGGTATCGCCCGTCTGGTCCGCGGCCAGATCCTGTCCCTGCGTGAGCAGGAGTACATGACCGCCGCCGAGGCCTGCGGCCTCAGTGTGTCCCGCCGGATCTTCAAGCACCTGATCCCCAATGTCATTCCCCAGCTGATCGTCACCTGCACCATGGGCCTGGGCAGCGTCATCATCATGGAGGCTACCCTGTCCTTCCTGGGCCTGGGCGTCAAGTTCCCCTTCGCTTCCTGGGGCAATATCATCAGCGACGTCAATAACACCCACGTTCTGACCACCTATTGGTTCATCTGGATCCCCGCCGGCGTGCTGCTGCTGCTGACGGTTCTGGCATTCAACCTGGTTGGCGACGGTCTGCGGGATGCCTTTGACCCGAAGATGAAGCGCTGAGGAAGGAGGAGATCATATGGCTAAGAAAAACGAAAGCGGCTATCTGTCCGCCAAGGAGTCTCGCCGGATTTCCCGGGAGAACCGCAAGATCACGGACCAGTTTGAAAAGCTGCACAAGCGCAAGAACGTGCCTGAGGAGGAGTTCCTCACCCAGATGCACGACCAGAATAACTCCCTGGAGATCGAGAACCTGCACACCTACTTCTTCTCTGACGTGGGTACCGTCCGCGCCGTGGACGGTGTCTCCTTCGACGTGCCCATCGGCAAGACCGTGGGCGTGGTGGGCGAGTCCGGCTGCGGCAAGTCCGTTACCAGCCTGTCCATCATGCAGCTGCTCCAGCGGCCCCAGGGCCAGGTGGTGGAGGGCGAGATTCGCCTGAATCTCGGCAACGGCAAGGCCTACGACATCACCAAGACCCCCATTGAGCAGATGCAGAAGCTCCGCGGCAACTACATGTCCATGATTTTCCAGGAGCCCATGACCAGCCTGAACCCGGTGTTCCGCATCGGCGCCCAGCTGGACGAGGTCATTGCCCTGCACGACGGTGAGGGCAAGACCCCCGAGGACATCAAGGCCCGCTCCATCCATCTGCTGGAGATGGCCGGCATCGCCAACAGCGAGGGTGTCTATAAGATGTACCCCCACGAGCTGTCCGGCGGTATGCGTCAGCGTGTCATGATCGCCATGGCCCTGTCCTGCAATCCCCGCCTGATCATCGCCGACGAGCCCACCACGGCTCTGGACGTGACCATCCAGGCCCAGATTCTGGACCTGCTGCGCAACCTGAAGGATAAGATCAACTCCTCCATCATGCTGATCACCCACGACCTGGGTGTCATCGCCGAGATGGCCGACTATGTGGTGGTCATGTACGCTGGCCGCGTGGTGGAAAAGGGCACCGCCCAGGAGATCTTCGCCAATCCCGCTCACCCCTACACCATCGGCCTGATGGCCTCCAAGCCCATGGTCGGTAAGAAGGTGGATAAGCTGTATTCCATCCCCGGCAAGGTCCCCAACCCCATCAACATGCCCAACTACTGCTATTTCAAGGATCGCTGCGAAATGTGCGTGGAAGGCTGCCAGGGTGAGTATCCTCACATGATCCAGCTGTCCCCCACCCATATGGTCAGCTGCTACCGTTACTACGGAAAGGAGGACGCTCAGAATGGCTGATGTCAAGAAGACCGCTGAGGAGCAGGTCCAGTACGATCCTCAGTATATCCTCCAGGTCAAGGACCTGAAGAAATACTTCCCCATCAAGGGCGGTATGCTCAACAAGACCGTGGGTTACGTGAAGGCCGTGGACGGCGTCACCTTCAACCTCAAGCGCGGCACCACCATGGGTCTGGTGGGTGAGTCCGGCTGCGGCAAGACCACCACCGGCCGCACCATCCTCCGTCTGTCCGGCGAAAAGACCGGCGGCCAGGTGCTGTTCAATGGCCAGGAGGTCTATGACCTCAACGCCAAGGAGATGCGCGACATGCGCACCAAGATGCAGATCATCTTCCAGGACCCCTTCTCCTCTCTGCAGCCCCGTATGCCCGTGGGCGAGATCATCGGCGAGGCCGTCCGTGAGCACGGACTGGTCTCCAAGGAGGAGTTCGACGACTACATCGACAAGGTCATGGACGACTGCGGCCTGCAGTCCTTCCACAAGGACCGCTATCCCCACGAGTTCTCCGGCGGCCAGCGCCAGCGTATCTGCATCGCCCGCGCTCTGGCTCTGAAGCCCGAGTTCATCGTCTGCGATGAGCCCGTTTCTGCTCTGGACGTCTCCATCCAGGCCCAGATCATCAACCTGCTGAAGGAGCTCCAGGAGCAGTACAAGTTCACTTACCTGTTCATCTCCCACGACCTGTCCGTGGTGGAGCACATCTCCGACACCGTGGGCGTCATGTACCTGGGCAACCTGGTGGAATACGGCGCCACCGAGGATATCTTCAAGAATCCTCTGCACCCCTACACCAAGGCCCTGTTCTCCGCCATCCCCGTGCCGGACCCCACGGCCAAGATGAACCGCATTGTGCTGGAGGGTTCCATTCCTTCCCCCGCCAATCCCCCCGCAGGCTGCAAGTTCCACACCCGCTGCGCCCAGTGCATGGAGCAGTGCAAGACCGAGGTGCCCGAGCAGCGTGAGATCGAGCCCGGCCACTTCGTGGTCTGCCACTTGTACGACCAGAAGTAATGGCCAGGAAGGAAAAACACTGGGAGGACGACGACGGCCGCACCATAGCGGACATGTCCCAGGTGAAGCGCCCGTCGCTGTTCGGCAATCTGCCCGGCAGCGCTTACCAGCGGGAGGAGCAGCCGGAGGAGCGGGAGGAAGCCAAGAAATCTCCCCCCTGGGTTGACAATTCCCTGAGCAAGCAGGACCGGCATGCCTTCTTCTTCGGAACCATGAAGGCGTCGCTGCTGATCTGTGCGGCTTACCTGGTGGGATTCGGAGTGTTTATCCTGATTCTGACGCTTCTGTTCCGCTGATTGCGGAAAGATCAGACCCCAAAAGGGGCGTCCTCCAGCCGGAGGACGCCCCTTTTTATACGCATTATCGAAAAATGGGAGGATTATTATGATTTCATCCATGCTGCAATACATTCAGAAAAGCCCCGACTGCTTCCACGCGGTGGAGAATCTCCGGCAGCGTCTGCTGTCCGAGGGTTACACCCAGCTGACGGCAGGGGAGTGGACCCTGATCCCCGGCGGGAAGTATTTTGTCACCAAGAACGGATCCTCGCTGATGGCCTTTCGTGTACCCCAGGACCGCCCCACGGGCTTTGTGCTGACCGCCAGCCACTCCGACTCTCCCTGCTTCCGCCTGCGGGACCACGCGGAGCTTACCGGCGAATTTGTCCGCCTGTCCGCCGAACGCTACGGCGGCATGATCAACGACTGCTGGCTGGACCGCCCCCTGAGCGTGGCCGGCCGGGTGCTGGTCCGCCGGGAAAACGGCCTGGACATGCGCCTGGTGGATATGAAGAAGGACATGGCCCTGATCCCCCGGGTGGCCATCCACCTGAACCGGGACGGCAACAACGGCACCAAGTATAACCCTGCCCAGGACCTGGTGGCCCTGTACGCCGGCGGGGAGCAGAAGGGCAGCTTCGACCGGGAGATCGCCGCCGCCGCCGGGTGCCAGCCGGAGGACATCGTGGCCCGGGACCTGTTCCTGTACAACAACCAGCCCGGCACCGTCTGGGGCCCGGCAGGGGAGTTCCTGTCCGCCCCCCGGCTGGATGACCTGGCCTGCGTATTCGCCTGCACCCAGGGCTTCCTGACCGCCCATGAGACCACCGCCATCCCGGTGCTGTGCGTGTTCGACAACGAGGAGATCGGCTCTGAGACCAAGCAGGGCGCGGCCTCCGCCTTCCTGCCGGAGACGCTGATGGCCATCACCACCGCCCTGGGCCTCACCTCCGGGGACTATCGCCGCCTGGTGGCCAACAGCTTCCTGCTGTCCTGCGACAACGGCCATGCCCGCCACCCCAACCACCCGGAGCTGGCGGACGCCAACGAAGCCCCGGTGCTCAACGGCGGCGTGGTGGTGAAGCACTCCCCCCGCTATGCCACCGACGCCGTCTCCGCCGCCGCCTTCCAGGAGATCTGCCGCCGGGCTCAGGTGCCCACCCAGCACTACGCCAACCGTCCCGACCAGGCCGGCGGCGCCACCCTGGGGAACATCGCCAACACCAAGCTGCCGGTGAACACCGTGGACATCGGCATGGCCCAGCTGGCCATGCACTCCTGCTTCGAGACCATGGGCAGCCGGGACGTGGCCCACTTCGTCCGGGCGGTCACCGCCTGCTACGAGGCCGCTCTGACCTTCACCGACACCCAGGTGACTCTGGGCTGAGCCGCATTTTTCACCCCAAAAGAGGGCTGTCTCGTGACGAGACAGCCCTCAGCTTGTCAAAGAAAGCCTCGCAGAGTTTGCCGCCCGCAGGCGGCAAAGCAAGTTTGGTCCGTTTTTTGCGGCGGCGCCCCCCAAGGGGACTTCCGTTGGGCGTGTACGTCGCAAAAAACACTTCTCAGTCTGCAAGTGTGGAATTTGTTCGCTTTCAGCGAACAAATTATGCGCGCGGCAGACTGCAAGCCTTTTGCCAAAAAAGGGCTTTGCCCTTTTTTGACAGTCATAAAGAGGGCTGTCTCGTCACGAGACAGCCCTCTTTGTATGTATTTTGATGAGATAGCACAGGAGGAAGGAATCAAAGACCTCCGTTTTCCTCCTGCAAGTACCCGAACTCCTCCTGAAACAGGTCATCGGCATAGGCCCGCAGCTTCCGGCAATAGTCGTCATAGGCCGCCATCATCCGCACGGCCTCCGGCGTCAGCTCCGCGCCGCCGCCGCCTCGTCCGCCGGTGACGGAGTGCAGCAGAGGAAAGCCCAGGGCCTCCTGAGCCTTTTTGGTAATGGTCCACGCCTTGGAATAGGCCATGTTCATGGACATGGCCGCCGCCCGCAGCGAGTGCAGCTCCTGCACCTTCCGCAGCAGCTGGGCCATTCCCGGTCCGAAGCACTTCTCTCCGCAGAACAGCCGGACCGTCAGGTTGTACGTCATTTTCTCATCCATGCCCCTATTGTACCAGCTTCCGGGGTCCCCGTCAACCTTGACGCAGCCGCAAAAACGTGTTATTCTTGGGAAAACGGCAAGAAATCGAGGAGCTTTTATGAAAATTCTCATTCGCGGCGCCGGGGACATCGCCACCGGCATCGCCCTGCGCCTGTACCGGGCCGGGATGCAGGTGGTCATGACCGACCTGCCCGCCCCCACGGCCATCCGCCGGACGGTGTGCTTTTCCCAGGCCATTATCCTGGGGGAGATGACGGTGGAGGACGTCACCGCCCGCCGGGCGGAAACCCCGGACCAGGCGGAGGCCCTGCTGGCCCAGGGGCTGATCCCGGTGCTGGCGGACCCGGACTGCACCTGCCGCACCCGCCTGCGGCCGGATGCCCTGGTGGACGCCATTCTGGCCAAGCGCAACCTGGGCACGAAAATGGACGATGCGCCTATTGTCGTGGGCATCGGTCCGGGCTTCACGGCGGGGGAGGACTGCCACGCCGTGGTGGAGACCATGCGGGGCCACACCCTGGGCCGGGTGATCTATCGGGGCAGCGCCCTGCCCAACACCAACATTCCCGGCCTCATCGGCGGATACGCCGGGGAGCGGGTGCTGCGGGCCCCGGCTGATGGGATTTTCTGCCAGAAGCTGGAAATCGGCGCGGTGGTCCGGGCCGGAGACATCGCCGGAGAGGTGGCGGGCCAGCCCATGAGATGCACCATTGACGGCGTACTGCGGGGCATTCTGGCCGATGGAACGCCGGTTTTCCGGGGTATGAAGGCCGGAGACGTGGACCCCCGGTGCAAGCCGGAGTACTGCACCACCGCCTCGGACAAGGCCCTGGCGGTAGGCGGCGGCGTGCTGGAGGCGGTGCTGCACCTGCATCATCAGCACCCCAAAACAGGAAAATAATGGTTATCCTTCAAAAACTGAGCCACACCCGAGGGTGCGGCTCTTTCTGTCCCAATGCGCGACATTTTGTCCCGGGACAGGGGTGATTTATCCCGGGACAGGGCCGGGACAAGCCGGGGCGATCCTGTGCCTTGCAAAAGCGTCCCGGATATGGTATAGTCTGGGGTAGATATCTGCAAAGTGAGGAGCTTTTTTATGACCTTGATGGATTATTGCATGCAATATATCGGCGAGATCATGGACGGGAAACGCGCCGCCCCGGAGGGCGTGACCCTGACGGAGACGGACCCCATGCGCCGCAGCCTGGAGCTGATGCAGAAGGCCGGTGACATTCCCACCCTGGTGCGGATGTGCGCCGCCCAGGACAGCACGGAGATTCCCCAGGAGGTGTTCGACAGCTTCGACCCGGAGTCCCTGACCCAGCTGGCAGGGGAAGGGGATGCAGCCCCGGAGGAACCGGAACAGCCGCAAGAGCCGGACCCGGACGCCGGAAAGCACGCCTTCCAGGTGCTGCTGGACTGCGTGGCCCTGGACGACGGCCTGGTGCAGTACCTGACCCAGGTGCTGCGGGACCGGGACTGGGCGGGGTTTTACAAGCTGTCCCAGATCACCACGAAAATGGACCTGGACCCGGAGGAATTTCTGTTCTGGCTGGGCAACAAGGAGCTTTGGGCCGACGACGAGGAGCGGGTCTGCGCCGCGGTGATGGACGCCTGCCTGGAGCGCCTGCGGCAGGAGGGACGGCTGGAGCTGCTGGCGGCGCTGCTGTCCGGAGACCAACATACCTTTGAGACCTTCCGCTGCGAAGCGCCGGAGCTGGTGCACCTGCCCCAGGCCACCTATGAATGGTACTGCCGGAACTATCTGGACCGGGACTACCCCTTCCGGATGCTGCTGCGGTGCAACGGGGTGACCTTTCCGGACCGGAAGGAGGCATAAGGGTATGGAATATTGCATCCTTGTGGTCAACCCAGGGTCTACCTCCACCAAAATCGCCGTGTTTCAGGGGGAGAAGGCCCTTTTGCAGAAAACCATCCGCCACAGCGGGGAGGAGTTGGCCCCCTATGCCGCCATCATGGACCAGGCCCCCTTCCGCCTTCGGTGCGTGGAGCAGGCCCTGGCCGGGTTCGACCTGACCCGGCTGGACGCGGTGTGCGCCCGGGGCGGCATGCTGCCGGCCTGCCCCAGCGGGGCCTTCGCCGTGGACCAGGACATGATCGGCTATCTTTCCGCCATCACCCAGGGGGCACACGCCTCCAACCTGGGCTGCGTCATGGCCCGGGACCTGGCGGAGCCGCTGCACATCCCGGCCTATGTATACGACCCCGTGGCGGTGGACGAGATGCCGCCTATGGCCCGGATCACCGGCATTCCCGAGCTGCCCCGGCGGATGATGGGCCACGCCCTGAACACCCGGGCCATGGCCATCCGCTGCGCGGAGGCGGTGCTGCACAAGCCCTTTGACCAGTGCCGCCTGATCGTGCTGCACCTGGGCGGCGGTGCGTCGGTGCGGCTGTTCATCGGCGGGAAAATGGTGGATAACGTCCGGGACGACGAGCTGCTGTTTGCCCCGGAGCGCAGCGGCGGCATTGCCGCCGAGCAGCTGGTGAAGCTGTGCTACTCCGGCAAGTATGACCGGGGGCAGATGATGAAGCTGGTGCGGGGCAAAAGCGGCCTGCTGGCCCACCTGGGCACCAGCGACGCCATGGAGGTGGAGCGCCGTATCGCCGCCGGGGACGAGAAGGCCCGGATGGTGTACGACGCCATGCTGTATACCGCCGCCAAGTCCATTGGCGCTATGGCGGCGGCTGCCGGCGGCGATATTGACCGCATCATCCTCACCGGCGGCATTGCCCACTCCCGGTACGTGACGGATTACCTGACCCAAAAGGTAGGATTTATCGCGCCGGTGGAGGTCATGGCCGGTGAGTTCGAGATGGAGGCCCTGGCCGCCGGAGCCTCCCGGGTGCTGTCGGGGCAGGAGACGCCCCACCGGTTCCGGGACCTGCTGAAGGGGGAATAAGCGTTGCTGAAGTCGTTTTTTGACCCCAACGGGGCCTTTGCCCGGGGCATGGAGCGGGTTTGGAGCCTGATCGTTCTGAACGTGCTGTGGCTGGTGTGCTCGCTGCCGGTGGTGACTATGGGGACCTCCTGCGCCGCCCTGTACCAGGTGCTGGGAAAGCTCATCGCCGGGGAGGACGGCCACGTTGCCCGGCAATTCTTCCGGGCCTGGGGCGAAAACTGGAAAAAAGCCACGCCGGTGTGGCTGATTTTGCTGGCGGTGGCGGCCCTGTGCGGCTTCGACCTGTATATGGCCCGGCTGAACGACTCGTTTTTGTGGGAGCTGCTGGCGGTGTTCGCCTTGCAGCTGGCCGCCATGGTGATGACCTTCGCCTTCCCGCTGATGGCCCGGTACGAAAATACCTGGCGCAACCACCTGAAAAACGCCATGCTGGTGGCGGTGGGGCACCTGCCCCGGATGCTGCTGATCTGGGCCGTTTGGGCGGTGCCGGTGGGCGTAAGCGTGTTTATCCCGGAGGTGGGATTCTACCTGAGCATCGTATGGGTGCTGATCGGATACAGCAGCCTCAGCTATGTGACGGCCCTGCTGCTGCGGCCGGTATTCCGCAACCTGGACGAAAATGCGTAAAAAAGAGACAGACACGAAAGTGTCTGTCTCTTTTTTCAGCCATTGCAGGGATATCGGACGATCAGTCCACGATATCCACGGATGCCTTGACGCCTGTGCGCTGGGCATAGGAGCGCACGACCGTGCGGATCTCCTTGGCGATGCGGCCCTGGCGGCCGATGACCTTACCCATATCCTCGGGGGCCACGCGCAGCTCCAGCGTCAGCTCGTCGCCGTTTTCCACCTCCGTCACCGTGACCTGGTCCGGGTGGTCCACAAGGCTCCTGGCGATGTAGAGCAGCAGTTCCTTCATGGTGCCCCTGCCTTACAGAACGTCGACCTTCTTCAGCAGGGCGCGAACGGTGTCGGTGGGCTGAGCGCCGGTCTTGATCCACTCACGGGCGCGGTCAGCGTCGATCTTGATCTCGGCAGGGGAGACGCAGGGGTTATAAGTGCCGATCTCCTCGATGAAGCGGCCGTCGCGGGGATAGCGGGAATCCGCCACGACCACGCGATAGTAAGGAGCCTTCTTGGCGCCCATTCTTCTCAGACGAATCTTAACCATGATGTTTTTCCTCCAAATTGTAATGTAATTTCAGATTATATAAATGCCTGTGCACTTATTTCAAGCGTTTTTTCCGGCCGAAGCCCTGGAGCTTGCCCTTTTTGGCCTTGCCCAGGGTAGGCATGCCGCCGGGTCCCCCGAAGCCGCCGAAGCGGCCCTTGGAAATGGACTTGGTGAGCTGCTGGAGCATCTCGAAGGACTTCAGCAGCCGGTTCACATCCGACACCTGCAAGCCGCAGCCGGCGGCAATGCGCTTTTTGCGGCTGGCATTGAGGATGGAGGGGTTCTCCCGCTCCAGAGGGGTCATGGACTGGATGATGGCCCGGGTGCGGCCCAGCTGCTTTTCGTCCAGGTTAGCGGCGTCCAGCTGCTTGCCCATGTCGCCGGGCAGCATCCCGGCCAGCTGGCCCAGGTTGCCCATTTTTTGCAGCTGGTCCATCTGCTCCATGTAGTCCGTCAGGGTCAGGCGGTTTTTCTTGAGCTTTTCCTCCAGCTTCCGGGCCTGCTCCTCGTCGTACTGCTGCTCGGCCTTTTCGATGAAGGTGAGCATGTCGCCCATGCCCAGAATACGGGAGGCCATGCGGTCCGGGTGGAACAGCTCGATCATGTCCAGCTTTTCGCCGGTGCCCACGAACTTGATGGGCTTGCCGGTGGCGGCCCGGATGGACAGGGCCGCGCCGCCTCGGGCATCGCCGTCCAGTTTGGTGAGCATGACGCCGTCGATGCCCAGGGCCTGATCAAAGGCGGTGGCGGCGTTGACGGCATCCTGGCCGGTCATGGCGTCCACCACCAGGAGAATTTCGTTGGGATGAACCTTGGCCTTGATGTTCTTCAGCTCGTTCATCAGGGCCTCGTCCACGTGCAGACGACCGGCGGTGTCCAGAAACACCATGTCGTGGCCGTGGTCCCGGGCGTATTTGATGGCCTCCTCGGCGATGCGCACGGGATTGGCCTGTCCCATCTCGAAAACGGGGATGTCCAGCTGCTTGCCCACCACCTGCAGCTGGGTGATGGCGGCGGGACGGTATACGTCGCAGGCCACCAGCAGGGGGCGCTTGCCGAACTGGCGGCGCATCAGGCCCGCCAGCTTGGCGCCGTTGGTGGTTTTACCGGCGCCCTGAAGGCCCACCATCATCACAACGGTGGGGCCCTTGGAGGCGAAGGTCAGCTTGGCGTTGGTGCCGCCCATCAGCTGCACCAGCTCCTCGTTGACGATCTTGACGATCTGCTGGGCAGGGGTGAGACTGTCCAGAACGTCCGCGCCGATGCAGCGCTCGGTGACCTGGGCCACGAAGTCCTTGACCACCTTATAGCTGACGTCGGCCTCCAGCAGAGCCAGGCGGACCTCCCGCATGCCCTCCCGGACGTCGGCCTCCGTCAGGCGGCCCTTGCCCCGCAGGCGTTTGAATGTGGCGCTTAATTTTTCGGAAAGTCCTTCAAATGCCATAGGTGTTACTCCTTCAGCGCCTGGGCGCTGCGCGTGATCTCATCGGCCAGACGGGCCAGCTCCGGGTTGTCATACTGCCGGTAGTTGACGGTCTGGATCTTCTCGGCGGCGTCGAGAATGGCCTGCACCTGCTGCTGCATCAGCATAAAGCGCTTCATGAGGCCGGTTTTGTCCTCTAGGTCGGTCATGATGGCCTCGGCCCGGACGATCACGTCCCGGACGCCCTGGCGGGAGATGCCGTAATTCTCCGCGATCTCGGCCAGGGACAGGTCCTCGTTATAGTACAGGTCGAAGAATTCCTTCTGCCGCGGGGTCAGGACCTCGCCGTAAAAATCGAACAGCATCGTCATGCGATAGGTCTGGTTTTTCACGATGGTCCCTCCTATGTAAAGTTATGATGCTTTACAACATGGAGTATCATACAGGATTTTAGCCAAAATGTCAAGGCGAAATTTGGCGTCCGGAACAAAAAATTTGGGCATATAGCGCCGGGGCGGGGGTATACTGACCAGGAAGGGAGGTGCGGCATATGAAATCGGTGCTCATCAAGGACACCACCCGGGCCCAGCGGGAGGAGATCGTCCGGCGGGCTCTGTGCGACGGCGGCTGCGATGGGTGCAGCGGGTGCGGAAATCTCGGCGGCGGCCGGGTGGAGGAGATGTACCGCCCGTATATCGAGGGAAAGCGGGAGCTGCGGGAAATCAACGAGTCCTATCGGGCAAATTTCGTTCGCGGCGGATAACAAGATGCTGGCTAAAGACCTGTTAAGAACCACAATATATGTCACTTACAACAAATTAACATGGTTTTGTCGAAAAGAAATTATGAGTATTCGACAATTACCCCTTGAAAAACCTGTCCAATCCTGGTAAATTATATGCAGGTCAAGCGACAAATGTTGGTTTGCCGTGAAACCGACAGCCTTGGCTGTGTAAATTGTGTGGAAAAGGGTTGGAACAAAATGGAAAACAAGGTAACAGTGGTATTGGCAGACGCCAATGAGGAGTTTCGGACCATGCTGCGACAACGGATGGAGGGCACCGGCGAGTTCCATGTGGCAGGCAGCACGGAAAATGGGGACCAGGCCCTGGACCTGGTGCGGCGGCTGCGGCCGCAGCTGCTGGTGACGGACGTGGTGCTGCCGGGCCTGGACGGGTTCGGGCTGCTGCGGCAGCTGAACCAGCTGGGCCAGGGCGCGCCCCGGACCATCGTGGTGTCCTCCTTCTGCAGCCGCCGGACCGTGGCCCAGGCCATGGAAATGGGCGTGTATTTCTTCCTGCCCAAGCCGGTGAACGAGGAGTCCCTGTTGGAGCTGATGCGGCAGGCCGCCGCACCGGAGCAGGAGGAGGCTCCCTTTGCCCCAGCTCTGGAGGGGATGGTGACCGCCATCATTCACGAGATCGGCGTCCCGGCACACATCAAGGGATACCAGTACCTACGGGAGGCCATCATGATCGCGGTGAATGACATGGATGTGATCAACGCCGTGACAAAGGTACTGTATCCCGAGGTAGCCAAGCGCTTCTGCACCACGCCGTCCCGGGTGGAGCGGGCCATCCGCCACGCCATCGAGGTGGCCTGGGACCGGGGGGACATCGAGACGCTGCAAAAATACTTCGGGTATACGGTGAATTCCGCCAAGGGCAAGCCCACCAACTCCGAGTTTATCGCCATGATCGCCGACCGATTGCAATTGCAGCGGAAGCAGCAGCGGGCGTAGGTCTTGCCAAATCCGGCGCGGTGGGGTATAATGGACTCCTGATTACACAAAAGGAGTTTGAGCGATATGACCTATACTTATACCCCCCGGGGCGTCTGTTCCCGGAAGATGACCGTGGAGCTGGAGAACGGCGTGATCAAAAGCGTCAGCGTGGAGGGCGGCTGCAACGGCAATTTGCAGGGCATCAGCCGCCTGGTGGTGGGCATGAACGCCCAGGACGCCATTGAGCGGATGAAGGGCATTCACTGCGGCCCCAAGCCCACCTCCTGCCCCGACCAGATGGCCCACGCCCTGGAGGAGGCCCTGGCGGCTGAGCGGGCATGACAGGGGAGACCTTCTTCCAGCTGCACTATCACCTGACGGGCACGGAGCGGCTATTTGACCTGGCCCAGGGCATCGCGGCCCGGCGGCGCCAGCTGAAAAAGCATGACGCCCGGTGCCGCAGCTTCACCTGGTATGCCCGGGGACTGCTGCGGCGGGGGATCGCCTTTCTGATCCTGGCGGCGGTGCTGGGGGCCATGACGGCCCTGCTGGAGCTGGGCGGCATGTCCTGGGCCATGACCGGGGTGTGCGCGGGCTGCGGCGTGATGGAGCTGGTGCTGTGGGGTATGATGCGGCGGAATTACCGGCACAGCTGGCAGCAGTTCCGGCAGCAGAACGGCCCCGACGGCACCGTAAACTTCGACGCCGACGGCATCCGGGAGGAGAACGAAAAGGGAAAGCCCACCCATTTCGACTGGGCGGACTGGGACGTGTGCGTGGTGACCCCCAAGGTCATCGTGCTGACCTTCAAGACCCCGGTGCTGCTGTTCTTCCCCTATTCCCGGGAGGCGGCCATCACCGTGGCGCATGCCGCCCGGGCCTTCGGAAAAGAGGACAGCTTGGTGTATCGGAAGCGGATATGAAAGAGAATCGTGTTGAAGCAGCCGTCGGTCAGACGGCTGTTTCGGCGTTCAGGGGGGCGTGGGGCGCCAGGTGTACCGGGAGATTGCCGGAAATGGGAGGATTCCCGGAAGCCGTCCGTAGGGCCCGCTGCCCTCAGCGGGCCGCTGCGCGAGGAACGGATTGCCGCGTCGCTTCGCTCCTGGCAATGACACGGCAAGGAGATCGGCGGAACGCAAAAGCATCCCGCCCCCGGCGATTGCCGGGGGCGGGATTTGTTATATTGCTTTATGCAGCGGAAGGTATCACGCAGCCGTTACTTGGCGGCGGCAGCCTTCTTGTTGCGGGACAGGGCCTGGATGCCCTCCACCACCAGCACGATGGCCAGAACCACCAGCAGGATGGCGATGATCGCGCGGATGTAGAACCAGGCAACACCCTCGCCGCCGGCAGCGATACCGGCAAACTGGGCCTTGATGGTGAACACCAGGGAGGTCAGGGTCACAATCAGCATGAAGAACATGGGGAAGTAGAACATCTTGTTGTTGCGGCCGATCTTGCCCAGCCAGCAGCACACAGCCAGCAGACCCAGGGCGGCCAGCAGCTGGTTAGCAGCGCCGAACAGAGCCCAGATCTTGGCATAACCGGTCATGCCCAGGGCCACGCCGGCCACCACGGTGATGGCAGTGGCCACATAGGGGTTGGTCACGACCTTCTTCCAGCCGGGCATATTCTCGCGGGTCTCGCCGGGATTGGTGAAGAACTCCTGGAACATGTAGCGGGCCAGACGGGTGGCGGTATCCACGGAGGTCAGGCAGAAAGCGGACACGGCCAGGATCAGCATGGAATACACCACGTTGTAGCAGCCGGCGCCGAACACCTTGGAGAACATGGAGGCAAGGCCGGTGGCGAACACCACGGTGGGGGTCACGGTGGTGCCGTCGGCGTACTGCGCCCAGATGTAACCAACGGCGCAGACGGAAATCAGGGCCAGAGCGCACTCGATCAGCATGCCGCCGTAAGCGATGGGCTTGGCGTCCTTTTCCTGATCCAGCTGCTTGGCGGTGGTGCCGGAGCCCACCAGGGAGTGGAAGCCGGACACGGCGCCGCAGGCGATGGTCACGAACAGAGCGGGGAACATGTAGCCCAGAGAGGTGCCGGAGGGAGCCAGCGTGTCCTTGAAGCCGGTGAAGGCGGGCATATCCACGGTGGGGTGGCAGCCGATGATGCCCACGACCGCCAGAATCATCATGGCATACAGCAGGAAGGAGCTCAGATAGTCACGGGGCTGCAGCAGGATCCACACGGGGGTGACGGATGCGATGGCGATATACAGGCCAACGATGATCATCCAGACGTTGCCGCTGAGGTAAATGGGGTGCCACTGGAGGCCGATGTACATGCACACGGCAATGCCGATGACACCGATGACGGTGGAGATGCCCAGAGGAGCATTCCGGCGATAGACAAAGAAGCCGAAGATGATGGCCATCAGGATGAACATGATGGAGATGATGGCAGTGGAGGCGTTGGCGGCGGAAGCGGCCTTATCCAGCACGCCGTCCACATAGGTGGCCTTGAAGGTGTTGGCCACGATGGAGGCAAATGCAGCCACCACCAGGATCAGGGTCAGATACGCGAAGATGATGAACAGCTTCTTGGCCCGGGCGCCGATGGCATCGCCGATGACCTCGCCGATGGACTCGCCCTTATGGCGAATGGAGGCGAACAGGGCGCCGAAATCGTGGACGCCGCCGAAGAAGATGCCGCCGATCAGGACCCACAGCATAACGGGGACCCAGCCGAACACAGCGGCCTGGATGGGGCCGTTGATGGGGCCTGCGCCGGCGATAGAGGAAAAGTGATGGCCCATCAGAACGGGAGCCTTGGCGGGACAATAGTCCTTGCCGTCTTCCAGCTCGTGGGCAGGGGTGACGCGGGAGTTATCCACGCCCCACTTCTTGGCCAGCCAACCGCCGTAGAAAATATATCCTACGATCAGCACGGCAACGCCAATGATCAGGAACAAAGCAGCATTCATAAACTTCTCTCCTTTCGAAACAATTTTCTCTTTTGCTTATGAAACAGGGCCCGTTTGAGCACCTGCGCTGCACTGTGTCCGCTGGCGTTGGTGGCCACGGATTCCTCCGGGAGCACCACCAGAGCGGTATGAAAATCCATCCATCCCCAATAGGACAGCCGGAAGCTCTCGTACCGGCGGCACCGCTTCAGGGCCTTCCGTGCCTCCGGGTCGCAGGAGTCGCACAGGAAGATGGCGGAGATATAGGTGTACATATGGTTGGGACCGGGCCGGATGCGGGCCCTGCCCTGCTCGTAGGCCAGGCGCTCGCACTGCTCGTAGATCTCCCGGGTCAGGTGCGGAACGGTGAACAGATACACATACTCGAAGCTGTTGGCCTCCCACAGCTTGGCTTTTTTTGACAGCACATATTTGGAGTTGTGGACATAAAAGTCCATCTTCACCGCCAGGGGAAGCTCCGCCTCCTCACAGCGGGTGATGTCGAAGCTGCCGCCGTATACGTCGCACAGCCGCTCCACTGCGTCCTCTCTTGTCATGGTTCCGCCTCCCTTCCGGCAAAATCGCCCTTAACGCTTCCTTAACATCAGGTTATGGCGCTTTTGCAATTTTTGCCCAAAAAAACTAGACCCGAAAAAAGTTGACTTTTTCCGGAGTTCGCATGGGTTTTGTAAAGTTGTTTACCGAAAAATCACATTTCATACTATATACCTCTGGTTTTGATCTTGCAAGGGGCAATATTCGACAATTTTTAAGTGTTAATTTTATGTAAATTTTCAGTTGTTTTACATACGGAAAAGTGTTAAGATAAAAAAACACAACACCCCTGACGGGGTGTCGTGTTCTTGACACTGCCGAAAAAACGGAAATCTTTCGCCATCGAAAAGGAAGATAGTTACGAAAGAAACCCATCAGGGGTGTCTTTCGTTTGCAATCACAGGTTTTTCAGAACTTTTTAAGTTCTGAAAAACCGCACACAGCTTGTCAAAAAGATTTTTTGACAAGCTGACACGACACCCCTGACGGGGTGTCGTGTTTTGTTTGCGATTTGGGGCGATTTTTACTCCGGCAACGTTTTCTTCTGGCCCAGACCGATGCGGATTTCCGTTCCCTGGTTGGGCACGGAGGAGGCCCGGATGGTGTGGCCCAGGCTGCGGCAGATCCGGCGGCACAGGTACAGCCCGATGCCGCTGGCCCGGGTGTCCCGGCGGCCGTTGAGGCCCGTGAACCCCCGGTCGAAGATCCGGGGCAGGTCCTCCGGCGCGATGCCCATGCCGGTGTCCCGGATGCACAGGTCATCGCCGTCCATGGCGATGGTCACGGAGCCGCTGACGGTGTATTTCAGGGCGTTGGACAGCACCTGCTCCACCACGAAGCCCAGCCACTTGGCGTCGGTGACCACGGTGCGGTCCAGGGGCTGATAGTCCAGCCGCAGACGGCGGCGGATGAACTCCCCGGCGAACTTCCGCACCGCCAGGCGCACGATATCGTCCAGGCTGTGGGCACGGATCACATAGTCGGTGGTGCTGCTGTCCAGCCGCAGGAACACCAGCACCATCTCCACATACTGCTCCACCCGCATCAGGTCCCCGGACAGGGAGCGGGCCAGGTCGGAGTCCTCGTTCTGCAGGGTCAGGCGCATGGAGGCAATGGGAGTTTTGATCTGGTGGGCCCACATGGTATAGTAGTCCACCATGTCGCCGTAGCGCTGCTCCTCCTGGGTGCGGATGGCCCGGCGGCTTTCCGCCAGCAGGGTCACAAGGCTGCGATAGTCGGCCTCCTTCACCGTGTCCGCCGGGGGCAGGGCGTCGGCCAGCTCCTCCGGCAGCTGCCGCAGCAGCTCCAGCCGCCGGTGCTGCCGCAGGACCCGGCGATAGTCCAGGGTCAGCAGCACCGCCCCGGCGGCGGCGCACAGCACAAAGGGATAGGCCACCGCCCGCAGCGGCAGCTGGTACAGGGCGAAGGCGGCGGCGAAGATGCCGCCGAACAGGAAAAACGCCAGCAGCGTCCTGCGCCGCTGCCGCAGATATCCGGTCAGCATAGCCCTCACCCCACCATATAGCCCAGGCCCACCCGGGTGGTGATGAACCCCGGCAGACCGGCGGCGTCCAGCTTTTTCCGCAGACGGCCGATGTTCACGGTGAGGGTGTTCTCGTCCACGAAGCTGTCGGTTTCCCACAGGCGCTCCATGAGCTTCTCCCGGCTCACCACCCGGCCCTTGCTCTGCATCAGGCACAGCAGAATACGGTATTCGTTTTTCGTCAGGGAGACCCGCTGACCCTGATAGGTCAGGGTGTTGTCCCCGGTGTTCAGCAGGGCGCCCCGGTGCTCCAGCACCGGGGCCGAGGCCCCGAAGTCGTAGGTCCGGCGCAGCAGGGCCTGGATCTTGGCCATGAGGACGCTCTGGTCAAAGGGCTTGGCGATGAAGTCGTCGGCCCCCAGGTTCATGGCCATGATGATGTTCATATTGTCCGCCGCAGACGAGATGAAGATCACCGGAACCCGGGATACCCGGCGGATCTCCGTGCACCAGTGGTAGCCGTCGAAGCAGGGCAGGCCGATGTCCAGCAGTACCAGATGGGGGTCAAAAGCGGCGAACTCCTCCATCACGTGCCGCAGGTCCTGCACCTGGCGCACCTCCAGATTCCAAAGCTGGCCCTGGGTCTGCACCGCCCGGGCAATGCCCCGGTCATCCTCCACCATCAGCACCCGATAGACCGCATGCTCCTCCATGGTCTCACCTCCTGTGTGTTTTTCCCCATTGTAGCAGACCGGGGGCCGTTTGACAAGAAAAAACGCCCCCGGTTTCCCGGGGGCGGCGGTGCGCAGGGGATTATTGGTCCGGGTTGGTGGTGAACAGGCCCACCACGTCCTCCAGGGCCAGGCTCAGGGTAATTGCCTGGGCCTTGGTGCTGGGACCCGCCTGGGCCATGATGGCCTGCATAATGGCGTTTTTCTCGCCGGTGGGGGCCACGATGAAGATCATCTCCCGCTCCTCGGCAATGGACATGCCGAAAAACTTCCCGGCGTCCTCGGCACCGGTGGAGCGGGTATGGACAATGGTGCCGCCACGGGCTCCGGCGGAACGGGCCGCCTCCATGACCTTATCGGTGTAGCCCTGGTTGGCGATGGCAACGATCAGCTGATAGGCTGCTTCCTTCATGGTATGGTCCTCCTCAATGTCGATTTCCGGGGCCTTGGAGGGGTCGCCGGAGGTCAGGTAGTTCATGGCGGACTTGCCGCCGATGCTGCTCAGGGGCAGGCAGACGGCGATGCCGCTGCCGGGGGCGGTCAGGTGCATGGTGGACACCAGCTCCTTCACCAGGGTCTCCTTGCAGGCGGGCGTCACCACGGAGAACAGCACGGCCTTCTCCGTGGCCTCCAGGCCCAGATAGCTCAGCACATCGTCGCTGGCGGTGCCCCGGCCCAGGGCCGTGAACACCACCGGCGCGCCGAAGGCCCGGTAAAAATCCACAAACCGGCCGGAGCCAACCACCCGGTTGGTGATGGTGATCATAAGATACAGTCGTTTCATTGGGTTTCCTCCTATGCCAGCTCGATGATCTCTTCCACTTCGGCCACGGCCACGGGGGCGGTGCGCTTGATACGGCGCTTATAGCTGACGCCCAGCAGCTGGATGGTCACCAGGGGGGTCATGGCCACCATGGCCACCACGCCGAAGGCATCGGTGACCACGTTGCCGCCCAGGGCGTCGCAGGCGCCCATGGCGAAGGGCAGCAGGAAGGTGGCGGTCATGGGACCGGAGGCCACGCCGCCGGAGTCGAAGGCGATGGAGGTGAAGATCTTCGGCACCACAAAGGACAGGATCAGACTCAGGGCATAGCCCGGCAGCAGGAACCACATGATGGAGATGCCCGTCAGCACCCGGATCATGGCCAGGGCCAGGGACACGGCCACGCCCAGCGACAGGGCCAGATTCATGGCGCTGGCGGGGATGGAGCCGGCGGTGATCTCCTCCACCTGACGGTTGAGAATGTGGACGGCGGGCTCCGCCGCCACGATGAAGTAGCCGATGACCATAGCGATGGGAATCAGCACCCAGCTGCACTCCAGGGAGGCGATGCTCTGGCCCAGGAAGTTGCCCACGGGCATGAAGCCCACGTTGACGCCGGTCAGGAACAGCACCAGGCCCAGATAAGTATATAGGAAGCCCACGATCATGCTCATGACCTGGCGGCGGTTCAGGCGGCGGGTCAGCAGCTGGAAGATCAGGAAGAACCCGGCAATGGGGGCCAGGGACACCAGAATTTCCTTAAAATACTCCGGCAGAGCGTGGGTATAGGAGCGGAACATCTCCACGGTGTCCTGGGCGTCGGGCACGGTCACCGGGGTATAGCTGCTGCCGTCGGGCTTGTATAAAAGACCCAGCAGCAGCACCGTCAGGATGGGGCCGATGGAGCACAGGGCCACCAGGCCGAAGCTGTCGCCTCCGGCGTGCTTGTCGTTGCGGACGGCGCTGACGCCCACGCCCAGGGCCATGATAAAGGGCACGGTCATGGGGCCGGTGGTGACGCCGCCGGAGTCGAAGGCGATGGACCAGAAGTCCGGGGACACGAACATGGCCAGGGTGAACACCACTGCATAAAACCCGATGAGCAGATAGGACAGGGGAATGCCCAGCAGGATACGCAGCAGAGCGATGACCAGGAACACGCCCACGCCCAGGGCCACGGACCAGATGATGACATTGTTTTCTATGGCGGGGACCTGGCTGGCCAGAACCTGCAGGTCCGGCTCCGCCACGGTGATGATCACGCCGATCAGGAAACTGATGGCCACGATGATCCACACCTTCTTGGAGCGGGTGATTTCCTTACCCACGGCCTCGCCCAGGGGGATCATGGACATCTCGGAGCCCAGGGAAAACAGCCCCATGCCCACGATCAGCAGAAGGCTTCCCACCAGGAAGGCCATCATGGCGTTGTTGGACACCGGGGTCACGGTGAAGCACAGCAGCAGGACGATGGCCGTGATGGGCAGCACCGAGGTCAGGGATTCCCACATGGGCTTGCGGAAAATGGCCAGGACCTGGCCCTTTTCCCGGTGCTTCCGGCGCAGGCGGGCCTGCTGGGTCAACAGATCAGGTTTCTTGCGAGACAACAAACGATTCCTCCTTCATCCATTCCGTTCATCAAAACGATAGCGTACCTGTCCGGGCTGACGGGCAGATACGCAATCTCTACCATTAGTATTTATCATACCATAAATCCCGCATTCCGGCAAGAAAGAATCTGTAAAAATTTTGTGAACCTGTGACAAGAGAAAACCCTTGTCAGACGGGTGAAAATCGAAAAAACCGGTCTTTTTTGCAAGATTATTCCCGGCAGGCTGCGAGAAAATATTTGCATCAAGATGAAAAAATATGAAAAATACGCCTTGACAAACGGCACGGATGGTGCTAATATGCACCCGTCAACGAAAACCGCCGCACCTGCGGCGAGAAAGGGAATGCGCCATGACGAAGCTGCTCTGCAACAGCATGATGATGACCATGATGCACATGTGCGGCATGTGCATGCTTTGCTATGGAAAAAATGGTCATTCTCTTTCATCACCTGCCTGAATGAAGCGTTTGTGGCAGCGGAAGGTCAATGACCTTCCGCTGTTTTTTTGCTGTGCGAAAGCATAGCAGAATAAGAAAGGAGCTGAAAAACCATGCGCCTGATGCCGGGCCTGCTGAACCTGCTGGATGACCGAATGTGGCCCCGGGCCGCCGGACGTTCCATCCATTCTGAAAACCAACCAATCACCAAATTATACCAAAACCTGTTAAAAAGCTTGAAAAGCTTTTTATAGCACCGAAGGTGCGTCAGGTTTTGTATGAGACGTCACAGCGTGTTTTCACACGCTGTGCGTGCGCACAGCGCACGGGATTCTTGATTAAATTTTTTAATCAAGAATCAGTATTAATGATAACAAGGAGATAATACATCATGAAAAAGACTTCCGTGAAGCTGACGGCGCTGGTTCTGGCGCTGGTCCTGTCCCTGGCCCTGACGGGCTGCGGCTCCAAGAGCGCCTCCCTGAAGATTGCCGTTCCCAACGACACCACCAACGAGGCCCGGGCCCTGCTGCTGCTGCAGGAGAACGGCATCATCAAGCTGCGGGACGGCGCAGGCATCACCGCCACCAAGAACGACATCGTGGAGAACCCCTATAACGTGGAGATCGTGGAGGCCGAGGCCGCCCGTCTGCCCGATATGCTGAAGGACGCCGACTACGCCGTCATCAACTCCAACTACGCCATCAACGCCGGGCTGAACCCCGTGAAGGACTCCCTGGCCATCGAGGGCTCCTCCTCCGCCTATGCCAACATCCTGGCTGTGAAGGAGGGCAACGAGAATTCCCCCAAGATCCTGGCCCTGAAGGCCGCTCTGGAGAGTCGGCAGGTGGCCAGCTTCATCGAGAGCAAGTACAGCGGCTCCGTGGTCAGCACCGTCACCAACCCCGGCAACGGCTATGACGATTCCGTGGATTACGACGCCCTGAAGGGCCAGACCATCACCGTGGCCGCCTCCCCCACGCCTCACGCCGAGATTCTGGAGGTGGCCAAGGAGATCCTGGCCGCCAAGGACATCACCCTGGACATCCAGGTTTACAACGACTATGTGGTGCCCAACACCGTGGTGGACGACGGCACCCTGGACGCCAACTATTTCCAGCACCTGCCCTATCTGGAGGACTTCAACGCCGAGAACAACACCCACATCGTGTCCGTCAGCGCCATCCATGTGGAGCCCATGGGCCTGTATGGCGGCCTGCAGACCAGCCTGGATGCTCTGAAGGCTTCCAAGTAACCGTTTATCAACAACAGAAGGGGAGGCAGCAGCCTTGATCGAATTACAGCATGTCAGCAAGACCTTTGAAAACGCCGGCGGGCGGGTGGACGCCCTGCGGGACGTGTCCCTGACCATCGCCGACGGGGATATCTATGGCATCATCGGCATGAGCGGCGCAGGCAAGAGCACTCTGGTCCGCTGCATCAATATGCTGGAGCGGCCCACGGAGGGACGGGTCATCGTCAACGGCCAGCAGCTGGACGTCATGACCCCGGCCCAGCTGCGGGCGGCCCGGCGGGAGATCACCATGATCTTCCAGCGGTTCAACCTGCTGATGCAGCGCACCTGTTTGCAGAACATCTGCTTCCCCATGGAGCTGGCCGGGGTGGGCCGGAAGGAGGCCCAGGCCAAGGCCCGGCAGCTGCTGGAGCTGGTGGGGCTGCCGGATAAGGCCCAGGCCTATCCCGCGCAGCTCTCCGGCGGTCAGCAGCAGCGCATTGCCATCGCCCGGGCCCTGGCCACCAATCCCAAGGTGCTGCTGTGCGACGAGGCCACCAGCGCCCTGGACCCCAAAACCACCCGGCAGATCCTGGAGCTGATCCAGGACATCAACCGCAAGCTGGGCATCACCGTGGTGGTCATCACCCACCAGATGAGCGTGGTGAAGGAGATCTGCACCCACGTGGCCATCCTGGACGACGGCGAGGTGGTGGAGGACGGCCTGGTATCGGCGGTGTTCTCCGCCCCCAAGTCCCAGGCGGCCCGGCACCTGGTGTTCCCCGGCGGGGCCGACGCGGCAGTGTCCGACCCCAGCCAGGAGCGGCGCATCCGGCTGATCTTCCGCAGCGCACAGACCACGGCCATCCCCATGGTGGCCCGGCTGGCGGCGGAGGAGAGCATCTATGCCAACGTCATCTCCGCCAGCACCCAGAAGCTGTCGGAGGAGGTTTACGGCAGCATGCTGCTGGGCATCCCCAACAGCCAGTTTGACCGGGCCTGGCAGTTTTTCCGGACTATCCCCAATTTGCAGGCAGAGGAGGTAAGCGTGGATGTACAGTGATCTGTTTACGGCGGAGTCCCTGGCGGAGCTGAAAACCGCCTTTCTGACCCAGTTTCCCATGGCACTGTGGGAGACCTTCTATGTGACGGTGCTGTCCACCGCCTTGGCCATCCTGCTGGGCCTGCCTCTGGGGGTGCTGCTGGTGGCGGGGGAGAAGGACGGCGTCCTGCCCCTGCCGAAGCCGGTGCTGTCGGTGCTGAATGTGATCATCAATCTGCTGCGGTCCATCCCGTTCCTGATTCTGATGATCATGGTGTTCCCCCTGTCCCGGCTGATCATCGGCACCGCCGTGGGTACCACGGCCACCATCGTTCCCCTGGTGGTGGCGGCCTTCCCCTTTGTGGCAAGACTGGTGGAGAGCAGCCTGCGGGAGGTGGACCCCAACATCATCGAGGCGGCCCAGAGCATGGGCGCAACGCCCATGCAGATCATCTGCAAGGTGATGATCCCCGAAAGCGTGCCGTCCCTGATTCAGAACGTCACCATCTCCCTGACCACCATTCTGGGCTACTCCGCCATGAGCGGCATCATCGGCGGCGGCGGCCTGGGCAAGGTCGCCATCGACTATGGCTATTACCGGTATAAGTACCTGGTGATGTTCGCGGCGGTGATTCTGCTGATCCTGCTGGTGCAGCTGTTCCAGACGGTGGGCACCAAGCTGGCCGTGAAGTGCGACAAGCGGCTGAAAAAGTGATAAAGAGCTGAAAAAATCCCGCGCCGGTATCGGCGCGGGATTTTCTATACGGTAGGGGAGGGAGCTTACTTGCCCATGTTCATCTGAGCGGCGACCTCGGCGGCGAAGTCCTCCTGCTTCTTCTCGATGCCCTCGCCGGTCTGGAAGCGAACGGCGGTGACGAACTTCACGGAACCGCCCAGCTTCTTGGCGGCGTCGGCAATGTAGTGCTCCACGGTGCCCTGGAACAGGTCGCTGCGGACGAACTCCATCTGCAGCAGGCAGTTCTCCTCGTAGAACTTGTTCATCTTGCCCATGACGATCTTCTCCTTGACCTGGGCGGGCTTGGAGGCCATCTTGGGATCGCTGTCCATCAGAGCCAGGGCGATCTTCTTCTCCTCGGCCAGGACGTCCTCGGTGACCTGGGATTTATCCCAGAAGCGGGGATTCAGAGCGGCGATCTGCATGGCGACGTTCTTGCCGATCTCGGAGGCGTCCACGCCCTCCACGGCCAGGTTCACCAGAACGCCGATCTTGCCGCCGGCATGGACATAGCCCACGCTGGTGTTCTCGGCAAAGCGGACGAAGCGGCGGATCTGCAGGTTCTCGCCGATGGACATGACCTTCTCGGGCATGGTCTCGGACACGGTCAGCTCGGTGCCGGGATACTTGCAGTTCATCAGGGCGTCCACATCGGCGGGGTCGTTATCCAGAACGGCCTTGGCGATATCCTTGACGAAGGCGACAAACAGGTCGCTCTTGGCGCAGAAGTCGGTCTCGCAGTTGACTTCCACCAGGGCGCCCACGCCGTTCTCCACCAGGGCATAGGACATACCCTCGGCGGCGATGCGGCCGGCCTTCTTGGCGGCCTTGGCCAGGCCCTTCTCCCGCAGATACTCAACGGCCTTGTCCATGTCGCCGTCGCACTCGGTCAGAGCCTTCTTGCAGTCCATCATGCCCACGCTGGTCATCTCGCGCAGGGTCTTCACATCAGCAGCAGTAAAAGACATTCTTAGTTCCTCCAATTTCATAATAATACAGTAAAAGGGGCAGGGCATACACCCTGCCCCGTGGTTACGCGGTGATACAGCCTGAAAATATACGCTTACTCAGCGGTCTCCTGAGCGGCTTCCTCGGTCTGCTCGCCCTGACGGCCTTCGATCATGGCGTTGGCCATAATGGAGGAGATCAGGCGGATGGCGCGGATGGCGTCATCGTTGCCGGGGATGGGATAGTCGATCTCGTCGGGATCGCAGTTGGTATCGGCGATGGCCACAACGGGGATGCCCAGACGATGGGCCTCGGCGATGGCGTTGCGCTCCTTGCGGGTGTCCACGATGAACAGGGCGCCGGGCAGCTTCTTCATTTCCTTCACACCGCCCAGGTACTTCTCCAGCTTCTCGATCTCGCCCAGGTGCTTGATGACTTCCTTCTTGGGCAGCATATCGAAGGTGCCGTCGGCCTGCATGGTCTTGAGCTGGTTCAGGCGGTCGATACGGGTGCGCATGGTCTTGAAGTTGGTCATCATGCCGCCCAGCCAGCGGGCGTTGACATAGTACATATTGCAGCGCAGAGCCTCTTCCTTGATGGCCTCCTGAGCCTGCTTCTTGGTGCCCACGAACAGCAGGGACTGGCCGCTCTCGGACAGCTGACGCACGAAGTTATAGGCCTCCTCCAGCTTCTTCACGGTCTTCTGCAGATCGATGATATAGATGCCGTTGCGCTCGGTGTAAATGTAGGGGGCCATCTTGGGGTTCCAGCGGCGGGTCTGGTGACCGAAGTGGACACCGGCCTCCAGCAGGGCCTTCATGGATACGACGTTCTGGTTAGCCATGGTTTCATTTCTCCTTTGATTTTTAGTTTGTTGCCTCCAGGAGCTTCCTCCCCCCGGCCAACCTTGCGGCACCGACCGAAAGTCCGCCCCTGTGCGGAATGCTGAAATATAATACCACAGTGCGCCGGGAATTGCAAGATAAATTTTGCGGTTTGTGACGGAAAGGCGGCGTTTTTTATAAAAAACCTTATCCCATCCAGCGGAAATGGCCGGTAATGACGTATTTGCCCATGTCATTGCGCTCCACGGCCTCGTCGATGGGGTTTCCGTGGTGGATGAGGAAGGGGATCCCCTGCCGGTTCCGGCGGTCGGAGCAGATGCCGATGTGGTCCCGGTCGCCGAAGATCACAATGTCCCCGGGCTGCCACTGGGCGGGGTCGTCCAGGTCGCAGGTCAGCACCTGAGCATGACGGCGGAAGAAGGTATCCAGATTGCTGACCCGGCGGAAGTCGATGTTGCCGTCAGGGGTCTCAATGTTGGGGTAGCAGGCGGGATGGTCGGCAATGTCCCGGTCCACCAGGTCCTTCAGGGAATAGCCCGCCGCCCGGAAGGCCTGCCAGATCACGTCGGTGCATACCCCCAGGCCGTCGTCGGGATAGCCGCCGGCGTAGTATTTGCTTTTATAGTGTGGGTGGGTGGCAATATAGGCCCGGGCGCCCAGGACCATGTCCGTCCAGTCGTCCACGCCGTCGCCGTCGGCGTCCAGGGGGCTTTGCAGCTGGGGGATGCCCAGATCATCGGCGGTGTACCACCGCTGGGGAATGCGGCTTCGCAGCAGGAACCAGGCCGCGGCCAGCAGCAACAGGCACAGGGGGATCAGAAACAGGCGTTTTTTCTTCATATCCGTGGTCCTCCTTGGTGGGATAGAACCATTATACCCGGCCGGGCCGCCTTTGTCGAGGAGAAAAGGGCGGCCTGCTTGGGTGACAGCTAAAATAAAACTTTTGTAAAATATACTTGACAAACTGTCGGGCGGGTGATATGCTGGGGCAACAATATGCAAGGAGCGATGGATACGGAACCTTATCTGGCGGGCATTCTGGCGGGGATCATGGCCGTGGCGGTGGTCACGGCGATACTGACGGCGGTGCGGAAGAAGCAGGGCCGGCCCAAGCCGGAGTATGACGAGCGGCAGATGGCCGCCCGGGGGGTGGCCTATCGCTGGGCGTTTCTGACGCTGATGCTCAGCCTGGCCGTCAACACCGGGGTGGAGGCCCTCTGGGGCCCCTGGGCCAAGCCTGGGGTGTCGGCGTGGATGCTGATCTTTCTGTCCATCGGGGTGTTCATCGTGGCCTGCGTCCGGAAGGACGCGTATTTCGCCGTGGCCCAGAATCCCCGGACCTATCTGTGGCTGTTCGGCGCGGTGGTGCTGTGCCAGATCCCCAACTTCCTCCTGCAGCTGCGCAGCGGGGACCTGGTGGAGGACGGACTGCTGACCTGGAACGCCCTGTCCCCGGCCTGCGGGGTGCTGTTCGGGGTGATGTTCGTGTGCATGCTGGTCCGTCTGCGCCGCCAGAAGCGGGAGGAGCAGGAGGACGCGGAGACATGAAGAATCTGCGCCTGAAATCGGCCCGGGCCGCCAAGGACCTGAGCCAGCAGCAGCTGGCGGACATGGTGTCCGTGTCCCGGCAGACCATCAACGCCATCGAAAAGGGGGACTATAACCCCACCATCCGCCTGTGCATCGCCATCTGCCGGGCGCTGGATAAGACATTGGACCAGTTATTCTGGGAGGAGGAAGAAACATGAGCCTGACGGTAAAGGACCTGACCAAGCGATACGGGGACAGGACGGTGGTGGATCGGCTGTCCTTCGGGATGCCCGGGCCGGGGGTGTATGCCCTGCTGGGCACCAACGGCGCGGGAAAAACCACCAGCATCCGCATGATGCTGAATATGCTGTCCCGGGACGGGGGAGAGGTGCTGTGGAACGGGGAACCGCTGGATATCAGCCGCTGCAACGTGGGATATCTGGCGGAGGAGCGGGGCCTGTACCCCAAGTATGCGCTGATGGATCAGCTGCTGTATTTCGCGTCCCTGCGGGACGTACCCCGGGCGGAGGCCAGGCGGCGCATCCGGTACTGGGCACAGCGGCTGGAGGTGGAGGAGTATCTCTATCCCAGCGCCCCGGCGCAGACGGGACGGCGGGGGCTTCTGGGCGGCTCCGCCCAGCGGGAAAAGCCCAAGCGGCCGGACCAGCTGTCCAAGGGCAATCAGCAGAAAATCCAGCTGATGGCGGCCCTGCTGTCGGACCCGGAGCTGCTGATCCTGGATGAGCCGCTGTCCGGCCTGGACCCCATCAACACGGACCTGTTCAAGGGGATCATCCGGGAGGAGATCGAGGCCGGGAAATACCTGATCATGTCCAGCCACCAGATGGCCACGGTGGAGGAGTTCTGCACGGACCTGACCATTCTGGACCGGTCCAGAACGGTTCTGCAGGGGCACCTGAACGATATCAAGAAGGGCTACGGGCGGGTGCATTTACAGCTGAAAACCGAGGAGGACGCCGGGCCGTACATCGCCGAAAGCGGGGCGCAGATCGTGACCCGGAAGGAGTTTGAGTATCAGCTGAAGGTCACCGGCCAGGAGCAGGCCAACGACCTGCTGGCCCGGCTGACCCGGGCCGGGGTCACGGTGGTGCTGTTCAACCTGCGGGAGCCGTCCCTCCATGAGATTTTCGTGGAAACCGTGGGGGGTGAGTCCGATGCGTGACCTGTCCGGCACGGGTCAGGTGTACCGCTTCACCCTGTCGCAGCTGCTGAAAAGCAGGGCAAACCGGGTGACGCTGATCATCATGGTGCTGCTGGCGGCGGTGAGTATGCCGCTGACGGCTCTACTGGGCGGCGAGACGCCGGAGACATCGGACACCGCGGGCCTGACGTCGGTGCGGGTGGACAACCGCACGGACCTGGCACTGGACTTCTCCGGCGACGCCTATTGGGCGGACACGGACTTTTCCGCCGGCGCCGGGGAGTCGGACGCTGTGGTGACAATCACCGGCGATGAGACCGGCTATCAGGTGGCGGTGGTCGGCAGCGAAACCGCCGACGCCGGGGAGCTGTCCCAGCTGGCGGAGACGGCCCGGCAGGCCGTCCGGGACGCCTGCCTGCAGGCGGCGGGCCTGTCGTCCCGGCAGCTGGAGGCCCTGACGGCGTCCACCGGGGAGGAGGACTCCCATGAGGAGGGCTTCTGGGTCCAGTACGGCTATTCCATTCTGGCCATGATCCTGTGCCTGATGAGCGCGTCCTATGTGATCCGGGCCGTGGTGGAGGAGAAGGACTCCCGGCTGGTGGAGCTGCTGCTGGTCAGCGTGAAGCCCATGGCCCTGCTGGCGGGGAAGATCCTGGCGGTGATGGCCTTCACCTTCGGGTGGCTGCTGGCCATGCTGGCGGGCCTCGGGGTGTCCTGCGGGCTGACGGCGGGGCTGATGGGCCCCGGCGTGCTGCAGAAGCAGCTGTCCGGCCTGCTGGCGGCTGTGCCCCGGGTGCAGGAGGACCTGTGGCAGGCGGCGGGGGTGCTGCTGGTGCTGCTGGTGTCCCTGGGGCTGGGGTATCTGACCATGTCCCTGATCGGCGGCGTGGCCGGGGCCTGCTGCTCCGGCATGGAGGAGGCAGGCGAGGCCACGGGGCCTGTGATGCTGCTGACCATGGCGGGATATCTGGCCTCCTTCGTGGTGGGGGCCGTGCCCTCCGGGCCGGTGGCGGTGTTTTCCACCCTGTGCCCCGTTGTGAGTATTTTCTGCGCCCCGGTGCAGTTTGCCGGGGGCAATGTGTCCTTCTGGCTGGTGCTGGCGTCCTGGGCGATCCAGGCGGCGGTGATCTGGGGTCTGCTGACCCTGGCGTCCCGGGTATATGCGGGACTCATCGTCCACCGGGGCAGCCGGGTGAAGCTGCGTGAGCTGATGTCCATGGCCAAGGGAGGTGCGGTCCGATGAAACGATACAAGGGACTGGGACGGGTGTTTTCCTTCACCCTGACCCAGCAGCTGCGGCAGAGGGGCTGGCGCACGGCCACCATCGCGGTGGCCCTGGCGTGCCTGCTGATCCCCATCCTCTCCCTGACTGTGGCGGCCCAGCACCAGAAAAACGCCGCCCCGGAGCAGAATCCGGTGATGGAGGAGGGCTACACCCAGGAGGCCCTGGACCGGGCGGACCTGACGCCGGAGCAGAGGGCCCTTCTGACGGCGCCGGTGGAGGTCACCGTCACCGGCGGGCAGACCGGGGAAGGGGAGGCCATGGGCCTGCTGTCCATGCTGCTGCCGTTTGCGTCGCTGATGCTGCTGTATTTCCTGGTGCTGCTGTACGGCCAGAGCACGGCAGCCAGCGTGATCCTGGAAAAGACCTCCAAGCTCATGGACCTGTTCCTGGTGTCCGTGGAGCCGGGGGCCATGGTGCTGGGCAAGGTGCTGGCCACAGCCCTGGCGGGGCTTCTGCAGCTGGCCGTATGGGCGGCGGGTCTGGCAGGTGGCTTTGCCATCGGCGGAGCCGTGGTCCGGCAGACGGGGGTGACCCTGCCGCTGCTGGAGGTGCTCAAGGGCGTGGGACGGCTGACGGGTCTGTTCAGCGTTCCCGCCATGCTGGAGGCGGCGGGACTGCTGCTGGCAGGCTTCCTGCTGTATTGCAGCCTGTCCGCCATCGGCGGGTCCATGGCCGGAAAGGCCGAGGACCTGTCCAGCACCAACGTGCTGTTTTCCCTGGTGCTGGTGGCCAGCTTCTTCTGCTGCATGTTCGCCGGGGGCATGGACGGCATGACCTCCTCGGCCCGGTGGCTGGACTATGTGCCCTTCACCGCCATTCTGGTGACGCCCAGCCGGGTGCTGCTGGGGCAGACCTCCCTGCTGGGGGGCCTGGTGTCCCTGGCGCTGGTGGTGGTGTGCGCCGGTGTGCTGACGGCCCTGGCGGGCCGGGTATACCGGCTGATGTCCCTGTATAAGGGCAATCCCCCCACGCCCCGGCGGGTGCTGCGGATGCTGCGGGAAAAATAAGAATCACTTGCTTTTTCCGGCGGAATCGGGTATGATACAGGCAACTGCAACAGGAGGTAAACGGAAATGAGCGAAGAATTCGGCCCCAATTTCATCACCCTCACCGATGAGGACGGCAACGACATCGAGCTGGAATATGTGGACGCCCTGGAGGACAACGGCCAGACCTATATGGCCTTCTTCCCCACGGTGGACGACGAGACCGACGAGGCAGCCGCCGAGGATTTCGGCCTGGTGATCCTGAAGTCCGTGACGGAAAACGGCGAGGAGCTGCTGACCACCCTGGACAGCGACGAGGAGCTGCAGCGGGTGTATGACCTGTTTATGGAGCAGCTGATGGACGAGGATGACGAAAATTCCTGACCGGTTTCCGGTTTATGGATGCTGCATCCGGCATATGGAACACAAAAGGCGCTCCAATGGAGCGCCTTTTCCATGCCGGAAACGATTTTAGCAAACCGAAAGCCCTTTCGTGAAAATGCCGAAGGGCGGGAGCCGCTTCCGGAAAATTCCAGGGGGAATCCGCAAGTTTCCCCTTTTATTTTCCCGCCGGGTCTGCTATACTATGGGTGTCGTCGGAAGACGGCTCCCTGCGAGGTGTGACGGGTCTTTTTTATCCTCACATTTTGTTATAGGGGATGTCGGATCAGTATGTGAACAGCAGGCCTCCCGGCTGCCGTCTGCGGCTGGAAGTTGGAAGCTACGAAGCAAGCTGGAGACAACCCACCTGCTGAATCGGTGCAGGTTATAACTCGGCCCCCACGGCCCCGCAGGTCTGTGCTTACACGCACGCAAACACGCCGCAATCTCTTGTGGATTGCGGCGTGTATTTTTTATTTCTCCCCCACCATCGCCAGCAGGTCCCGGCGGACGGACTCCCGGTCCAGGGCCGTGCCGGTGAAGCGGGAAAAGGCCAGGATGGCCTGCTGCACCAGCAGCTCCATGCCGCCGATGGCCATGAGGCCCCGGTCCCGGGCCGCCGCCAGAAGATCCGTCTGCCGGGGGTGGTATACCAGGTCGAACACCGCCGCGCCCGGGGGCAGCGCCTCCAGAAAGGAGAGGCTGGCAAAGGGCGGAAAGCCCTCCATCCCCAGGGGGGTGGCGTTGATGACCACAAGGCTGCCCCGGGCCGCCTGGGGCAGCCGGTCCAGGGGGATGTCCCCGCCGTGCCGGGCCGCCGTCAGCAGGCGGCAGTCCCCCAGGGCGAAGCGGGCCGCCCGGGCCGCCCCGCCGTTGCCGATGATCAGCACCTGTCCCGCCCGGGGGTCCGCGCCGTGGGCCAGAAGCCCCGCCCGGATGCCCGGTGCGTCGGTGTTGTACCCCACGGCCCGGCCCCGGCGGAAGCACACGGTGTTCACCGCCCCGCAGGCGGCGGCCGCCGGGTCCAGCTCATCCAGCAGGGGCAGGATCGCCTGCTTCAGCGGCATGGTGATGTTGCAGCCGTCCCAGGCCCCGGCCCGGGCCGCCGCCAGGAACTCCGGCAGGGTGTCCGGGGTCACGGTGACGGTCTCATAGCTGCCCGCCAATCCCGCCCGGTCCAGCATCCGCCGGTGCAGCAGGGGGGACAGGCTGTGCCCCACCGGGTCGCCGATGACGCAGAGCCTCATGCCAGAGGACCACCTCCTGCCAGCAGGTCCATGGCCTCCATATACCCCAGGAAGCCGTGGCCCACGATCTGGGCCACGCAGGCCGGAGCGGTGACGGAGATGCGGCGGAAGGACTCCCGCCGGTTGATGTTGCTGAGGTGGACCTCTATCGCCGGGACGCTGACGGCCAGCAGGGCGTCATAGATGGCGTAGCTGTAGTGGGTATAGGCCCCGGGATTGATGACGATACCGTCATACACCCCGTCAGCGGCCTGTATTTCGTCAATGAGCACCCCCTCGTGGTTGCTCTGGCGGATGTCCACCCGGATGTCCCGGGCGGCGGCATAGGCCACAAGCTCCATGCACAGGTCGTCGTAGCTGCCGGTACCGTAGATGCCCGGCTCCCGTTTTCCCAGCAGGTTCAGGTTGGGGCCGTTGAGAATGAGAATTTTCATGTCTGCTCCTCTCTCCATAGGCGGACGGCTTCCTCCGCCGCCTGGCGGGCTGTGGGTTTGTTGACGGAATGGTGGGCGGTGGCCCGGTACAGGTCCCGCCGCTGCCGGGCCAGGCGGAAAATGGCCCCGTCATCCGTCAGCAGGGGACGGCCCTGCCGCCGCAGGGTGCGGCGGATGGCCCAGGGGGACCGGTCCAGGAAGATGACCAGGCCCCCGTCCCGCAGCAGCCTCCGGTTCTCCCGCCGCAGCACCGCGCCGCCGCCGGTGGCCAGGACGATGCCCTCCCGGCGGCACAGCTCCGCCAGAACCCGGGACTCCAGGTCCCGGAAATATCCCTCGCCGCTTGATGCGAAGATATCGGCGACGGAACGGCCCTCCCTCTGCTCCAGGAACTTGTCCGCGTCCACAAAGGGCAGGTTCAGGGCCTTGGCGCACAGCCGCCCCACGGTGCTCTTGCCGCTGCCGGGCAGGCCCACAAAAATCAGGTTCCTCACGACTGCTGCTCCCGGCTCAGGGCCATCAGCGTCTCATACAGGCGCTCCACCTCCGCCCGGTGCTCCGGGGCCAGGTCGCCCCGGCTGCGCAGCACCTGGGCCTCCCGCTCCGGGTCCCGCACCGGGAGACCGTGGGCCGCCTTATAGGCCCCGATGTCCCGGGACAGCTCCTGCCGCCGGACCAGCAGCCCCACCAGCTGCCGGTCCACATCGTCCAGCTGCAGCCGCAGGGTGTCCAGGCCGCCGCCCCGGGGATTCAGCACCCGCCACAGGGCCAGGGCCGCCGCCGCCTCCACAATGGGGGCCGCCCGCAGGGCGATGCAGGGGTCGTGGCGGCCGGTAATGGCCACGGTGCAGTTTTCCATCCGGGACAGATCCACCGTATCCTGGGGCAGGGCGATGGAGGGGGTGGGCTTGAAGGTGACGGTAAAGGTCAGGGGCATACCGTTGGTGACGCCGCCGTTGATGCCGCCGTTGTGATTGGTGACGGTGCGGATGCGGGTACCGTCGGTGCGCAGGGGGTCGTTGGCCCGGCTGCCCCGCATATGGGCCAGGGCCGCGCCGTCGCCGAAGCCCAGGGCCTTCACCGCCGGAATGGCGAACAGGTGCCGGGCCAGCTCCGACTCCACCGCCTCCCGCCAGCCGGGACCGCCCAGCCCCGCCGGAAGCCCCGTGACGGTGCAGGCGATCTCCCCGCCTACGGAGTCCCCGTCGGCCTTGGCTTCTGCTGCCTGCTGCCGGAGGGCGTTTTCATCAATAACTTGCGCTTTCAGCTCAATATCTTGTTCTTTCAGCCAGGCATTCACCATGGCGCCTGCCGCCACCAGAGGGGCCGTCAGGCGGCCGGAATAGGCCCCGCCGCCCCGGGGATCGTTGTGCCCCCCGCTGCGCACCCAGGCGGCATAGTCCGCATGGCCGGGCCGGGGCTTATTCCGCAGGGCCTCATAGTCACCGGACCGGGCGTCCCGGTTTTCCAGAACCAGGCAGATGGGGTCGCCGGTGGTGAAGCCCTGATAGACGCCGCTGAGAATATGGAGCCGGTCCGGCTCATGCCGGGCGGTGGCCAGAGGGCCGCCGGGGGCCCGGCGCTCCAGCTCCCGGGCGATGATCTCCCGGTCCACCGGCAGGCCCGGGGCCGCGCCGGTGACCAGCACCCCCACGGCGGGGCCGTGGGATTCGCCGAAAATCGTGTAATCCAGCATTTATACTTCCTCCGTTTGTCCCCCCAGGCGGCGGTAATCCGCCCAGAAGCCGGGGTAGGATTTATCGGTGCACCCGGCGTCGCGCAGCAGCACCGGGCCGGTGCAGAAGGGCGCGGCACAGGCGCACAGCATGGCAATACGATGGTCGCCGCAGCTATGGGCCTCGCCGCCGGTGAGACGGTCCGTGCCCCATACGGTGAGGCCCTCCGGCTCCTGACGGACGCGGCCTCCCAGGGCCGTCAGCGCCGCCGACACCGAGGCCAGGCGGTCGCTCTCCTTATCCCGCAGCCGGGCGGCCCCGGTGAAGCGGGTGCATTTTCCCGGCTGCAGGGCCGCCGCCAACGCCAGCGGCGGCAGCAGGTCCGGGATATCCGTCAGGTCCACAGTGTCCGGCAGACACCGGCACAGCGCCCCGGCGGCCCGGTCTCCCTGCAGGGAATCCCGGCGCAGCCCCGTGACCTCCACGGGACAGCCCAGGGCGGCGATTGCCAGCCAGAAGGCGGCGGCGGACCAGTCCGGCTCCGGCTCTATGGGAACCGGACGGAACCTTTGCCCGCCGGGGACGAAAAAGCCGCCGGGGCTTTCCTCAATGACAATGCCGCACCGCTCCAGCACCGCCAGGGTCAGGTCCACATACGGCCGGGAGGCCAGGGGGCCGGTCAGAACCAGCTCCGAGTCCGCCGTCAGGCCCGGCAGGGCCATCAGCAGGCCGGAAACCAGCTGGGAGGTCCGGCTTCCGTCCACCGGGATGCGGCCCGGGGAAAGGGGGCGGGTGACCCGCAGACCGTTTTCCGTGGCCGCAAGGCCCCAATCACCCGGCAGGGGCCGGGCCAGCAGCCGCCGGGTGCCGGTGAACCGGGTCCCTACCTTGCCCCGGGCCATGGCCAGGGGCAGAAGAAACCGCAGGGTGCTGCCGCTGGCCCCGCAGTCGATGACCGGCTCCGGTTGGTGATACAGGGCCCACAGGCCCCGGACCGTGGCCAGAACGTCGTCGGCGGGGTCCGGGGGGCAGGGGAACTCCCCCGCCTGGGCCAGGCAGATCAGCTGCCGGTGCAGCAGGCTTTTGGAGGGCGGCGGCGTCACCGCGCCCTGCAAAGGGGCGGGATACAGGCGCAGGTCCATCACTCCACCTCCAGCAGGGACGCCAGGGGTACCGTCAGCAGGCGGCCCGCTCCGGCCCGCTGAGCCACGGCGATGGTAACCTGATCTCCGGCCCGTTTCTTGTCCCGGGCCAGATAGTCCGCCGCCCCATCCCAGGGCAGCCGGACGGGAAGCTCCCACCGCTTCAGCAGGGGGGTGAGCCTGTCCAGCAGCTCCTGCCCGCCCAGCCCATGGGACACCTGCCAGCGGAGCATCTGCATCATTCCGGCGGCCACGGCCTCGCCGTGGGTGTAGCTATCGTACCCTCCGGCGGCCTCGTAGGCATGGCCGAAGGTATGGCCGAAGTTCAGCAGGCGGCGGGGGCCGCCGTCCCGCTCGTCCCGGGCCACCACCGCCGCTTTATACCGGCAGCAGCGCTCCACCAGCCAAGGAAGATCCGGCTGCCCCGCCGTTTCCAGGTGGCGGAGGATCTCCTCGTCCCCGATGACGCCGCACTTGATGACCTCCGCCATGCCGGAGGACAGCTGCCGCCGGGGAAGCGTCTCCAGGCAATCGGTGTCCGCCAGCACCAGGGAGGGCTGATAGAAGCAGCCGATGAGGTTTTTTCCCTCCGGCAGGTCCAGGCCGGTTTTGCCGCCTACGCTGCTGTCCACCTGGGCCAGCAGGGTGGTGGGCATCTGGACCAGAGGGACGCCCCGCAGGATGGTCCCGGCCAGAAAGCCCGCCAGGTCGCCGGCAACGCCGCCGCCCAGGGCCGCGATGCCGTCCGCCCGGGTGAAGCCGTCAGCCAGCATCCGGCGGCACAGAGACTCATACACCGCCAGGCACTTGCTGCCCTCCCCGGCGGGGAAGGTATACACCGGCAGCCCTAAGCTCCCGGCATAAAGGGACGCCGCAGTCTCGTCGGCCACCACGGCCCAGCGCTTTACCGGCAGGGCGCTCAGCCGCTCCGCCGCCCGGCCCAGCAGACCCGGGCCGATGAGAATGGGATAGGACCGCTGTCCCAGGGATACGTTGATCTGACGCATAGACGGGCTTCCTCCGGCTTTAATTATCTTCCACCAGGCGCTGCCGGCCCAGGGCGGCCCTGCGGTAATACAGCAGCGTGGCGGCGCTGCACACCAGCCATCCGGCGGGGTAGCCCATGGCCAGGGGCAGCAGGGTATTGGTGATGAAATGGGACACAATATACAGATAGATCTGGCGGAACACCACAAAGGAGCCCAGCATGATCACCATGGGCACCTGGCTGTTGCCTGCGCCCCGGAGCGCGCCGGAGTAGATCTGGTTGATGCAGCACAGCAGATAGAAGGGGGAGATATACCGCAGCAGCAGGGTGCCGTAGGCCACCACCTCGGCCTTGCGGTTGAAGAAGGCCGTCAGCTGGGGAGCGAACACCAGCACCGGGACCATCAGCACCGCCGTCACCGCCAGGGAGATCCCCAGCGCCCGGCGGACGCCCTGCTGGGCCCGGGGGGTGTCGCCTGCGCCCAGGTTCTGCCCCACAAAGGTGGTGGCGGACAGGGCCAGGGACTGCATGGGCAGGAACATCAGCTGATCGATCTTGGTATACGCCGTCCAGCCGGACATGCAGTCCGCGCCGAAGTGGTTGATATAGGACTGGACGAACACGTTGGAAAAGGCGGTAACGGCCATCTGCAGAGCCGCCGGGATGCCCACCCGGACGATTTTTTTCAGCATGTCCCAGTGGACCCGCAGCCGCCGCAGCTCCACCCGGACGCAGCTGTCCGTCCGCATCAGCACCGCCAGCACCAGCACCGCCGACACCGCCTGGGCGATGATGGTGGCCCAGGCCACACCGGCCACGCCCATGTGGAACCGGATCACAAACAGCAGGTCCAGCCCGGTGTTCAGCACCGCCGACACCACCAGGAAATAGAAGGGCCGCCGGGAGTCGCCCACGGCCCGGAGAATGCCGGAGCCCATGTTATAGATCAGCAGGCCCGTGATGCCGGAGAAATAGATGGACAGATACGCTGTAGATTCCGGCAGCACCTCCGCCGGGGTGTTCATCAGGTCCAGCATGGCCGGGATCAGGGCCAGGCCCAGGGCCGTGAACACCGCGCACAGCACCAGGGTCAGCACCATGGCCGTGTGGACGGTATCCCGGACCTTTTCGGGCCGGTGGGCCCCGTAGTATTGGCTGATGACCACCCCCGCGCCGCTGGACAGGCCCATGAAGAAGCCGATGAGCATATTGATGATGGGCCCCACGGTGCCCACGGCGGAAAAGGCCTCGTTGGACACAAAGTTGCCCACCACCCAGGTGTCCACCATATTGTAAAGCTGCTGGAACACGTTTCCGGCCAGCAGCGGCAGGGCGAACTGGATCAGGTGGCGGGTGATGCTGCCCTGGGTCATGTCCACGTCCCGCCGGGCAGGGGCGTGGGCGTGATGATGGCTGAATGTCATAGATGCAGTTCCTCAGTTCTCTCTTTTTATAATAGGATAACACCATTTCCCGGGGAAATCAACCACCCGGCCCTCTGGGGAAAACCCACAATTGACGGGGGAACGCAGATAGGGTATACTGGAGAAAAAGCGAGGGAGGAACTGCTATGGAATACGTTGCTATGATCGGCCTGCTGTTTGCGCCGATTGTCTGTCTGCTGTGCGCGGCCTGGTTCTATGTGCGGTGGCAGAACGAGCATGAGGACCAGGCCCTGGCCCAGCGGGACCGGAGGACCTGCTTCATCTTTCTGATCGCCGCTGCCGCGTCCCTGGTGGTCTTCGGCGTGCTGAAGCTGCTGTTTCCCATCTCGGCATAAAACTTCATGCACTGTGCGGCGCACCGCGAAAACAGGCAAACTCTTCTGTGCATGAAGTTTTGTGCATCATTCCCGGTTGCCCCGAAGGGGCGAGGGAATGGCACATTCTATTTTTTGCTATGCTTTTGCATAGCAAGAAATAAGCCCTCCGGCAGGAGGGCTTATTTTTATGGTCACTTCCAGAGGGAGCAGACCAGGTCCGTGTAGGCGGAGGGGTTCTCGATGGGCAGGCCGGCGATGAGGCAGGCCTGGTTGTAGAGGATCTGGGCGTATTTTTTGGCCTTGTCCGGGTCGATGATCCGGGCGGTCTCGAAGGCGGCGAAGGCGGGATGATCCACGTTGATCTCCAGAATGCGCTTGGCCTTCATGCCCAGCTCCGGCTGCACGGCGGTGAAATACTTCTCCATCTCGAAGGTAATGCCCTGGCCGCTGGACAGGCACACCGGGTGGGTCTTGAGCTTGGTGGAGGCCTTCACCTGATCCACCTTGTCCCCCAGGGTCTCCTTCAGGAAGGCAAAGCCCTCCTGATAGCTGTCGGTTTCGTCGGGCTTCTGCTCATCGCCCAGCTCCAGATCCCCGTCGATGGCGGAGCGGAAGGGCTTATCCTGGTACTTTTGCAGCATGTCCGGCAGAAACTCGTCGGCCTTGTCGGTGAAGTACAGGATCTCCATATTGTGATCCTTCAGCAGCTCCGTCTGGGGCATATGGTCGATGGCGTCTACGGTGTCGCCGGAAGCGAAATAGATGAACTTCTGATCCGGCTGCATCCGGGACACATACTCCGCCAGGGTCACGGGCTTCTTCTCGGTGGAGGAGTAGAACAGCAGCAGGTCCTGCAGCTGCTCCTTCCTGGCCCCGTAGTTGTCCAGGGCGCACAGCTTCAGCTGGCGGCCGAAGCTGCGGTAGAACTTCTCATAGTTCTCCCGGTCGTCCTTCAGCATCCGCTCCAGCTCGGCCTTGATCTTCTTTTCCAGGTTGGCGGAGATGATCTTCAGCTGCCGGTCATGCTGCAGCAGCTCCCGGGAGATGTTCAGGCTCAGGTCCGGGGACTCCACCACGCCACGGACGAAGTTGAAATAGTCCGGCAGCAGGTCGGCGCAGCTGTCCATGATCATCACGCCGGAGGCGTACAGCTGCAGGCCGGGCTTATAGTCCTCGGTGTAATACTGGCTGGGGGCCTGGGAGGGGATATACAGCAGGGCCTTGTAGGTGACGGCGCCCTCGGCGGACACGGTGATGACGCTGAGAGGGGCGGCGGGATCGCCGAAGCGCTCCTGATAGAACTTGTCATACTCCTCCCGGGTGACGTCGGCCTTCTTCCGCTGCCACAGGGGCACCATGCTGTTGAGGGTCTCCCACTCAAAGACCTCCTCATACTCGGGCTTATCCTCGGGACTGCCCTCCTTCACCTGGGGGTGGGGCATGAGCATCTTGATGGGGAAGCGGATATAATCGGAATACTTCTTCACCAGTTTATACAGGGGATACTCCCGGAGATACTGGCTGTATTCGTCCTTCTCCTCGCCGTCGGGCTTGATGTGCATGATGATGTCGGTGCCCACGGCGTCCCGGGTGCAGGGCTCGATGGTGTAGCCCTCCAGGCCGTCGGAATCCCAGCGATAGGCCTGCTCCCGGCCGTATTTCCGGGAAATGACGGTGATGTGGTCGGCCACCATGAAGGCCGAGTAGAAGCCCACGCCGAACTGACCGATGACGTCGGCCTCGGCCTCCTTGTCCAGCTCCTGCCGGAACTGGAAGGTGCCGCTGGAGGCGATGACGCCCAGGTTGTTCTCCAGCTCATCCGCGTCCATGCCGATGCCGTTGTCGCTGACGGTAAGGGTGCGGTTCTCCTTGTCGATGGACAGGGTGATGGCAAAATCCTCCCGCTTCAGGCCCACGTTTTCGTCCGTCAGGGACAGATAGCACAGCTTGTCGATGGCGTCGGAGGCGTTGGAGATGATCTCACGCAGGAAGATCTCCTTGTGGGTGTAAATGGAGTGGATCATCAGGTCCAGCAGCCGCTGGGACTCCGCCTTGAATGCCTTTTTTTCCATAAATTGACTCCTCTTTTCTGTCAGCAGCGGGGAGACGCACCGCGTCCCCCCGCTCTGTTATTGAACGTGCAGACTTATTTCTTCCGCCCTGTCAGCCACAGCACCACAGAGCCCACGGCCAGAACGCCGGATACCACGGCGGCAGCCAGCAGCAGGGGCTGGCGATGCTCCTTGGCCAGGGCGCAGGTCTTTTTGCCCACGAAGGAGGCGGCGGTACCGCCCAGGCGGGCAGCCAGCTGCACCACGCTGCGGCCCAGCTCCACGGCGCTGTTCAGCGCGGTCTTTCCGGCGGTCAGCAGGATTTCTTTCACCTTTTCCATAAGCTCGCTCCTTATTTCACGGAATTGTACCAGTCGATGACCGGCTGGAGATTTTCGGGACAGACGGCGCTGGCCCCCTTGGTGGCCATGTCATAGGTCAGCTGCTGGGCGGGGTTCAGAGCACCCTTCTCCTCCAGCTGCTTTTTGATCTGGCGGCACTTGACCTCCATAATCAGCCGGTAGGGGCCACGGAGTCGGTGCAGGTCGAAGCCGCCCTGCAGGGCGAACACGGCGCAGTCATCCGCAAGGCCCAGCTTTTCCTTCCGGGCGGCGGCAGCGGCGGCGCTGGCGGGGCCCATACCCACCTGGCACACGGCCCGGACCTTGAAAAATGCGTTGGCCTTGGGCCAGCCCATGACCCGGTCCGCCATCAGCCAGCCCAGGAAGATGACCTCCTCGTCGGGCTGGGGGGTGTGGACCTGGCGCAGGTCGTTCACCGGCAGACCGGTGGCCCGGCCCAGCAGACGGGCGTATTCGGCGGTGTAGCCGCTGTTGGAGGTGTAAACGATGGCAGAGATCATGGGAAACCCCTCGCTTTCTTCACAATAGCTTGCCTTCCTGCCTATGGTGCAATTATAGACACAATGTTGAAAAATGTCAATTGTTTTGGAAAAATGTTCACAAATTTTACCGCATAAATCGGTCAATGGCCTGGTTCAGGGACTCCACGGCCTCGTTGTCGCCGGACTCCACAGCGTCCACAATGCAGTGGGCGATGTGGTCCTTGAGGATGACCCGGCCGGTGCTGTTCAGGGCGGAGATCACCGCCGCCAGCTGCACCAGCACCTCCGTGCAGTCCTCGCCCCGCTCCACCATTTTGCGCACAGACTCCAGGTGCCCCTGGGCCCGGGACAGGCGGTTGAGCACCGCCTTGGTCTGGGTGTGGCTGTGGGTATGCGGATGGGGGTGGTCGTGGTCATGGGGATGGGTGTGCCCGTCCATGGTCAGCGGGCCATGCCCTTCTGGCGGGCGTACTCGGCGGCGCCCAGGGCGCCCATCAGCTGGGGATCGGTCTTCAGGTCGATGACCTTCAGCTTCAGCACCCGCTCGATGGCCTGCTTCAGACCGGCGTTCTTGGCGCAGCCGCCGGTGAGGGTGATGGCGTCGGTGGCGCCGGCCTTCTTGGCCATGACGAAGCAGCGCTTGGCCACGGCCATCTGGATGCCCGCGGCGATCTCGTCCATGGGCTTGCCCTCGCCCACCAGGGTGATGACCTCGGACTCGGCGAACACCGTGCACTGGGCGGTGATGGGGATCACGTTCCTGGCCGTCAGGGACAGGTTGGAGAACTCCGGCAGGCTCATTTCAAAGCTGCGGGCCATGGCCTCGTAGAAGCGGCCGGTACCGGCGGCGCACTTGTCGTTCATGGCGAAGTTCTTCACGGTGCCGTCGGTGTCGATGGAGATGCCCTTGACGTCCTGGCCGCCGATGTCGATGATGGCCTTGACGCCGGGGTCGGTGACGTGGACGCCCATGGCGTGGCAGGAGATCTCGGAGATGTTCTCGTCGGCGAAGGGCACCTTATTGCGGCCGTAGCCGGTGCCGATCAGGTAAGCCAGGTCCTGAGAGGACTTCAGGCCCACCTTGTTCAGGACCTCCTCCATGGCCAGCTTTGCGGAGGTTTCGGAATTGATCTTGCTGCGGATGGTGGTATCGGCGCAGATTTTGCCGGTTTCGTCCAGGATCACTGCCTTGGTGTAGGTGGAGCCTACGTCGCAGCCGCCGTAATATTTCATAGTCAATTACTCCTTATTTGTTGTACTCGTAGTGGGGCTTGGTGGTCTCATAGGGCTGCTTCAGGGGGTCGCGGCGCTCCATGCGGTCATAGTGGCGGCACAGGAACGGCTCCACGCCATAGAACAGGGCCTTGCCGTCCAGATCAAAGAAGAAGACGGCGAACAGGGCGGCATACACGCCCAGCCCGATGAACAGGACCTTTTTCAGAATTTTCAACACCTTACGCATTTTCTTTCCTCCTTACCAGCTCTGGGAATCGTCGAACTCCAGCAGGGACGGGTCGATGGGCTCCTCGTGCATGACGGTGGTCATGTAGTCATTGATGATGGAGCGGATCTCCGCCCGGGAGACATTGCGCTTGTCGGGCAGGGCGTGGGGCAGCCAGATGGCGTGGACGTCACGGGCCCGGAACTCGTCCTCGAACATACCGTGAACGCCCTGCATACCCTTGCACAGCAGCTGGTCATACATGACCACCATGTCGCAGTGGAACTTTTCCATGTTCTCCCACAGCTCGAAGATGTGGTGCATACCGCCAACGGCCATCCGGCGCATGGGGGCCCACTCGTGATACTGGGCCATGTCGGCCAGGGTGTGGCTGTAGCTGTCGGTGCGGATGGTCATGTTGAACATCAGGGAGTCCATGTTGATGATGGTGTTCAGGCCCCAGCAGTTATAGGCCCAGGTGCACCAGTTGGAGTAATACAGGGGTGCGCAGGACCAGGCGATGACCCGGTGGCGGGTCAGGGGGAAGCTGTTGATGCGCTGCTCCACGCACTTCTCCATGATCTTGCGGACCTTCTTGTCCATCTCGTGCCAGCCGGGCAGGTCGCCGTACTGGCTCTGGTAGATGCGGTACAGGGCCTGGGACACGCCGTTGATGGGATAGTAATTGGTGTTGGCGGCCACGTCCCACTTCTCCCACTCGAAACGCTGCAGCTCGTTCTGGCTCTCCAGCCGCTTCACCAGCTGGTTCCAGTCGAAGGCCGCGCCGGTCTGCTCCCCGATGAACTTCCAGGCCTCCTCGATCTCCCGCTGGCAGTGCTCCTGGACCAGGGGATCGTCAAACTGCATGGGCTGGGGCATGGCGAACAGCGGCTTGTCCATCAGCCAGTCCTGGAGAATGGAGGTGGCCACGGAGCCGTCGCAGGCCTCGTTGGAGGTGATGACGGCCTTGTAGTAGTCGGGCACATCGTCCAGCACAAACAGGCCCGCCTCGGCCTGGCACATGGGGCAGGGGTCGCCGGGCAGGCCCAGGGACTGCACCGCGTCGATGTAGTTGAGGACGGTGTGGTTGTTCACGTGGCAGGTGACGAAATAGGGGACCATCTGCAGGGGAACGTTCTCCACCTCCTTGCTGAAGGGGTAGAAGACGCCGCCCCACACGGTTTCGTCGTGGGCCATGGTCTTGTCGTGCTTGGCCCGGACCTTGTCGGACTTGTTCAGGTTCAGGTCGTTGCGGAACATCTGCATGAACTGGAAGATGGTGGCGTTGACCATGCCCCGATAGTGCCACGGGCAGGCCCGCAGCGCCTCGCCCCGGAGACCCTCCATGCCGCGGTCGAACCAGTGCAGCACCGGCAGATAGGTCTGGCCCATCCAGCGATAGCGCCAGCAGCCCTTGGCGAAGGTGACGATGCCGCCGTAGCGCATGACATCGTAGACCATCATGCCGTAGTTATACAGCCACACCTTGTTGAAGTAGTAGAAGGTGTCCTTGATGCCGCGCCACTCCCGGTGCTTGTACAGGCCGGTCTTGTCCATGTACAGGTCGCCCAGGCGGCGCTCGCCGGCGGGCTTGCCGTATACGAAGTCCCGGGCCAGCTTCTTATAGTCCAGGCTCTTGGCCTTGGCCACGGTCTTTTTCAGATCGAACTTTTTCATTTTCTTGCGCCCTCCTGAATCTTCTTGATCTCAACGCTTTCGATGAACGCCTGGAAGCGGGTGCGCAGCTGGCCGGAGGCGGCGTTGACGTATTCCTTCTCAATGGAGCATACGGGGATGCCGAAGTCCCGGTTGAGGACGATGGTGTCGATGGTGCGCTCATAGCTCCAGTATTCGCAGAACTTGTTGCTGGCCACGATGATGCCGTCGGCCTTGTACTCCTTCACCAGGTCCGCCAGATACTTCTTGCGGCCGCGCATCTCGTCCTGGCCCATGAACCGGGGGCACATGCTGACGTTGAGGTAATGCCGGGCGATGGCATCCAGCGGGGCCTGACCGGGCTGGACCACGATCTCCTCCCGGCCGGGCAGGCTGCCGTAGCAGTAGCGGTCCGCCACCACCAGGGCGCCGCAGCTTTCGATGAGCTTGGTGAAGTTGGGGTCGTCGTTCTCGGCGCCGGAGAGCACCAGCTTGCAGCGATAGGCGGGCTTGGCGTCGGGCTGGCGGGTCTTCAGCTCCTCCGCGGTCTCCCGCAGATAGGGCAGGATCAGGTCCTTGGGACAGGTGAGGCTGGCCAGCTGGATCACGTGGAACTCATACCCCGTGATGGTGGGCACGTCCAGCTTGCGGTAGCTGCCGATCTCGGTGATCAGGCGGCAGACCTCGTTGTGCTGCTCGATGGCCTTCAGCAGGGCCTCGTCGGAGGTGTCGATGCCGAAGTTCTGGGCCAGGGGATCCAGCACATGGGCCTGCAGCTGCTGGCGATAGTGCAGATAGCTGTTCTCGGTTTTCTTGAAGGGTACGTCGGTGAATTCGCAGAAGAAGTCGGGGTTCTGGATGATGTCCATGTCCTTCACGGAGTCCAGGTGCTTCTGCATCAGGTGCTCCTGGAACCGGCAGGTGACGGTGCACGTCTCGGTGGCCATCTGGGCATCCAGGAAGTTGAACCCGCCCTCCAACGCGCGCTCCATCAGGCTGCGGCCGAAGTGACAGGTCCGGGCGGACATGTAGTAGGTGGCCATGTCCGGCGAGCCGCTGCGGGGGGCCCGCAGGCGCACAGAGAAGCAGCCCGCGAGATCCAGCAGAACCTCCGGCATGAAGTTGCAGGTGTAGCCCAAAGCCCGGCGGCCCTCGGCCTTGGCCTGCTTGACCAGATCATTGTTGGCCTCCTGTAGCAGATCCTCCATAAAGATCAGGTGTTTCAGGTCCCTCATATTATCTCTTTCCTCCTAACGTCGTTTGTTCCATCCTGCATGGCACGACAAATTACTACTAAATTATACAGAATTGCGAAAAAAATGTCAATGATTTTATACATTTTATACATTATTGGCCAATGTGTTCATAATATGACAGAAACAGGACTTTGGTCGGGAAAAGTGGCCCCATCCGGGTTTGACTTTAGCCCCTTGCCGTGCTAAAATGGGCAAAAAAGCAGGGAGGAGCATCACTATGTGCGAGCATCATCACGACCATGACCACGATCACCCCCATGACCACGGCCACACCGGCCTGGAGGAGCGGGTGGCTATGCTGACCTATATGCTGGGCCACAACCAGCACCACGCCCAGGAGCTGCACGAGCTGGCCCACGATCTGGGCGACAGCGAGGCGGCCCAGCTGATCCACGACGCCGTGGTGGACTTTGAGGTGGGCAACAAGAAGCTGGCGGAGGCGCTGGTGGTGCTGAAGGGGGAATGAGCCATGTGTCTTTCCACGGTTTATCGTATGCATGACGGCGAAAAACAGTTGGTGTGCAAAAATGTGGCCGCCGTCCGGCAGCAGGAGGGCGCCCTGGTGTTCACGGACATCATGGGCGTTCAGACCCGGGTGGAGGCCGTGCTGGACCGCATGGACCTGATGGAGAATTTCATCTTCATCAAGGACGCCAAGGCCTGACGCAGGATTATACACGCAAAAAGCCCCCGGATACCGGACAGCTTCCACTGCCCGGTATCCGGGGGCTTGCTGTGTCAGTCGGCGTAAATCTCGCCGGACAGGCTCAGTACGGCCTGGCCGCCTACCCGGATCAGGGCGTCGCCCTTTTCCACCGTCAGACGGCTGCGTATTTCCGAGGGACGGCGCATATGCTCTCCCTGAATGAACACGTTTTTCCGGTCCGGCTGCACCAGGCCATAGCGGTACAGGTAATAGGTTAAGGCTCCGTTGGAGGTGCCGGTGGCGCACTCCTCCGGAATGTCGTACAGAGGGGCGAAGTTGCTGCACCAGGCGGTGCAGGTCTTGTCCCCCAGGCAGAACATATGCACGCCGGTGACCTTCTGCCGCCGGGACAGCTCCGCCACCAGCGTCTCGTTCTGCCGGGCCCGCAGCAGGGTCTCCCGGTCCCGCACCGGCATCATGATATCTGCCAGGCCCGTGGACACGATCTGGGGCGTCAGGTCCCGGGGCCGGTCCGCACCGGTGAGGCCGAAGGCCCGGTACAGCGGCTCCCACTCCACCCGGGTCAGCTCCCCCAGCCAACGGGGCGGGGCCATATCCATCCACACCACCTCGCCGTCCACGGAGATCTGCAGGTCGCCTGCCTTGGTGTGGGCCACATGGCGGCCGTCGGCCAGCAGGCCCAGCCGCCGCAGCAGGGCAAAGCTGGCAATGGTGGCGTGGCCGCACAGCTCCACCTCCCCCGCCGGGGTAAAATAGCGCAGGTCCACGCTGCCGTCGGCCCGGGGCCAGACAAAGGCGGTCTCCGAGTGCTTCAGCTCGGCGGCGATCAGGCGCATGGTCTCATCGCTGACGTCCCTCTCCGGCAGGGCCACCCCTGCCTGGTTGCCGCCGAACAGCTTGGCGGCGAATGCATCCATGACGTATATTTTCATGATAAAAACCTCCCCAAACTCTCTTTTTATTCATTATACTAAACTCTACGCCGGTTTTCAAGCGCCCGGGGACTTGACTGGCTGGAAAATTTCGGATATAATGGCAGTAGTATTTGCGGTACGCCGCTGAAAGGAAAGGAAAATCATCCAAAATGCTGAACAAGCGCAGTCTGCTCTCCCAGTTTCTCCACTTCTCCGCCGCTACGGTGGCCTCCCTGATGGTGTTCTCCCTGTACTCCATCGTGGACGGCCTGTTCGTGGCGAAGGGCGTGGGTGAATACGCCATGAGCGCTGTCAACCTGGCCGTCCCCTTCACCAACGTCATGTTCTCCATCGCCGTGCTGTTTGCCGTGGGCACCAGCACCATCATCGCCATCTACCTGGGCCAGGGCCGCCGGGAAAATGCCAACAGCCTGTTTTCCCAGAATCTGGCGGTGCTGGTGGTCATCGGACTGGTGATCTCCGCCCTGGTGCTGATCTTCCTGGAGCCCTTCGCCATGCTGCTGGGGGCCAAGGACGTGACGCTGGAATATACCAAGGACTATCTGCGGGGACTTGCCCCCTTCGCCGTGTGCTTCATCGTTTCGTACAACATGGAGATCCTGGTGAAAACCGACGGGCGGCCCACCCTGGCCATCGTCACGGTGATCACCGGGTGCCTGACCAACTGCGTGCTGGACTATGTGGCCATCTTCCTGCTGGACTGGGGCGCATGGGGCGCGGCCTTTGCCACGGGCCTGTCTCAGCTGCTGACGTGTGTGATCTACCTGACCCATTTCCTGGGCAAGCGCACCACCTTCCACCTGGTGCGCTTCCGGCCCGACTGGCATATCTACCGGCGGCTCCTGCCCATCGGCGTGTCCGACGGCGTTACGGAGCTGTGCAACGGCGTGATGATTTTCCTGTTCAACCGAACCATCCTGCGCTGCATCGGCCAGGACGGCCTGGTGAGCTACACCATCATCGCCTACATCAACACCCTGATCCTGAACATCATGCTGGGGGTGTCCCAGGGGTCCCAGCCCCTGGTCAGCTATCACTACGGCCAGAAGGACCGGGACGGCTGCCGCCGCCTGCTGCGCTATGGTCTGGTAACTCTGGTGGGTATGACCGTTCTGTGCTTCGGCGCGGTGCAGCTGCTGGCGCCCCAGATCGTCCACGCCTTCCTGGGGGACGAAAATCCGGCGCTGAACCTCTCCTCGGTGGACGCCCTGCGGCGGTACGGCCTGTGCTATCTGATGGTGGGCTTCAACGTGCTGATGGGCGGCTTCCTGACGGCGGTGGAGCGGCCCCGCCCGGCCATCTGCATCTCCGTGGGCCGGGGGCTGGCGCTGCAGGCCGGCGCCCTGCTGCTGCTGGCGGCGGTATGGGGCGGCAGCGTCATCTGGTTCGCGCCGGTGATCTCCGAGGCCCTGTGCCTGGTGATGGCCCTGGTCTTTATGATCCGGTTCTGGCGAAAGACTCCGGACCCGGCCCAGATCAGCTGATACGCATCCCGAATAAATATCCAGCGGGCAACCGGCTTCTGCACCGGATGCCCGCTGTTTTTTTCATTTTTTCAGGTGCTCCCAAATCACCGGCTGCCCGGCGGCCAGGGTTTTGGGCAGGTCCAGCACCCGCTGGTTCCGGCTGCCCCGGAACTGCAGGCTGATGTCCTTCTCCGCCGCCACGAACCGTCCGTCCACCAGCACATCAATGCACGAGAGCAGCCGGTCCGTTACGGCACACCGGGGATGGGACCCATCCCGCAGCAGCTCGTCCTCCAGCCGGAAGCCGGTGAAGCACCAGATGCTCTTGTCCGGATACCGCCGCCGGACCTCCTGCAGAAGCGGCAGCAGGTCCCGCTGGTTCTCCGGCTCAAAGGGCTCGCCCCCCAGCACCGTCAGCCCGTTGATATAGGGCTTGTCCAGCTCGGCGAAAATCTCCGCCCGGGTGTCATCGGTGAAGGGCTTTCCATAGTGAAAGTCCCAGGTCTGGGGCTGGAAGCAGTCCGGGCAGTGGTTGGTGCAGCCGGACACGAACAGGGTCACCCGCACCCCGATGCCGTTGGCAATATCACATTTTTTCAGGTTGCCATAGTACACGATATTGCTCCTTTTAGGTAATATATACTACTAAACGGCGGAAGGAAACTCCTTACAGGTGCAGCACCCGGTCCTTGATCTCCTGGGTGCGGCCCTGGTTCCAGAACTGGGTCCCGATATAGCCGCAGGTGCGGCGGGCCACGTTCATCTTATCCTGGTCGGTGTTGCCGCACCGGGGACATTTCCAGATGAGCTTGCCGTCCTCCTCCACGATCTGAATCTCGCCGTCCCAGCCGCAGACCTGGCAATAGTCGCTCTTGGTGTTCAGCTCGGCGTAGATGATGTGGTCATAGATGAACTTCATCACCTCCAGCACGGCGGGGATGTTGTTCTGCATATCCGGCACCTCCACATAGCTGATAGCGCCGCCGGGGGACAGGTGCTGGAACTGGGCCTCAAACTCCAGCTTGGTGAAGGCGTCGATCTCCTCGGTGACATTGACATGATAGCTGTTGGTGATGTAGCCCTTGTCGGTGATGCCCTTGATGACGCCGAAGCGCTTTTGCAGGCACTTGGCAAACTTATAGGTGGTGGACTCCAGAGGCGTGCCGTACAGGGAATAGTCGATGTTCTCGGCGGTTTTCCACTCCTTGCACTTGTCGTTCATCTTCTGCATGATGTCCAGGGCGAAGGGGGTGGCGGCGGGGTCCGTGTGGCTCTTGCCGGTCATATACTTCACGCACTCGTACAGGCCCGCATAGCCCAGGGAGATGGTGGAATAGCCGTTATACAGCAGCTTGTCAATGGTCTCGCCCTTCTTCAGCCGGGCCAGGGCGCCATACTGCCACAGGATGGGGGCGGCGTCCGACGTGGTGCCCAGCAGACGCTCGTGGCGGCACCGCAGCGCCCGGTGGCACAGCTCCAGCCGCTCCTCGAAGATCTGCCAGAACTTCTCGGTGTTTCCGCCGGAGGACAGGGCCACGTCCGGCAGATTGATGGTGACCACGCCCTGATTGAACCGGCCATAGTATTTGTGCTTGCCGGGCTCGTAATTCCCGGCGTTGGCAACGTTGCCGATCCCGGCGTCGGTAAAACGGTCCGGGGTCAGGAAGGAGCGGCACCCCATGCAGGTGTACACGTCGCCCTTGAGCTCCTTCATCTTCTTCTCGGAGATATAGTCCGGCACCATCCGCCGGGCGGTGCATTTGGCGGCCAGCTCCGTCAGATACCAGTAGGGGGCGTCCTCGTGGATGTTGTCCTCCTCCAGGGTGTAGATCAGCTTGGGGAAGGCGGGGGTCACCCACACGCCCTGCTCGTTCTTCACGCCCTGGTACCGCTGGAGCAGCATCTCCTCGATGATCATGGCCAGGTCCTTCTTCTCCCGCTCGTTCCGGGCCTCGTTCAGATACATGAACACTGTGATGAAGGGGGCCTGTCCGTTGGTGGTCAGAAGGGTCACCACCTGATACTGGATGGTCTGCACGCCCCGGCGGATCTCCTCCCGCAGGCGGGCCTCCACCAGCTCGCTGATCTTCTCCTCGCCGGGGTCCACGCCGATGGACGCCATCTCCGCCAGGACGATGCGGCGGATCTTCTGGCGGCTGACCTCCACAAAGGGGGCCAGGTGGGTCAGGCTGATGGACTGGCCGCCATACTGGTTGGAGGCCACCTGGGCCACGATCTGGGTGGCGATGTTGCAGGCGGTGGCGAAGGAGTGGGGCTTTTCGATCATGGTGCCGGTGATGACGGTGCCGTTTTGCAGCATGTCCTCCAGGTTCACCAGGTCGCAGTTGTGCATGTGCTGGGCGAAATAGTCGGTGTCGTGGAAGTGGATGATGCCCTCCTCGTGGGCCTCCACGATCTCCCGGGGCAGCAGCAGGCGGTTGGTGATGTCCCGGGACACCTCGCCGGCCATATAGTCCCGCTGGGTGGAGTTCACCACCGGATTCTTGTTGGAGTTCTCCTGCTTGGCCTCCTCGTTGTTGCACTCGATGAGGGAGAGGATCTTGTCGTCGGTGGTGTTGGCCTTGCGCACCAGGGACCGGGTATAGCGGTAGGTGATGTAGTGCTTGGCCACCTCAAAGGCCCCGTGGGCCATGATGTGGTGCTCCACCATGTCCTGGATCTCCTCCACGGTGGGGGCGCGGTTCATCTTCTGGCACTGCAGCTCCACGGACTCGGCAATGCGCCCGATCTGCACCGGGGTCATGCGGTCGGCCTCGGCCACAGAGTTGTTGGCTTTGGTGACGGCCACCTCGATTTTCTGGATATCGAAGGGGACCTCAGCCCCGTTGCGCTTGATGATCTTCATGTGTAACGTCCTCCCTCTCCTCAGATTTTTCTCTCTCCACAGGAAAAGCTGCCCCAGGGGAGCAGCGGTCAATCAGCCTCTTAATCATATACCATATCCTGTGCTGATGCAAGCCCAAAGCCCTAAATATGGGGAAAATGCCTGACGAAAATCCCCTGGATATTTTGTCGATTCTGTACAATAGACACAAGATATGGGAGTACATGCCGCCCTGTTACCTACAATATATAGTATGACAAGACATTTCACAATTGCAAATGCAACAAAAACCCCCGGGTGCGGAAGATTTTCCGCACCCGGGGGAGAGCGCTTGCCGGTATAGGTTGTTACAGCTTTTCGGCCAGGCGCTCCAGAGCCTCGGTCATGGCCTCCTCAAAGGAGGGATGGGGCCGCATAACGGACAGCAGCTGCCCCACCGTCAGGCCGTTTACCAGGGCGGCGCTGAGCTGGCTGATGATGTCGCTGGCGTGCTGGCACATCAGCTGCGCGCCGATGAGACGGCCGGTATCCCGGTCGGCCACCAGCTTCATGAAGCAGCGGCCCGGGTCCTCGATGACCGTCCGGGCGTTGCCGAACATGGTGCACTTGCCGGACACGGCGTTGATGCCCTGCTCCTTGGCCTCGGCCTCGGTGAGGCCCACCACGGCGATCTCGGGACTGCTGTAGATGCAGCTGGGCACCACGTTCAGGTCCGTGGCGGCCTGGCGGCCGCACATACGATTCACGCAGGCGATGCCCTGGGCGGCGGCCACATGGGCCAGCTGGATCACGGCGGACACGTCGCCGATGGCATAGACCCCGGGGATGCTGGTGCGGAAGTCCTCATCCACCAGCAGGCTGCGGCCCCGGGTCTCGGGAACCAGCTCCGGGGCGAACAGCCCGTCCCAGCAGGGACGGCGTCCGATGGCGCACAGGACCTTTTCGCCGGACACGGCCTTTTCCTTGCCCTTCTGGTCCACATGGACCGTCAGGCCCTCCGGCGTCTGCTCCACCCGCCGGACCATGGCGGAGGTCAGCACCTCCACCCCCTGCTTTTTCAGGATCTGGCCCAGGTTCTGACCCAGCTCCCGGTCCATGGTGGGCAGCAGCCGGTCCATGCCCTCGATGAGGGTGACCCGGCAGCCCAGGTTCGCGTAAAACGTGGCAAATTCCACGCCGATGACGCCGCCACCCATGATCACCAGGGACTCATACAGGCTGTCGCTGCCCTCCAGCAGCTCATCGGAGGTCATGACCCCCGGCAGGTCCAGCCCCGGGATGGGCGGGCGCACCGGCACGGAGCCGGTGGCCGCCAGAATGCGGTCGGCGGTGTAAACCGTGTCCCCCTCCGGGCCGGCAACGGTGACGCGGCCCGGGGCGTCGATGCGGGCGGTGCCCTCCAGCAGGTCCACTTTAGCTCCCTTCAGCAGGGCGTGGATGCCGCCCCGGAGCTTTTCGGAAACGGCCCGCTTATAGGCGAACATCTCTCCCAGATTGAAGGTGATGTCCCCGGCGTGGACCCCGGCAGGGGAGCCGTCCACGGCGTCCCGGTATACCTGGGAGGCGTGGAGCAGGGTCTTGGTGGGGATGCAGCCCCGGTTCAGGCAGGTGCCGCCTACCTCACGGCGCTCCACCACGGCGGTGTGCAGCCCCAGCCTGGCGGCCTCCAGGGCGGCGGTATAGCCGCCGGGCCCCGCGCCGATAACGATGAGCTGATAATCAGACATAGCTTCTTCCTCCGTTGATGAGATCACGCCCGTTTCCACCGCAGCACCGGGTGCCGGGCGGCCTTCACCTCGTCGGGACGGCCGATGGGCATATGGTGGGGTGCATCGTGCATGGCTTCGGGGTCATCGTAGGCTCGCCGGTACAGCATCCGCAGCACCTCCGCCGCCTGGTCCAGGACCTCGGGTCCCTCGGTCTCCGTGGGCTCCAGCATCAGGGCCTCATGGACGATCAGGGGGAAGTACATGGTGGGCGGATGAATGCCCTCGTCAATCAGGGACTTGGCCACATCCAGGGCGGAGACGCCGGTCTCCTTCTTCAGGCCGCTGAGATCCAGCACGAACTCGTGCATACAGATGCGGTCATAGGCCGGCTGGAAGGTGCCCCGGAGCTTCTCCTGCAGGTAGTTGGCATTGAGCACGGCGTTCTGCGCCGCCTCGGGGATGCCCTGGCGGCCCAGGGTCAGCAGGTACGTCAGCGCCCGGACCACCACCAGGAAGTTGCCCATGAAGCTGCGGACCTGGATATGCCCTTCCTCCTCCGCCAGGGCGGAATGGGGCAGATAGGGCGTCAGGAACGCCTTGCAGCCCACGGCCCCTGCGCCGGGACCGCCGCCGCCGTGGGGCGTGGCGAAGGTCTTGTGCAGATTCATGTGGATGCAGTCAAAGCCCATGTCGCCGGGGCGGACGATGCCCATCACGGCGTTGAGGTTGGCTCCGTCGTAGTAGCACAGGCCGCCGGCCTCGTGGACCAGCCGGGTGATCTCCAGGATGTTCTTGTCGAAGATGCCCACGGTGTTGGGGTTTGTCAGCATCAGACCCGCGGTGTCGTCGCCCAGGGCGGCCTTCAGACTCTCCAGGTCCACGCAGCCGTCGGGGCCGGAGGCGATGTTCACCACCTCATAGCCGCACATGGCCGCCGTGGCGGGGTTGGTGCCGTGGGCGGAGTCGGGAACGATGATCTTGGTGCGCTTCTTGTCCCCCCGGGCGTCGTGATACTGCTTGATCAGCAGCACGCCGGTGAACTCGCCGTGAGCGCCCGCCGCCGGCTGGAAGGTCATGCCGTCCATGCCGGTGATTTCGCAGAGATATTCCCGGGCGGTGTCCAGCACATGGCGCATACCGGCCAGGGACTCCCTGGGAGCCAGGGGATGGCAGTTGGTGAAGCCCGGCAGGGCCGCCATCTCCTCGTCGATGCGGGGGTTATACTTCATGGTGCAGGAGCCCAGGGGATAGAACCCGCAGTTGACGCCGTGGACCTGGTGGCACAGCTCCGTATAGTGGCGGGAGATGTCCGTCTCGCTGAGCTGGGGCAGGTCGGGCTTATCGCTCCGCCGCAGGGACTCCGGCAGGGCCGCGGTCTCCACGTCGCAGGCGGGCAGGATGGTGCACCGGCGTCCGGGCACGCTCTTTTCAAAAATCAGCTTCATCTGTCCAGCACCTCCTTGACGATGGATACGGCTTCGTCCAGCTCCCGGCGGCTGACCTTCTCCGTGGCGCACCACAGGACCCGGTCGTCGCCCAGAGGCAGACCACCCAGGATGCCCCGGCGGTCCAGGGCCTCCAGCAGCTCCTGGCTGCGGGGCATTTTCAGGACAAACTCGTGGAAATACGCCCCGCCGTACACCGGCTCCACGCCGGGCAGGGCGCACAGGGCCTTTTCCAGATAATGAGCCTTGGCCATGGACTGCTCCGCAGCCTCCGCCATGCCGTCGGGACCCATGGTGGCCATGTACAGCCCGGCGGTCAGGGCGCACAGGGCCTCGTTGGAGCAGATGTTGCTGCTGGCCTTCTCCCGGCGGATGTGCTGCTCCCGGGCCTGGAGACTCAGCACATAGGCCCGGCGGCCCTGATGGTCGGTGGTTTCACCCACGATGCGGCCGGGGAGCTTGCGCATGAGCTTATCGGTGGCGGCCATGTAGCCCAGATACGGGCCGCCGCAGCCCAGAGGCAGGCCCAGCGGCTGCCCCTCGCCCACGGCGATGTCCGCGCCGCAGTCCCGGGGGGTTTTCATAATGGCCAGGGCGATGGGGTTGCAGCCCATGATGTACCTGGCACCCGCCTGGTGCACCAGCTGGCCCAGGGCCTCGGCGTCCTCGAACTGGCCGAAGAAGTTGGGCTGCTGCACATAGAAGGAAGCAACGCCGTCGTCCAGCAGCTCCCGCAGGGCATCCATATCGGTCCTGCCGTCCTTCACCGGCACCACCCGCAGCTCGTCGCCGGTGCCGTAGCAATAGGTGCGGACGGTGTTGATGGTGTCCGGATGGGCCGCGCCGGAAATGAGGGTCACCCGGCGCTTGCGCTCCCGGCACATGGCCGCCGCCTCGGCGGCGGCAGTGGCCCCATCGTACACAGAGGCGTTGGACACGTCCATGCCGGTGAGTTCACAGATCATGGTCTGATACTCGAAGATAGATTGCAGCAGGCCCTGGCTCATTTCCGCCTGATAGGGGGTGTAGGCCGTGAGGAACTCCTCCTTGGCGGGGATATATTTGACGATGGAGGGAATGTAGTGGTCATAGGCCCCGGCACCCCGCAGAATGGTGGCGTAGGTGCGGTTTTCGGCGGCCATGGCGGACACCGCCCGGGCGGCCTCCAGCTCGCTCATGCCGTCGGGGATGCGCAGCGGCTCCCGCAGCAGCATCTGCTCCGGCACGTCCCGGTACAGGTCCATGACATTCTCCAGCCCCACGGCCCGGAGCATCTGCTCCCGCTGGGCCTGGGTGGAGGGGACATAGCTGCCCATGCTCAGCCCTCCTCGGTGCAGAAGGCCTCGTAGGCGGCGGCGTCCAGCAGCTCCTCGGTGTCGGTGATGTTCTCCACCTTGATGATCCAGGCGTCATAGGGCTCCTTGTTCAGCAGCTCGGGCTGGTCCAGCAGGTCCTCGTTGACGGCGCACACGGTGCCGGTAACGGGGCACACCAGGTCGGACACGGCCTTGACGGACTCCACATCGCCGAAGGCCTCGCCGGCGGTGACGTCGTCGCCCTCGCCGGGCAGGTTCACGAACACCACATCGCCCAGGGCGTCCTGGGCGAAGTCGGAAATGCCGATGACGGCCACGCCGTCCTCCATTTTCACCCACTCGTGGGACTTGGAATACTTCAGATCAGTCGGATACAGCATGATGATTTACCTCCAAATTTAATATGTTTTGTTGTTTGTTCAGATGTCCAGCTTGCCGGCCAGCTGCTCCAGGGCATCGTTGATGGCGGCGTCGTCGAAGCAGTAGCGCATTTCGGTGTGACCGGCCCGGAGCCGCTCCACGTCGCCCTTGATCTCCCGGCCCCGGAGGATGCAGTCGGCCATGAGGCTGGCCAGCTGGTCGAAGTCCTTCTCCTCGAAGCCGAACCGGGTCATCTCGCTGACGCCCATGCGCAGTGCGCCGGAGGCGGTGAAGCCCTCCTCGTCGGGGGTGGCCTGATAGTTGACGATGACGTTGTTCTGCTCCAGCCGCTCGGCGATCTCCGCGCCCTCGCCGTAGCCCACGGACACGATGACCTGGTGGGTCTCGGTGTAGTCGATGGCGGGATCGCCCACCACGTCCAGGCCATAGCTCCTGAGGCTGCGGGCGAAGGACTTGGCGTTGCGGATAATGGCGCTCTGATACGCGTCCCGGAACTGGTTCATTTCATAGGCCGCCATCAGCATACCCAGCTGGGTGCCCAGATGGTGGTTGGAGACGCTGCCGGGGAAGGTACGGCTTTCGATGGTCTTCCACAGGCCGTATTTCAGGTCCTCCTCCTTATAGTTCACGCCGATGACGCCCCGCTGGGGACCGAAGAAGGTCTTGTGGGTGGAGCCGGTGACGATCTCCGCGCCCTCCTGGAAGGGGTTCTGGAAGTGATCGCCGATAAGGCCCAGCACATGGGCCATGTCGTACATAATGGTGGTGGGGATATTCTGCTCATCCACAAACTGCCGGATCTGGGCCACAGGCTCCTTATGCAGAACCATGGACTTGCCGAAGATGATGAGCTCCGGGCGATAGCGGTCGATGAGCTTCTTGGTCTCCTCCACATCCATCTTATAGGGGTTATCCCGGCACACGGGGAAGTTCACCACGGCGGGCTTCTCGGTAACGGGGTCGATGGCGATGTAGTCGTGCAGAGCGCCCATGGGCTGGGCGGACAGGTGGCCGCCCTTGATGATGTGGTTGTTCATGACATAGCCCAGGCGCTTGGCCTCGTTCTTGCGGTCGAAGCGGTTTTTCCAGTCCATCAGGGCGGAGAACACCGCCATGTTGGACATCTGGCCGCTGAGGGTCCGGGTCTCCACCTCGGTGCAGCCGAAATAGGCCCGCATTTCCTCGGTGAGCATCCGCTCCACCTGGTCGATGAACTTGGTGCCCTGATAATAGAACACCTCCTTCTCATAGAAGGCCAGGATCTTCTTGTGCTCGGCATAGCGGCAGGCAGGGTCGCTGCCGGACAGCAGGCGCACGGCCCGGCTGGGGGTATTCTCCGAGGGGATCAGGTTCACGCACTGCTCCTGCCGCCAGACGTGGTTCTCAATGGCCTTGTGCAGCAGAGTCAGGGCCTTGCCGGTGCGGTCGCCTCCGGCCACGGTGCGGACCTCCTCCTGCTCACCGTACAGCAGGGGGCGGGCGAAGGGAGGCGCGCCCACGCTCATGTGCCGGGCGGGGATCACGGCCTTGAGCCGCTTGCCCCGGATGTCCACCTCCACGGTGTCATCCACCAGCACGTCGCTGTCGATATAGCACAGACCGATGGCCCGCTTGCCGCTGGCCTCCAGGATCACGGTGGACAGGCCCTGGCCCTGGGTCTTGAAATAGGGCACCATGGTGCCGCTGGTGACCCAGCCCACCAGCTTGTCGCCTCGATAGATTTCCATCCCAGCCCGCATGACGCCCCGGTCCAGCAGGGCGATGGGGGCGATCCTCCGGGGCAGGGCGGACATGTCGGAGAAGTCCCGGTCCATGTGGCGGATAAATGCCTGGTGCTGACGCTCCAGAGCGGCGCGGCCGATGAAATCCCCCTTCTGGGCGGAGAAGCTCACGGCAAACTTGGCCAGAGGCACGGCGAAGATGGGGATCTCGGTGCCGTCGGGGGCGGTGCCCATCTCGTGGCCGTACAGGGGGAAGGAGGCCTCCATCCGCAGGGTATCCCGTGCGCCCAGACCCGCCGGACGCGCGCCCAGCTCCACCAGCCGGTTCCACAGCCACACCACGTCCTCGCTGCGGACGTATACCTCGTAGCCCAGAGGCTCGCCGGTGTAGCCGGTCTTGGCGATGCGGGCCTGGCGCCCCTCCAGGGACACGGTGCCCAGGGAGTTCTTGGTGGGCTCCTTGGTGGGGGACACGCCGCCGGTCAGGGTCATGAGCATCTCCTTGCTCTTGGGGCCCTGCACGGCGATGGAGGCCCACTGGTCGCTGATGTTGGTGATGGTGCAGTCGAAGCCCGTCAGCGCCCGGTTCAGGTGCTCCAGGTCCTTGTCGATGTTGGCGGCGTTGACCACCAGCAGATAGTTGTCCTCCTGGAACAGGTACAGATACGCGTCGTCCACGGCCCCGCCGTTTTCGTTGGGAATGATGCAGTACTGGGCCATGTTCAGGTCCAGGGCGCTGACGTTGCTGGTCAGCACGTGCTGAAGAAATTCCTTGCGCTGGGGGCCCTCAATCAGCAGGCGGCCCATGTGGGACACGTCGAACAGGCTGCACACCTGGCGGGTATACAGGTGCTCGGCAATGATGCCGGAGGGATACTGGATGGGCATCTCCCACCCGCCGAAATCCACCATGGTGGCCCCGGCGGAAACATGCACGTCGTACAGCTGCGTGCGCTTCAGTTCGCTCATTTTCTAAGCTCCTCCTTCAAAGTTGTTCCTTCCTGTTTTTGGGCAGCAAAAAAGGGCGCAAATCCGTTGCTTTGCGCCCCCGTATCCTGACCTGAGAGATTCCCCGCCCCATCCGGGGCAGGTTGCACCTTCGGTGGCCGGACGTATCCGGCCTTTTCGGAGTATCGTCCGGACCCGGTCCCTTTTGCCTGAGAGCTTCTGCGTTCCCCTTCGGCGCCGCGCCCGCAGGGCGCAGTCTCTCCCGAGTCCATCCACCGATTTCCCTATTCCGTTGTCGCACCCATTCTATCACGGTGCGGGAAAGGGTGTCAATCGGAATTGTTCGCCGCAGGAAACATTCGGCTGATTGCCGAAAAACCGGGCCCCTCTTTGGGCTATCTGCCCAACATCTCTATTATATGGAGCTTTTCCGCACCCCGGGATTCTCCTTGACACCGGAAGGATTTACCACAGGAAAATTCTGGAAAAACACTGGACATCCGCCTGCTGCGGCGTTATACTCACACCACAGTGCTACCCATATATAGTTCACGATATACACTCATTCGCGCAATTTTGCGAATACCCACACAGAACGGTGTCTGTTCCACCCATTCAGATTTTGCTAAGATTTTGAGAGAGAGCTTGCCGCGGCATGCATTCCGGCGGAAAGTGCAGCGTTTTACAACGATAAAGCAGACGCAACAAAAAATTCTCACCATTCCGGCGGGTTGATTTTTCTCAAAACGAAACGAAGCCGCCGAAAATTGTCATTTATCTACAAAAATCGCCGCCGCAAATGGGCCGAAATGGAGAAACCGAAAAAATGTAATGCATTTTACATACTGGAAAAATCCTTTTTGCTACTATTTTTTTAACGACAGCGGATGGGCCGGCGTTGTGGGCAGCCGTATGAAGTACGCCCTGGTGGCCGCTGCCGCCGCCACCGTCTGTTTCGCCCTGTTCGGCGGCTCCGGCTCCGCCATCAACGCGGCTGAGGCCGAGGCCATCCTGGCCCAGTACAGCAATCCCAAGGGCCTGATCATGCTGATCCCCGTGGCCATCCTGCTGATTGTGGCCTTCATCAAGCGCACCATGAGCCCCGCCTATATCCCCGATATGGTCCGCAAGCTGGAGAAGGCCATGGCCGTGGACAACGGCCTGGTGTACCTGCATGTGTACAATCCCTGCGTCACCGGCTGGGGCTGCAAGTCCGATGAGAGCATCGAGGTGGCCCGCCTGGCGGTGGAGACCAACTTCGCCCCCCTGTACGAGGTGGAAAACGGCGTGTTCAAGATGTCCGTGGACGTGAAGAACCCCAAGCCCGTCAAGGAGTTTGTCACCCGCTTCAAGAAGTTCCGTCACCTGACGGAGCAGGATATCGAGGAGCTGCAGGAGTTCACCGACCGCCGCCTGGCCCGTCTGAAGAAGCTCTGCGGCGAATAAGCCCCCCTCTTACCACGCAATTACCCTCCACACATACACTTTGCTCCGACGCCCGGCAGACTTCCTCCTGCCGGGCGTCGGAGCATTGTGGCCCTTCGCCGATGGCTGCTGTGCAGGGGCGTGGGCTCTGCCCCGCCCCTAAAACCAGATGTATCCGCCCTCTTATTTCCCCAGCCACTGGCGCAGCATTTCCCACAGCTCCACTGACCGGAACCGGATCTCGTACCCGGCGTCCTCCTCCGCCATCAGGGACAGGTCATCCTCCTCCAACCCGGCGGCCCGTCCCGCGTCCTGCCATTGGCAGGCGGCGGCGGTGCACAGAGGCGGAAACACCACGCACCACCAGTTCTGCCCCGCTCCCTGGCCGATGATCACCCGCAGGGCCAGGTATTTCCCAGCCGGCAGGGAGAAGCCGTCATAGTCCTTGGTGGGGAACTCCGCCGGCTCCAGCCGGGCCTGGACCGGCTGGGCGCAGCCCTCTGCCGCCAGGGTTTCCCGGGCCTCCCGGGTCAGCTCCGGCAGGGCGGCGGTCAGGGCCTGCTCCGCCTGCGCCATGTCCGCCGACTGCTCCAGAATTTCCTGGGCCCGGGCCAGCACCCGGTCCCGGACCCGCAGCTTCAGGGCCTGATCCTCCGGGGAGTCGGAGTTGGCGATGACGTGGAGGCGGATGACCTTCCGGCCCAGCTCCTCCTGCTGCCCCAGGGAAGCCGCCCCCCACAGAATGGTCACGGCCAGGGCCAGCAGCAGCGCCAGCTCCCAGTATCGGAAATGTGATTTTTTCATACAAAAACACCGTCCTATGCAGGAATTTCCTACAGTATGGACGGCGTTTTCGTATTTTATACCGGTTTCACAGCCGGGGGGCCAAAAAAGTCAGGGGATAGGTTTTTTCCAGCTCCCGGGCGGCCCACCGGGCGGTTTCCTCCCGGCGGAACAGCCCCATCACGGCGGAACCGGAGCCGGTCATGCACGCGGCGTCGGCTCCCAGACGGGAAAGCTGACGGCGAATGGTGAAAACCTCGCTGTCCTCCGGCAGGGCCTGCTCAAAAACGTTCCCCACCAGGCGACAAATCTGCGCCAGGTCGCCAATTTCCAGCGCTTTGGCCATGGCATCGGAATCCGGGCGGTTTGCAATGGCGATCTCGTCCAGCTTCCGGAACATCACGGCGGTGGAGTGGGCCACCGGGGGCTTCACAATAACGAACCAGCACATAGGAAGCGGCGAAAGAGCGGTAAGCCGTTCACCCCGGCCCCGGGCCAGGGCGGTTCCGCCCCGGACACAGTAGGGAACGTCGCTGCCCACCCGGGCGGCCATGGTTTCTAACGCTTCATCGGACACATTGATGCTGAATAAACGTCTCATGCCCCGCAATACGGCGGCGGCGTCACTGCTGCCGCCTCCAAGACCGGCCTGGGAGGGGATTTTCTTCTCCAATCGGATGATAATCCCTGTACAGGGGATATTTGTCTCCTGGAAAAAGACGTCCGCCGCTTTCCAGGCCAGGTTGTCCGGCCCGGTGGGCAGGTCGGTGCCGGGGCATTCCACCACAATACCGTCCGTTTCGACGGTCTCCAGCGTTACAACGTCATATAGAGCGGCGCTCTGCATGACGGAGGTGATCTCGTGGTACCCGTCCGGGCGGCGGGCCCCTACGTCCAGGGTCAGGTTCAGCTTGGCAGGAGCCAGCTCGGTGATGCTCATGTTTCATCCTCCTGGTCGTCAAAATACGCCTTCATATTGCGCTCCACCGGCAATATCAGGGCCACCGCCCCGATAATTTGCAGAATTACGGCGATATACAGCAGAATTTGCTGTCCGTCACTGCTCATCAGCCGCACAGAACGCATAATCATAAACGACAGAGCCGCAAAGACCAGGCCGGACTGCCGCAGCAGCTTCAGAAACAGGCCGTCAGCGAATTTCTGCCGCTCGGGAGCCAGGGGGCCCTGGGGACTGCGGTATTTCCGGCCCGGCAGCAGCTGCCCCGCAAAGCCCGCCAGCACCATCAGGCCCGGGACAATATACGCGGGCCACCAGATATAAAGCATGAACTTACCTCATTTATCGCGAATTTTGTCCCGATACACCCTGGGATGTCCCGGGCTTTGACCCGGGACAGGGCAGGGACACACCGGGTCAATGCATACGCTTGAGGGTCTCCACCACCATGGCGTACACCCGCTGCACGGAGGCCACGGACATGGACTCCCGGAAGGTGTGAATTTCCTTCAGGTCGGGACCGAAGGACACGCAGTCCAGACCCGGCAGCTTGGCGGAGAACAGACCGCACTCCAGACCGGCGTGGATGGCCTCCACCTTGGGGGCGTAGCCGTACTGGTCGGTGAACACCTGAACCATCAGGTCCCGCAGGGGGGACTGGGGCATATACTCCCAGCCGGGGTATTCGCCGTGGGTGCTGACGGAGCCGCCCAGCCGCTCCATCAGGCAGCGAAGGCGCTGGATGAGCATCTGCTTCTGGGTGGCCACGCTGCTGCGGACGCTGAAGGAGGCGTGAACGGCGTCGTCACCGGTGGTGAGGATGCCCAGGTTCAGGGAGGTCTGCACCAGGCCGGGCATATCGGCGCTCATGGCCTGGATGCCGTTGGGCAGGCAGGTGAGCATGCACACCACGCTGCGGCTGGAGCTTTCATCCAGGGGCAGCAGGGCGGTTTCCGCCGGGCGGACGGAGACGGTGATGGCCGGGTCGTTGACCCGGTATTCCTTTTTGAAGGCGGCGTCCATTTCGGCGCAGACGGCCTGGGCGGCGGCAGCATCGGCGGCCACCAGGGCAACAGACCCGGTGGGGATGGCGTTGTCCTTGAGGCCGCCGCTGACGGAGATCACCCGCAGGGGCGTTTTCTGCTCCAGGGCGCACAGCACCCGGCCCAGCAGCATGCTGCTGTTGGCCCGGCCCTTGTCGATCTCGGCGCCGGAGTGACCGCCCACCAGGCCGGTGACGGAGATCTCCAGCACCGGGGCGCTGAAGGCACTGCGGGTCACGGGCAGGCAGCAGTCAGCCCGGGCGCCGCCGGCACAGCTGACGGTGAAAACTCCCTCGTCCTCGGAGTCCATATTCAGCATCCGGCGGCCCTTGAGAACGGACACGTCCAGGCCCTCGGCGCCATACATACCGGTTTCCTCGTCCACGGTGAAGATGGCCTCGATGGCCGGGTGGGACAGGGAATCATCGTCCAGTATGGCCATGGCCATGGCCACGGCAATGCCGTCGTCGCCGCCCAGGGTGGTGCCCTTGGCGGAAACGGTGTCGCCCTCCAGCACCAGGTCCAGGCCCTCGGCGGCCATGTCCTTGGTGCAGCCGGGCTCCTTTTCGCAGACCATGTCCATGTGACCCTGGAGGATCACAGGCTCCGCCGACTCATAGCCGGGGGTGGCGTCCCGGAAGATCACCACGTTGTTCAGCTGGTCCTGGACATACCGCAGGCCCCGGGCCTTGGCAAAATCCACCAGCCAGTCGCTGACGGCCTTGGTGTTGCCGGAACCGTGGGGGATGGCGCACAGCTCCTCGAAGAAACGAAAAACACGCTGGGGCTCCAGATGATTCAAAACGGCCATAATGCACGCTCCTTTTATATATTTTCCAGGGTCAGTATACCCTATTTTCCGGGGATTTGCAAGGGGGAAGGGAACGGTGATTATCGCGGCAGAGAATCGCCGATAGAGCGCCTGTAGGGGCCGACGTCCCCGGCGGGCCGCATAAAAACCCGCTGCCGGGAGAACGGCAGCGGGTTTTTTGCAGCAGGGGAGAGGAGAATTTACTGGCCGGAGTGGGCGGCGCGGTAGGCGCTGGGGGTCATGAGGCGGTATTTCAGGAAATTCCGGTTCAGGGTCTTGGCGTTGCGGTAGCCCACCTCCAGGGCAATGTCCAGCACCGTCATGCGGGTGGTGGTCAGCAGCTTACAGGCCCGGTTCACCCGGATCAGGGCCAGGAAATCCTCAAAATTCAGCTCCACCTGGCACAGCAGGGTGCGGTTGAGCTGCTGGACGGAAATGCCGAAGGCCCGGGCTACCCCGGCGGCGCTGAGGTCCTCCCGGTAGTGGCGGTAGATGTGCTGCACCAGGCTGTGCCCCAGGCGGCTCTCCTCGATCTGGCAGATGTTCTGCACCTTCTGATAGGTGGCCCGGTACTGGCCGATGCGGGTGCCCAGCCGGGCGGCAAACACCTTGGAGATGTGGGACTCGTCCACGTAGCCCAGAATTTCCGCCAGCTCCTTCAGGGTCAGGTCCGTATACAGCAGATAGTCGGCGGTTTTGCCGATGCGCATTTCGTTGAGCAGGTCGAAAAAGGACAGCCCCGTCATGGCGGTGATCCGGGCGCTGACAGTGGACCGGCTGCACCCGAACACATCCGCCAGCTGCTGGAGCGTCAGCTTCTGGCCGCAGTGGAGGTACATATATCGCAGCAGCTCCCGGTGGTCGGGACCCTGGGCATCAGCGGGGCGGTCCGCCGCCAGGGCCTGCCGGGCGAACAGCACCGTCAGCTGCACCAGCAGGCTCACGGCATTGAGACTGGAAAACAGCTGTCCCTCCTCCTGAAGGGACGCAAGACCCAGCTCCCGGGCCAGACCGTCAGCAATGCGTCCGGCCTCCGCCCGCTGCCGGGGAGACAGCTGCAGCACCGGCACCGTCTCCATCAACCGGGCCATGGGCATGGGCTGGCCGTCCTCGCCCCGGAACAGATGGGCGGCCCGGGCCACGGTGTCGTAGTGATAGGCGATGACGCTGCAGGCCAACGGCTCGTCCACCCGGACGATCTCGCTGATCTGCCAGGGCAGGATGGCCGCCAGGCTTCCGGCGGACAGGGGATACTCCCGGCCCTGGAGCCGGATAACGCCGCTGCCGCTGCGGACCAGGAGAAACCGGGCGTCCCGGTGGATCACCGGGGCCGTGGGCCGGGCGGCGGTGAATTGGTCAAAAGAGAACAGGCTGCTTTGGTCCAGGTCGGACCGCCCGGGGGTTTGCAGGGCGATGGTCTGTTTCATGAATATCCCCTCCTTATGGGGGTTATTTTACCACATACGGGCGGCGCTGCCAAGGGGGAATGGGACATTTTACGCAGAAAATCTTGTACAAAAACGGCCTGTTTTACCTGAACGGCCGGGCAAAAAACGCATGAATTTACAGAGTAACCCGGTGGGAAGCGAGTATTATTACAATAAAGTGTCAAAGTACCGGGACAAAACATCGGTTAAAATACAAAAATCGGGCCGCGTCAGGGTGAGAAATCGGACCGGAAATCTGGTAAAATAGGGGGGAACTGGAGAGGAGGAAATTCCATGCCCATTTGCGTTAAAAGCGAGATCGGCCCTTTGAAGCGGGTGCTTCTGCAGCGGCCGGGCCGGGAGCTGGAGCATCTGAGCCCCAATACCATGGGCCAGCTGCTGTTTGACGATATTCCCTATCTGTACGGCGCTCAGCGGGAGCACGACTGCTTTGCCCAGATCCTGCGGGACAACGGGGCGGAGGTGGTCTATCTGGAGGACCTGACGGCCCAGGTGCTGGCAGGAGACGAGGAGCTGCGCCGCCGGTTTGTGGAGGAGACCATCCGCCGGGCCGGCAGCACCGCCATGGGATACCGGGGCGACCTGAAGCGGTATCTGCTGGATATCCAGGACCCCCTGGAGCTGGTGCTGAAAACCATGGAGGGCGTGTCGTATCAGGATGTGTTCCCCAACGAGCAGGGACGGCTGTCCAGCCTGGTGCACACCGGAGCCCGGTTCCTGATGCCGCCGATCCCCAACCTGTATTTCACCCGGGACCCCTTCGCCTGCATCGGCCGGGGCGTGAGCCTGAACCATATGTTCACGGCCACCCGCAACCGGGAGACCCTGTACGGCGACTATGTGCTGCGGCATCATCCGGACTACGCCGGGCAGGTGCCTCTGTACTATACGCCGGACCAGTATTTCTGGATCGAGGGCGGGGACATCCTGAACCTGAGCCGCCGGGTGCTGGGAGTGGGTATCTCCCAGCGGACCCAGCCGGAGGCCATCGAGCAGCTGGCATCGGCCATCTTCGCCGACGAGAGCTCCGAGATCGACACGGTGCTGGCTTTTGAAATCCCCAGCACCCGGGCGTTCATGCATCTGGATACCGTGTTCACCCAGGTGGACGTGGACAAATTCACGGTGCATCCGGGGATCCTGGGCACCCTGCGGATCTTCGAGCTGACGGGCCGGGGACAGGGCAAGCTCACCACCCGGGAGGTCAGCGGCCCCCTGGAGCAGGTGCTGGCGGGCTATCTGGGTCTGGACCGGGTGCAGCTGATCCGCTGCGGCGGCAGCAGCCAGATCGCCGCCGAGCGGGAGCAGTGGAACGACGGGTCCAACACCCTGTGCATCGCCCCCGGCGTGGTGGTGGTGTACGACCGGAACTATGTCACCAACCAGATCCTGGAGGACAGCGGCATCCGGGTGCTGAAAATGCCCAGCGCCGAGCTGTCACGGGGCCGGGGCGGCCCCCGGTGCATGAGCATGCCCCTGTGGCGGGACGAGATCTGAGAGAATATCCATCAATATTTATCAATAGAAAGGGAGAACATCATCATGGCTGTGAATATCAGAGGAAGAAGCTTTCTGAAGCTGCTGGACTATACCCCGGCGGAGATCCGTTATCTGCTGGACCTGTCCAAAAATTTCAAGGATATGAAGCGCGCCGGTGTGCCCCACCGCTGGCTGGAGGGGAAGAACATCGTGCTGCTGTTTGAAAAGACCTCCACCCGGACCCGGTGCTCCTTCGAGGTGGCCGGTATGGACCTGGGCATGGGCGTGACGTATCTGGAGCCCGGCAGCAGCCAGATGGGCAAGAAGGAGTCCATCGCCGACACCGCCCGGGTGCTGGGCCGGATGTATGACGGCATCGAGTACCGCGGCTTCAGCCAGGATCTGGTGCAGGAGCTGTCCGACCATGCAGGCGTGCCCGTGTGGAACGGCCTCACCGATCAGTTCCACCCCACCCAGATGCTGGCGGACCTGCTGACCATCGAGGAGAAGCTGGGCCGGCTGAAGGGCGTGCGCTTCACCTATTTCGGCGATGCCCGCAACAACATGGGCAACTCCCTGATGGTGGCCTGCGCCAAGATGGGTATGCACTTCACCGCCTGCGCTCCCAAGGAGCTGTTCCCCGAGGAGTGGCTGGTGGAGAAGGCCCGGGACATTGCCCGGGAGACCGGCGGCAGCGTGACCCTCACCGAGGATGTGACCCAGGGCGCAACCGACGCCGACGTGATCTACACCGATATCTGGGTCTCCATGGGTGAGCCGGACAGCGTGTGGTCCGAGCGCATCCGCCTGCTGACCCCCTATCAGGTCAACGAGAAGGTCATGGCCATGACCGCCCCCGGCGCTATCTTCATGCACTGCCTGCCCTCCTTCCACGACACCCGCACCACCATCGGCGCAGACATCGCCAAGAAGTTCGGCATCACCGAGATGGAGGTCACCGACCAGGTGTTCGAGAGCAAGCAGTCCGTGGTGTTCGACGAGGCCGAGAACCGGATGCACACCATCAAGGCCGTGATCTACGCCACCCTGCACTGAGAAAGGAGACGCCCCATGGCTTTTGCATTTCCCGCCTATCACCATCCCGACTTTGACCAGCCGTCCCTGAAAAATGCGCCGGACGCCCGCTGGGAGACGGTGGAAAAGGACGGCGTGGCTCCCGAGGAGTTCCACAGCACGTCCATGTATCCCGAATATTTCAAGATCAACGGCCGCTGGACCCTGGCGGAGGAGAGCCGCATGGACAGCTGCGTGGTGCTGGAGGACGACGGACACCTGTCCGTGGTGGAGAGCCGCAACCTGAAAAAGGGCCAGCGGGTGATCCTGGGCCGCACCGAGCACGGCCAGGACGGCATTTACATGCACTGCAATGGCTTCACCCAGGACAGCGAGACGCTGGAGGATCAGTTCGTGTTCCGCCAGGGCCGCAGCCGGGAGACCTCCTATGCCAAGGACTATGACCGGCTGGTGGAGCTGCTGCGCCACGAGAAGGATCACGGCAACATCGTGTGGGTCATGGGCCCCGCCTTCGCCTTTGACGACGGCGCACGGAAGGCCATGCAGGCCCTGATCGACAACGGCTACTGCCACGGCCTGCTGGCGGGCAACGCCCTGGGTACCCACGACCTGGAGGGTGCGCTGCTGCACACCGCCCTGGGTCAGGACATCTATACCCAGCAGTCCCAGCCCAACGGCCACTATAACCACCTGGATGTGCTGAACAAGGTCCGCCGCAGCGGGTCCATTCCTCAGTTTATCGAGGATTACCACATCGACAACGGCATCATCTACGGCTGCGTGAAGAACCATGTGCCCTTCGTGCTGACCGGCTCCATCCGGGACGACGGGCCGCTGCCGGAGGTGTACGGCAACGCCTATGAGGGCGCAGCCGCCATGCGGGAGCTGGTGCGCAAGTCCACCACCGTGATCTGCCTTGCCACCATGCTGCACACCATCGCCACCGGCAACATGACCCCCTCCTTCCGGGTGATGCCCGACGGCACCATCCGCCCGGTGTATCTGTACGCCGTGGACGCGGCGGAGTTTGTGGTGAACAAGCTGCTGGACCGCGGCAGCCTGTCCGCCACCACCATGGTCACCAACGTGCAGGACTTCATCGGCAAGGTCGCCACCGGCCTGGGCGTGATCTGAGGAGAATTTCCGTCCAGGTACACGCCCCGGACGAAAATGATCTCAATTGATTTGCCGCCTGCGGGCGGCAAACTCCGCGAGGCTTTTTTGACAAACTGAGACATCCCCGATGCCATGCATCGGGGATGTCTTTTGTATACGGATTGTTATTTTTGAGAAAAATACTGCGAACAGGAATCAGAATCCCTGGGACTCCGGGTGCATCTGCTGCTTGACCCGGCGGCCGGTGGGGGTGGCGGCCAGGCCGCCCAGGGCGGTTTCCCGGAACTCCACCGGCATGCGGCGGCCCACCTCGCCCATGGCGTCGATGACCTCGTCCACGGGGATGCGGCTTTCGATGCCGGCCAGGGCCATGTCCGCCGCGCTGATGGCATTCACCGCGCCGATGACGTTGCGTTTGACGCAGGGGACCTCCACCAGGCCTGCCACGGGGTCGCACACCAGGCCCATGAGGTTCTTCAGGGCCATGGCCACGGCGTGGCCGATCTGCTGGCCGGTGCCGTCCCGCAGGGCCACCAGGGCTCCCGCCGCCATGGCGGAGGCGGTGCCGATCTCCGCCTGACAGCCGCCGGAGGCGCCGGCGATGCAGGCCTTGTAGGCGATCACCGCGCCGATACCGCTGGCCACATACAGGGCCTCCAGGATCCGGTGCTGGCTCAGCTCCTCATACTTGCACATGGGCAGCAGCACCGCCGGAAGCACGCCGCAGGCTCCCGCCGTGGGGGCCGCCACAATGCGGCGCATGCAGGCGTTGGACTCCGCCATGGACAGGGCCTCGGCGATGACCTCGCTGACGTAGCCGCCGGACATGGCCCGGCCCCGGATGGAATACTGCCGCATTTTCAGGCCGTCGCCGCCTACCAGGCCGCTGACGCTGCGGCGGCGGCCGGTGTAGGTGTCCGCCGCGTCCACCATGTATTGCCAGGTGGTCAGCATTTTTGCCATGGATTGCTGACGGGTCACCTGGCGCTCGTCCATGTCCGTTTCCAGCACGATCTCCCAGAAGGGCTTGTGCTCGGCTTCCATGCGGTCAAAGATTTCCTTCATCGAATCCAGCGACATCGTCATCATCCTCCTTATCGTAATAGGTCACCGACAGAATGCCCGTCAGCTCCGAAAGAAACGCCACCTGGTGGGGCTTGATATGCTGGTCGGTCTCGATGACCATCAGCGCGTCGCCGCCCCGCTTGTGGCGGCACAGGCTCATATTGGCCACGTTGATGCGCAGTTGGTTCAGCACCGACGTTACCGCCGCCACGGCGCCGTTTTCGTCCTGGTTTCGGATGACCAGGGTGTTGAACATGCCGTCAAAGCTGACGTCGATGCCGTCCACCTTGTTCACCAGGATGCGGCCGCCGCCTACGCTGCACGCCTGAAGCTCCAGCTTTTTGCCGCCGGCGTCCCAGGTTTCGATCACGGCGGTGTTGGGGTGAGCGTCCCGCAGTTCCACGGTGTCGATGGTGAACTCCAGCCCACGCTTTTTAGCCTCCTGGTAGGCGTAGGGTATGCGGAGATCGTCGGGCTTCATGCCCAGAAGACCGGCCACCAGGGCCCGGTCCGTGCCGTGACCGGGGCCGGTCTCGGCAAAGGAGCCGTGCAGATGGATCTTGGCCTCCACCGGCTCGTCGCCCAGCAACGTCCGGGCCATGCTGCCGATGCGGACCGCTCCCGCCGTGTGGGAGCTGGACGGGCCCACCATCACCGGGCCCAGAATATCAAAAATATCCAGCATGTGATCGTTCCTCGCTTTCTCTGTGCAACCAGGGCCATGATAGCACAGAGTACCAAAAAAAGCGATAGGGTTTCTGAAATTTTTTGAGATTTTACAGAGTAACGCAAAATTTTACCAGATGCGCCCGGCGCATATTCGGGGCATCGGCGGCACAATCTATGGTTGCGATACCCAACGGCGGTTTTCGCTGAAAACGCAAGAAAGGAGAACGCAATCATGTCTACCAAGAATACCAACAAGCTGAACGTGCCCCAGGCCCGTGCCGCCATGGATAAGTTCAAGATGGAGGCTGCCAGCGAGGTGGGCGTCAACCTGAAGGAAGGCTACAACGGCGACCTGACCTCCCGCGAGGCCGGTTCCGTGGGCGGCCAGATGGTCAAGAAGATGATCGAGTCCTACGAGAAGAACCTGTAACCATATACGCATAATAAAACTGACGCTGCGGCAGCAGCGTCAGTTTTATTATGGAGCTCTGAGGGGGGTGGCTGCGGCTTTCTTGGTCAGTCCACAATCGTCTGGGTCATTTCCTCCGGCGTGATGCGGTACACGGCCCCGCCAAGGGGCTCAAGCGCCGCCAGCACCGCGCCGCGCTCATAACGGCAGCCTGGCAGCACGGAGCAAATTGCTTCCGCGTCCAGAGTGGAAAAAAAGTCGCCGTAAACCGAGGCGCTGCGGATGATACCCTTCCGGACCTCGATTTTAAATTGAATTTTTCCCCCTGCAAAGCGGCCGGTGCGCTCAATGTTGAATTGGGGGTCCGCGCCGAAGATACGGTCCCAGCAGTTGAATTTTTCCCGGGCGATCTCCCGGATGCGGGCGTCGTCCTCCGGCGTCACGGCATAGGTGCCCCGGCTGCCGTTCATGATATGGCGCACCATGGTCTCCTTGAAGGTCTCCGGGTCCATGGGCTGGGGCAGATGGTCGGAGATGTTGGTGACCCGGTCCCGGACGGACTTGATGCTCTTGGAGGTGATCTTGTAGCTGTCCGGCGTGGTGGACGCCACCATCTGCCGGATGTCCGTGTCAAACAGCAGGGAGCCGTGGTGCACGATGCAGTCTCCCAGCCGGTACTGGGCGTTGCCGGAAAACTTCCGCCCGTCGATGGTCAGGTCGTTGCGGCCGTTGAAGGAGGCGGTGACTCCCATCTCTTCCAGTGCGCCGATCACCGGGGCGATGTATTGGCCAAACTCGATCTCCCCGGCCTCCCGGTGCTGGATGAAGGAAAACTGCCAGCCGCCCAGGTCCGTATAGATGGTGCCGCCGCCGCTCATCCGCCGCACCAGATGGATGCCGTGGGCGTCGGCATAGGGCTTGTTGATCTCCTCCAGTATGTTCTGGTATTTGCCCACCATCAGCGTGGGCGTGGTGCGCCAGAACAGAAACACCGTGTCCGGCAGGCGCTTTTCCACCGTGAAGTAGTTCTCAAGGCCGAAGTTGTAGTAAACGTCCGTGGAGCCGGTCTCAATATAGATCATGCACGTCCTCCAGAGCCTCCCAGGCCTTATAGGAGCTGCGGGCCAGAGGCGCGGAGGCCACATGGCGGAAGCCCTTAGCCAACGCCAGCTCCTTCCACCGGGCGAAATCCTCCGGCGCGGCATACCGGGCCAGGGGATAGTGCTGCGGCGTGGGCTGAAGATATTGGCCGATGGTGAGAATGTCGCAGCCGGTTTCCAGAATGTCGTCCATCAGGCGGTCGATCTGCTCCTCCGTCTCTCCCAGGCCCACCATGAAGCCGGTTTTGGTCAGCAGGGTGGGGTCCTGCTCCTTGCAGTACCGCAGCACCTCCAGGGACCGCTCATACCGGGCCTGGGGCCGAACGGCGCTTTGCAGCTCCCGCACCGTCTCCACATTGTGGTTCAGCACCTCCGGATGGGCGGCAATCACCGTGTCCAGGGCGGCGCGATCCCCCTTCATGTCGGAGATCAGCGCCTCCACGGTGGTGCCGGGACATGCGGCCCGGATGGCCCGGACGCATTTGGCAAACTGCTCCGCGCCGCCGTCGGGCAGGTCGTCTCGGGTGGAACAGGTGAGGACCACATGGCGCAGATTCAGCCGCCGGGCCGCCCGGGCGATGTTCTCGGGCTCCTCCGGGTCCGGCGGCAGGGGCCGTCCAGTGGTGACGTTGCAGAACCGGCAGTTCCGGGTGCAGACGCTTCCCAGGATCATAAACGTGGCGGTGTGCTTCCGGTAGCACTCCCCCAGGTTGGGACAGTTGGCCTCCTTGCACACGGTGTTGAGCTTCAGGTCCCGCATCAGCTCCGCCACTTCATCCACGGCCTCCTGATTATAGCGGACCTTCAGCCAATCGGGTTTTCTCTCCATGCCGGCCCTCACTCCGTTTCCAGAATGGCCACCGGCGTTTCCACGTCCACCGTGTCGCCCTCCTCGATCAGCTGCTTTTTCAGCACGCCGTCCTGGGTGGCCTCGATCTGGTTGACCACCTTGTCCGTCTCGATTTCGAACAGGGGCTCACCGGCGGAAACGGGCTCGCCCTCCTCCTTCAGCCAGGCGCACAGAACGCCCTTTTCCATCTCCGGCCGCAGCCGGGGCATGACAATATTTTTCTCCATGATAAAAATCTCCCTTTCTCGCAGAATATCCGGCTACATCAGCCAGTCCATCAGTTCATCGGCCCGATCCGGGGCCACCCGGAGACAGACCGAGGAAAAGCGCTCCGGGTCCAGCCGTCCGCCCTCCAGCAGTGCGGCAGCCAGGCCTCCGTCCAGCAGGGGACAGTCCACCGTTACACCAGATACAATGCCGCGTTTGGCCTGGTAGGCCACCCGGATGGGCGCCCCTGCGAACACGCCGGTTTTTTCATAGGCAAAGGCCGGGGTCTTGCCCCAGGTCCACTCCCAGGAACGGTATTTCTCGTCCCGCAGGCGGAAGACCTCCGCCTCCTGTTCCGGCGTCAGCGTCAGGCGCGGACTGCCGGGGGGCACCATCCGGTCCAGAAGCCGCTCCCGGAACTCCTCAATGGTCATGGGCCGGGCCAGGTGCTCCCGGATATTGGTGACCGGGCAGATGGCGGATTGGGTCCCCTTGCTCTGGAAGCAGTCGTTTTTCCGGTGGGTGGTGATCCGGTCCAGCACGCCGAGGTCGGAGGAAAACAGCAGGGTGCCGTGGTGCAGCAGCCGCCCCTTTGTCATCCGCTGGGCGCTGCCCGAGATCTTTCCGCCGCCGATGGCAATGTCACAGGTCCGGTTTTTCCGGGCCGGAACGCCGATGTCGTTCAGCGCCGCCAGGATAGGTCCCAGGCACTGGTCGTAGTCTATCGCGGCCCCGCCGTCGGAAATGTATGTATAGTTCAGATTCCCAAGGTCGTGGTATACCGTGCCGCCGCCGGTGATGCGCCGGATCACCGGGATCCCCAGCTGCCGCAGACGCTCCACGTGAACCTCCCGGCATATGTTCTGATAACTGCCCACGATCACGGCGGGGTCGTTCTGCCACAGCAGGAATATCTCACCCTGGCGGAAATGCTCGAACACATATTCCTCAAAGGCCTGGTTGTAAAACGGATCGTGGGAGGAATTCAGCACCGTCAGCATAGCGGCACCTCCTTTCAGCGCTGTGTCGATATGACATTCTCATTTTATCGGACCCTGTCCCTGATGTCAATAGTGTGAGGGCACTACGTTTTTGTGAAGAAATGGGACGGGCCGGAGGAATTCCTGTGTATGGGAAGCACCGGAGGATAAAAAACTGACGCCGCGGCAGCAGCGTCAGTTTTGTTATGGGTTCGGTTTATTCGGCTTTGGCTTCCTTTTTCTGGGGCATGGGGATCTGGGCCAGGACCACCGCCGCGAACATCAGCACGCAGCCCAGGTATTCCCGGGCGGTCATCTGCTGGTGCAGGACAACGGCGCCGGCGATGACGGCGAACACGCTCTCCAGGCTCAGCAGAATGGTGACCACCGTGGGATTGGAGCCCTTCTGAGCCAGGATTTGCAGGGTGTAGCCCACGCCGCAGGAGAACACGCCCACATACAGCAGGGGCCAGATGCAGTCCAGCAGCACCTGGAAGCTGATGGTGTCGAAAAACAGGGCCAGAATGGTGGACCAGGTGCCGGCAAACAGGAATTGCAGGCAGCTGAGCTTCACACCGTCACAGGTGGCGGTGAAATGGTCGATCACCAGGATATGTACGGCGAAGCATACAGCACATACCAGCACCAGCAGGTCGCCGGGGGCCAGGGAGAAGCTGCCCTTGATACACAGCAGGTACAGAGCGCCCACGGACAGGGCCACGGCGATCCACACCGGCAGGCTGACCCTCCGCCGGAAGAACAGGCCGAACACCGGCACCAGCACCACATACAGGGCGGTGATGAACCCGGCCTTGCCGCCGTCGGTACCGGCCACAAGGCCTGCCTGCTGGAAGTTGGAGGCAATGGCCAGCACCGTGCCGCAGCAGAAGCCGCCCAGCCACAGCTGCCTGCGCTGGGCCTTCTTCTCCGCAGGGGAGATCTGGGGCCGGTCCTTCCTGAAGCCGCTTGAAACGGCCAGAACCACCAGCAGGGACAGCACGGCGATGTAATACCGGGTGCCGTTGAAGGTAAACGCGCCCATGGCGTCGGCGCAGACGTCCTGGGCCACGAAGGCCGTGCCCCAGATAAAGGCCGCCAGAATGGGAAATACCACCTGGCGAAGCTGATTGTTTTTCATACGAATGCTCTCTCTTTCTTCTTATGCTTGCGGGCCGTCCTCGCCCCCGGCCGGGGCGTCGACATGCCAATGAAACTTCTTTTCGGTGCCGGACAGCAGCCGCTGGATGTTGCCCCGGTGGCACCAGATCACAAGGGCCGCTATCGCCGCAGACAGGGCGGTATACAGCCAGTTATGGCCCATCAGAAGGAACACCGACACCGGCATGCTGGCCGTGGCGGCGATGGAGCCCAGGGACACATAGCGGGTCAGCAGCCACAGCACCGCAAACAGGCCCCAGGCAATCAGAGCCACCCGCCAGTCCAGCAGCAGCACCAGCACGCCGCCGGACAGGATGCCCTTGCCGCCCCGCAGGCCGAAGAACACCGGGAACATGTGCCCCAGCTCGCAGCCGATGCCTGCGATCAGCAGTCCCAGGGTCCAGTCGCCCACCACCCAGTGCATCAGGTATCCGCCGATGAGGCAGGCCAGCACGGTTTTCCCCATGTCGCAGATGATGACGCACAGGGCATACCGGGCGCCGTAGGTCCGGTAGAAGTTTGTCAGGCCCGCGTTGCCGCTGCCGTGCTGGCGGACATCGTCCCGGATGATGAAATGGGAGGTCATCACCGACCCGTTGAAGCAGCCCAGCAGATACGACACCAGCAGCGTCAGGGCCACGGTAAATACCACAGACACGTCAGCTATCCTCCTCGCCCTTCTGGCGCACGGTCATGATGATGGGGGTGCCCTCCAGGCCGAACACGCTGCGGATCTGGTTTTCCAGATACCGGCGGTAGGAAAAGTGGAACAGCTTCTTGTCGTTGCAGAACACCACGAAATGGGGGGGACGGATGCCCACCTGGGTCATGTAGTAGATCTTCAGCCGGCGGCCCTTGTCCGTGGGGGGCTGCACCCGGGTCTGGGCATCGGCCAGGACGGAGTTGAGCATTCCGGTGGTGATGCGCATGGAGGCCTGCTCCCGGACATAGTTGATCAGCTCAAACAGTCGGCTGACCCGCTGACCGGTCATGGCGGAGATGAACACAATGGGGGCGTAGGTCATATAGCTCAGGTCCCGGCGGATGTCCTCCCGCATACGGTCCATGGTCTTGCCGTCCTTTTCCACCAGGTCCCACTTGTTCACCACAATGATGCAGGCCTTTCCGGCCTCGTGGGCCAGGCCCGCCACCTTGGTGTCCTGCTCGGTGACGCCGTCCTGGGCGTCGATCATAATGAGGCACACGTCGCTGCGCTCAATGGCCATGGTGGCCCGGAGGACGCTGTATTTCTCGATGGCGTCGTCCACCTTGGACTTTTTGCGCATACCGGCGGTGTCGATGAAGTTATATTTGCCAGTAGCATTTTCAAAATAGCTGTCGATGGCGTCCCGGGTGGTACCGGCCACGTCGCTGACGATGACCCGCTGCTCCCCCAGGATCCGGTTGGTGAGGCTGGACTTGCCCACGTTGGGCTTGCCGATGATGGCCACCTGGACCACGTCGCTGTCCTCCTTCTCGTCCGTTTCCGGGGGGAAGTATTGCAGACAGGCGTCCAGCAGGTCGCCGGTGCCGTGACCATGGACGGCGGACACGGCGATGGGGTCGCCCAGACCCAGGTTGTAAAACTCATAGAACTCCGGGTCCGTGACGCCGGTGGAGTCCATCTTGTTCACTGCCAGGACAATGGGCTTTTTGGACCGCTGGAGCATTCCCGCCACCTCCTGGTCGGCGGCGGTCATACCGGTCTTGATGTCCGTTACCAGGACGATGACCGTGGCGTTGTCGATGGCGATCTGGGCCTGCTGGCGCATGAAGGCCAGGATCTCGTTATCCGTATTGGGCTCGATGCCGCCGGTGTCCACCAGGGTGAACTTGCGGCCGTTCCAGTCGCTTTCACCGTAAATGCGGTCCCGGGTGACGCCGGGGGTGTCCTCCACAATGGAAAGACGCCGCCCGATGATCTTGTTGAACAGCATGGACTTGCCCACGTTGGGCCGGCCCACGATAGCAATCAGGGGCTTGGACATAGGGATTTACCTCCTTCTATTTGGATGCGGCGGTCATTCCGCCGCGAACATGGCGTCCACCAGGGCGAAGCCGTCCTCGTCCACCACCTGGACGGGAACGCCCAGCTCCCGGCTCAGACGCTCCACGGTGTAGTCGTCCAGAAACACGGTCTCGCCGTGGCGCATCATGTGGATGGGGATCAGCACCCGGTCCCCCAGGTCCCGGCCCCGCAGCTGGGCGGAGATATCCTGCCCGGTAAGCAGGCCCGCCACGTCGATGGTGTGGCCGAAGAAGTCGTTTTCCACGGCGATGACCTGGCCCCGCAGGCCGGGATAGTCCCCCATGGCCCGCTGCACCAGGCCCCGGAGAAACGGGGCCGCCGCCGTGCCGGTGGCGATGGTGAAGGGGGAGAAGCGCGCAGGCACGTCCACCGTGGCCAGCCCCGCCAGGAAATCATCCTCCAGAGAGCGCATGAGGCCCACGCCGTTTTCCAGCTGGCGATAGCCCTCGTAATACTCTGCCTGGGGCAGGGGACGGCCCGCCCGCAGATACAGCTCGTCGGCGCAGAAGAAGCGCCGGGTGCCGAAGCGCTCCAGATTCTCCCGGCCGTATTCGTCGGCGATATCGATGATCTCGGCGGCGGTGGCCGCGTCCACCGGCCGGAGCTTAGCCAGGCCCTGGCGGTATTTGGTGATGCCCACCGGCACCAGAGAGCAGCTGGAAAACTGCATCTCCGTCAGGTCCCGGAGGGTCCGGCGCAGCTGGTCCCCGTCGTTCCAGCCGGGGCACACCACGATCTGGCCGTTCATCACGATTCCCGCCTTGCAGAAGGCCCGGATGTAGTCCAGGGACCGCAGGGCGTTCTTGTTTCCCAGCATGGTGCAGTGGAGCTGTGGGTCCGTGGTGTGAACGGACACGTTGATGGGGCTGATGCGCAGGTCGATGATCCGCTGGGCCTCCCGGTCCGTCAGGTTGGTCAGGGTGATATAGTTCCCCTGCAGAAAGCTCAGCCGGGCGTCGTCGTCCTTGAAATACAGGGTCTTTCGCATACCGGGGGGCATCTGGTCCACAAAGCAGAAAATGCAGTGGTTGGCGCAGGAGCGCATTTCGTCCATGAGGACGGTGTCGAAATTCAGGCCCAGGTCCCGGCCCTCGGGCTTGCGCAGGGACACGGTCCGCACGGCGCCGGAGGGCTCCCGCAGCTCCAGGCGGCAGTCGGTATCGTAGCCGTAAAAGCGATAGTCCAGCACGTCGATGATCTCGTGGCCGTTGATGGTCAGCAGCTGCTCCCCGGCGGCGATTCCGGCCCGCTCCGCCGGGCTGTGCCGGTCCACGGAGGTGATGATGGTGCTCATTTGTTGTTCCTCTTTAGCTCTGGCGGCATAATACCGCAGTTTATCCAAACTATTATACCCAAGTTTTCCCGGTTTTGCAAGACCGATTCCGGTCATTTCTGCCGGGAAAAAATCACCCCTTTTCTTTTGACAAAATATACGCTATAATATGATTTTAGATCAACATACACCGGGAGGGAATCATATGTCCTCACAGCTGCTTGAGATATTGAACGGCGTGAAAACCATGTCCATTGTGGGCATGTGCAAAAACGCGGGAAAAACCACCATGCTCAACTGGATGCTGCACCATGACCGGCTCCGGGGGACCCTGGGGCTGACGTCCATCGGCCGGGACGGCGAGTCCACCGACGTGGTGACGGGTACAGAAAAGCCTGGCATTTTTGTCCGGGAGGGGACGCTGATCGCCACGGCCCGGGATATGCTGCGGCTGGGCGACGTGACCACGGAGATCCTGGCCACCACCGGCATCCCCACGCCTCTGGGCGAGGTGGTGATCCTCCGGGCCCGCAGCGCCGGAAACGTCCAGCTGGCGGGGCCGTCCATCACCAGACAGCTGCGGGAGGTGTCCCGGATGTTTTTTGAGCTGGGGGCGGACAAGTCCATCATCGACGGGGCCCTGGGCCGGAAATCCCTGGGAGCCCGGGCGGTGGCCGAGGGCGTGGTGCTGTGCACCGGCGCGTCCTATCACATGAGCATGGAAAAGGTGGTGGCGGACACCGCCAACATCTATCGCATCATGAACCTGCCCAAGGCGGAGACTCTGCCGCCGGAGGCGGAGGAGGGCCTGGAAAAGTGCCTGAAGGAGCACGGCGAGGCCCTGGCCCCCGGGGCGCTGACGGACTCTATGGTGGTGCCCCTGCTGCGCAGCGGGGTGCTGCGGGGCGGCCGCCTGGTGGTCAAGGACCCCAGCCGGGTGCTGCTGACGCCGGATACCCTGGATAAGCTCCGGACCCGCCAGGTGCGGCTGGAAACCGCCGAGGCCGCCCGGACCCTGTGCGTCACCATCAACCCCGTGTCCGCCTATGGGTGGAAATTCGACAAGGACGAGTTCATGGCCCGGATGAAGGAGGCCGTGGACGTACCGGTCATCAATGTAAAGGAGGAGCTGGCATGATCCAGATTCGTTTTGAGGAGAGAGAGAAGATCGGCCTGCAATACATCCTGGAGAGCCTGCACGGGTGCAGTCCCTTCGGCCAGGAGCGCATCCGCCGCCTGCGGTACTATACCCCGGACGAGCGGCAGGAGCTGGAGCAGGAGCTGCGCAACGTGGAGCGGGCCGCCGCCCATGCGGAGGAGCTGAAGGACCTGTATGACCAGATCTGCGTGGTGCTGTGCCAGATGAAGGACATCCGGGGCTCCCTGCGCCGGTGCCGGGAGCTGGAGGTGCCGGACCATGTGGAGCTGTTCGAGCTGAAGGGCTATCTCCAGCGGCTGGAGACCCTGCGCCCCCTGTTTGAAAAGCTGCGGGACACGGCGGGCCTGACGGGCCTTGCCTTCCACGATCCGGCGGCGGCCCTGGCCATCCTGGACCCGGAAAACACCCGCAGCCGGGGCTTCTACATCCCCGACGCCGCCACCCCCAGACTCCGGGAGATCCGCTCCGCCAAAAAGCAGGTGGAGGAGCAGCTGTACCGGGCCCAGACCGATGCGGAGAAGGACGACCTGCGGCAGAAGCGGGTGCGCATCTGCGCCGAGGAGGACAGCGAGGAGATGAAGGTCCGCCGCTCCATGGGCGCGGCTCTGGCCCCCATGGCCGACGACCTGCTGGCCGATGCCGACACCGCCGGACGGCTGGATTTCCTGATCCAGAAGGCCCTGTTTGCCCACCGGTTCGGCGGCGTCCGGCCGGAACTGACCGACACCGCCCTGGAGCTGACGGATATGATCAACCCGGAGCTGTGCGACCTGCTGCAGGAGCAGGGCCGGGCCTTTGTGCCGGTGTCCATCTCCCTGGACCGGGGAGCGGCGGTGATCACCGGCGCCAACATGGGCGGCAAGTCCGTGGCCATGAAAACCGTGGCCCTGAACGTGCTGCTGTTGCAGGCGGGCTTCCTGGTCTGCGCCAAAAGCGCCCGGATGCCCCTGTTCTGGAGCGTGCATATGCTGTTTGACGATCTGCAGTCCATCCAGTCGGGCCTGTCCGGCTTCGGCAGCGAGATCGTCCAGTTCCAGAAGGCCCTGGCGGAGGTGGAGCAGGGCTACTCCCTGTTCCTGCTGGACGAGTTCGCCCGGGGCACCAACCCCGACGAGGGAGCCATCATCGTCCAGGCGGTGACCCGGTATCTCAACGACGTCAACGCCATCTCCCTGCTGACCACCCACTATGACAAGGTGGCCGAGCACGCCCGGGTCCACTATCAGATCATCGGCCTGCGGGACGTGGACCCCGAGCAGATCCGCCGGGAGCTGGCCGCCACCAACGAGGACGGCGTGGCCGTTATCGCCCGGCACATGAACTATGGCCTGTACCGGGTGGAGGGCCGGTCCGACTGCCCCCGGGACGCCCTGAACATCTGCCGGATGCTGTCGCTGAAGCCGGAAATTCTGGAGAAAATCGAGCAGAGCTATTGATGCCTTCACAGGGGGGGAATGTCCACCGTATGCGGACATTTCCCCCTGTGCGTTCTGTCGCCCCCGGCGTTTATTCAGGAGAAACGGAGTGCGAAATTTTGTCAGATGTGCAAAAAAGTTATTGTGATTTCTGTCACAAATTCTATTGACAAATTCGAGGCCATCGCGATATAATGGGTACACAGAAGTTCATACTACAATCAATAGAGGCGCGGGCGACAGGGTACTGCTTCGCAGGGGACAGACATCCGGTATAACCGGAGCAGGAAGGGGCCGCCCGCCGAAAGGACAATGCCGGTCTGTGACCTTGCCCTTGGGGACGTCTGCGTAAGCGGCGTTACTGTCATGTTATCGTGTTTGTAACATGGAGCGCTATTGGTCAATGACCTTGACCGATAGCGCTCTTTTTATGCCCGAAGGAGCGCCGGAGAGAAGGAAGGCCTGTTTGCAGCACGGCTTCTGTTGAAGGCGATCCCAAAAAATCTGAAGGAGGAAAATACTTATGGAAAAGATGACTTCTCTGCTGCGTCTGCGTATGAGCGCCAAGGATGCTCATTACGGCGGAAACCTGGTGGACGGCGCACACATGGTGCACCTGTTCGGCGACGTGGCCACCGAGCTGCTGATCAAGTGCGACGGCGACGAGGGCCTGTTCTGTGCCTATGACAACGTGGAGTTCCTGGCTCCCGTGTACGCCGGCGACTACATCGAGGCTTATGGCGAGATCGAGAAGGTCGGCAACACCTCCCGCACCATGAAGTTCGAGGCCCGCAAGGTCATCGTGTCCCGTCCCGACATCAGCGCTTCCGCTGCCGACGTTCTGGAAGAGCCCATCGTGGTCTGCCGCGCCCACGGCACCTGCGTGACTCCCAAGGACTGCCAGCGCAAGAAGATCGAGAAGTAAGGGAGCGGCAGAAATGGAAAAGCTGATTATCACCGCCGCTATCTGCGGCGCCGAGGTCACCAAGGCGCAGAATCCCGCCGTGCCCTACACCGTGGAGGAGATGGTCCGCGAGGCCAAGTCCGCCTACGAGGCCGGCGCCGCCATTCTGCACATCCATGTCCGCGAGGACGACGGCACCCCCACCCAGGACCGCGAGCGCTTCCGGGTGGTCATGGACGCCATCCGCAAGGAGCTGCCCGACGTCATCATGATCCCCTCCACCGGCGGCGCCACCGGTATGTCCCCCGAGGAGCGTCTGCAGCCCACCGAGCTGTTCCCCGAGATGGCCACGCTGGACTGCGGCACCTGCAACTTCGGCGACGAGGTGTTCGACAACACCATGCCCACCATGCGCGCTTTCGGCAAGCGCATGCTGGAGAACAACATCAAGCCCGAGTACGAGTGCTTCGAGCTGGGCCACATCGACACCATCCTTGGCATGGCCAAGAAGGGTGAGGTGCCTGCCCATCCCATGCAGTTCAACTTCGTCCTGGGCGTCCACGGCTGCACCCCCGCCACCGTGGAGAACCTGGCCTTCTTCGCCAGCAAGATCCCTGCCGGTTCCACCTGGACCGTGTCCGGCGTGGGCCGGGCCGCCTGGACCATGGCGGCCGCTGCCATCGCCATGGGCGGCAACGTCCGCGTTGGCTTCGAGGACAACATCTATCTGGGCAAGGGCCAGAAGGCCGCGTCCAACGGCGAGCTGGTGGCCAAGGTGGTCCGCATCGCCAAGGAGCTGGGCCGCGAGATCGCCAACCCCGCCGAGGCCCGCGAGATCCTGAGCCTCAAGCCCCTGCAGTAACCCAACGAACAATTAAGAGAAAATATATTAGGAGGATTTTTACAATGGCTGAACTGAAAGGCAACAAGTACGGTACCCATCGCGTTATCGAGCCCAAGGGCGTTCTGACCCAGGCTGCTTGGAAGGTCGACAACGACATGTCCAAGGTCTATTCCAACGAGATCGTCTGCGACGTCACCTCCCTGAACATCGACTCCGCTTCCTTCACCCAGATCTCCGACGCCTGCGGCGGCGACGAGAAGAAGATCGGCGAAATGATCCTGGGCATCGTCGCTGAGCGCGGCAAGCAGCAGAATCCCGTCACCGGTTCCGGCGGTATGTTCAAGGGCGTCGTCGCTCACATCGGCGAGGACCTGAAGAACAAGCCCGGCTTCGACCTGAAGGAAGGCGACAAGATCGTCTCCCTGGTGTCCCTGTCCATGACCCCCCTGAAGATCGAGAAGATCCTGGCTATCCACAAGGATATCGACCGCGTGGACATCGTGGGTAAGGCTATCCTGTTCGAGTCCGCTCTGTATGCCAAGATGCCCGAGGATATGTCCGAGCCTCTGGCCCTGGCCGCCCTGGACGTGGCCGGTGCTCCCGCTCAGGCCCGCAAGCTGCCCAAGGAGGGCGACAGCGTTCTGATCCTGGGCGCCAACGGCAAGTCCGGCGTTCTGTGCGGCTGGGAAGCTATGAAGAAGGTCGGCCCCAACGGCAAGGTCGTGGGCGTGGTCCGCAACCCCAAGCAGGTCCCCGGCCTGCTGGAGCTGGGCGTTTACACCGACGTCATCGTGGCCGACTGCACCAAGCCCGTTGAGGTTATGGAGGCTGCTCTGGCTGCCAACGACGGCAAGGAGTACGATCTGTCCATCTGCTGCGTGAACATTGAGTCCTGCGAGATGTCCGCCATCCTGCCCGTCCACGATGACGGTCTGGTGTACTTCTTCTCTATGGCTACCTCCTTCACCAAGGCTGCCCTGGGCGCCGAGGGTATCGGCAAGGACGTCACCATGATCATCGGCAATGGCTACACCAAGAACCATGCCCAGATCACCCTGGACGTGCTGCGTGAGAACCCCAAGCTGCGCAAGCTGTTCGACGAGAAGTACTGCTAAACGAAGTTACGCGAGTGCAGGGCGGCCGGGTCTCTGGCCTCCCTGCCCTCGCCCTATCCATCTTTTGGAATCCATTTTTATTAAGGAGATACGAATATGAAGACTCGCAATGGTCTGTTCGCCGATGTCCCCGAAAATCTGTGGAATGACTGGCATTGGCAGGTTGCCAACCGCGCCGAGACGGTTGAGGATCTGAAGAAGTACATGAACCTGACCCCCGACGAGGAGGAGGGTGTCCGCAAGACCCTGGGCAAGCTGCGCATGGCCGTGACCCCCTACTATCTGTCCCTGATCGACCTGGACGATCCCTTTGATCCCATCCGCAAGATGGCCATCCCCCGGGCCGAGGAACTGGAGTATGCCGACTATGAGGACGCCGATCCCCTGCACGAGGATACCGACTCCCCCACCCCCGGCCTGACCCACCGCTATCCTGACCGCGTGCTGCTGCTGATCACCGACCAGTGCTCTATGTACTGCCGTCACTGCACCCGCCGCCGCTTCGCCGGTCAGAACGACTGCGAAGTGCCCATGGCCCAGATCGACAAGTGCATCGACTATGTGGCCGCTCATCCCGAGGTCCGCGACGTCCTGCTGTCCGGCGGTGACTGTCTGATGGTCTCCGATGAGAACCTGGAGTACATCATCAAGCGCCTGCGGGCCATCCCCCACGTGGAGATCGTCCGTCTGGGCTCCCGCACCCCCGTGGTGTGCCCCCAGCGTATCACCCCGGAGCTGTGCGCCATGCTGCGTAAGTATCATCCCATCTGGCTGAACACCCACTTCAACACCCCCAAGGAGTTCACCGATGAGGCCGCCAAGGCCTGCGCCATGCTGGCCGATGCCGGTATCCCCCTGGGCAACCAGTCCGTGCTGCTGGCCGGTGTCAACGACTGCTCCCATGTGATGATGGAGCTGGTCCACGGCCTGGTGAAGATGCGCGTGCGTCCTTACTACATCTATGCCTGCGATCCCTCCCTGGGCCTGAGCCACTTCCGCACCCCCGTGTCCAAGGGCATCGAGATCATGGAAGCCCTGCGCGGCCACACCTCCGGCTACTGCATCCCCACCTTCGTGGTGGACGCCCCCGGCGGCGGCGGCAAGACCCCCGTTATGCCCAACTACCTGATTTCCGAGACCCCCCGCAAGGTCATCCTGCGCAACTTCGAGGGCGTCATCACCTCCTATACTCAGCCTGAGCACTATGTCCAGAACTGCCACTGCGACGTCTGCACCGGCAAGAAGAAGGCGGAGAAGACCGGCGTGGCCTGGGTCGCTGAGGGCACCAAGCAGCGCTATCTGGAGCCCACCAAGCTGCTGCGCAACGAGCGTCACGTGAAGAAATAAGAGGTAAAACTATGGAAAGCAAACTCGGCTTGAACTTAGAGCTGGTCAACCAGGCCCGCCAGTCCGCTGCCCATGTGGCAGACGACACCCAGCGGTTCATTGACCAGCACACCACGGTCACCGTGGAGCGCGCGGTTTGCCGCCTGCTGGGCATCGACGGCGTCAACGAGATGGACGTCCCCCTGCCCAACGTGGTGGTGGACCACATGATGGCAACGTCCTTCCTGCCTATGGGCGCGGCGTGGGCCATCGGCAACGCCATGCTCGAAACCGGCAAGGATCCCCAGGCCGTGGCTGAGGCCATCGACAAGGGTGAGCTGGACCTGTCCAAGGTTCCCGCTCACTCCGACGAGGAGATCCGCGCCGCCATCACTCCCGTGGTCAACGCCACCGTGGAGCGCATCAACAAGAACGTTGCCAAGCGCAATTCCTATCTGAAGGAATGGGGCGACAAGGAAGGCCCCTACCTGTATATCATCGTGGCCACCGGCAATATCTACGAGGATATTATCCAGGCCAAGGCCGGTGCCAAGCAGGGCGCCGACATCATCGCCGTCATCCGTACCACCGGCCAGTCCCTGCTGGACTACGTGCCTTACGGCGCCACCACCGAGGGCTTCGGCGGCACCTACGCCACCCAGGAGAACTTCCGCCTGATGCGCGCGGCTCTGGACGAGGTGGGCGAGGAGCAGCACCGCTATATCCGGCTGTGCAACTACTGCTCCGGCCTGTGCATGCCCGAGATCGCCGCCATGGGCGCTCTGGAGCGCCTGGACGTGATGCTCAACGACGCTCTGTACGGCATCCTGTTCCGCGACATCAATATGCAGCGCACCATCGTGGACCAGTACTTCTCCCGCGTGATCAACGGCTATGCCGGCGTCATCATCAACACCGGTGAGGACAACTATCTGACCACCGACGACGCCATCACCGCCGCCCACACCGTTCTGGCCTCCCAGTTCCTGAACGAGGCCTTTGCCAAGGACGCCGGTATGCGCGAGGAGCAGATGGGTCTGGGCCACGCCTTCGAAATGGACCCCGCCGTGGAGAACACCTTCCTCTATGAGCTGGCCCAGGCGCAGATGGCCCGCGAGATCTTCCCCAACGCCCCGCTGAAGTATATGCCCCCCACGAAGTTCATGACCGGCAACATCTTCCGCGGTCACATCCAGGATGCCCTGTTCAACATGGTGACCATCCTCACCAACCAGCGGCTGTGCCTGCTGGGCATGATGACAGAGGCCATCCACACCCCGTTCATGTCCGATCGCGCCCTGTCCATCGAGAATGCGCAGTATATCTTCCGCACCATGAAGGACCTGGGCAGCGAGCTGACCTATAAAGAGAACGGCATCATCCGCAACCGTGCCAACGAGGTGCTGACCAAGGCCACCGATCTGCTGAAGGAGATCGAGAAGCTGGGCCTGTTCACCACCATCGAGAAGGGCATCTTCGCCGACGTGAAGCGTCCCAAGGACGGCGGCAAGGGCCTGGCCGGCGTGGTTGTGAAGGACGACAAATACTTCAATCCCTTTATTGAAGTCATGAAAGGGAAGGTGGCAGCAGAATGAGCAGCGGACTGTATAATACCCACAAGATTGATTTCGATACCACGCTGGACCTGACCCGTCTGAAGCCTTACGGCGACACCATGAACGACGGCAAGGTGCAGACCAGCTTCACTCTGCCCGTCAAGGACGATGAGCGGGGCGAGGAAGCTGCCCGCCAGATCGCCAAGAAGATGGGCCTGGAAGAGCCCAACGTGGCCTATCACGCCGCCCTGGACAAGGAGTTCACCTTCTATGTGGTCTACGGCAGCTGCGTCCACTCCGTGAACTATGAGGACATCCACGTCATCACCGTGGAGTCCGATGTCATGAGCATGGAGGACACCAACGACTATATCCGCGAGCATATTGGCCGGAAGGTCGTTATGGTGGGCGCTTCCACCGGCACCGACGCCCACACCGTGGGCATCGACGCCATCATGAACCGCAAGGGCTTCGCCGGTCACTACGGTCTGGAGCGCTACGAGATGATCGAGGCTTACAACCTGGGTTCCCAGGTGCCCAATGAGGAGTTCATCAAGAAGGCCCTGGAGCTGCACGCCGACGTGCTGCTGGTTTCCCAGACGGTGACCCAGAAGGACGTGCACATCCAGAACCTCACCAACCTCATCGAGCTGCTGGAGGCCGAGGGCCTGCGCGACAAGTTCGTTGTCTGCTGCGGTGGTCCCCGTATCACCCACGAGCTGGCCAAGGAGCTGGGCTACGACGCCGGCTTCGGCGCCGGCAAGTATGCCGATGACGTGGCTTCCTTCGCTGTGACCGAGATGGTCAAGCGGGGCATGAAGTAAAATAAACCATCACGCCAGACGGTCACTTTTTCCGGTGGCCGTCTGGTCGTGTTGCCAAGCAGACAATTCGCCACATATCGGACACTGCCCACGTTTTTTGACGGCGAACCTGTCTGCTTGTGAAAAAATCGACCAATCATCTCTTGTATTTTCCACACAGGAGTGTTATGATTACAGGTGAGAAAATAGAAGGGATTCTATTTTTTGGGAGAACGACAAATAACAAGGAGGAACTGAAATGGCAAAGAAACCTGTTATCACTGCCAAAGAGGCAGCGGCTATGATCCCCAATGGCGCCACCATTATGTGCGGCGGCTTCCTGGCCTGCGGCCAGGCCAGAGCGATCGTCAAGGAGCTGGTGGCTCTGGGCACCAAGGACCTGACCCTGATCGCCAACGATATGGGCCGCGCGGTGGGCCCCAAGGGCGAGGAGTTCTTCGGCATCGCTGAGCTGATCCACAATCATCAGGTCAAGCGCGTCATCGCCACCCACGTCGGCATGACTCCCGAAGTCGGCCAGCAGAACACCGAGGGCACCCTGGAAGTGAACCTGCTGCCCCAGGGCACCCTGGCCGAGTGCGTCCGCGCCGGCGGCGCTGGCCTTGGCGGCGTGCTGACCCCCGTGGGCATCGACACCCTGGTGGAGGAGAGCCCCTTCTGCCTGGGCCGCAAGACCGTCGAGGGCAAGGATTACCTGCTGATGAAGCCCATCCACGCTGACTTCGCCCTGCTGGGCACCTATAAGTGCGACGAGTTCGGCAACTGCTGGTACAAGGGCACCATGCGCAACTTCAACGTTGTCATGGCCACCGCCGCCGACACCGTCATCGCCGAGACCGAGTATCTGGTTCCCGTGGGCGAGATCGAGCCCGAGAACATCCACACCTATGGTATGTGTGTTGACTACATCGTGGAAGGAGAAAGAAAGTAATGGAAAAGAGCGAGATCAAAGGCTTTATCGCCAAGCGCTGCGCCAAAGAGCTGAAGAACGGCGACGTCGTGAACCTGGGCATCGGCCTGCCCACCCTGATCCCCAACTATCTGCCCAAGGACGTGGAGCTGATCATCCACGCTGAGCTGGGTATCGTCTCCGCCGGCAAGTCCCCCAAGGAAGGCGACGACAATTACGATCCTTACCACGTGGTGGATGCCGGTGGTTCTCCCTCCTCCGTGGCTTTCGGCGGCGGCTTCATCGACTCCGCCTCCAACTTCGGCCTGATCCGCGGCGGCCATGTGGACGCCTGCTTCCTGGGCGCTCTGGAGGTCGACGCTGAGGGCAACCTGGCCAACTGGATCATCCCCGGCAAGAAGATGCCCGGCATGGGCGGCGCTATGGACCTGTGCGTCGGCGCCCGCAAGTGCATCGTCTGCATGGAGCACACCGCCAAGGGCAACCCCAAGATCTTCGAGAAGTGCCGCCTGCCCCTGACCGCTTCCCACTGCGTCAACAAGATCATCACCGAGATGTGCGTGCTGGAAGTCACCGAGAACGGCCTGGTCATGACCGAGATCAACCCCGAGTTCACCGTCGAGCAGGTGAAGGCTGCCACCGCTGCCCCCATCACCGTCGCCGAGAACCTGAAGTCCATGGTCGACTGATTGATAGAATCCCTGCAAACAGAGGGGCTGCCGGAAGGCAGCCCCCGATAAGAAAACATCGTGAGGAAAGAGAGAACGGTATAGCTTCGGCTGTACCGTTTTCTCATTTTTCCATTGATGCCGTGACTTTTGACATTTCCAAGGCTCCGATACCCTTGTAGTAAATGTCGATCTCCTGCGTCCGATTCTTGCCCTTCGGGTCGCTGGCCGCATGGACGATGATTTTCTCCACGAACTCATGGAGGATGCAGGGCGTGAGCTCCGGGATATCCGTGTACCTCTCCACAACGGAGAGAAAACGATCAACATCCGCCGATTTGCTTTCCTCCAGCTCCACTTCTTTCCGAAGGGAACTCGCCAGCACCTTGAGCTCCTGTTCTTCCTTCTCATAGTCCGCAGAGAGTTTCTGAAAGCGTTCATCGGAGAGCTTGCCCGAAATGTTGTCCTCATAGAGCCGCTTGAAGATAGCATCCAGCTCTGTGATCCGCTTCTCGGAATCGACAAGCTGCCGTTTCCACTTTGCAAGATCCCGGTCGCGCTGCCGCAGGTCACTGTCCATGACCAGCCTCACAAACTCGTCCTTACTGCGGGAGGCGAAGGAAACGATCTCCCGCAGATTTTCCAGAATCAATTCCTCCAAGATCACCGTGCGGATGGAATGAGTCTGACCGCAGAAGTCACGGCTCTTTCGGTAGCCGGCGCACAGGTAGTATTCCTGCTCACGCCGGAAGTTGGTGGCTCTGCATTGATACATGACAGATCCGCAATCCGCGCAGAACATCATGCCGGAGAACATCCCCATTTCTCCCATTTTTGTAGGACGACGGCGCGTCTGCCTTGCTGCTCTCGCAGCGTCCGCGATTGCCTCCGTCCAGATCGGGTCATGGGTGTTCTCAAAGATCAGCCACTCACTTTCCGGATTATGGATGACCTTTTTGCTCTTGTAGGACTTCTTCCTCGTATTGAAATTGACCGTGTGCCCCAGGTACTCCCGCCAGCGGTCCATGATATCCGCTACGGTGGAGGCATCCCATGCGTAGGGTAAGCCCCGCTTGATATTGCTTGCTTTCCGGCCCCTGCTGGCATAATAGGCGGCCGGGGTCAAGATCCTTCGCTCTGTCAGCTTCCTTGCAATCTGGGACGGTCCGAAACCGTCCATCACATATAGACCGATCTCATAGACCACCGCTGCGGCTTCCTCGTCCCTGACCCACAGCTTTTTGTTGTCAGGAGCCTTCATGTAGCCATAGGGCGGCAGGGTCGTCAGATGCTCGCCGGCGTTGCCCTTGACCTTCATCACGGCACGGATCTTCTTGCTTGTGTCCTTCGCATACCACTCATTGATGATGTTCCGAAAAGGAGTGAACTCATTATCACCCTGGGTGCTGTCCACGCCATCGTTGACAGCAATAAAGTGAATGTCATGCTCAGGGAACATGATCTCGGTATACATGCCCACTTGCAGATAATCACGGCCCAGGCGTGACATATCCTTGATAATGACCCGCTTGACAAGGCCGGCTTCGATATCCGCAATCATTTGCTGGAAGCCAGGTCGGTTAAATGTCGTACCCGAAATGCCGTCATCAATATAAAAGCGATAGTTTTTGTAGCCGTGGTCAAGTGCGTAGCGTTGAAGGATCTTTTTTTGAGACGAGATTTGTCAAGGTTATTTTCTCGTAGGAGAACGCCCTGTTCAAATTGAGCAGAGCGTTCTCCTAATGAAGCGTGAGCATTGATAGCCAAGTATATTCACTACTTCCGTTGATACTGAAATTTAACTTTTCTGCATTAACTTAAGTGGGGGTTGTTGTGCCAACTTTCGTAAATGCAGGTAAATCGCCACAATATAAACAAGTAGTTGCAAGATTCCAGCTATAATAACCGCGATTGGCATTGATACAATTTTTGTTATCATATCGTTATATCCAATCGTAGCCGCACCACTCAAGCCTGTATTAAGCACCTCTGAAACAGAGGAAAAAAGGCTTCGAGTTGTTGCATTCATTGCAAGAACCCCAGTGATGATTCCTATTATTGTCGCAAGAGCTATGGGCAGTGCTGCTACTTTCCAGTTAAATACTACAGCGGACCGCTTTCCGGAACCAAGCGAGAGCATTAGGCCAAGCGTCCGTCGTTGACGATTTACAAACAGGGCAAGAAATACGAATAGGGCAGCGCTTGCTGTTATGCAGGCGGCAAAAAGGAGCTGCCGAGCACTGCTGTAGAATCCATGCAGCGTTTCAGCAATTTCGGCGTATCCGTTATCAAAGCAGAACAGAATATTTGCTGGGTATCCACTTGATTTCAGGACATCTTGAAGCGCAGATACCTTTCCATTTTGCAAAACATATGTAAAAAAAACGCCATTTCGACTACTATAGCAGTTTTCTGGCAAAGAAGCGTTTGGAACAAAGACCGTATTGGGGAGGAATCGATAGTCTGCGGCATCCCATAAGTCTGACTGTCGGTAAATGCCCACAATTTGGTATGTTTTCGCGTTGCCTGAAAGACCAACCTCTTGGGAAAACCACTGTGGTTGCACTTTCCATTCCGGGTCTGTCAACTCGGCAAGCGGGTTTGGGCCCCAATAGAAGGCCAAATCAATGCTATCACCCACGTCAAGATCGCTTGCAATGGCAGTTGTTTCAGAAATCAGGCAGACATTAGAGCCATTTTTGTA
>ENA-UOJB01000057-UOJB01000057.1-human-gut-metagenome-genome-assembly--contig:-C48-NODE-57-length-157141-cov-21.799626_pt1 | contig 157141 bp, 175 predicted proteins | sample MGYA00242338_ERZ723885 | MGnify/ENA metagenome assembly ERZ723885
TGTAAGCTAAAGCATTTCCAACCACTCGCATAGCAAGTGGTTTATTTGTTTCCAGGATGGAATTTTTCGGAACACGAAAAATTCCATCCTGGAAACAGGCTCTTGCCCTAACAAAAAAGCTCCAGAAACGGCTTGTTTTCGCTGTTTCTGAAGCTCTGTTTACTACTCAAACTCTTCCCAAAGGAAGTATCTTCAAATCAAAAATGCTGATTTTATGCGGCATTCCACCTCATCTGTTTCATCTAATGTTACTCTTTTCATATCGTTTTCAAAAACTTTAGTAGCAAATTAGTTGCAATTATTCAATCATGCATCTGCGAAATCCATGGCAGATATAATCTACTTTTACTACTAAAAACGAAAGGAGCTTTACCATGAGTAACCAACACAAACACCCAACTATAAGTTTTAGAGTTTCTGATGCTGAACGTAAACAAATCGAGGCTCGCATCGCTGCCAGTGGAATGATGAAGAAAGATTACTTCGTCCGTTCTTGCATATATAACCGCATCTGCGTTGTCGGTAAGAAAGAAACTATCTATCCGCTTGTACAGACTGTCAATGCTTTATATCTTCAATTACTTGAAATGCAGAAAGCATTTGTTAGATATTATCAGGATCATAATTCCGATAATCTACCTACCAGCAATGAAATCGCAGTGCTGCAGACCAGCTATAATAATATGCTTACAGCCATCATTGAGCTACTTGATGGTGCTAAGTATCTCTGGGAAGGTGGTACTCACAATGAACCATAACCTTATTTATCTGTTTGGTATGTATGAACCTGACACAGATTCCATTGTTGTATATGCAAATGACAGTATCCCATTCATAATCAATTGCCAGAAGTGTAATTCATCTGTCATTCTTGATAATCCTGATGATATTGTATATCTTTACAGGCTTGCTCAAGATGCTCCTCTGCTGTATGCAGAACTTGCTTTCAAAGCAGATGGCTTGCAAGGATATGTAGATGCTATAAATGAATTCAATTAATCCGACATATGCGTTCTGTATCTAAAGTTACTCTTCGAGTTTCTTTCGAGTTTTTCAAAAATGCACTCGAAATAAAACTCGAAGTGCTAAAGTCTCACATAATATGATTTATTCCCTCTTGTATGGGTATTATATCGTACGCATTCCACTTTGTCGAAGTCAATATTTATGACATTTGACTACTTTGCTGTATTAAAAATAAAATATATGGCAATATTCCGATTGTCATTATAATACTTATAGCAATCAAAATAATTCCTGATTTTATATGTTTACCACCTTCTTTTGATTTTCCACATGTCCACTTTAAAAGCAGCCTCCAAAACTTCTGCCCTTTCTTTTCCATTGTTACATTAAGAATAGCAATAATATACAAGTCAGACCAAACTATATATATTAAAAATAAGCCTATAAAAAATAAGCCAACCATCTGAAACATCGCATACTGTCCAGAACGATTAGTAAAGTATGCTTGTATAGGACCATTTGCTATTATTTGTTGTTTTAGATAATCAAAATCAATTTTGCTATTATAAATAGGACTACTAATAATCCCTATCAGTATTGGTATCAAACTCACAGATACCATATTAAAAATTCCTATTTGTTTTAAATTCTTATCATACAAAATTCCATTCTTCTTTCCCTTGTAATATATCATACAGGTTAATAACTCTATCAACAAGGATATAACAACACCCCCCAGTAAAATCTGCCAACGATATTGTACATACAAACCCATTGCAAAGATTAGTGCCAATCCCCCAATTACCCTAGTAGCATCATCCGACTCTCTACTTTTTCCATTTGGATTCTGATTATAATTATTAGATTTATTTTCAATTATTATTTGCTTTTCAACCATTTTGGTTTCGTTATTTTGATTTGCATTAACCGTTCCATTATCAGTACTTATATTAACTTGTCCACCAGAAACAATAACCTGTATAATAGTCTTTGAACTACTATTTTTATTTTCTTCCAAAACATATCCTCCATTAGTAATTCTCATACAGTTGTATAAATAAAAGAACAATTTATAAACTTATACTTTTGTCTTATCATAAATCCATTCTATGTCTAGTTGATTTTTTAGAAAAATCCACCAAATCATATATAGTATGTGTACCTTTTAAATTCCATATATAATTTCTTGAATTTTGCTATCATATTTAGTTTCATTTAACGGATTCCATTTTGCACAAATAATAAAATTGTACGATGTCAAATATCTTATACGAATACAAGCCTGATGCACAATATCTATTACCTTTCTATCTATAACAGTTGCACCATCATCATATTCAGCTCTTGCTATTAAATGACCATCAAAAATTGCATACTCTTCAAAGCAACTTCTAATTTGCTCCACCCAATAATCTATTTACTCTTGAGTCATTTCTTCAAATAATCCTGAAGGTTCTTCTGGATTTGTTTCAACATATACAAATTCTTATAACATGTCGAAGATGAATATACAACCATTTTCTTTACATTCAACTGTTTTTCATCCATAAAAAACTTACACTATCCAATCTTTCAAATGATAAAACCTCTTTGCTACTGTTTCCTCTCAACCACCATATTGGGTCAGTCATATTTTCTTTATTCTTATTTAAAGAATTTCGCAATAATATTTCTAATTTGTCAACACATTCCTTAGGATTATTAAATTCTTTCACTCCACTTACCCCCAGCAAATGCTTTTCCAAATCTATATTCAAAAAAGGATTTGGCAAGTCAAAATCATCTATATCCATAGTATTATTTGAAGTGTTTTTTTCAACAATATCTTTCTAATCTTCTCCAAGAATATTACTCAACAATTCGCCATATCCTATATTAAAATCTGTCAAATCCGCATACATTCTAGATGCCAGATAATTTGGAAGATATGGTTTTCCATCCTCATCATATTCATTAACTACTGGAATAAATTTTTCTTGTTTGACATTACCATATAATTGAGGTGTTATAATTGCTGCCTCATCTCCAACGCCTCCACTTCGACTGTCTGCTTTATGTTTATATGATTTGTTGCAAATAATCAAAACCTTATCTATTGTTTCATCTACTGCAATTCTTTCCATAAAAGCATATTTATCATGCCCTAATCTTAAATCCTTATAATCTATAACAACCTCCACTCCATCTTGTTCTAATTTCTGTGCTAATTTTCTTACCCATTCTTTATTACTTTCTGGCACCCATGAATATGAAATGAATACTTTCTTACCTGTTTCACTTGTACTTTCATTTCTTTGATAAACCTTATCCATTGGAACATCTATTTTCTTTCGCTCCTTTTGAGGTTCTGTATTACCCATAACAGCATCAATTTTCCCATTATCTTTTGCTATGTTTACCTGTCCTCCTGATGCGTTAAATATAACAGCTGAATTTTTCTCTTTTACATCATCAAAATATGTAATTCCATCTAAGGTTAAATTAATAGAAATATCACCTTCCAAATCAATTACCTGACTTTTACTTGTTAGGCAATTATTCCTTACCAAATCATCAAGTATATCATAAATTGCAGTTTCAATACTTGGTATATCATTAAAATATTGGAAATTCAATTCAAAATTATTTTTACCTATATTATTTCTATAATCTAGTATCTTTTTTAAAAACATTTCACTATCTTTTCGCATATCCATTCACCACTATTTAATATACTGTATGATTAATTCCTGCAGTTTCTGTAAATTGTTTGCCAAAACTGGAACACCATTTGCAATCGTCATCATCGGAGCTATTAATGTTATGCAATTTCTCAATCGACTTATTATAGGCTCTGGTTTTGTTAATTCTTCCTTAGCCATTTCCACAACATCTATAATTTCATCCGCTTCTTCTTTCTTTACTCCTAACAAATTATCTTTTATTGCTTTTATAATTACATCCAATTCATTTTCACTTATACCATTATTCTGTGTGGCATTAATATTTGCATTATCCTTTGCAAAATTAACTTGTCCTCCTGTTATATTAAATATTACACCATTTCTATTCTCCATCTTTTCATTTTTCCTTTCTTCTAACATTCTATATTCATCTTGTTTATCTCTTGGCATTAATTCAACATATTTTTCTATATTTATATGTAAGTATTTCTCCAATATCTTAGCATTTCTTTTATATACCGTTTTCTGAAATGCAAAAATAAATGTACGCAAATATCCATACATCTATTTTCACAACATGCGAAACATCGCTATATAATGTTTCGTTTTTCTCAAATAAGTTAGTAAGTTTTTCATTTCCAAATTCTTTTATAATCTGCTTAATTGCTAATGCTACATCCCCTTTAAATTGAATAGTATGTCAAGCTGGCATTGAAAGAAAACGGATTGCAGGATTATGTGGATACTATGAATTGATTTAACCTAAGTTAATTACTAATCACTGCTTGTCCTATTATCTAAACTCGGTAATTGGACATGCTTTTCCAAACAATATAACTATTTTTCTACTTTTTCTTTCTAACAAATAATGGTATTCCAATTCCCAAGATATGTACCAAAATAATAATTCCCCATTTATATATCTGAGAATTATCAATTCCAGAAATCCATGTACTTAGACACAGTAAAGGACTCATATAACATATCATGGTCACACACTCTACTACTTTCTCCGTCTTTTCGGGTACATACTCTCCCTTGCTTTTTATTTGCCTTAATGCATCCTTTTCTATCTGTTTTATTGCTTTTTTTACAAGCATATCAAGAAGTTTTAACATAATAGCAAAGGATATCAACCCTCCACCAATATAAACAAACAACCTTATGATACCATTTGATATTAACTGTGTTATATCTTTTAGCAATTCTAGAAAAACTGATTGTTCAACAAGGCATACTACAACATAAATACTAGAATATCTGGTATTCTTTAATGCATTTACTTCTTTTCCCACCTTATCTGAAAATTTCTTCTTATTCTTTTCTAGCTCTTTCTTATTTTTTACATACTCATTAACACTTGCCCCATCAATAATATCTTTCACTTTTTTGCAAATAGATAAATTCAAAAAATCATCCTTACGTCTATCTGCCAATCTAAATTTTTCATTCCATTTTTTAGAAACTTCTGACAATACAATAACTTTTTCAATTGAATAATCCTCGAAATACACTATGTTGTCATCAGTATAATTTTTTTCGTATTGCGCTTAAACGCATCCGCAATTTTCACAGTACATTTATCTGGTGACTCTATAAAATCATATGAAGAAACTATTTCATACACATAATCTTGAAATAATTATAATCTGGTGGAAAATCATCTGCTATCACTTCTCCGTCATCATCTCTTATTGTACATGGTTTAGGATTTACACCATTCTCTCAACTTATAGTCATAATATGCCATAAGACAGCTCGTATCTGCACCTTCTTTACTATATCTACATACATCTCTATAAACGCTTAACAATTCTAGTAACTTATTTCTTTCCTTTTTTCGAAGATATTTAAGAGCATAAGAAGAATTGATTTCAAAAAATGCTTCATAGTCCCTACGTGTATAATATCTTTGATTCAACAATTTAACAATAGGAAATATAATCGTCATCAATACACTTTCGCGATTTGCATTGTCATAATATCTTTTTGATATTAACAATGATGCAATCGCAGAAATGAAAATAGCCATTGCATTTTGATATAGCCAATTAACAATTTGTATTCCCATTATTTTTTTCCTTCCTTTATCGCATATTTCTTATTGTCTTATAATAATTTTTCGGCATTATCTTTGATTCTTTTAAGCCTATCTTTCTTTTTTGCTACCTATTCTGTACTATATTCAACACCGATGTCCATATAGACTGAAATATACTTATGTCTTTCCGATAAATCTATTACTTCCATTTTTTGAATTAGCTGAATTTTCTGCTAATCACTTTTCCATCTTCATTACATGTGTCAATTGATCAAATCCTCGTAAAAAAATTTTAATGAGTTAAAATTGAATTTTTGATTAAAACTCAATTTTATTCACCAATCACTATACAAGCCCGCATAATATTGCATTTCAATTGAGTGGAAATTGAGTTTTTCATAAAACAAAACTCAATTTTCACTCAATTATTTATACATAACGTACCTGGCTGCAGGTCCTTTACCTGTTAAAGTAATCAGATCTTCACTCCTCATTTTATCAATGACACTTCTCGCCTGCTGCTTAGTAAATCCACACATTTCCTGTATCTTAGCAGATGTTATCTGATCATTTGTCTGCAGATATTCTAAAATCATATTTTTAGCCTTGATATACTGGACTGTTTTATCCCTTGTATATTCCACGTCTGATTTTAATGCCTCATAAACCTTAGCTGTAAGCATATATTCCTTGCCAACAATCTCTATCAGCCCACTATTAACCAGCTCATTGCATGACTTTTTTGTTTCATCCAACGATTTTTGGACTTTTCTTGATAGTTCCGACAACTGCTCTTTCCTGTTGTCCATTAAGTCTCTTAATATCATCATTTCAGCCAAAGTCATAATTTTACTATTTTTATCCTGTACTTCGGTAATAAACTTAACAAATTCTGTGTTATCTATTGCACTGAATATTGTCAAAGAAACTGCATCATTAAACGATCTGTATCTTGGATAAGGCTTACCCATTGAAACCATGTCCTTAAAGATGATATCTACTCCCTGACCTGTTCTCTGAACATATTTCAAATTTTGCAGTGTCTCTGCTATCAGTTTATTCCTTGGTATAGATGGATGTGTTATGATATTGTCCTCTGTAATTCCATCAAGGAATTCGCCTGGATTTTCAATAACTATTCTATCCGGATATTGTTTTACATAAACTGTTGCATTGCTCTGATAGTCTCTATGAGACAACGCATTGAGAAGTGTTTCTTGAAATACTCTCTCTGGAAAATCTTCCACCTCAAGTCTGAATAATCCTACCTGAATGTTCTCTATCTTACTGTATGCTTGTACTCTCTCAGTCAACTTGTCAAAAGCAGGGAATTTTATCTAGTTTCTACCTATTGTTTTGATTTTTGAAAAATTGTATTATCATTTTGTTGTCATCTCGGTGCATCATCAATCAAGCCAATTCTATCCTTAGCTTCAAACTCCACAACCAAATCTTTTTTGGGAAGAAACTCTGGATAACCATTATTCACAACTATAAGCTGTATATCCTTTTCATATTCTTTACCCATTTTTATAAATGTATTAATTATTGCGTTAAATATTTCTTCATCCCTAAACTCTTCTTGTGCAGCATTAGCTCCTAGATTTTTTCTAGGACTATCTATCATCAATAAATTCAGATGATAAAATCTGTCCTTATCTAATGTCATTTTGGCTATGGATAAGTAATACGCAATAATGATCAAAGTTACACCACCCAAACTTCCCAAATCATTATATTTACGTCCTCTTACATATGGCAAATATGATTTCTCTTCTATATAACCATAATCAAGTTTCGGGAAGTGAAAATCCTTCAAATAATCATTGAATACGCTTGTTAATTCTTTAATAATTTCCGATTTATCATTCTGTTCTGCCATATGATTACTAATATTTTTCCTAATACTCGCCAAATCATCTTCTTTACTTTTCATCAATTTTCGCAAACGTTCATATTCCTCCAGCATATGCAGACCAGAATCTATTTCTTGTATTTGTCTATTACATTTGCCAATCTCAAAATTCAATAATTCTATTTGTTCAATATATGGATTAACATACCCTTCCTGTAAATGCAGCAGTTCAAAAGTTTCTTCCTCCAAAGCATTTCTTTTTTCAAAAATCTGTCTCTCCAATTTATTACTTTTTTCTCGTTCAGATTCTATATGTTTTTGCAACTCAGTATGTCTTCTTTTCAGTAATGTCATCTCTTTTTTAACCTGAAGCAAATCACTTACATCCTTTGACATATCATTATTACAAAGAGAACAATGAGTTCCATCATGTTCACTTATTGGCTTCAAGCAGTTTGGACATACCAAAAATTCATACTTGTTAATTTCAGGAACTCCTACCAAAAGCATTTTACATTTATCAATATCCACTTTATATTGATTCAAAAGCAACCTTAGCTTTGTAATATACTCATCTTGATCTAACTTTTGCTCTGTTAGCACTCTTATCTCATTTTTCATTTGCACAATCTTATTACGAAGTTCCTTTGTAGCATCATTTTCTTCTGTATTATGCATTTTCACCAATAACAACTTGTCTTTCAATTCAGCAAGCTTTTTCTCAATTTCATTTCGTCTTTCCCGATAAGAAGAAATATTGCCAATATCCGCTACATCAATAAAGTGACTTACCCCTTCTAACTGAATTTTAAATGCATCTCGCTCTTGAGTTTTCTCCTTAAGTGATGCTTTTAACGAAGCCACCATTTCATCATATATATTAAATATTATTTCGAATGTATTTTTTCGTTTATTATTAGTAATCCAATATGATTCTCCCATCAAGTCTTCAGTGTCAATATCTGTTTGTTTTAAATACGAATATTTAAATATGTCCCTAAAACTAAGATATTGGTTAGATATTTTAATGTTGCCAAGCCCTATTTTTCTAATTAAAAATGCAGATAAAGATTTTTCATTGCTGGGTGAATCAATATCAAAACTATCAAAATATTTATATTCTTTTTCTTCATCATCCCACAATTCCACTTTTACTGGTAATGTAAATTCAAACAATCTTCTAGTTATCCTGTATTTTTCACCGGCAATCTCTATATCCAATTCAACATCAGTACAAGCTTCCCCTATTTCAATATATGATTTATGCCTTTCAGCACCTAATGCATAGTTTATCATTTCTAAAATAGACGTTTTTCCCGTTGATGTTGGACCAGAAATATAATTCAAACCACCTTTAAACTTAATTTCATAATTTTTTCTTATCCCACACAATCGCAACACATGTATAAATAATCTACTCAATATATCCCCTCCCGTCTACAATTTGATTTTTCGATAATATCTTCTTCTATCCTTTTTTCCGACATTTTAGTTACTGTATTCAGTACATATTTCCCTGCTTCTTCTAATGTTTTCATGTATTCACAATCCATGTGTTCAAGCACAGTTTTCCCCTTTTTATTTATAGAATAACTCCCCTCTTCGCACGAAACAAATTCTTTTGATACAAGAATTGTTAATACAGCATCATACAATGCATAATTGGGTTTCCAAAAATAAAACGCATATTTCTCGTCAAAATTCTGTTTGTCTCTTTCCTCATCTGTCATAAATGGAAATCTCATGTAATAATCAAACATAACTATCTTTCTTTTTATAAGCATATACTTATCTTTATTCTCAAAAATTTCAATTAACTTTAATATGCGTATCATAGTTAAATAAAAATCTGAAAATTCAACATTTTTAATTATTTCTGTCATTGCTATCTCCTTCCATATATTTTTCTAATACTTTCAAATAATTTTCAACCCACCCAATCTGTTTCTCATCAGCAAGTTGATGCAACATACCTTTTTTAGCCAACAAATTAATATCATCACTCGCTGCCAAGGCAGTTGTATCCAAATCCTCAACTCTCAGATATGTATTGTTAAGAAGGTCCTGACCATCTGTAGCATGCTTATGAATATTATACTGAGTACCCCAAATACTCTTCAATTTACTCAATAACTGTTTATACATAAGCAATTCCTTGCTTTGTCCCTTACTAACAATTTTCTGTTTTACTATTTCCGCATTAAAGAAATCATTTTTATATTCTGCTGTATCAAATATATTAGCTGACTCAAGCATTTTTACAAAAATACAATCATCGTATGATATATCAGAAAAATCATTTAAATCATATATTATCTCATTATATATCCTTAGATTTTCTGAATTCAGGTGTTCAAGAATCTCTGCTAGCATATTTCTCACATCTTCATCAAAAATTTCATCGTACATATCACACTCTTTTAGAAGCATTAGCAATCTGCTCCCATCATAGAAATCAATTTTTACATTGTCTTTTTGCTGCTTTTTATTTTTCCATTCTGACCACCACTTATGATTATCCACAGTATAAAGAATAGGAACGCACAGATACCATTCGACAACATTATATCTTTCAGTTACTGTCTTGTAGGATTCCCTAATTTGAGCTTTTTGTGTATCACCAATTCCATCTATAAAATACTTGCACTGATATACAATTATATCACCATCCAAATCCCCTACCAAAACATCAATACCATCATCACCTGGCGATGCTTGAACTGCATACGCATTTTCAAATTTTTTCTGAAATAGTTCGATACATATTTTTTCAAATATATCTCGTGCTCCCGCATCACCATATTTATCTCGTAAGTATCTAAAATCACGTTCCATCTTTTTCACCTTTTATGAATATTTCTACAAAAATACTTGTTTCATTACCCCATTCTCCATATCATCAATGCTATAAATAGTATCCATGACCTCGAATGTCTCTCTCAAATTTCCTCTGGCACTCTTCCAGCCAATTCCATCTGTAAACCACACAAATGTAAATCCATCTATTGTATCAGCCTCTTGTGAAAGCATCTTATAACTTCTTGCAGTTTCATTTAACTTTGAGCCACCACTTGCATAGAAATTAGTTTCAATTGCATATATCATCTTATCCGTCTTAATCACAAAATCAAATCTCTTTGCTGCTTTCCCTTGATTCGAAAGTGCTGATAAATCAATATTCCATTTAGCTTCAATGTCCTTCAGATACATTTCTTTGAAATAATTTACATTCTTTTCAAAGCCTGCTGCCACAATGTATTTTTCAACCAAATTCTCCATCTGATGACCACCACGATTTTTACGACCATTAGAGTCCAGACCAGTTTCAATACCTAATGCATAGTCAACTAGGTTATTCACAATATGATTTGCAATCATATCAAATAATCCCGTTTTACACATAAACACCTTGTACTGTTCCACATCATAATTCATAGTTTTAAAGTTATATAGAAATGCTCCTTCCTCATCCTGTGCATAAATCTCATTCCCACGAACTGCAAGCAATAATGGAATGCACTTTAATGTTTCTGGATACTTTGTTACAATCTTTTCGAACTCATTTTCTATGTTTTTAGAGCCTATTAATGAATTCAGAATGTTAAGCTCTACCTTGATTTCATCGACATTCTTAATTACCTTTTCATAATCTATGTAATAATCATAACTCGATATACTCGGTCTGAATTTACTCAGCCATTCATCAAAATTTCTTTCTGTCATTCACTACCTTCTCCAATCTTCTCTTAGATATCTCTAAGTATTCTTCACTGACATCAATTCCTATAAACTTTCGTCCAAATCTTACTGACTCCACCCCTGTAGTTCCTGAGCCACAGAATGGATCTAATATAACCTGTCCCTCTTCCGTAGATGCTAATACTATTCTTTCCAGCAAATATTCTGGCTTCTGTGTAGGATGCTTTCCTTCTGTCTTCTCGGATGGCTTTGTCAATGAACCCGTCCACACATCCTTCATCTGTTTGCCACCATTCATTTCTTTCATTTTCTGATAATTAAAAAAATGCCGAGACTTCTTTTCATTCTTCCTTGCCCATAAAATAGTCTCGGTAGAATGTGTGAAGCATCGACATGCTAAGTTTGGTGGTGGATTTGTTTTCTGCCATGTAATATTATTAATTATTTTGAAGCCTTCCTGCTCCAATGCCATACCAATCGAATATATATTGTGTAATGTTCCTGATATCCATATTGTGCCATTTGGCTTTAGTACTCTCTTACATAACCTAATCCACTTTCTGTTAAACTTATGTTTTTCTTCGACACTGGTTCCGCCTTCTGAGAGCTTATCCCATGAGCCTTTATTTACTGAAACCATCTTTCCACCCTGACAGGTAATTCCGTCATTACTTAAAAAATATGGCGGATCCGCAAATATCATATCTACAGATTCTGGTTTCATTTTTGTTAGAATTTTAAAGGAATCACCTGCAATCAACTGTGATTCATCCGTCTCAAAGTATAATGGCTCTTTTTTAGTAAATAAGTTATCCATTATATTTCTCCTTGTGTCCCCATTTAATAATTGCATATAATCACTTCTTCGCCAACTCGGTTGGAAGCATCTGAATTGATCATACGCTTTACGCTTACAACATCTATTTTATAATCCTTATTTCCATACAACTCATTTATCAACTCTGTATTATGATTCGTGAGCATACAGTAGCAGCCTCTGGCAGTTAATTCATCATAAAGCTTTGCTAATCGCTTGTGGCTTTCTATATCAAACCCTTCTTTTGTGTAAGATTCAAAGGATGTAGGATTCAAAGGTGCATACGGACTGTCTATAAATACAAAATCACCTTTCTTTGCATTCTTACAAGCCTGTTCAAAATCGCCATCTATAATAGTTACCCCTTTGAGATACTCAGATGCAGCCATAATAGCCTCTTCATCAATGGAAACTCTTCGACTATTATTATATGGAACATTAAACAATCCCTTGCCATTCACACGATATAATCCATTAAAACAATGCTTATTTATAAATACAAATAATGTTGCCAGTTCTACGTCATATTCAGACCGCATAAGCTTGTCATTATAATGTTCTCTTATAGAATAATAATACTTTTTTCCATCTTCCCACATATCATTATCCAACCTGTTGACCTCTTTCAGAAAAGTATCAGGTTCATTACATATCGTTCTGTATGTGTTAATCAAAGCTTTATTTATATCGTTAATCAGAGCATTTGCAGGCAGTAGATCAAATATTACAGCGCCACCACCTACAAACGGCTCATAGTAATCATTATATTTTTCAGGCATTCTTTCTCTTATCTGCGGAATAAGCTGACGTTTTCCTCCAGCCCACTTCACAAATGGAGTGACACTTGAATTACTCATTTTGATTCCTCTTCTCTAGTCACTAAGTGACAAAATCTCATAAATTTATTATACTTGCTAACATAGAAAATAACAATCAAAACTTTCACTCCATGTGAATTCCTTATACTTCCATTACTTCTCAAAGACAAATATATACTCGTGTGCAAGAAGCAAAAAATTATTATTCTGTTTTTTCCAGTAACCAGTAGATTTACAATTATGCTGCTCTTTTATGATTATTTCTTTGTTGATAAATCCAGCACGCAAAAAACACTCCATCATACGAAATCCTAACGGAACAACTTTTCCACATTTTCTTATATCACCAATCATAACAGCACACATCTTTCCCTTTTTCAACACACGATATGCTTCATATGCCACCTTATCCATTGCATCTATGAATGGCTTTGCTCCCAACATGGAAATATCCCCTTCTATGCCTTCGCTGTACTTTATGATATCAGCATATGGCGGATGAGTGCAGATAAAATCTACATGAGCATCTTTGATAAAATGCAATTCTGCTGCATTTCCCTCTCGTATATATATTTTTGAACTTGTATCACATTGGAATTGTAAATTTGTTTCTGAAATTGAAACTGACTGCGGATTAATATCTATACCTACCGCATTACGACCTAGTAGTTTTGCCTCAACCAGTGTGGTCCCACTACCCATGAATTGATCTAAAATCCAGTCACCTGGTTTAGAATATCGAAGTATCAGATTTCTTGGTACATATGGTGACCAATTTCCCCGATACTTTCCCGAATGCGTTGCCCAACTTCCTCTGTCCGGAAACGACCAGATTGTTGTTGGTTCAAGCTTGAAATTATTTGGTTGTAAACTTATAAGTCATTCCTCCTTCTTTTTATTCTTTTTTACATTGTAACTGAATTTCATACAAAAATCCATAGTGGTTTTCTTTCACTATAAGTGAATTTATCTATTATACATCTCATGAGATAATATTCACAAATAGTGAAAGAGGTATTACTATGCATTTTAAAAATGATACCGACCTATATCGTGTTATAGGAGCTAATATAAAACAATACAGAGAACAAGCTGAATTAACACAGGTACAACTTGCTGAACAGGCTAAAATCAGCATCAGCTATCTCTCCAAAATAGAAGCAGCCGGATGTGATAAAAGTCTTTCCATGTCTGCACTTAATCAGATCGCAAATGTACTCGGTGTTGAGATTAGTGAATTTTTTAAGGAGGTATAGATTATGCCAAAAAGCCCTAATACACATGGCGGCGGAGCACGCACAAATCTAAACGGACTACACTTCGAACAAACTACATCTTTAGATGATGCATTATATAGTGCTGGCTACGATATTATTAATCATACTGTCTATCGCGGCTTACAGCAAATCGGTATGTCTGTTCCGCAAAAAAGATTATATACATATTTCCTTAACCCACGAGGAATTAATTATTATGATTATAACTCCAAAGAATGGAGACCTGACGAAGCTTTTATTAATTTCGAAAACAATACAGTCTACATAATTGAGAAAAAATTTCAAAATTGTGCTGGCTCTGTTGACGAAAAACTTCCTGGTTGTCATTTCAAAAAGCTAGAATATCAAAAGCTTTTTAACCCTTTGCATTTTGATGTTGAATTCATTTATATATTTAACAATTGGTTTTTGGGCGAACGCTATCGTGATACTTTAGATTACATAGTGAGTATGGGATGTCACTATTTTTACAACGAAATTCCTTTGGATTTTCTTGGTTTATAACTGTTTAATATTAAAAATAGATACAGAAAGCTACTATGTATCCATTTTTAATATATCATCATAACATGTGCTTAATTATTGATTTCCCTGCAATACAAATCATACAATCAACCAGAGCGACACGGAAGTGACACCACTGGTGTATTTTCACTAATTTGCACCAGTTTTTGGTGCTTCATATAATTGGGATAATTTTTGAAAATAAAAAGAAATGTGATAATAGAAAATACCTATGACACTTCTGTTTAGTACTCATTAATATCTGTGGTACTATCAAAACAGGTATCATATAGGTATCACGATAAAAGAAAAAGCTCCATAAATGGCTTGTTTACGCCATTTATGAAGCTCTATTTACTACTCAAACTCGATTTCGTAACAGCATTTCTGTGTACGTTCATCGTTATTTTTTCTCTTATTTTTGTTAAAATTATTATTTCTTACTTTCATTACTTTTATTTCATATATATATTAACATCATAAAAACATCACTCCGTTTCGAGTATGCCCTCTTCTTTTTTGATTTTCAATATACATTTATCGCATATTTTTCCGCAAATAAAATCAAGGTCCGAATCAGATAATACACTTGGTCCTTCTATATCCGCAGCTTCTGATAACCAATCAAGCAATAAGTCTGCCGTTCTTTCCTCTTCCTTCGTTAATTTAGGTTGCTCTTTTGTTCCGCATATTATGCATGGTCTCAACGTCTATTTTTCCTCCCTCCTAATTATAGCAACATCATGGATGTTTTATCTCTAAAACATCCTCGACCTCACAATTAAGTTCCTGGCATATAGCATCGATAACCTTGAGATTGACAGGCTCGTTTTTACCAAGTTTTGCTAATGTAGCATTACTTATTCCTATTTTATCCCGAAGTTCCGTCTTTTTCAAGTGCTTATCAATTAGTGTTTTCCACAGTCGATCATAACAAATCATCTTCTTTCTCCTCCTGTCTTTCGCAAAATTTCCTCTAATTTATCCATTATCAAAATCATCTTTTGGTAAATCCAACCAAACACACGATCTCTTTTAAGAGCTTCCTTGAGTTCGACAACCGATTGATTGTATCGCTCTTTCAATTCTTCATCAACCATATAATCACCTCTGTTTTATTATAAATTTGTTTTTCTGTTTTGTCAACTTTTTGTTCTGCTTTTTCAGAAAAAATATTCATAATATTAGAAAAAAGCATTGACACTGGATGTACATATGGTAATATATTCATAGAAACAGAATAAAAGTTCAATAAAACAGAAATATAATTTAGGAGGACAAATATATGTTAAAAAATCAATTATTCGGGGTTGAAGTAGAAATGACAGGTATTACAAGAGAAAAAGCAGCTCGTCTCGTTGCCGAAGTTCTTGGAACAACACCTTCTCATCCAGAATCAAATTGCTACCACACACGCACAATTGCTGATCTGGCAGCTCGCAAATGGAAAATTATGAGAGATTCATCTATTGAAGCAATAAGAAACGATGGTACAAGCGAGCCTCTTGATGAATACAGAGTCGAATTTGTAACACCGCCGCTCAATTATTCCGACATTGAACTTCTCCAAAACATCATACGAAAACTCCGAGAGAACGGAGCAAAGGCTCATAGCAGTTGCGGTATTCATATCCATGTCGATGGTGCAAACCATACAGCAGTATCTCTTAGAAGATTAGTTAACTTTATGACAGCCAGACAGGATCTGATTTACGAAGCACTCCAAATCGGAGACCGTGAGAGTAACTGGTGCCACAAACTTAACAAAACGCTACTTGATGCCATGAAAAAGGATAAGAATCTTACAAAAGAAAAAGCCGAAGAAATCTGGTATAGCAGAGCCAATGATGGTTATTGCGGTGGAATCGATCATCAGCACTACAATGCTACAAGATATCATGGAGTAAATCTCCATTCTTTCTTCACCAAGGGTACTGTGGAATTCAGACTATTCAACAGCACACTCCACGCAGGAAAAATCAAGGCCTACATACAGTTTTGTTTGGCGGTATCTGCATGGGCTATTACTTCACAAGAAAAAATTGTATTCCGTTCAATGGATGGATACACACCAGAACAGAAAGTTACAATTATGAGAAACATCCTCACTCACCGCCTTGGACTTTATGGAGACGAATTCAAAACATGCAGGCTTCATCTTATGACACCACTTAAAAAAGCTGCCGGAATGACTTGTCGAGCAGCTTAGTAAAAAATGCTGACCTACCGGCACAACGGGGAGATTGGAGAATAATATGGGAAAATTATATGTAGCATACGGAAGCAATCTCAACTTAAAGCAGATGGCTTATAGATGCCCCTCTGCGAGTATTTATGGCACTGGACAATTAACTAACTGGGAACTTTTGTATAGAGGCAGTGCAACCAATTCGCACGCAACAATAGCCAAAAAGCATGGTTCATATGTTCCTGTTCTACTATGGAATATTGAACCAGAAGACGAGAAAAGATTAGATATATATGAAGGATATCCCCGATATTATTATAAGCAGAATGTAATGGTTGATATTGGTGGGAAAAAGAAAAGAGCTATGGTCTATATTATGAACCAACAGCGTACACCCGGAAGACCATCTTTGACCTACATAGAAACCATCCGACAGGGATACATTGATAACAATTTTGATTTAACACTATTTGAGAATTCATTGGATAGAAATACCATTGAATGCAGATAAATATTGTGGTATAAAAAAAGACGTTCGGTCCTTGAACGTCTTTCTCTATGACAGCAGTGTTGCAGCACTACTTGTCTGACGAAATCAAGGAGCCGGATCTGGTGTGGGTAATCTTCGCATAATCATTTGGCACCCTAACAATCAGTTCATCGAGTTCGCAATGTAGAGCCTCGCATATTAGGTCGAGGTGTTCCAAATTCACCCTATCTGTGTACTCATGGTACAATTCGCTGATGGTGTTGGGTCTGATTCCGGTTGCCCTGGCCAGATCCGCCTGACTCCATTTCATTTCGCCGAGCTTTGTAGATAGTAAAATTCTTATCATACGTCGTTGCTCCTTCCGTTATAAAATAGCATTTTCTGACATCTTTTTGTGTCGTTTGTTATTTTATAGCGGATTGTGTTATATCTTATCGGTATAGGTTATGGAGCAACTGACCGTCTTGACTATTACAGTCTGTTTCCATAATCTTCATCAAGAGAAATCCATCTGTCTCTGTCTTTTTCTCCCGATTTTAATAATCCCCAGATTTTAGCTCCCGGGCCTTCAGCTGTATCAATGATTGTAAATACATTTTTACCAGTATATTCCGGACTTCCATTTTTCTTCCAGTAATCATAGGTAGTTCCTGGTCCTTTTCTGATTCTGAGATCAGGAATTGTTACCCGGAACTTGAAAGGAGTACCATCATCTTTGATGCAAGGATAGATCTCATTGCCATCATTATCAAACACCTTGTATCCGCTATTCTGCTTGCATAATTCAATGGCATTGTTCTGATTCTTGAATGCTCCAATCTGTGAGCCCGCATCATCCCAGTTCTTTCTTACTCTGTAATATCCTGTGCCTGCTGTCTGCTGCTTCTGCTCCGGTGTTGCTTTGAATGATACATATTCAGGTATGGTTGTGATAAAAAGCCCGCTCTTTAACTTGTACCACTTTTCATCTGCTGATATACCAACCACAGTGAATGTGCCTGCGTGTTCAACACGATCAACATACTTGTCCAATATACAAGGTGCTTTTCTTACATTAAGTCCATCATCCCCCGTGTAAATAATCTTCACAGAACCACTCAAAGGATTGACAGCCTGTGAACTTGTATCATCGCTGCTGTTATCTACTGGTGCATCTGGCACTGTGTCAATTGCCTGTCCTCCCATGGCTTTCTTAACATCCTCTCTAAACTGATCCATAGTAAGTCCAAACTTATTCCAAATGTGCTCAACATCTCCATGATTGCTTGCGATGCCTCTCTGATTTCCCTCATGATGTGAGATAATTACACCATCCTCCAATGGGTTTAATCCAAATTCCTTGCACCATTTAGCAAATACCTGTACTGCATTCGCATATGTTGCAAGGACATGTCGCTTGGTATTGCTTCCGTCTCCTGTCTCAATCCATGTAGCACCTCCAACATACTTAATTGTAGCCGGCTCTGTCATTTCAAGAGATAAATGCGTGTTGTTGACACTGCCATTCTTTCCACTTGCTCCATGCCATCCTCTTCTAGCCTTTTTTCTCTCTGGGAAAAGAGGTAAGCACTGAATCGCATAAGCGTCAGCGCCTGTAACTGCATGAACACAGGCTCCTGTAGAGGTCTCCCAAATCTTTGCGAATACCTCTGGCTTAGGCTGCGGACACCCTACGCTATGTAACATAGAGCCCTTTACAGTAATTTCATCTCCCGTTTTATTACAGGGACTATTCGTTGCAATCTGCTTTCTGATTTCAATTCCCATATTCAATTCCTCCATTTCGTCATACTGTGTTAATTTATATTTCTCTATGATTGAGCAAATCTTAGACACATAATTTATATCTGTGGCATATCCTCCAGCTTTAATGATTTTAACCGCTTTTCTGTAGTCTTTTTCATTTGCGATACCGCAATATCTATGTTCCGTGCCATTCATAGCACCAACAAGATACAGCGAATGGTCCTTTATGCTCATTTCTATATCTGGATATGCCCTAAAATCCGCTTTGATAGTATTAGTTTTTCCGGCTTCATCCTGCTCGTTTGTGACTTTGGTGTATTTTGATACTCTATCCCATACACTTCCCCACGAGTTGCTGCTCAAAGAGCATTTCATACCAAAGTAATTATTAGCTTTCTCCGCCAATTCAGATGTACCCCAGGAACTTTCAAGAATAGCCTGAGCAATCGTGACAGAGGCAAGAACTCCGTTCTCTTTCATATCACTCATCGCATATCCACATATTTTCTGAATAAAATCCTGTTCTTTCATGTGTTCCTCCTACAAATCTCTTTGATCATAGTTATTTTGTTCATTATCCAATTCTTTTATGGTCAGCACAAAAAGTGCAAGGAGGCACAGCGGCCATGTTATTGAGGCTAACACAAGAAATACCGGGAATATTACTATCCCTGGTATCTTCTCTGTGTGTCTTTTGGATATAGATTTATACATCGCTCTGCAAAGCAAAATCATTCCTGCTGTGAATCCTAACATTGCAATGATTATGTAGACCATAATCACCGTTCTCATTTATCCTCCGGCTTATAGAACCTTTTCCAAATAGTAATCAGATATTCCCAACCTTTGCAGCAAACAATAGCAACAATAAATGAAGCAAAAATTACAGCCACAAGGTAATACCACACGAAGGTGATTTTCGCATATGAAATATATGCAAAAAAGGCTGTGACGCAAATTATAATTGACAGGATTAAGACCTGCAAAGATGTAGGGATTCTGTTAAGAATACCAATCTCCTTTGTGAACTCTGTAATTACAGAAATCAGTGTACAGATAACCGCAACTACAACAAGTAACTGTGACGCATTAGCAATAATAAATTCCATGTTCATGATGATTCCTCCTATAAATAATCTCAACTAAAGTTACATTCCAATTTGCGTAAATGCAAATCCTAGGACAATTCCTATTACCGCAGTTATTACATAACCAACGACTTTTCTCCACATTTCTCCGTCTTTGCTTTCCAAAGACACGAGACGTTTCCCCTGTGCCTCCTGCTCCCTAACCATGCTTTCAACACTCTGTGCCAGTTTTTCTATTGATACCGTAAGAGCGTTGATCTGCTTGGTATTTTCCTCCAACTGTTCAATCCGTCGGTTCTGCCTGTGGTCTTCCTGCTCCATTCGCTTTTGGTATTCTTCATACTCAGCTCTTGTAATTGGATCCTCCATTGTTCTCTCACCTCCTTCCAAAGGGCATAAAAAAAGAGCCTTACGGCTCTAATTCGCTTTTCATATTGTTATACTGCCCGATAACTTCATCTACAATTGCTGTATCCTCCGTCAGTTTATCGTCCGAAAATTCCCTGTCATTTTTCAACAGTTGAATATCCGTTGCCTGTCTGGCTACGATTTTTCCAAGGCGGTATATGATTTCATCCTGTTTTTCAACCATATCCATATAAAGTTCGAGCAGTTCCAACATATTGTCTTCATCCATTGTCTGTATCAGCCTCCTTCGGATTGTGCGTAAGAACAAAATCCTCAAATATTTTCTTTTCCAAAGCCCTGCAGTCGCAATGGTCCATCAAGGCCTTATAACTCATAAGAGTGGAGCGGGCTCTATCAAGGTCTATCTCATAATCACGATAAAGCTCCTGTATTGTTTTCAAATGCCTTTTCATTCTAAGGCTTGTACTTTTTCTCAATCGAACATCAAAAGGGCGAATAGTATAACCAACAAACTCCATGCCATGTGAGACAGGTCGAATTGCTGTTTTATTATTTAATCGAAGTTTCAGAACATCGCCTAAAAAATCAGAAAACATATTCTTGTACCTGTGTAGCAGCTCCTTGTCCGTCGATAGAATAATCACATCATCCATATAACGAATATAATACTGTATGCCCTCTTTTCTCTTTGCCATTTGGTCCATAGGGTTTAAATACATATTGCCATACATGTGTGACAATCCGCCACCTATGGCAATCCCTACATCCCACAGCATTTCTTTATCCGATATTTCCAGTGGTGACTTTACTCCAAGCGGAAGTCCAAATGCTCTGGAAGCATGGCACACATAATGTTCAAGGAATCTAACCGCTTCCTTGTCCCCTATCTTTTTCCGGATTATGCTCATAAGCACCTCATGATCCATTCGATAGAAGAATTTCTCCACATCCATTTTCAGATAGTACCAACGTTCACCGCTTTTCTCTACAAAATCAACCCACCCTGCTAATCTCTGCATAGATTTAAGTTGTCCTCTATCTTCTATGCAGGAATAGGTATCACTAATCATCCCTTTACAAACTATAGGATTGAGTACATTGTATGCTGCCCTTTGAATTACCTTTGTTGTGTAATCAGAAAATATTACTTTTCGCAATTTTGGCTCATACACATAAAAATGATGGTATATGTCTGGCGGATAATTATGGCATTTAAGTTTTTCGGATATCGAATGTATATTGTCTTCCAGGTTCCCCCAGAATGCAAGCTGCTCATTTTCATATCTTTTTCCTGCTCGGGCATCTTTCTCAGCCTGTAGCAAATTATCAAAAGATACGATTTGAGCATACACATTTTTAATGGACATATTATCTCCTTTCAGAGCATTGCGGGATTCGCTTATACTACTACCGGCATTCATGCCCATTACATTTTTTTGCGAGAGCAAAGGAGACGGAATCCTTTACACCTCTGTACTGACTGCACACCCATTAGGTCTGCAGCATCTGACTTGAAGGCAGAGCGGAGCGGAAACCGATGTTCCAGTTCGCATTGGAGCGGGGATTGTTGAGGTTCAAGTTGAAGACACCAGCGTTGGCACCATTGTTCCAGTTGCCCCCGCAAATCGGCAAACGCAGTATTCCGTACCCTACTTGCTTACACTCTTTATCCAGCCTCCTACCATTCTGCCAATTTCAACTACCAGACCGGACCATTGTTCATATTTTTTCGGAGGTAAAAAACCTAAGTTATATGACAATCGGACATATGCCTTTAACTTTTCCACTTCTACATCTAATTCCTGTAGTGTAGTTTTCTTATAATACTTTTTGTTGGCCTCGATAATCCTCTCCAACATAACATCCATGCACCTCTTTATATCCACAACAAGGGCGAATTTCTCGCCCTTTGGATATTGTGCCAATGCAGGATAAGCATAGTTCATCATATCGAAGGTCTTTTGTAATATCTTTAATTCCTCCATAAAGTCCCTCTATACCATATTTTTTTCCATTCTACCACACATAGTTCTGCTTCGGATTTATTTGTTATTTTATATCGTATTTCGTTATTGCAAGGTAAAAAATAAAATAAGAGGCTGCTATCGCAGCCTCAGTCAGATTACAGTGCAACAGATTACAGATCAACAAAAGCGGAGCGGAAACCGATGTTCCAGTACGCATAGGAGCGGGGACTGTTGAGGTTCAAGCGGAAGACACCAGCGCCGGCACCAGGGTTCCAGTCGCCCCCGCAAAGCGGCAAACGCTCGCCAACAGGGTTGAACCAATGATAATCACCTGCGTAATCTCCGTTTGGTTCGTCTGGGTAGAGCAATAACATCTTTGCAATTTCTGGAGCAGTAAGCCCGCTTGCAAGTGTCATATCTTTATACTGCCCTCCGACACCGCTATCAGTCTTATATGTAATCGCACCAGAAGTAAGCTGAATTTTGCCAGATACCCAATCCCACTTTAATGTTCCAGCTGTTCCAGGTTCTACAAGCGAGCCATCCGCCTTAATTGCTTTCCAGAGAGTAGAGGATGCCGACATATCACATTTGCTACCCATCGCTGCATTATTGTATGGAATGATCTGGATTTCTCCATCAACAAGACGCATGCCTGCATTCCACTCCCATACATTTCCGTTTAAGTCGCAAATGCCATCTCCGTGATGGTTATGGTTCCATGTTACAGGTCCAGAACCTGTGAAACATCTTCCAGTTTTTCCGCTATCCTTTGAAGATTCCTCGCCGTGTTCATGTGTATAAGCCGAATCTTTTCCGTAATTATTGTTTCCATGTGGCATAGTGCCATTCTTGCGGCACCAGAGAGCAATATAAGCCCACTCTGCCATTGTTGCAAGGTGGAAGCCCGCTCCTTTATTTTCGCAAGCCTTTCTTGCAGCATCCCAATTTATGGAATTTGCAGGATCTCTGTGTCCAAGAGAATATGCCCTTTCATTTACAATAATATTCTGATACTTGGAATAATAAAAAGCGGCCTTCTCGACACTGTCCACATTAAACGCATAATGAACATTATCGCTAAGACCGCTTACAAGCTCTGAATTTTTTCCTTTTGGAATTCTTACATAAATTGATGGCATTCCGATGTCATCCAGTAATACCACATTTTTTCCGCCTGACAGCTCGCTTACCGCAGCTGCCATCTGATCATAATTTCCCATAATAGTCCTCCTTATTCGATTGCATATAATTTGAGCGTAACATTTGCCATATTGAATGGAACAGGGGTTCTTTCCATAATTGTTTCGCTGTTGTTTTCTACATCAGGATCATAATCTGGATTAGGAACTTCCTTTTCAACATACTGCCTTGCTGGAATCTCAATTTGTGCTGCATACTTTTCACCAAGCTGGCCAGAAGTAATCATCCCATTCTTTGCAATGCAAATGTCAACACATTCATCATTATCTCTCTCCAACTTTTCGCAATTGAGCATCAGTTCATCAGCAAATGTAATCTTATTTTTCGATACACTGTACTCAATTTTCTTTCCAACATTTACCTCTACGACTTTCATCTGTCATACCTCCTTAATTCTCTGCAGGCTTCGCCTGTCTTCTGGGCTACGCAATCAGCCATATCTCTTTGTGCTTTGGTTGCATGTTCCGGATTGATACCATAATCACGAAGAGTTCTGTTTGTTTCAGCTTTTCTTTCGTCACTATGAATAATGATATTTGCCACTACACCGTACCTCCTCCCTGTACAAAGCAGCGAACAGTCACACTTTTAGCACTGCCTGTAAAAGCAATCTTAAAACCATTCACCTGCTTATCATAGACAACCACATCGCCAACATTTACAGGATTGCCTTGTACTTCTGTGATAACCCTATAATCCAATGTGCTACGCATATTTGCAAGCGCCACAGTCTTAACAGAATTATTAAAATAGAAATCCTTCGTGTTGGTCAATGTAACTTCGAGTTCCTCACCATCAACAGACTCTACGCTTTGCTGAGTATGCTTTACATTCTCTAACAAAAGAGCCAACATAAGTGAGTTGTTATGAATGCCCTGCTCCATGTGATTGAAGTGTTCGGCATCCATTGGAGTTCCCTCCTGGATAATCTCGTCCGAATTTTTGTCCTTTACTTCGTCAAGCCACTGTTCTGGCGTGTATGAGCCAGTTCTGTTGCCTTCCAAATATTCTGGTAATACATTCATCCCTATTCATCTCCTTTCTCGTAAATTGGAAATTCAAATTTAGCTAACACACCCTGATTTGCCGTCCTTTTAACGGCAACTTCCAGTCCTCCACAAATGCGACCGGTAATGTCCCAAAGGCGAATTCCGGTAATTGTGTGGGCTGTCTTGGGAGTGGTGAGCAAACTTACAATAAAAACAATCTTGTTACCTGTGATTTTCTTACTATTGATTTTGGCATCATACCAATTTCCATTTACTTGGTACTGGAATTTATGAATAGACTCCATCCATTCCTGCCGTCTTCTGTTTAGAAAATCTTTTTCCCAGAATCCCATCTTGCTACCTCCTATTCTTTATTTCCACAGCTTCTGGTTCCACATCGCCTGATGGTAGCCGAAGCAATGAATACATTTACATCTGCCTCTGTTTCTGATGATGAAACAGCAAGCGTCTTATATGCTTTACCAGCTTTGTGCTCTGGAGAGGCATATATCTCGGTTGATGTTCCAAGCATTATATTTTCCTCAGCTTGTATGCCGCTCTGAACATCCACGGATAAAGAATCAGCCAGCACTCCACCGCCAGATGTTTGACGGCCAGAAGCTGGCATGTTGTATTTCTGTAAATATGTGCTTCCATCGATAAGAATATCTTTCGGAATTATCATTCCCTTCTTTGCCTTATTCGGCTTCAATCCTGCCACACTTTGTCCAGACTGCAGAAAGTCTACGATTTGTAGGTTGCTGTCAATCTCAATTTCTATATCCTTTTTAAGCAATTGTCCAAGTGTCGCATTATATGCAGTTCCGCCTATCCGAATTGTACCTGTTTTGCTTGATTCAAAAGCTGCTATCAGGGCATTCACATCCTGTTCACAGCGAACTTCAATTATAGTTCCAAGTGTTGCTCTCTTTGGGTGTGTGCCGCAAACAATAGTGTTGCATCTCGGTACTTCATAGGATGATATCCAAAAATTAAAGGCTACCTCAACAATAGCCTTAATATAATACTCGAATTCAATTCTGACTCCTGCCGGCTTTACCATCGGAACTTCACCCAATGTAACAACTTTTCCGCCCGGTGTAAGAAATGGCATTGTGAGGATAATCACGGCAGGAAGAGCCGGATCCTCTCTGTAATAAATCGGAGATACATCCCATAATAATGCCAATCCATCCATAAGGTCATGATAGGTACATTCATTTGTATTAACCAGCATCTGATACTTTAAGAACTGGCGGTACCTCTCATCGCTAATAACAGGATCTTCAACATCAATACCTGCAAGAACACCAGCTTCTTTTCGTGTAAGTGTCACAATATCTCCGACCATATCCAAATTCATACCAACAGCACTATCTAAATCTGTCTCTGCATCAAGCTGTTTGAATACCTTATATAAATCCTCTAATTGCTTTGCGAACACCGAAATAAGGGCTTCTATGTATTTCTTTCCTTGAAACTGTTGCGGTAAATCATCCAACCATTTATCAAGAATGTCCACTATACACCACCTCAATTCTCGTATCTACAACCACAATCTTCTGTCTGCTTTCAACTTTTATATTTACCTTTGTGTATTCATCGCTGGTCGGAATACGCTCTTTGTCTTTTGTGGCAGCACATTTAATATCTACATAAGTCACACCACCCACTGCCGAATAAATTCCATCATTGAATGTCTGTGACAACATATTGTCACCTGCCTGTAATTTGGAAGCATCTTTGACAATTGAATTTATCGCCAAGTTTGCATAATTTGTAGGGAGATATGATTTATCCGCATCCAATGTAACTTTCATCCAAACATAAATGTATTCCGGTCTATTGAAGCTTACAGGAATGGAATCTCCATACTCTGTTGCAACATTAACAGTAATAGAACCAAAAGTCTGAATGCCAGCAGCTTTTTTATCCAGAATAATGCTTGCAATACTTGTTTCATCTCCGCCATCCACTATTATTTCAACACTATGCGGAGGTCTTCCTTCCTCGTCTGTATCATCCGTATCGTTCTCATATCCTGTTGCACTTTCTACATTTGGAACATTATTTATTAACTGAGAACAAATACTGTCTATCATTCTTGTAGAGCGGATAGCCGATTTTGCCAAATATGAATGTCGAAGTTCTACATCCGTTTCCTGTAGTCTTCCGTATGTAGGTGCAATCAAATTCTCAACAGCATTAAACCCGCTAATATTTGTAATCATGATTGTTATCGTTCCGTTAGGGAATATAAGTTTTCCATAATCTATAGTCGCAAAATCAGCAAGAGTGGTAACGCTTGCTGTTGTTAAATTGTCAGAAAGTACAAGTATTCCACTCCTTGATGCTGATTCGCTGACCACATCCAATGTAATATTGCTTTCATTCACAGATACCTTATATCCATCTGGATTTACAGCTTTACTCAGTCCTTCAATAATTGATAATTCGTCATCAGACACACTCGTAAAACTGTATTGGACACCATTTATTGATACAGAATATATAGCCCCTGTAACAGGAGCTGCTACTCTTATTGATACCCTGTTGAAAGATTCCCTTGTTATAACAAATTCTGAAACAGCCGCCAGTTTAGCTTGCGGTGCTGTATTTGTCGCAACTGTAGCTCCCTGTCTTACAACCGTTCCATCATCACCTGTACAATGCAATGTGTAATAACTGTATTTATTAGGGCTTCGTCGAATGCCACCATACTGCACAGCATTATCAAGGCTTACTCCTTCAGCTGTAGACGGATATTTTGCATAATAACTGGCCTGTGCCACTTCCCAAAGCTCGGAAATTTGTCCGCCGTATGTTGTTATTAGTACATTCAGAAATGATTGAGGATCCAATCTGGTGTTAAATCCAAATTTTCCAGAAAGTTCTGAATGAAGCTCCTCCAATATTTCATCCAATCTTTTAATCTCAAATCCTTTATCTGTAATTCCATATTCAGCCACCAATCTTCACCTCTTCCTTATATGTTTTTTCATCTGTAACAGCTTCGTATCGGATTACTGCCGACCTTTTCAAGTTATCAATTTCTATAGATACATCATTAACTTCCGTAATTTCATCTACATTGAAAATTTGTTCTTCTATCAATTCTTTAATCTGGTCTATATCTGGATTTTTCACAAAAAGATATTCAAAATATGGAACACCAGCTTCATCATCCCATCTCCATTCTTGAAAAAACCACTTTAACCGAATTTTTATCTTTTGACGAACAGAATTGGCAAGGACAATGTCTGTTCCCTTGAATGCCAAGTCACCATTACTGTCAAGCAATATATCCACTTCCTCGCCTCCTTCTTTATTTTGCCTTTGATGTGTCTCCGTGCACACCTGTATGAGTGTGATTTATAAGAGATACATTCTTTGCTTTTACATCGCCACTCACAATCAGGTTTCCTTTTATTTCCACGTTTTCTTTATTTATAGATAACTTAGAATCTCCATTCTGTAATATTATGCTTTCTTTGTTGCATGCCTCTCTCAGTGCCGCACTTCCCTTATTAAGCAGTCCCGGAATTGCTATTGCACTTGTCAAGTCAAAACGAATGTCATTTTCAGATTCACCGCCTCCAATCCATGCGTCCAGTTCCTGTTCAGAAACTATGAGTAGGCAATCCATTCCTGCTGTTATCGGGAATGCAATATAAATATCATTCATTGGGCTTTGAGGAATGATAACTGGAACCTCTGTAACTGTTGGATATGACATCTTTCTGCCGGCATCAGTTGTATATGTTCCATAAGGTTTTACAGTAGCAAAGCCTGTTCCTGCATTGAACGCAGTTATTTTTCCTGGTATTGCAGTGTGCATCTCTTCCATTACTGACCGTGCTGTTTTTTCAACCTGTTCTACAAATTCTTGTAACATTATTTCACCTCCAGAAGCTGGGCTGTACATATCCAATCGCCTTCAAGGTTGTCTCCATCAATCGTCAGCTTATAGACTCTAAAATAGCCTCGTACTTTGTCGCTTTCTAATCTTACATAATCATTCACACCGATTGCTCCATTTAAAAAATACTTGACCTCATAGCCTATCTGACTGTTGCTTTTTCCACTGCTGGAATCATCGCTCTCTGATGAAATTGTTATGCGCTTAGGTACCTCTAACAGTCCCGTATCGGAACTTAAAAGATATGCCCTAGTTGTTATAGGTTCATTCGGCTTTCTTATCTGTAGAACAGAATTCTGAATAGACCAAGAAAGACCACATGTCTTGCACAATTTCTTCAGTGCAGTCTTTGCGGGACCAACAAAACTGAAGCCATGCGGTAAAACTTTAAACTTGCAGCCTTTTGAGTATATAACCGATACTCCCATAGCGCCTGCAATCTCATCAAATACTTCCTTACTGTCAACTCGTCCAGAGCGAGATATCTCCACATAAGTGTCTCTCAAGGCTACCCTTCCATCCACAACCTCCAACTCTGTCATTCTATCAGCCCCATCCATCTCAGTTGACGATGTAACTACATTTCCTGCCAGAATCAATGCAATGTGATTGGCATATCCCGCCTGTAATTCAATTACACAATCTTTCGTGTCAAGGATGCTGAGATTGGCAGGGGATAAATTCCATATTTGTACCTTGGCTGTATTGGCAGTTTCTGATGTTGATTTTTCAATACTGAAACTTATATGCAATGCATGAGGATTCTCGGTTGAAGTTTGACCGATTTGAAATCCGTTATGCCCCATTTTTCCAGCCTTCATAAGATATCTTCTGATAAAATTTTCTTGAGCCATGCTAATCCTCCCATTCATCCCATGGTATAAAAACAAATTCGGCTGTCCCATTATTAAAGGATTCTCTCGTAAGTCTTTTTTCCTCGCTCAATACACCAAATATTCCATCTGGCAATGATGTAAAATTCATAAAATGAGTGAGTGGGAAATTAGGTACCATCTTCGTAGGAGAAATAATCGGATTGTTGTTTGTGTCTAATAATCCAAAGCTCCAAAAATCTCCTGTTCCGTTATAGGTAAAGCGGATAAGATATTCTTTATCTGCAATCGTTAAGGACGATACGCTATCGTTCATATCTGGAACCGTAATATATAGCATTTACCCACCTCCTACAAAAATCCTGCTTTTTTTCCAATGTTATATAATATTGAGCCTTTCTTTCCGCTGCTCGACTTGCCAGAGCTTCCAGAACCGCCGGATCTGCTCGATGAGGAACTCGAAGGATTTGAACTGCTGGATGATGTTGTCGCTTTTCCTGCACTTTTCTTCGATTCTCCACTCTGCAAAATATATTTAGGTATGTGAACCGTTTTTCTTTTGGTTACATACACTTTCTTTAATGAAAACTGTATCTGTCGTGCGTACCCAATTTCCGAACTATGAGAAATTGACATCGATGTGATTCCCATATTGGTATATATCTTGTCTGTAGTGACAACCTTTACCAATTTTCTCTGAAAATACAATTTCTCAAACTTCTCACATATCTTCTTGGTTCTGCCCGCAGAAGGACTATGTCCTTTGCGATTTCTCCATGTAGCCGGGCTATCACTTATATATAAAGTGATGCTTAACTGAATAGGTTTTAATATAACTGTGTCTGATACATTGTAACCATTTTCAACAGGATACTCAGGAATGTCAGCAGAATAGCTGATATCCTCGCTGATAAGAGCATCCCCTTCTATTCCGGCAATGCTAACCGGTTTTAGATTTCTTGCCATTCCTTTTCACCTACCTTGCATATGCCAGCCCTTTAGCCATATAGCTTGTGGCATCCTGTGCCGACTGTTTCATGCCCTTCGATACATTCTGTTGTGCCTGTACATCACTGCCAGAGTAAGAATTATTGAAGGTATTGTTCTGTGTCACATTTGTCGTATTACTTGTGTTATTTACTGCACTTCCAGTTGCTGTTGCGGCTGAAGCTGTAGCTCCTTTCATAAGGGTTGATATGCCGCCTGCAAGCCTTTTAACTTTGTCAAGAACAGTGTCCTCGTTTGAACTGATACCTTCGGCCAGTCCGCCCATAAAATCAGGCATCCAACTTTCATAATCAGTTAATGGTCCTTCGTCCGGAACCGAGAAATGCAGAAATGATTTGATTTTGTCTCCAATGCCTTTCACGGCATCCACAATCCCCTGCACACCAGACATAATTCCGCTCTTCAAGCCACCTATGAAATCTGCACCCCATTGAATAGCTTTTGACGGAAGGCTTGTTATAAAGCTGATTGCCGCATTAAAACCATCAACAATGGCAGTCTTGATATTCCCAACAGCTCCTTTAATTCCGCTCACAATGTTATTAAATGTGGAGCTGACCGAAGTAGCTATATTTGAAAAAATGCTACTAAAAAAACTGTATATAGACTGCAGTACGGATACTATCGTGTTGTAAGCTGAATTGATTGCATTTGAAATAGTGCTTGTTATCGTATTCCATATTCCAGTCAAAAACGAAACTATTCCATTCCATATTCCAGAGAAAAATGCACTTATTGCACCCCAAATTGCGTTCCAAAGTGCCTGCAGAGCACCTAATCCAATAGTCAGAACTGTTGATATTGTGTTCCATGCCTGCTGTAAGAAAGCTACAATCATATTCCATATTCCAGAGAATATCTGTTTGATAGCCTCCCACGCTCCAGACCAGTTTCCTGTGAATACAGAACTTATAAAATTCGCAAGTCCTTTTATTACTTCAAGGAATCCATTTATAAATTGTCCGCAGTTGTCCCACAGTCCTTTAAACCATGCAAGTATCGTAGAACCCCACGCATTCCAAAATGTCTGGATCCATCCAAATACAGTTTCTATTACAGTCGCAATAGCATTGAATACAGCACTTCCAGCTTCATATAAAGCATCCCAAACCGCTGACAAAGCATCAAGAATAGCTTGCCATACTGACAATAGTTTATCCTTTGTGCTTGTTGTAGAACCATCAATACTATCTTCTGTTCCACCAAATATCGTTGCAGCTAACTGTGATATGAATGTCCACACTCCACTCAGAAAAGTTTTTATGATTCCCCAGGCTCTCATAAAGTTCTCTTTTATACTTTCTCCGTGCCTCTCAAAGAATCCTTTAACAGTGTCAACCCACATTCCGGCAGCTTGTTTGAGAAAATCCCATACATTAAGCAGGAACTCTTTCACTTTCTGCCAAGCTTTAAAAATGGCTTCCCGGGCATTATCTGCACCAATGCCTGCCTTATCGAAAATCGTGCCGATAACTGAATCATTCCCCATAAGGAAATTGATGAAATCCTCAACAATCAACGCTAGTAAAACAACCGCTGCCACTATCGCCAAAGTCTTTAGGTTTGCCAAGCTGAATAAGCCTTTCATCTTTGTAAGTAATGTAATAAATGCTTTTGCTCCAGATATGATTTTGCTCCAATTCATTACAATAAAAAAAGCTCCGGCAATAATAGCCAAGAGCTTCAGAGCGTTATCAACTCCACCAAGTTTATCTATAACATTTTTCACCATTCCCATGCCTTTTTTAGCCCCTATCTGCAAGGTCTGCATCATTCGATCAATAGCTGGCTTCAATCTTTTTACTAAAGCATGCATACCATTGAATGCTTTGGTTAGGATTCCTGTCTCTGATGTCAGTTTTTTCATCCCCACAGTTGCCTTGGATACTAGGGAATTTAGCAGTTTTAATACCATTACTGCCGGCTTTAAGAACGCATTTCCAGCAGCCGCTTTCAAATCCTGCACATTCTGTTTCAAATTACCAAGCTGATTGGTCCAGGTATCAGATTCTCTGGCCGCCTGTCCTATTGCACCAGAGGCTTTATTCGCATCCTCAACCATCTGCAGTAATGTCAGCTGTTTTTCCGCTTCCGACAAGTCTTTAAACGACTTTCCGTACAACGCATTTGCGGCTGTATTTCTCGTTGTCTCAGTACATGAAAGACCAAGAGCAGCGTCATTTTCAAAATTACCTTTCAAGAAAGACTGGAGGGAATTAGTTACATCCTCTATGCTTCTATCGTAGAATGCGGCAGAATCCGCAACGGCTTTCATGGATCTGTCAGCAATATCTAATGCGTCCGCCTGCTCCATTCCTGTTGTCTTTGCAAATGCGGCTATCTGGGTAAAACTGCCCTTCATTCTATTTACGGTTACTCCAGTTTCATCAGCAATCTTATCTAGCTTGTCTGAAGCATCCTGCTCTAAATCTCCAAATACCTGCGAAAACTGTGATTTTAATGCCTCTGCATCTGCCGCTGCTTCCGCTAAGTTTGCAATGCCAGCAATTGAAAAACCTATTCCAATAGCGCCTAAGAGCTTTGAAGCCATATTTTTTACACCTTTGATGGCATTCTCTGCAGCACCGACACTTTTCTGATCAACTTCAATACCAAATGCAACCGCAATATCTCTTATCGTCAATGCTATTCCCTCCTTTCTCTCATTTCCTCAGCCTTTCCATTCTGAATATCCATGTCCATACGATATAAAGCATATAGCTTCAATGCCTCGTCCAAGGTGTAATATTCCTTCAGCTCGAACATTGAAGCTAATTTAGCTTTAATCAATATGTACATTCTCAACTCCAGCTCGGAAAATTGTGAGGTGTCAAGTTTTCCGTATTTTACAATATCTTCCTCATCTTCTTCGCTATAGACTCGCCGGCTTTCCCAGATGGGTCGGCGAGTCTCTTGAAAAAACCATTGAAGTTCAAACGGATAACATAAAAAGCGAGTATGAACATGTCCTGTACATCCCCGCAAAAAATCTCATTTACGATATCCATATCAAGTATTTCCTGTGAATACTCTCCTGTTTCCACATCGTCCTCATCCATTGCAGGAAGTTCAACGACCACATTCTTGTGAGCAATGAGCAATTTTTTCATCATCGATTCAACTTTGCTACCGGAAAATCCTTCCATACTCTTTGAAATGGAAGCAGCCGCATCATTTACATCAATGTCCATCAAATCTCCATCTTCATCATCGCCTTCATTGTCGCTATCGCCTACAAGTGGCATAAGTGCCGCAAGGACCGGGGTAAGCAACGAAGCTAAATCTCCCGTAAGGTTTGCGGCAACCATAGCAGGAAAGGGTCTGATATAAAAATTCAAACCTCCAATCGTTTCCTTCTTTGGTTCAAGCTGCTTTAATCGTGCCATATCCTACCTCCTAACTTTCTACACCATCAGCTACCACAATCTCCCACTCACGGTTGTTCTGAGCCTTTCCGTAAGTTTTGCTTGCGAGTTTAGTAATCCAACCAGTAGAAGCACTGAATTTTTCATTTCCAACGAGATCTTTTACTGTAACAGGGAAAAATCCTTTTCCGTTTTCCTTCATCTTCTCATACATCTTCTTGCAATATGCGTTAGTCTTAGAGTTCTGAAGAACAGATACCTTTACTGTGTAAATAGAAGATGGATCTACGCTTACGCATACCTCTCCATCCGCTCCTGCTACATAACTATTACCGTCGCCGGCAGGCTCAATAACAATAAAGCTGTCATCAGCAAAACCGCTTGCAATATGGTTTCCAAGTGCAAGCGTTACCTTTTTCGGATTATAAGTTGTTACTCTTGGCATTAACCTTCACCTCCTTCTATGCGTACACAAGATTTCCATTGATATTTACAACCTGGATTGCTCCGGCTAATTTAGCTGTAAATTTGCAGCCTGTTAACTGTCGGGATGCCTTTTCTGCATCACTCATACTTGCAGACGAAGGTACGATAATTGTATATCCTGGAATCTCGTTATCATCATCGTCATACTCAGTCGGAGCAACGCCCCCTACTTTCTGCCCCACTTTTAACGATTCTTCCATCTTGCCTTCAATCGCAGTAATACCTTCATCAGTAAAAGGCACTTTCGTGTTCAACACAAGAAGATTAAATACTCTTTCCTGCATGTCATTCTTTAGCCAATCTCTGAATCGAATTGTATCAATCCATTCGTTTCCAAGCACCTTGCCACCCATCGAGCTTGTGACGTTCTTTTTAGCATAAGTTGTAAAATATGTGACATAATTTCCATCACAGTATTTTTTCATATCAGTCGATAACTTGCACGGATATACCGCAGCCAGTTGTTTTAATCCCCATGTTTCACTTCCTGGATCATATCCAAAGCACTTAGCCATCATTGCCAACGAAATATAATAATTTTCGTCCGGTGTTTCCTCAACATCAGGAACACCACCTCCATAGACAGCAAAGCTGCGGAAATAATTCGTTGTGCTAACTGGCAAAGTCTGCTCAACAAATGTAAATCCAAAGATCTTCTTATTGGCTTCTGTCCATTTGATTGTTTCTTCAATATCTGCTTTATTAAGAAATGCTTTTGATAAAGCAATTCCATACCATCCGCCAGCTTCTTTCGCCCTGTCAAGAGTAACGCTAATTTTCTCATATGTAACAGGATCGCTTTCATCACTCACAACCTGTCTCGCAATAACATAAACAAGACTTGGCTTTGGTGATTGTGAAAATGCCACATTCGCCATAATGTATGCCTGTGATTCTGCTGAAAAGCCATAGTCCGCAAGTTCTCCTGTCTGCGCTACACTAATGACTTTTGTTCCGATATTGTCAGTTGATTTTTTTCCAACAACAGGTCCTTCAACAACAAGTAATACATTGTTGAAACTTTCGTCACTTGAACCCGGAGTAGAAATCTCAATGTCTACATTAACAATATCATCAAGATTATTTCTAATCGCCATTGTCTGTTTCCTCCTGTATTCTTATTTCTTCTATTGCATAGGTTTCTGCCTCTGCAAATTCTTTCATTCCTCCACCGCTTGAATTCGGAACTGTTTGAATTCCAGATACTCCATACTTTCCATCAGCCAATCCGACAAATGTTACCGTGAATTCGCACATGGAACGATAATTGAATTTCGTATCTCCGATCAGTTCTGATAAATCTCTTATGGGTGGATTCATAACAATAGTTACATTCTTTTCAGCCAGTTCTTCTGTAATTCCATCCGAATCGAGAAATCTGATAAATTCTTCCAAATCTTCTACTGCTGTATTCTCAAAGTAGCTTCCATTTCCAGCTTTTACCTCTTTCCCAACAGTATATAAATTGATTTCAAAAGTGAAATCATAATTGTAATATCTATGTTCTCTTTCATCGTCTGACAAAGGAAAAGCTGACCTATTCAAATTACTATACCCAAGCGTTATATATGGCGGTTTAGGTGTTACACCTTTGGTTTTCGTCCACACCACCATCGCTCCTGGATGATACCGCTTAACAAGTTCGTAAATGAACTTCTTAACCTCTGAAAATGTCATTCTGTTTCCTCCATTTCAGAATTGCTTGGCTCTTTGTTCTCGCTGACTGGTATCAGCTTAAATGTTGATGTCCAATGCTTCAAAATTGTATTCCTGCTTAGGCGAGAAGACATGCATTCAAACCATCTTCCATCATACAAAAGCTGGTCTGACCTAACGCATTCTTCCTGTTTTGATGTTCTAACAGGGAAATCTCCAAAAGTTTTCAACATTTCCTCATCCCTGCTTCCACCAGCCTCTATAACTTCATCATCAGATAAAGTCTGCACATCAAGAATAACTTGGATGTCTTCATATCCGGCTGTAGGATAGCCATCTATAATCTTGTCTTCCCCATACCTTCTCAATGTGTATGAACTACCAAAGAACGGCATTAGTCAGAACCTCCTTTCTCCTGTATTACATAGTTAATCGACTGTCTCATACGGCCTGTATCAATCAATGGTTTATCAGAACCTTTTCGTTTTATGGTTTCCGGTGAGTTCGGAACGAAATCACCATTTACGATTTCTTTCTGAATCAAACCTTTCTGAAACACGCCAATTTTCTTTAGTACATCTTCAGCAGAGCCACCTTTTACCAGCTGTGTTCTCATTGACTGCAAAAAGGCATTGATTTCTGGCGAATGGGCATCGACGCTATCTCGCAGGAAAGGTCTTGACGGGATATGGACAGTGCCGAGTTCATTGAACATTGCTATATCAACTAAATCAACACCATCCTCGCTGCCTACCCCCTGTTGTATGCCAATACGAACCTCAAGTTTATTAAGGTCCTCCAACATCTTCTGAAATTTCTTGCCATCTGCAGTAACTTTCTCTCTAACCTTAACCGCCACAATCCACACCAGCCGACACAATCGTGACAATGCAGTGCTTTCTCAAATTAAGGTACTGCATACCATACACTGTTAATCCGAATTCCGAATCTGTCGCAGTGTTTCCTGCCTGATTATTAGAAAAGGACACCGATGTCTCACCTTCTGAAACAGAAGATAATCCAATGGTGTCCCCTACCGTTCCTATGCCGATTGTCTTTCCTAAACCAGACATTTTCATTTTATGTGCCGCTAAATATGCCAAAGCCTGCGGATACAACTTTCTAAACCTCTTTTTGCTGATAAGTGGCTCTGCAAGAGATATGAAAGTCTGTACTGTATCATCCGGTACATCTGCAAACTCACCCATGGTCTTTTTTATAATTTCAAAGGCATCCATAATGGTCACCTCCTACTTGCTGAGTTCGGCTACAATTTTCTCCTTTAGAGTATCAACGGTATCATCGTCCGTTACCTCAAGTCCCATTCCTACAGCTTTTGTAAGAAGGTCATCTTTCTTCATAGTCTTTACAGCTTTGATCTCAGCTTCCTTAGCCTTTGCTGCATTTTCCTGCTCCGCCTTATACTTTGCAATAGCTTCCTCTTCGATACGAGCTCTATCAAGGTCACTAATACCTGTGTTCTCCTCTGCGGAAACATTCTGGGAGTCAACCACAATTCCTTTCTCCAGATAATAAGAAATTACCGGATGGGTTTCCATTCCCTCCGGTAACTCTAAATCCGCTCCAGGAAGGAGCGGCTCTCCGTTGATTCCGATAATCTTTCTCGACTTATTGATAATCTTCATAATGTCATTCCCTCCTTAAATTCCGTATGCAAGAAGCATTGATAACGGATAATAAATGATAAGTCCAGCAGTTCTTGTTTCGCAAGGAATCTCTGTCTCGAGTTTCTGTACCTGCAATGGGTACTGGTAGAACGGAAGCGGAATTTCCAAACTGAACTTTTCCGGATCCTTCGTGTACATAAACGCAACATTCTTTCCTGTAGGATTGATATCAGTAGCGGAATCCTGTAGCTCTGCCATGCTCTCGAAGTTCTTTAAGTATGGTGCATGGTCTTTGATAAAGCTGAGTACAGTAGTCTCCGTATCTGGAATTCTTCTTGTTGAAAGATCCATGTAAATGTACGACGGAAGAGCTAATGTATCAGGCTTTTCGATAGACATTGTAATCTTGTCAACAAACTTCTGCATGCCATTGATATCCTCAAGAATCTGATCAGCAGTCTTATGTGCCCAGTCTGTGTACTTCTTTCCATCAACTTCAACCTCAGACAAAGTGTACAGAGGAATATCGGTACCATCAGAGAAAATGCCGACGAGGTTATGTTTCTTATCGCCTGCAAAAGCAATCTTATTAACCATATAATCTGACGCTCTTCTTGCAGCTGCACCTTTTCTGGCATCAAGAGACTTTCCTGCCATTCTGGAAGCTCTCATTTCCTGCACATTGTAACCATAGCTGTCACCGACAGACTTAATAGAAGCAGTGTGGGATTCGCCCTGTACATCAACTCTAGGAAGGTCTGTGGCATAATTGTTAATGATTGCCGCCATACCGGTAATATCATAGCTGTAATATGTTGTGGTCTCTGCTCCCTCATTAACCTCAGAAGTGATAGGGAAGCAAGACAATGCAGAGAGCTCCGGATACTGCTTGTCATAAGTCTTTGTCTTTACCTGGTCAAGTTCTCTGGCAAAGAATACAGTTGCAGATTCAACGCTATCAAAACGAAGCTGCTCACTTCCCGCAAGCCCCTTAACAAGGGTAGAACCCTTTAATGCACTGTAATCATCCATGTTAAAATCTTTCATTCGTGAATACCTCCTTCTTATTTCTCCGCAGCTTTCACAACCGCACCCGGTCTGAACTCTGCGTTTGCAATGCCATTATCAGTTTCTCCAAGGAAAATAGCATTTACTTCCACCTTGGTTGCTGAATCTGCAGATGTTGTGAACTTTCCTGCCTCATCACCATCCGTAATTAAGTAAACCTTCTCCTTGTATGCAGGTTTAGCTGCTGCTCCAGTCTGCACCCAAATTCTTCCAAAATGAAGGCAGCCTACTGTACGCTTGCTGTTGATGGAAACATTGTTATCCATATCCTTTTCCACCATAACAGAATTGTGTACTACAACACCCTCAAAATCATCAGATGTTGCACCTGTTGCCGGAAGTTTTACGTCAGTGCCTTTATTTGTTCCAACGACAACACCAAGACCAAAGGCAACACCATCACCTTCCGCCTGTCTTGTTGTAACATCATGGGCTGATAAATCAAACAGCCCGCCGGCCACTCCTTTAGGAAAGCCAAAGCCATAACTTGTCTGTACTGCTGTGCTCATTACTTTCTACCTCCTGTCATATTCGCAATCATTTTCTTACGAGCAGATGTTGAATTACTAACCTCTTTTGCATCCTTGCGGACCTTATCAGCTGCAATTCTCTCTCTCTGATCATTAGTGCTCTTTCTCTCATGGAATGACTGCTTTGCAATGTCATAAGCTGCATTGATATAGCTGTCACTCTTTCCATCAAGATTCATCTTCGGATTAACTGCCTTGATAATGCGTTTTCTTCCTTCTCTTACCGAAAGCCCTTCAACTCCATCAAGGTTTAATCGGTCAGCCATTCGGCACACATCAAGGCGGTCCTGAATAATTTTATCCACAGAATCCATGTTTACTCCTTTCTGTTTCTCCGGATCGCATTCTGCACCCGCTCCCTCGTCATCCGAATCTGTGTTTTCGTCTGTAGGAGCAGTTTCTTCTTTCTCTCCAGCATCTTCTCCTTCATCACCATTCATATCGCTCTGAGCCTGCATCTTGTCAATCTCCTGTAAGAGAGTATCAAGGTCTGCTTTCTGCTCTGCAATAATATCCTCTGGCGACATACCATCACCCTCAGCATCTCTGCGGTCAATATTCTCCTTAACCTTTTCAACGGGTGTCTTTTCCGGTTCTCCATTTTCCTCCGGATTAGCTGCTGGTGTTTCCTCTGGATCTTCTCCATCAACTCCCTCACCAGTTGCCTGATTTGCGGCTTTCTGAGCCTTGAATAAAGCAATAGCAGCTTCCATCTCTTCTGGTGTAAGCTCTTCGCCCTCATCAGCTCTGCGGCCTTTTGAATTAGGTTTGTACATAATTACTTTGCCTCCTTTTAAGATTTGTGTATCATCATCCTTGCCATCGATATTCAAGCGAGCAGTTTCTCCCGCTCTTGCTTCTCCGACAAGTGCAAGATGATTGATTTCGATATTTTTCTGAATACAATCGTATTTCTCTCCGTGATATACTCCCGGAGTATCATCAGTATCAAGGCTGTATCCAAGGGATAACTCTTTCAATCCGCAACTTTTCAAAGCATTTGTATCATGAATAATAATCTCACAGCGAACGCTATCTCCATCCCTGTATCCTTCACTCATAATTGTACCTATCTGCTCTCTGCGGACATTCTCCTTATCCACTTCTCCAGCATCATGTGTAATGATGATTGGTTTGCCCTTGTAACTCTCCAACGATTTCTTGTCAAAGACATTCTCAGGCAATCGGAGTTCCCTCCGTGTGCTTCCATCGTCATTCTTATACTCAAATATGCCACATGTAGTCACAATTGGGTGATCTACAAGATAGCCTTCTTCTGTGTAATAAGTCTGATCCATGGAAATGCTGTCAATTCGTTTCAGCTTCACTTTCTGCACCTCCTGCTTTCTGTCACTTTTTCAATGCAACCACTTCCTTTCAAACTGGCAAATCCAGATTATCTATATCAAACACCGGAATTGCACAACACCGGCATTGATAATCCTGTCCAGGATGGCATTTTCTGCCATTTCCTACATCTGGCGGATTGTCCCAGCTGATTATCTTTCCTTCCAGCTCTCTATGGCTTTTCCGCTCTCGTCTATCCATTACTCCAGACCATTCATACTTTGACACACCAGCATCTCTCTGTTGGCTCTCCGTAATATCAACATTAAGCTTCGCTGTCTGGTCTCTGGCTATTAGTTTTGCATGACGCTTACTCATTCCATATTGGCGCTGAATTTCTCTTACGATATTCGTTGTGGTTGAGCCTTTCATATAGCTTTCATAAACCAGTTCCTTCATTCGCTCAAGAGATTGATTAGGAACCGTCTTTATTAAGTCCACATTGTCAGACACCCACTTTTCCAACATCTGTGCGTAATATTCTCCAGAATAATAGTCATCAAGCAAATCAATACCTAATGTCTTACTTACTGCTTTTTTCCATTCCCGAACTGTGAGTTTGTGATCAAGGTTGGCAATTCTATTTATCTGCCTTTTCAAATCATAAAGTCCAAAGGCACTATCAAGCTCTCTCTGAATAGTCTTAAAAAGAATTGTAAGACGGACTATTGTATTATCCAAAGCCGAAAACCGAGCTGTCCTGCGTTTCTTCTCGTTATCTTTCTTGGAATCAGTACGCAGCTGTGTACCATCATTGAGTATTTGCTTAATCTCTGGTATATGCTTCATAAGCACTTCTTTCTCAATGGTCATATAGGCATTTATCAATCTTACATACTCTCTTTCTGCACTGTCAGGATACTTGGGCCTGTATTTGCATCGGATAATCTTTTTCCCATTGTTCCGCTCTTTCAATTCAGACCGCAACAGTTCTTTTCTCAATCTTTCATCCAAACTCTCACCTTCTCTCATTGCCTCTTATTCGGAAATTAGCTTATAATCATCTATTTGACTGTTGGCACTAAAAAAGCCCCATAATGCCACAATTAGCGGCACTACAGGGCAAAAGAAAAGAGCCTCACGCTCAGCAAGGCTCGTATCTTATATTCCAAGTTCATCCAAATACTCAATAATATCGGATGATGTTCTCTCTGGATTCTCTTTGATGAAATCAATGACGCTTTGAATGTCCTCTTCATCCTGCTTTTTCATTGTGCAATTTATTCCATACACAAAGTCATCGTATGTGTCCGAAACATTTTCAGTCAATTCCTTCAATTCAGCTAATAACTGTTCTTTCATAGGACAACCTCCTTAATCTGTGGATTCCTTCATGTATATTTCGTAATCATCAAAACCATGGTTTCTGAATCGATATACATAAGCTGGGCTATCTGGCTCATTTGAATGCGTCCTTATATAGCAGCTCGACTTACCCTTATACTTTGCGTGATACACATTATTTATATCATGCGTCACCTTCGCCTTTTCCTTTGCAGTCATTGGCAAGGACTGGGATTTCTTTTTCTTAGAGCCGCTCTTTTCATTCTTTTTTCCGCTACCCTTTGGGTATCTTCCGGAGCCAGGACCTCCATCTGTCTCTATATTACTTTGACTTTCATCAAGTGTCAATCGGATTTCATTAAGCTGTCTTAAAAACTCTTCGAGCGACAGTTTGAATGGGAGAAACAAATTCATATCAAGGAGACTTTCAACATCCTCAAATCGGGCATTTTCCATCTCTGTATTGAAGCATATCGGTTCTCCGTAATATTCCGTGCAAAGGAATACCTGTGATGGACAATATTCTTCAGACATTCCAGAAACAAGAGTAACAGGAATAATATCTGCTATGTTAATCCCAAATTCTTCCCTTGTTTCCCTAATTGCCGCATCCTCTGGAGTTTCCCCTATTTCAATATGCCCTCCTGGTCCACAAACAAGCCCATTATCCTTTCTTGTACCAACTAGGATTTTCCCATCTTTAACGACAATCACACCGCATCCAGTAGGGATTACAGTATCGATTGCGGAATCCGTCTCTGTTTCTTCCTGCTCCTTTGGTTCTTTTTTCTCTGCAGACAATGCTGTATTTGATGTCTCGGCTGACTCATTGGCATTAGTTGGAGCATCATCCGCCATAGCCTCCCAATCGTCTTCATCATCGAGAATATCGTTTACTGTAAACTCTCCATTCTCAGCCAAACGTTTTCTTACTTCGGAAGCGTCAAGAGCCTGCATGTCAACATATACCTGTGCAGTCTGTGCTTTCGTAAGCTCTGTTGTGGCTTTCGTCTGATCAACTCCCGCCTGCTCTGCTTCGCTAAGATTCCACAATGGCTTAAATTTAAGACTGTAATCTGGAATTTCCTCAAACTCACCTTTGTACTTTCCCGCAATCAGGATAATGTCGATAAGCACTCCCATATTCCTCTTTAGGTTCAGTTTCTGTATCTTGTTAACATAGGAATAATAGTTCTCCATATCTCCCTCACCTGTGGAGTTTTCGCCGGCAGGAGACCTTCCGAAGAGCTTTGTCTGTGGAATGTTAGTGACCGCCGACAGCATATTACATGTTGCGTCGATAATATCCTTTACTCCGGAGAATGTCACAGTCTTATAATCGTAATCCTCACCATTGGCATCTATTGCTATGGAATTGATAATGCCTTTAGCCATATCAATTATACGCAACCTCCTCAGAACAATATCCTCCCCTTCATCTGTTTCCAGAAGATTGGCAAGGTCGTTCATCTTGTATATTGCCTGTACTGCCCTGTCAAGCAGTTTAACACCATTTCCATGTGATGTAACAGTCTCCTGCAAGGCTTTATGTATTCTCGTGTACTCTGGCATACCAAAGAACCGATACTCCGTCCTTGAGCTTGACTGTGGCAGTGTTCCATTCTTGAAAAGAAGGCATCTGCTCTCGTGCACTCTGAACTGTCTGCCATACATAGGCGATATGTCGTAAAACTCTGGCTTTCCAAATTTGGACCATTTACCAGTCTTCGGATCATGATTGTATATGCTATTGTAGTCTGGTGTAATCAGTGGTCTTTCAAACACCAGCAATTCATCAATGCCTCTGATGTTATCCCAATCAACAGGTTCATCAATCTGTTTGCCATCATCAATAATCATAACCATAAGCGATCCGCCATAAAGTCTCGACCATTTGATAGCTGTAGAAGCTGCACCCTCAAAGTCCAACTCGTCAAGTGAATCATTTATAAACGTTTCCAGGTCAACATCATTTACACCATATTCAAATCCACTACTAACAGCATCATCAGATGGGATATCTATTATCTTAGCGAACAATCCGTTTTCCTCGTAGTTCAGTGTGAGTTCCACATCTGTTACAGGATCATCACTCTCAAAACGATACTGCTCTGACACATCATCTTGAGTACCATACTTATTCATCAGATTCTTATATCCATCTGCTCTGCTTTCTTTCTCATTGTCCTGCATTTCCTCACCTCCTAATCTACGAGACTTCCAATATTGAATGTCTTTTTCTGGTAGCAAGACAGTGCAACCGCATCTGCTCTATCCGGGGAACCAATTCCTCGTTTCTTCATTTCCTCTTTGCTTTCAAGCAGCATCTTTCCCCTGCTTGTCAACCTATATTTCCTGCAAGTAAACTGAGCGACAAGCTCATTGTCATTTTCCAGACTTACTTCCTCCATCATCAAGGCATCTTTCACTGTGCCCCAAAGATATGTTGTCATATTGTCGTAAATATCACAGGCTTTCTGTTTCCCATCACCAAGTGTTTCTTCCGGAACTTTACCTGCGGCATTAACCGGAACAATTACCATTCGTGTGAGCTTTTCTTCCTGCTTTACTTCCTCGAGACGGTCTGTAACCCCGCCACCAAGGCCGCAATCATCAATGTTAATGTATATCTTCCCTCTGTATCGTGGAAACTCTGTTATAGCTTGTCTATAGAGCTGTACTATCTTTCCAACTGTCGTCATAAGGCTTTGTCCTCTGAACGATACAGGAAGCGTTATTCTTCCTCCTACATTCTTAGCAATAACTGTTTCATCCGAGCCATATCTCGCAACATCCACACCGAATGATATTCGCTTAATAGGAACATCGTCTGGCAAATCCAGCATACAGCAATGCTCTACTATGGAAAGGGCTATAAACACATCATCTTCCTGCTTTGGAAATTCTCCGAACACACGGACAAGAACAACATTACTGTCTCTCCCATATTTCCGTATGAGAGATTCAATATTCTGCTTGTTGGTTCTCTTGCTATCTGCAGACGATACCGTATGGCACCTGTATATCGACCTATCCACATTGAAAGCATCGTAAAATGTTCCAGATGTTCTTGTAGGGTTTCCGCACATCAGCAGCTTATTGTTTGCTCCAGAAAGAGTACCAAGTATTGCTTCCATGATAGGATCTGCAACACCAGAAGCTTCATCAACAATAAACAGCATATTATCCTCGTGGAAACCTTGCATATTCTCTGGCTTTGTAGCAGTCCTAGCTACGGCAAACCAACGCTTTTCGTTGCCAACCATATAAATATAGGTCTTCGTCCATTTGAGGATGTCTGAGAGCAAAGGAGACTTGCTCATCCACTTGCTGACTTCGGACCACAATACATCGTGCAGCTGCTGTTTGGTAGGAGCTGTTGCAACAATTCTCGGATAGGGATAGCAGCATAAAAACCACAGCAAAGCAACAGCTTCCATACCTGTTTTTCCAACACCTTGTCCAGACTTGATTGCAACCTTCGGGCTTTCTGCCAAATCCATCAAAGCTTGTTTTTGCCAATCATCAGGCTCAAACAGCAATACCTCTTGTGCAAATAGCACCGGATTTTTCCTGTATATTGGGATTTTCTTCTGGAAGAATTTTCTTCGTAATGTCCGTGAGTTCTTATTCATCTTCGCTCACTTCCTCTCCCAATACAGCTGCAATCCAATCATCAACCGCATCGTTGCCAGCACTTTCACTTTCAAGCCTTGCCTTTTCTATGCGATACTTGGACAACGCTTCAATAGCCTTTGTCTTTTTACTCTGCACAGTAGAAAGTTCCTGTTCCAGCCTCGCTATGATCATATCCTTATTGGCTGTGTGTGTTGCTATATTATAGGACTTACCCGGAAGAATTTCTTTATTATCAACCTTCTCCTTCTGGCGCCTATCGTACTCTGCCTCTTCCTCTTGGTCTTTAAACGAGCGTTTTGACTCGCTTCGGTTCACATCCATTACCGCAACCTCTCCTTTTTGTTCGCGGTATTTATTGATTGCTTTAAGTATTCTTCGCTCTCTAATCGAAAAAAGCTGTATCTGTTCCATCAGTTGAAGCTCTGTATCTTCTGGAATAGACCCAAGAAGTTCCTGCTCATCTGAATCCAACGCATCCATAAATACAGGAACATAACCACCATGCTTTGTTCTGTCTGGTGGAGGGTTCGGATTTGGATTGCCAGAACCGCCTTTTGCATTCTGATTTTTGGGTTGACCTCCCCTCTTTTTCTTTTGCAACGTTGCATTTTTCTTCTCATTTTTTTTCGCAACGTTGCACTTGTTTTTTTTTGAGGCTTTTCCCCATCCGTACCGGTTCTTCCAGCTGCGGACTGTTCCGTCTGAAACTTCCAGTTTCTTAGCAATCTCAACCATTGCCATACCATCATTGAATAGCTTTTCAGCTTGTGTTACTTTCTCGCTCGGTGCTCTCGGCATATCACCACCTCTCTCCTGTTCGTTTTGCAATCGTGGACGCACAAAAGGGAGGGTGTATGCCCTCCCGTGTGTCACTCTCATGAATATTTATTGTTTTAACATTAAATCTTCGTTATAAACTCTGCTTTTGAATAACCCTGATTTGGTTTAATCATCATATTCAAAAAGTCTTCTTTGGAGAAGTCCGATAATCGGAATATTTCCTCTGGCCTCATGCCAAGCTGCTTACCGATTTCTTCAACAGATTTCCCCTCTCCCATAAGCTCTTTAACAATCGCTTTCATAGGTTCAAGCAAATGTGTACCTCTTGCCCTGTTGTGGGTTACAGTACCGTAAATATTACCGGCTTTATCCTTATGTTCTACAATTACAACAGGAACCTTGCCTTCAAGCATTGACTTCAAAGGTTCTTCTCCTGCAACAGTCCATCGGTGGAAACCATCAATAATCGTGAAATCCGGTCTCACAACAATTGGTAATGTCCATCCATTGGTTAATATGGATTGCTTCAGCAATTCCAAATTCTGTTTTGACACTTTATTTGGGTTGTAATCGTTTGGTTTTACCATATCCCTGTCTACCCATTGGAGAGTAGAAAGCGGGCTACTCAATTTCTTATCCATTTGTCATGCCCTCCTTCTTTTTGGCTTCTGTAATGTATTTACCATAGATTCTCTGATATAAAGCACGATAGGAACGCAGCTTTGGATCACCAGAAATAAGTCCTTCATATATGGCCTTGCAATCCTTATTGTCCGCAATAGCAGAAACACTCATAAAAAAGTTCCTGTATCGTTCAGCAACATATCTCTTGTGCTTTGTTTGGAAATTTCCGTTCATATCTGAAAACAGTTCCAAAAGAGCCGCTTTATAATCTTTCTCAGCCATTCCCTTCTCATTTTGTTTTCTTGCAGCTGTGCTCCTACCAAACATCTCACTATCCCAATATAAGGCTGCGAGATATGCGTTAGGTTCCCGTCTTACTATCCGTTCCATAAGGTTCGGATAATACTCATTCATTTTGACAAGGCTCTTTGCCGTGTCAATCGAAAAGAACTGTGATACTCTTAATTGTCCTTTTCGTGTCCCAGACTGCCATAAGAACAGGTATATTTCCGGTATATCAACCTTTTCTCGAAGGAGGTAAAGCCATACATCATTATTGGTCCAATCGTATATTGGAAAGACCTGGTGCTTATTTGTCATTGTCTTTCCAGCTTTAAGCATAGTTGCAATATTTTGCAACCTCTGCACGGATTCCGCTGTCCTGATTCCGGTAATTGTTATTCCTCCGCTGCATATTCTTGGAAGAAAATCCTGATATGCATCGATACGAGGTCTTAACAGCGGATGATTTCTGATTGCGAATGATGGGGGCTGTCTTACCCAAACGTCTTTTTTATATCTGTCCCAACAAATAAAAGTTTCATCGTTGGACAACTCATTAAAGCAGTTGTAGTGTTTTACTTCTAAGCAATACCACTCAAACTTTGCTCCAATTAGCATAAATTTCTTTCGCCATTCTTTCACCTTATCTTCCATGCAAGGGAAAATGGCTTCCTCGTCTATAAATTGTACAGTAAGCTGTGCCGGATTGATTTCCCCTGCCTGTACAAGCTCCATAACAAGCTGTGCCATACAAAGGCTGTCCTTACCACCGCTGAAAGACATATACACCGGCAATCCGTTTTGGAATACATTTCTTATACGGATTTTGGCGGCCTTTACAACATCTATACTGGATTCACACCGCTTTATAGCCATATTTTCTCCCCGCATTTCGGACAGATAACAAATTTCTTTACTTCGGTGGTATCTTCACTGTCCTCTGGCATTTCCTGTTGTGGCTGAGCAATCGGCTGCGGTGCTGGTGCTGCCTGCTCCGCCTCCGCTTTTTGAATCTGCTGTTCTTTTCTCTCTCCGCTTTCTTTAATGCTCTGGATTTCTTCATCATCCAAAGTTCCATACTCGGAGAGCTTTTCTGTAACATCCTCTGCCTCTGACACCATCTGTTTTAATATGTCTTCATCAAAGCCCGGGATATCAAGGTCGCCCTGCAGGTCCTCTAAAAAGCTATTGAGTGTATCGAGATTTTCAATACCTAAGCTGAAAATCTTGTTGTCTGCAATCATCAGCTTCTTTTTCTGATTTTCAGTAAGGTTGTCATACTTATAAACATCAGCTGTTTCTTTTCCCATGGCAATCAATGTTTCATACAAACCATTTCCTGCCAAGATTACATTGTTTTCGTCAACAACAATCGGACGGATCTGTCCGAACATTTTGACACTTCTTTGGAACTCTTTCAGCTGTTGCTCCGTATGAATTCTGACATTCTTTTCTGGCTTCACGAGGTCCACCAGCTTCATTGTGATAATTTCCATCTTTGTTTCCTCCTGTATTTTGATTGGAGGAACAAATCCGTATGATATATACGCTATCTGCAAATAGCAAAAAGACAGCACTTGCAATCTTTTGTCTGCAAATGCTGTCAAGTGTCAGCAACTTATTTTATTGTCTTTAAGAATGCTTTTGCACTCTCAAAATATTCTGCCGCCTCAATTACTATGGAGCTGTCAATCTCATAGATTTCGCTCCAGGCATTCTCTGTACTTCCTGTCCATTGCCTTGCTGGCCAAGGATGCGTTCCACATAGATAGCCATTTTTCCAATCATATATAGGCGGCATAGCCAAATTATAATAATGGATATATGCCAAAACCTGCTCATGCGTCCAATTTGACAAAGGGCTATATCGTGTAACCCCTTGGCTGTTGGTGTAGATATTGTCACCTTTTCCAACATAATTCCCATCAGCCCTTCGTCTTCCAAGAAGGAGCATATCGAGGTTGTTTTCTTTGTAGTATTTTGCCTGTCCTCTATGTTGAACAATATGGAACCATTGAGCTGCATATTTGCTATCCTGCGGGAAAAGCATGTGTGGATGAGTAACAAGCCACTTAATATCCTGTCCTGTATTGATAATGGACAATTCCGGAGGCTTATTATCCTCAACCCATTGCGTAAATGCTTTATACTCCAAATTGCTGATTACGAGGACGCAGGAGCTTATTCCTGCCCGACGGCAAATTTCTCCAAGCACAAGGGAATCTTTTCCTCCGCTCCATGCGTAGGCAGCTTTCTTTCCTTTCGTCTTGGCTTTTATATCCTGTATGGTCTTATCTACAAGCTGATCCAACTCTTTTTTAGTTATCAGCTGTTCGATTCTGTCAAAAGTTTCTATCCAGTCAGAGTTTTTGATTCGCTGTTTTCTTCCAAGCACGCTATCCATTCTCTGCACCCCTCTTTCTGCTTACAATCAAAGCAACTGTTCCGGATAACAGAACTGTCAAAAGACTGCCTGCTGTCTTATAAGCTGCAGTTCCTGTGATATTTCCATAAGCAAATACAGGAAGTCCTATAATCAGTGCGGTCGCAATGCCAGTAACAACACCTTCTGGTTTGAGCTTTACCCCCTTTAATGTAAATATTGTTGGGAGAAGCGTTGCTGCTCTGAGTGTGCCATACATTAAAAACAAATGCGTAACTGTAAGCCCTGGGATATTGGCAACTATAATTCCTATTACCAACAGTGCAACCATGGCAATCTTGGTCTTTCCGAGTGTATTCTTTTTGAATATGTCTGTTGTGAGGGATGATATTGCACACAGATTACTGTCAATCGTAGATAATAATCCAGATACAATCATAAATAAAAATGGGATTACCGCCCAGCTCGGAAATAATTCTGAAATGAGTTCAAAGTTAATCACACCTGTATCAATTGCCGTATATCCCATTCCAGCTCCGACAAACCCAAGGATTCCCATTGACAATGGCACCATGCCAAATAGAATTGCTCCAACAAAGAAAGCCCTTCCTATTCGATTTTTCTTTACACAAAATGCTCTCTGCCAAAAACATTGGTCGCCAAATGGTCCTGAGATAAGACCAACTGTTGTGGGGAGTCCAAAACCAAGAAATATCTCTATACCTTTTGCAGAGAAAAGAGAGCTACACTCTCCTGTATATCCGCCAATTCCTGCGAACATATTTTGAAGACCGCCACCATTCTTAATGCCGAAAACTGCAAAGCAAACGCTTGCAATCAACATAAAGACCATCTGTATAGAATCTGTCAGTATAGAAGCCTTTATTCCAGAGAACTGTGAATACGAATAAGCAATCACAGCCATGATTACTGTCATGATCCAGAATGGAATGCCTGTCAGCATACTTAATATTTTGCTTCCTGCCAATAACTGGACTCCTGTAGATAATGCCGATAATGCTCCAAGCTGGAACAGGTAAATATTTTTTACCGATTCGGATTGATATTTCTGGTGCATATATCCAGACAGTGTGATTCCTTCAGGCATTTCTTTTCTTATTCTCCTAGCAAACGGAATAAAGAATATGAGACAAAGCACATTAGGTACCAGAAACCAAAACAGCCCTGCAAAGCCTTTGGTATAAGCATTCTCTGTTGATGTAAATAGTGCAGGAGCCCATATCCATGTAGCTGCAATGCTTAATGCAGATATAAACCATCCTATATTTCTATTTCCAACACAAAACCTTTCGACGTTTTTCTCTTTGTTTGTCATAAGTACTGTTGCCGCAATCATAATTACCGCATAAGCAGCCAGCACCATAATTGTGTAATTCATTATTTTCCTCCAATCAATATTATTCTGGAGGAGCAGGTGCATTTCCTGTTCAATCGTCTCTCCTTTCTCGGAAAGTTTGCATCAAAAAAGAAGCCTGCAACAACTCTGCAGACTTCCCCGACGTTCGATTTAGAATTTTACAAATACGATTTTGCCATTTATAAGCTGTGATGTCAATGTAATTATTTTGTAGACGGTGGCTTTATCGTACTTTCAATCCGTCCACCCCGAATATAAGAGCGGTCAATCTTTCCTCCGCAACTCTCAAATCGGAATACACATTTTCCTTTGACATATTGTGTTTTGCCGCAATCTCTTTTACGGTAAGAACCGGCTCTGCCATGTATTTATCCCAAACCACCTCGTATCTCCTACGGTCTATATCCTGGTTCGGAGATTTTTCACAATAGGCATCATACAAACCGAACATCGTCTCGATATGCGATACGATAATAGCTGTTCTGGTTGCACTTCTCTTGATACTTTCAATGATTACTTCATTGTCATAAAGATTCATCATTGATTCCAAGATATCCAAAGCCGATTCCTCCATCTGTGTTCGCCCGAAAACTGAGTTTTCCGCATGTTCTTTGAGCATGTGATAATTACGCAGGAGCAGCTTTGTATTTCGCAATCTTCTGTCTGCCCGTTTTCCCTGCTCTTTTTTTCTTTCCTGATCATAGGTTTTTAATGCTTCCTTTGCTCCAATTTCAGCTGCATTTGCACAAATATCCTTCAATTGTTCTGGTGTAAGAGCTATTATAACTTTTTCTGCTCTTTCTTCTGTTGATTGGCTGTCCATGCTGTCGCCCTCCTTCTTTTTTATTTCAAATTCATAGCGAATTATGATATAATCTAACTGTCTGTTGGGAGGGTTGCGAAAGCACTCTCCTTTTACTTTTCATCTGCTTTTATAAAATCCTCAATCGACATTTGCCCTGGTATTTCATAATATGGAAAATCGTCTGAAGCAGTACCTGTTTTTGAATCTCCATCACGGATCCGCATACTGGTACCGAACACTCTCTTATAACATACCGGTCCGTATCCTACTTCCTTGCTTTGTTGGCTTCTCAATTTTCTTCCGCATTCCATACAGACTGCCATCAGAAATCACCTCCCTCAAAGATAAATACCTTATGTGCCGGTAGTCTCTTGTCCTTAAAATCTTCCCAGTACATATATGCCCCAGAAGCTAAACAGGATGCCGAGTATTCCTCAATCTCCTTATCATTTTTAAGCCACACACAATGACCTGCGACATGTTCCTTTATTTCCTCCAGAAGTTCATTTTCCATAAGTATCTGTATTATCTGCAAGGTAACTTCCAACCACTTCTCCGGAGTAAATTCTCCTATGTTGGTCTTATAGAATTCCTTAAACACATTTTTATGTCTGGTATTTCCAAATCGTGTTGTGTATGTAGTTCCTGTTGGCTCGCTCCTGCCTATTCGATGATGTATTGCATAGTCTGAAATGCAAACTATCTTCATGTCTATCATCACCTCTTTTCGTGTCTCTCATTTAGCTAAACAACCACGAATCATATCCATACAAATTTTTTGATTTGCCTCTCAACGTAATGCTCTCGTCAGTGCAGCTTCTCTTCACAGCTCTTCTCATACCTCTTGATGTCTGTCTTTTTGCATATCTCTTTGATTTTGGTCCTATCAAATGATTTTTATGATACATTCCCATAGTCATTCTCCTATCTTCCACTTCTAAGCATACAAAATAGCAACTCTGTAGTAGATTTCTTCCTCAAGCCAAGTCTGCAGTTACTTATAACAGCAAGCTTCCATCTGCCTTTTTCAAAATCTAACTCTGTCGGGTTTTCAAACTCATCCGTTAATTCCGACGTATAAGGAATTGCTACCATTATTCCGAAGTGTCCTGATGAATCCGGAGAAACCTCATGCAGATGTTTATAAAACTTCCCATCTCTCATATCTGGCAACAAATCCTTATAACACTTCATTGTTGTTACTATGTAATTCTTTTCTCCAATGAAATTTAATCCATTTCCAGAATAAACATCCTGCTTGCAACTTTTTATTTCATAGCAAACAAATATTCCTTTTTCGATTTCAGATATGGAACATTGTCCGGCAGGAATAAACTGCATAAAGTCAACTCTTTTAGGTTTTCCTTTTGCGCCCCACGGATCAATACTAACCTCACTCGCCCAATACTTTCCAAATCCTCCGAATTTATCTGACACAAGAAGATTTCCAAGAAATTCCGTTGTTTTCTTTCTATCCATCACAATCCCCTTTCTCTCAGCTTGCGATCAATGATTGGAATAAGCATTCTGACCGAGCATTTCATATGCAATGTTGTTGGAGCATCTACAATTTTACATAGCATATCAACGTACACCTGCTCTGCAGATAAATCCTTAGCATATTCCTCCGCCTGTTCCCTCGTTTGCTCTACAATCTGAATACCTTTACACTTCTCCGAAATTTCATGTATCAGTTCCACAGCCCTGCTCGTAAACACTATTTCGTTATTATCTACTACCGGCTCTTCCAGCAACTTTTCCATAAGTACATCTATCATTGTCTTTCCTTTCTGCATTTACTGCTTTCTCATACCCCAAGCATTTCATAAAACGCTCTGGTCTTCCGCAGTTTTCATAATGCCTGCATTCAGCGCACACATTCTTCTTTTCGCTTCTGCCTAGCAAGATACCCCACCGCCCTTTACAATCTCTACAGCATCATCTAAAGTTACAATCTCATAGGCTTTTGTCCATCCTACAGGTCTTGACAATGTGCTTCGGTCTTTTAACTGCTGCACAACCGCATCTACGTCGTAATCTGCCGGCACTTCTTCTAATAACTTCTTTATTGCCTCCATTGTGGCTATAGCACCTCTCTTGTATTCCGTTTCCTTTCCGTCTCCTGATTCTAAAAATGACATTTCCATCAGTGCTATGCCGCTCGCAAATTTTTAAGCATAAATTAACTTCATTATTTGCCCTCCTGTTCCATGCTTCTATGGCTCTTTTCTTACACTTCTCGATATTCTCCATCGTGTCATCCTCTTTGTTCATGTCCGGGCAAAATCCCTCTGTTCGTGCTCCGCGAATCTCATTTGTCCAATCACTTGCATATCAAATTCTTTTATCAAGTCTTCCATGGTGATTTTTGGCGTTGTTATATTCATTACATTTTCTCTTCCATAGTCATGAATATATTTCTGTATCCACCATGCTTCAATATTGTTTAGATATTCCTGAGATTTAACTCTTACCTCTGTAATCGTTTCAAAAATAAGATCTGTTATATCTCCTTTTAAACCGCTCTTTACATGTTCTTGCCATCGAAAGAATGGCATATATACAGTCTGGCCTATGTAGTGCATATTTGTGCTTCTGTTGTAAATATGGTATATATATCCATACACCCCACCATTGTTTTCATAACCTTCACGTTCCTGGAACTCTCCCTCGGAATACGGATTTATTTTTCTCTGCACAACCATGCGGCAGTCATACGAGCAAAAGTGATATTTTACTCCATTATCGGCTGTTATGCTTGGAAAATCTTTTGCCTTTCCCTTTATTGGCTTATGGCAATTAAAACAAATCGTATCCACATCTACCATAAATCTCTCGTAGAAAAATGCATTGCTATCCATAATCAAAGCATATACTCCACAACCTTTTCTTGGTTTTGCAAACCTCTCCACTCCGCTTCTTTCTCTAACAGCTTTTTTAGCATCTTCTCTCGTCATATCTTCTCCGCAAAGATAATACTCGTCCAGAAGCGTTCCTCTTCTAGCCTCCCACACATCTATATCCGTGTATTCTTTAAGTTCTTCATCAGTTTTGTAATCAAAAATACGAATCCACCAGTATTTCAATAAGTATCACCTCACAATCCTTAGTTTTTCTCTGTTCTTCCTTGCGTGATAATCGTCTATCACATACTCCTTGCACTCTTCCCTTTCCATATTTTCTGGGCTCTCTCCATCAAAATTATTGCATATATCGCAAAAGAAGCATGGGTGCCAGTTGTATGGCACTTCTTCCGGATTGACAGTAAGGCTCTCTGCATTATTAATACACGACCTGCATAAACAGTAGTAACATAGATCCACCATCGGAACTCTCTCTTGCTTATGTTCCGCTGGCTTTTCCTCTGTTATATTCATAAATTCATCAAATTTCAGTTGTCCATTCATAGTTACTCATATGTTGGCTCCGGCTTTGTGTCCGAATAGACATAATCTTCATCGCTCAACTCGTCAGCAATAATTCTGACATCTGCTCTCTGCAGCTTTAAGAGTAATAAGTCAAACGCATCCAGATTTCTAAGGGAATTCAGATTCGGGTTTGTATCTACTCTTATTTCCCATCCATCCTTTCTATCTCCATGCCACTTAGAGAGACGTATTGTTCTGTTAAGTTCCTCCTGCTGTTCCTCTTCATCCACTGTAAAATCAATAGTGGCATATTTGAATGAACTCCAGCTTCTCTCACGATCCTCCTCAAATTCAAAGAAAACAGTCATTGCCTCATACTCTGGTGACTCATCCCATTCAACTTTTCTGTCATAGGTATCCATATTTCTTGCGACAAACTTTTTGTATTCCTTAAACAAATCCGTTAATTTCATTTCTGTTATCTGAGGTTCTTTCATCAAATACTGGAAATTTTCCAACATTTGCTTATTATCCATAAGAACAGATTTATTAACTATTTCCGTAAGAACTGTATCTAATTTTACTATATAGGCAGACATATCATAGTTTTCAATAAACGGAACTAAAACCTGCTCAACTCTTTCTTTGACCGCCTTTTCAAGCTTTCCATAATTAAATGAACTAGCTATTGCTTTTTCTATTCCATCCGTCACCTTTTCTCTAATAATCTGATCAACAGTTCCATCCGATAGGATTTCATCTGTGATTCTCTTAATATCTTCATCAAAATTTGCCATACTATTTTCCTCCTAAATATCTATAATATTCGATTGCTGGTTTTATAGCTTTTTGTACACCTGTAAGCACATTTGCCAACCCTGTCTCTATATCCCGAACGTCAATACCATTCATCTGACAAGCTATAGCCAGCCTCATTTTATCTTCATCTGGAGCTTTGCATAAAGCTTCGTGAACCTGTTCTTTTGTCATAGCTTCCTCCTAATTATGCGTAGCGTTGAAATTCTCCACAGCCCACTTATTGCCGGTTGCCTGCACCTTTGCTCTAACTCTCTCCTGTGGTGTGGAGCCCCTTCCCACGCATGCAAGTATAGATTTTCTTATCGAGCTTCCCTCTGTAAGCCCTGCAGCATCCAGTGCCTCCTTTGTTCCGCACTTATCGCATATCATCGTCTTGTTATCTGCTCTCGACAGAGCCAACAGTCTGTTTACTTCTTTTCCGCATTTTGGACATTTCATATTTTCTATCCTTTCTGGTGTGATTGCCACACCAATGGTCTTTGTGACATGCACCCATGCAGTAATTTTCATGGGTGCAGCTATTGCACATCTCCTTTGGTGTCATTCCTGTATAGCCTCGGGATTCTGTGGTTCTCTAACCTTCCATCCAAACAAACCTTTTTTAGCAACAACCTTCTCGCATTTTTCTGTAAGTGTAACTTCTCCGCTTCCCATCATCTGTAAAATTGTTGGTGTAGGTCTTCCAATCTCAGCCCCACATTTTGAACATATATATGGAATGCCCTTATCATATATCTTCCCGCAGTCCCTGCATCTACAAACTTTCTTATAATCTCTCACTAAAATAATCCTCCTTCCAAAATTGCTCTTGCAATAATGCAAGCTACAAATCCGATACAATATGTTCTCTTGTTATATCTGCTTTCATCAGCAACCATTCCGCAAAGCATAACAAACGCAATTATTATCAGTATTATTTTGAATACCATTTGTTTCTCCTTTCCGGGCGGAAGCACCTGCCGCCCCTTTTATTAGTGTGATATATTCCTTATCCGAGACCAATCAGATAACGCATATGAATTTTTGTTTATAGTTACATGGTGCTTACTTTATAGCCACAGGGAGAACGATTGTCTTGAAATCGCTATCCTCCGCTTCTACAATCATTGGCATTTTAGGACCCTGTAGAGAAATTCCTACATTGTCACAATCAAATGCTTTTAGTGTTTCAATTACCAATCTGGCATCAAAACCTATTGTTAATTCCTCCGATATATCTTCCTGCAAATCAACAGTCTCATGGTAATCCGTTGTCTGATCCTTAATGCTCAGGTTCAGTTGGCTTCCAGACAGTTCAAATTTAACCGGGCATTTTTCAGCAGTACACATCTTTGCTCGTACCATAGCATCCAGAAGTTCTTTTCTGGATATAACGGTATGTAGTGGCAGCTCTTTGAACATATTCTGATATTTGTAATACTCCCCCTGCACAAGCCTTGTGCAGATTTCAAAATCCTTTGTTGCAAACACAGCCATTGCATTACTGTGTCGGATTCTTATCTCCCCGGTTAATCCAAGCGTTTTCAGCTTATCGATTGTATTCTTAGGGATAAGCAGCTCAAACTCTCCGTCATAATCAATCTTGTCCCAAGCAAGGACATGTCCATCAAGTCCTACGAAATTCAACTGTCCGTCCTTAGCCTGCAGACACATGGTTGACATGGTGGCATTTCCTCCCTGCTGTGGGATCGCATAAGAAACTCTCCTTACAGATTCCAACAAAAGTCCTGCTTTAATCGTAAACTCACTTCCCTCGCCCTCAATATCTGATACCGGGAATGGTCCTGGATCCATTGTCTGATACTTATTTTTGATTTTGTCTGCCTTGATGGTCATTGTGTTTCCACCCGAAATGGTGATATCAATTTCTCCATCCGGCAAATTATTGATAAGGTCAAAGGCTCTTTCCGGAATGATAAAGCATTCATCCTCTGTGCCCTCTAACTTCGCCTTAACGGTCATTTCTAAGTTATTGGCGATTAAATACCCTTCCTTTACCAAAATCCCCTGTAAGATAGGCATTGTTGTCTTTTTGGGAACAACTCCCTTAATCTGATTGAGCTTTGCCGCAAGCTCTGTCTTCTGTATTTTCATCTTTCAATTCCACTCCTTCCAAAATAAGAATCGTGCATTGTTTTTCCTGCAACCTATAAGGCTCCAGTTCCTGTTCTGTCATAAATTTGTGGCAAAACAATTCTTTCATTTTCTTCCAAGTCGCCCATGGCACTCTATAGAATTTTGTTAGTCCTAGCGATACCATCACATAACAATGAGCACCGAACTTCTCGTATATGTCCAAGCTCTCCCATTGCGTATCTGTCACAACATTTTGTCTGATTCTGTCACCGTCAGTATGCTTCGCTTCAAACATAATCCCAGTTCCATCACAGAGGATTCCTTTGTAATCAGGCTGTCCTTTCTTCTCGTAATATCCTTTGACAGTTCCATCCCTATCCTTGCCTGTTATATGAAATGGCTCTGGTGTCTTTTCTATGTGAGCCCATCCGTTTCGCAGATAGAATTCGCACGCATTTGAAATCCACCTCTCGAACGTCTCTCCGGATACTTTGCTTCTCCTGCCAACAAGCTGTCTTCGAGGATCAGGCATCAGCTCTCACCTCCAGATGTTTTTCAAGAATAGCTTTTATATCAGCCAATTTAGTTGCTCCAATTCCTTTCACAGAGCTAATTTCCTCGATAATTCCTGTAATATCCACAGTTTTATGTTTGGGTGCCTGTGTTTTTCCACAATTAAAACCTTCACTTCTCGCCTTTTCCACTCTGTCCTCAACGTAATGTACCAGCTGCTCATCTGTCATTTTTCTTATCTTTACAGCCTTATTGTGAATAGCATTCTCGTCAGTTGTTCGTCTGCAGCTTCTCTTTGCCATATCGTTCTTCCTTTCTTCTTTCGATACTCTCTGGATCGCTATGCTGGCGGTATTGTCAGCATAGCCCTCTCTGTTTGCGTTCCATTTACTCATCTTCATCACCTGGACCTATCGTTACGCTCTCTGCCAATCCAATAAGCTCCGGTATATCTAATCCAAGGTCTTTGCAAAACTCCTTGAAGCAATCCCTGCACATAAACCCGAATTGTTTGGGCTGTTCACCTCTTTTTGACCTTGCCAGCAGGGTTATCATTTCGCTTTTTCTCAAATGAGCCTTGCATGATGCACAGCCATCAAACAACTTTGCTTTCAGCTTCGGGCTAATCTCCGAATGTTGCAGCTGCTTCGGAAATTCTCGGCGCATATTTTCTTCCCCGACAATCGGAATCAGACTGTCTTTCATGAAAACTGGTACTGAATTATAATCAGCTTTTACAACGATATCTTTTATCCATTGCAGTTCTGGCACTATTTTATTTTTGTTACGTCCCGTCTCTGCTCCGATGATTATCCAATCAACCTGTCGAAACATCACATTATGCTTAGAAACAATGTCCCCCATTAGTGGTTCAATGCTGACAAACGTATTGCATCCAGCAGGAAGATAATTAAATCTATCAGCATCCGCATCGCAGGTAATGGTTGTTCCGTACCACATATTTTCCAGTCCCGCCGGCACTCCAACTTCCGTATATCTCTCCGGATTCTTTGTAAGAAACAGGTAATTGTGAATTGGGTTATCCAAACAGGTTTCCATTACATCTCTGATCCATTCGTCCGGAACCCATTTCCCAAATATGTCAGCCATTGCCCCGACAAAAATGTTATTTCCCATTTTGAGCTTTTCTGGATAATCCATGCGGTACTTGTGATATGTAGGTTCAAATCCAAATGGATAAACCAATGTATTTCCTGTTTCGTTTAGCATTGGTTCTTCCAAAACAAATACATTGTCTGAATTATCTGCCGCAGGCTCTATTGAATAATCTTTCTTCGCCATCAAATTCAGTCTTACATCTCCAGCAAATCTAGCGGTCATTCTTCTTGCATAGCAATATGAACAGTTGTGTCGGCATCCTGTAATCGGATTCCATGTATGATCACACCACTCAATTTTTGATTTATTCACAGCGTTCCTCCTTTCTGACATATCCAAGGTGAACCTCATCTTCCCAATTAACATCTGAACAATTAACATGCTGTCCGCACTTACTGCAATAATCCGGCTGATAATCTGGACCGGCATTGAGGATATGGTTACATCTAGGACAGATACAATACTGATGAAGCGTAATAGCAAAGCCATACTTGTTGTATGTTCCATGCTTGATTTTGGGTTTCCTTGCAATAAACTTCGGTATTATCAAGCTAGTTACCTGTTTCAGCATTTGTATCATCTCCTTCCACCCAATACTCTACAAAGTACATTGTCTGTCCTTTTCCTCCCGGTCGCTCTTTGCCAATTCTCACTGCATATCCTGCCTTTACCAACAGGCAACAAAGTGAATTTCTATCCTCGTCATTGAGCTTCTGTAGTAGATTTTTTATTCTGTATCTCTGCTTATCTGCCATTATCATCCCGCCTTTCTATGCTTTGGGGGTTCGCTCGCATATTCCGTCATTTTTTCTTGAAATATCTGAACAAACGCTTTTACTTCTGGTGTCATATCGCAATTATGAGAACCTCTGCACTGGACTACTTTCCCATGCCATTCCAAAGTGTAGTAGGGTTTCTCCGGCTCTTCTTTCCTCCGAATGAAGAAAATCATGGTTTCTCCCTTTCTAACTCTCTCCATATAGGTGCCAACACAATGATGTAATGCTTCTCCTTCTTTTTTCAGTTCCTCTAAACGATTCGGAAGCCTTATAAACAGTCCCTCTATGTTGAGATTCATTGCTTCAACATCCTTTGTTTCTTTTCTCAGTTTCTTCAAGGTCTGATTAAATCTCTTGGCATCTTCTCTCGCCTGCTTGTCCTTGAATTTCACATACTGTTTTGACATTTCATCGTGTACATTCACAAAGTTTTTAGGGAACAGATTAAACTCGTTGGTCATGTCATAGCCCATCTTTTCAATCCATCCGATATAATCAAAGTAATCATGATCATATTTTATTTTCTTATCCGATATGTAGCGGCAGACCTTATGGAGAGTGGTGTATTTCATCATGTCAATGTAATTTGTGTAATTATTCGCTCGTCCATTGTCTGTGATGTATCTTAATGTTTGGAATTCATCCCTCTTTAAGTCTGGCTTATATCTAAGAATCTCCAAGTCCCTTATGCTGGGGTCTCCAACTTCTCGAAGCATGTTGTACTGTGTTTTCCCGATTCCAAGGGTTTCCATAATGTTTCTCTTTCCGCTATTGAATACATTTTCGTTCTGTCTGTTATCATCCAAAAACTCTCTAGTCATTCTATAGAATCCAACCTTTAACAGCTGTTCTATAAATGGATATTTCCTGTATGAGTTGAAGTAATTATCTATCAACCATGGTGTGTTAAAATATCTTGGATCGCCGGCAATCTTATTGACAAAAACATCTGGAACACTATATTGCATACAGGTCCCCTTTATATCGCCCGCAAGTTCCTGGTTATACATAACCACACTTCTTGGATATATTGATTCTGACGGAGGGTACCATCCTGTGTATCTATCCCTGTAATAGCACCACCTCATATCAGTGTTCTTATATCTCGCCCACATATAATCAGTGACACCGCTATCTCTGTGTATTGTTCGGTATCCTTCACTTGTGGTTATTCTCGGATTATGAAAATCCAGTCTGAAATCTTTTACATGGCAAAAATATCTTGTCAGAATGTTTTCTCCATCTGGCTGAACCAACACGCTCCATACAACCGATACAAGACTTTGTCTGCTCATTCCCTCACTTTTCGCTTGAAGGAATTTATTACAGTACGGACACCTTACGATTCGATTGTGTTTGACCTCGTCTTGGTTATTCCAAACAGGTATTGTCTTATGCTTCAAATGCTTATTTTCCAAGATGAAAGTATGCTTGCAGCTTGTGCAATAGGCTTCCTTTCTGTCGGTATTGTAAAAAATATAATTTTCATCCTTGAATACCGTTTCTTCAACAAATGTCTGGTAATCATCTGGCAAAGCTTTGAATCGCTCCATTTCCTGATCGATAACATCTGTTTCCTTCTTATGTTTCTTTGCAAGCCTCATTGCTTTGACTTTATCCTGATAGCGTTCCAACAGTGCAAATGCAGGTCGTACACCACATTCATCTCTGGTTTTTAGCCATTTTCTAAATGTACTCTCCGCTCTCTTTGCATCCATATCCGTTAGGAACTCAAGCTGTTCATAGCTCCACCAATATTCCGCCCAACCCGATTCCCGGCAAACCAGATTGAGTAAGGCTCCCGTTCTCCATTTGCCGCATTCCACTTCAAGCGTTATGTAATTCTCCTTTTGGCAGAACACTCTAAACATCAACGAAATATCTCTCTTATTTCTTCCACTGGTCTGATATACATTAAGTATCAATGTTTCCTCAGCACCAACTTTTTTCTTTTGTGTGGAAATCACACCTCGTTTGCCCTTGCCCGCAGCAGCAATATCATGTATTGTTTCCAGATTTACTTTTGAGACCGGTATGTCTTTTAAATCTTTCTTTTTCATCCATATCGCCTCCTACATTCCTAAAAGAGAAAACATATCAAGCTGGCCATCCATGTCCTTATTATTCCTTTTAGGCTTTGCCTCTGGCTTTGGTGCCTCTGTTTTTTTCTCCGGCTCTACTGCTGGCTTGGAAACTTCCTTTTTCTTACTGTCTGCCTTAGTCTTTTCATCTTGCTTTTTCTTTCTCTCCGCAGCTTCTTTAGCTTTTTTATCCTCCTCAGCCTTATCGTCTTTATGGAAATAATCCTCAGCCCATTCATAAACCACATCATCACGAACTGCGCAACTACTTCCTTTTGCCTGTTTCCTTGCCTGCTCATAAATGTACTTATAACATTTCTCCCAAGTTTTATGGTCCTGGCATATATCTGAAGCTAAGCTTTCCGATTCCTCGCATCTTTCAATCAAATGTTTGATAACAGGATCTGCAAAAGCTTTATCCTTAGCCTTTTTCAATTCCTCCTGCAACTTCGTAACTGCTCCAACAACTCCGATATAAACAGAACTGTTATTTTTCTTTTCAGCTTCAACTTCTTCTGATGTAGGTGCTGGAATTCCTTCCACAATTTCTTTAAGACTTGCTGTTCCCATCGGGACCGTATCATCTGCATCTATATCATCATCAACCGCCTGCTCAAATGCCTGTTTCTCAATCCCTGCAATGGCTCTTCCAATCTCTGACTTCGGCTCTGTTTCATCCAGGCTTTCCATAGCCTCATATTCTTCTTTTAATCTGTCGTTCTCTATATCAAACAATGTGTTACCGTCAGCGTCATAGAATGCGGTTACTTTCTCTCTCTTTAATATCTTGTAGGTAGTATTCCCTACCTCAACTTCGCTCTTGCTATCTTCCGAAGAATATCCGTTTTCCAGATACTCAAGAACAGCTTTGCTCCATTCGTGTTCGTAATCTTGATTATCTCCTAATGCGTAGTGCATTACATTTCTACCTGTTTCCATAGGCTTCCTCCTTTTTATCGAAATCGAAAAACATATAAAAGTGCTCTTTTTCCACTGTTTTTTCGGTGGTTGCAGTTCCACCAAGACCGCCCATTGACTGGAACAATCTTCTCCATGTCCATATTTGATTTTGAAACATTGGCATATACCAGAGTTCCTGTCCATCTTTTTCATTAGGGAACAGTACATGCCCCGTCAAAGGATTTGTAATCGTATTTGCTATACACACATATCCTGCACATCCCAAAAGTGAAAGCTGTATGTAACACATCATCCCAGTTATTCTGTCTATGTCCTGTGCAACAAAAACCACATGATTTTGAAAATTATGTTTGCATTTCTTCATAGTATTTGCGGCAGCTATCAATGTTGCACCCGCTCCGCAGGCAGGATCGCATATAGATAAATACCCTTGCTTCTCGATATGGCTGTCAACATCCTCGCAGGTTATTTCAGACATCATCTTGCATACGCAATACGGTGTGAAAAACTGTCCTTTCCAGTGATTTCCTAGATTTAACTGCATATACATAGCCCCAAGAAAATCCTGTTCTGGATTTCTTTCTAAGGCTTCAACAATGATTGCAAGCATTTTTGCAGGAACTTCCACAGAACCAAGTCTCTCTATGCATTGTGCATATTCTTTTTCTCTGCTCTCATAATGCTCCGGGCTTCTGTCAGCCACATTGCTGATTGAACATGCCATAGCTGCCATCAAGTCGGCCCACACCTGCCAAGAACTTCGTGAATAACAGAGTTTTTGAAATTCGTCTAAAAATTCCTTTTCAGTCCCCTGTATAGCTTCACTATGCTTTGCCACCTAAAATCCTCCTTTTTGCCTCCTCAAACATTCGTTTTCTTTCTTCCAGCTGTTCTTCTGTAAGCTGCATCGGTTCTGGTTTATCTTCACTTTCTATCTTTGGCACTTCTTTCTTTTCTATCGCCGGTACATAATGTTGTTGCAGTAATGCCTTGTTCTGTGCGACGAAATCCGGAAGCGAATTTGTATTTTGTGCCTCCGCAGCTTTTCTCATATATGCCTCTCGGAAGTTCGCCCTTTCCGCAGTTGGATTTTCGCTCTGGCACAGCCTGCTCCATCCCAAATTTTTGACCACCGACAATGTCAGTTCGTCCATTATTGCGAATGCTTCCTGCGGATGATACCATCCGTAATCTGCCATAGCTTTTTGTACCACTCCCCAAGCTTCATCAAAACTCAGGATTTTGGGCTTGCACCTTTCCATACATAGTTTCCTTATTTCAGCTATATTGGGTGGAAAAACATTTGTGCAAATATGCTCCATAACAGCATTTTCAGCAATCTCATACGGAATATCTTTAAGTGTCATATACCAAAAATCCATTGAGGCATTATCTTCGAGTATTTTTGAAGCTGGATATGCGGATTTAATTCCGATTGCCAATGTCGCAAATTGCTGTTTATTCATTCGCCCACTCCCTTGCTCCTTGTGCAAACTGCTCTACCTTTGAGCCGCCGGCTGTCTGACTGTAAGATTGCGTATAACCAGGTGTTCCACCTCTGTTCTGGACCTTTGAAATCCAAGCATTGATAAATCGTTTCATTCCTCCTGCTGTTTTCCGTTTCCTTGGATTAGCATCACACCAGCCTTTCATCGCTCTTAGTTCCTGCATAATGTCAACAGCAGGATATAATTCTGCGAGTTCAAGAACATAACTCTGTGTAATCGGGTATTCTTCACCAGTATTCATCATGATACCTATTACTGGCGGCTCCGCAGCTACTGTCTGCTCGGAGCATATATTTGTATTGGTTTCCGATTCGGATTTGGATTCGGATTGGATTGGATTACGGACACATTTGTTGTCTGATGTTTTTATCTGCTGACCTTTGCTGTCAAATGTCAGCAATTCACAATCCTCTGAAAATCCGGGATACTTGCTCTTTTGATTACGAATTCTCTGATGATCCGCCCAAGTTACCAATTGCAGGTACGGTCTTCCCTGTGCCTCATACACTCTGACCAAGCCCACCGCCGACAACCTACCAAGCGCCTTATCTATATCTTTTTCCGTAATATCTTTCAGAGGAAAGCAGCTTCCCTTGATTATCTTTGCTCTTCCGTCGTATCTGCCGAAGTCGTCACAGGTTACAATCAATCTATAAAACAGAACTTCCTCGAACCAAGATAAAGAATCTATTTCTTCGCTCCTGCAGATGCTCTCCTTGATTATCCTGTTTGGCATTCGATCATCCTCCTTTCGGATGCTGGAGAGTGCCCCCCTCCAGCTCCTGACTTAATAAATTACCTTGCTACCATTTTCCGTTTTGACTACATCCAAATTCTGAGGGAATCTGGCTTTCATTGTCGGATCATGAGTGATAGCCATTATTTTAATGTTGCTGTATCGGCTCTGTATTGTCTCCAATGCGTCGCAATATGCCTGTATTCCGTCCCCGTCCAAGAATGGAGGTTCATCAATAAAGAGCATTCCGAGCTGGATTCCTGCTGAAGATGATTTAATCTCTGCCAATGCAAGAATTACCGATAATGAAGACTTAACTTTCTCTCCACCGGATTTTGAAAGGTATGGAAGCACCGACTTACCATATTCCTCGATGTAAATATCCAAAGATACCTTTTCCTTTCCATTTTTTTGGAGTCTCTCCAGTCTGAACTCCACTCCCATTTTTCCGCCAGTCATCTGTCCAAGAATGGTATTTGCTGTAGCTGTCAGCTGTGGAATAATAGAACGGATAATCTGATGTGGCACACCGCTCTGGCTAAATGCGACTTTCAATGTATCGTAATCAGCTGTCTCCTTGGCATATTCCACCTGCTTGTCCTGTAAAGCTGCAATATCCTGCTTCAACTTTGCAATCTGTTCCGATTTCTGCTGTAAAGCTCCAATTCGCATCTGTTTTTCCTTTACCATGCTGTTAATGGCATTCACTTCTGTATCCAGTCCGTTTACAATCGCCTGAGCCTCTTCCATTCCCGCCATAGCAAGTATCTCTTTATCAGCCTCTGCCTGTCTCTCTGAGATTTCATCATCGATACCGGTAATTTCTGCTGTCAACTCCAGAACCCTGTTCAATGCTGTTGCATTTCTTTCCTCTGCTACTGGGAGCATTTTTTCCTTTTCTACCCACGGATCAAGAGCAGTAATGGCACTAAGCACATGCACATGTTCTTCAAACGCTTTGGCATATATATCACGCTCTGTTTCTGCCTGTGTGCCCTTTAATTTGACCTCAGCAAGCCTGTTTTCTGCTTCTGATATATTTGACTTTAAATGTTCCAAAGCCGCCTTAATCAAAGCGAGATTGTTTTCCCTCTGGTTGATTTTTTCGAGCTGTGCCACATACGGAAGCAATGTTGCACATTCGTTTTGCAGGACTGTTAAAGCTGCCGCATCATATCCTATCGCATCCATTTCAGCCTGTTTGTTCTCTATTGCATATCTGCTCTTTGCAAGTTCGCAATCTCTGCGTGCAAATATATCAACATAAGAAGCCTCAACCATAGCAAGCTGCTCTTTTGCCTCGATGGCATCCTGTAAGAATTTACAATGTGCATTTTCTATATCCACGCATCCAGATTCATTCAAGATTGCCACTTTCTTTTCAAGTACAAGTTTCTGCTCGTCCGCTTTCTGTTTTTCTCTGTCAAAACTTGCTCTGGTCTCGTTGTCACGGAAAACTGCCGCAGAATATTCCGTCTTTGCTTTCTGATATGCAACTGCCTTTTCCTGCATGGCTTCCAGCTCTGCTTTCTTGCGGTTGTATTTATCCGCTTTTTCTCGAACCTCTCCGTCATTGGCAGAATCCAATATCATTGCATTCATTTCATCCTGTTTAGTTTTCAAGGTAATCTGTAAATCCGAGATAGCCTTCTGCTCACTTTCAGCCTGCCTTGCAAGCGTTTCAGCTTCCTGTTTCTTTGTTGTATATAGTGCCGATTGTCCAGCAAGTTCCAGTTCTCGCTTCAGCAGAGCATTTCTTTCAGCAATCTTTTCTTCAATCTCGGTCTTTCCTTCAAGTATTGCGGAACTACTATCTGCTATTACCTGCTGTGTGGCTTTATTCTGCTCTGCAATAGTCTTTTTCGCCTGTAAAGTTGCAACAGCTGCAAGTGCTCTCTTTCTCCTATCTGCGGCTTCCTGCTGATTCGACAGGACAAGTTTTTTCTGATCCCTCTCATTCACTTTTGCCTGTAATCTGGTTTCCTGCTCCGCCAATTCAGTCTTGCATTTTTCCAATTCCTCATCCGGCTTTCCAAACTCAGCGATTGTTACATTGTGAATAGTGATTTCCTGCTTCAATTCCCTGTTCTTTGCTCCATTCACCTTTGCCTTGTCCGAAGCAATTTTTTCCATTATCTGATATACCCCAAGCCCAAGGAGTGTGCCGAGCACCTCAACTCTTTCCTCCGGCTTTGCCTGTAAGAATAATCCGTACTGATCCTGCATAATCAAAGCACAGGACTTGAATGTGAAGCTGTCCATTCCAAGAATGTTTAAGATTTCCTGCTGGGTATCGTTGTATCTTTCCTTTGAGCAATCCTTCCATTCATTCTCAACAAACTGAGAAATATTCAAAGTTCCTTTTCCGGAACGGGCTCTGGTTCTTGTGACGCGATACTTTTTCTCTCCGATACGGAATGTAAACATAATCGAACCGGAACGGACGCTTTCATCATTTCTAAGCCATGGTGCCTTTCCTGTATCATCCTTGATTACACCCTCTCTCGGTTCTTCATAAAGGCAGTCGATAATCGCATCCATAAACAAGCTGCTCTTTCCTGCTCCATTCTGACCGTTGATTGTGCAGAAAGTGATATCCTCGAAATTAAATGTTTCCTCTTCGTAGTTACGATAATTCTTAACAGCAATTTCTACAGGTTCAAATGTTCCGCTATTTGCTGTCGCTGTCATGCTTGCCTCAGCTTCAGCAATAATCGGTCTTGCCTTTAATACAAGTTCCTGTATTCTTTCCTGTGGTACCTGCTTTTCCTCAAGATACTTAATAAGGTTCGCCTCCGGATCCGTAGCATTTTCAAGCTGTGTTCTATTTGCAAATTCATCTATCTTATCTGGAAGAATTTCCCATACCATAAATGCTCCGTCTTCCAGAAGCTCTCTTTCCAAAGTTGCCTTATTCAGAGCCTTGCTGTTTTCTGCGGTGCAGCTATAATGAACACGGACAATCTTTCCATCGATCTGTCCTCTCCACTTCTCAGTAGCAACAAAATCCATAGCCTGCATATTTATCTGTGTCACATCATCATCATTGAGTTCAATGGTTGCAAACTCTCTGATAGGTGTTTCATGGAAAATACTCTGCCATGTTCCCAGCTCGTGCCAGTTGTGAATCCAAAAGCCCCTCTGCTGTCCCTCATCATTAAAGTTCATGGCATTTATCGCACCGGAATAATACCAGTCTCTGTGCATTATCTTCTGTGGTCTGTGAATATGCCCTAAAGCAACCAGATTGTAATTGGCCGCCAATAAAGCCTCCTGCGGAATGATTGGCTCAAACTGTGTGAGCATCATTGTCTGTCCGCTCTCGGTATTGCATCCTGGCACTGTGTAATGTGCCATCAGAATACTTTTCTTTTCTGGAGAGCATTGTGCTTTCAACCCTGTTACAATATTTGATAATTCATTTGTAAACACCACATTTTCTTCATCACTTGACAATCCCGGATGATTAGCTCTGAACACTCCCCTGTCAAATCCCGGGAGCACCGCAATATCAACATCATCAAATGAAATTACCTGTGGGGTAATCACCACATGAACATTCGGAACATCTGCAAACATTTCAGAGAGGACGTTGAACTGTCCTGATCCATCATGGTTTGGAGTACCTCTCATAACAACAACCTGCTTTGATACTGCCGCAAGCTCTCTGATATAATGAATGGCAGTAATAATTTCCTCACAACACCTGTCGGACCACAGGCGGCCAACATGGAATATGTCACCAGATACAATCGAGTAATCCGGTTTTTCCTCATTTGCCACTCTGATCAGTTCATCCAGACATCTTTTCGTGTCCTCTGTTCGGAGATTTACTCCGTCCTTAACTGGGCTTCGGAATGTTCCAAGATGCCAGTCTGCTGTATGTAATATCTTCATTTCAACACCTCCATTGTTGCTTTCATCGCCATAATCATGTTATTTAGCTGCAGCTCTAATACCTTAAATACCGATTCCTCAATGCCGCAAAAATCAATGCCATCACCGGTCCATTCTTCCCCAACAATCAGTATGTTTCCTGTTATTGGAATATTGTGTTTATCAGTTTCATAAAGGTAACTGCCTATGAGATTCGGGATGATTACTTCTTTCAACAATCCCTCCTCGTCAATTAGCATACTTACGCACTGCCCCTTGACCTTAGTCGGATGGTCCATTTGGTGTAATTCTGTATATAATCGCTTTGGCATCACATGCTCATATAATCTGCAGTCATTTCCTATCAGTTCTCGAAGCTTATTGTTCTGTTCCTCATGTGTTCCTGTCGGAAACTCATGTACGGATAATTCCAAATCCGTTGAAATCTTAATCAGATTCATCACTTCCCAGCTCCTTTCTGACACTTCATGCAAAGAGGTCTTCCAAACTTATTTAGCGAGTATTCATATACTCTCGCATTGATTTCCGCCCCACATCCGTCACAATAATATCCTGTCGATTCATTCTCGACTTGCTCCTGTTGTGGTGGTGTCTGCTGTTCCTGGTCGAACCAGTTCTTCTCCTGCTCTCCTGCGACCGCATCATCCTCTGTCTGATCTGAGACAAATGCAGGATTGTCAATTTCATCCTCCGGATTAAAGTCTGACGAAAATGCTTCGCCAGAAAATGCAGTGGAGATTGCAGGTGGTGTGGATGAGGCACCGAACATGTTCCCCATGGAATTCATCCCCTGCTGGAGCATTGCACTTCTCACTGTAGGATCCGTGTAATCCGGTGCGAATGTTACTGTAGGAACAACAAACGGCTTCTCCAACTCTGCCTTTGAGTATGTCCCCTTAATGCCAAGCAATGCTCTGATAACTCTGAGGATTGCTCCTGTCTGCGCCTTTTCAGAAGCAGTCTTTCTAAGGAGTGTCATATTTACAAGGATCGATCTCTCTATATACTTCTCTCTGTCGCTGTCAGCAATTACATAGTATTTGTCATACTTTCCGTACTGATTTGGTTCTGTTTCCTGTTTCCATTCCCCCTTGAACATTTCAGCGGCGGCCTTGGAAGCTCGCCAGTCATGAATACCCATGATTGACTTATCCATAAATTCAAGGCGGTACTTCGATTCTTCATCATCAAGGCAGATACGCTTTGTTTCCATGTGTGTCTTGTAGCTTCCATCCGGAAGTCTTACTGCTCCGTATGCCTTTCCGACATAGGTATTCGTATTCTCTCTTATGACTGTTGTGTACTCAGGGTGAAACTGGATTCCTGCCGCAGTTGCAAGCTTCATAAGAAGCGGCTTTGCAGGTGAGAAAACTTCCTCATATATGGCTTTTCCTTTTCCATCCTCTCCAGTCTTTACCTTTCCGACCGAGAAGATATCTCCTGAGCTTGGTGCTGTGTCCGCCACCACTTCCATAACGGAGCACTTATAAAATGGGTTGATCTGCACTGATGTAGCTGCTGGTAACAGCAGATTGCAGTTTGGATATTTGGACTGAATTTCAGCCAAAGCATTTGAATTGTTCATAGATAAAACCTCCATATTGTGTAATATTTGCTTGATTTATAAAGCAGGAACTGCTACAATATGGTTATCCGTAGGGGCACTCTGATTTCTGATCGAGTGCTCTTTTTCCATATCACGCAATGTTCTGCATAAATCCATAGTGAATTTTGAAAAAGCAAGGTTTCTCACATATTCCTCTGTGAGCTTCACAAGATACCAATGCTGTAACACAACCTGTCTTCGCTCACGCTGGTATATGTACTCCTGCTTATGTCTGGCATATTTCAATGCCTCCTCGAACTGTTCATCTGTAATTTCGCATCCGAGCAGTTCCTCTACTTCTCTTTTTTCTACAATTTCTTTCATCTTCCAATTCCTCCAATGAATCAAATAAATAGTTAATTGCCTTCCATGCTCCCCAGTAAACTGCCAGAATCAACAAATACTCACCTCCGACAGCCTCGTATCCTCTCTCGATATAGGCAAGATGAAAAGCCCATTTCCCGATAGCGTATGTGACAAGCAGCGTCCAGATAACCGCTATCAAATCTCTTTTCAGTGTCTTCCTCATTTGTCCTCACTCCTTGTAAAAATAATGTTTTCCATGCTTAAACAGGAAAGTAAGATTTTCACTATGCCATGTAGAATCGCTCTTGCTCTCAAAGTAAGTTGCTCCATGGCTTTCATCCCATCCACCAGTCTGAATAAGCTGCAATGCTCTATAGCAGTCCTCGTCCGGCTCTACCTCGTCATATCTTCCATTGCTGATTGGGCTAAACTGCCCCTTCTGGAAAATAACATCTTCGATTGTGTCCGGAAATTCATCACTCCAAACCCTATTGAGGACCACAAGCATTACAAGAGCCTTTCCCTCTGTGTCCTCGGATTCAGCTTCAGCCATTGCTATCTTGGCCAGTCGGTACGCATCATCCGAATCCCAGTCCATACTGCCGATTTTTGACCGCTCTGCTTTCTCTGTTTCCTGCTCTGGAGCAGTTGTTGCAACCGATGTTGCAGTCGGTGTCGCATTCGCTTCATCAGAAATCATTGATTGAACAATAATATCTCTGCTATCCGCCTCATCTGCCGGAGTTCCTACAAAGCTGAAAGCAAAGGCAACCATTGATGTCAGCGAAATCACAAACACCAACCCTAAACTAAAAAGACATTTGTTTCTCATGCTGACACCGCACCTCCTTTTGGATGGTCGAACGTAAATGCCATCTGACCTCCTTTTTCATCAGTCATCAAAATCTGACTGTAGAAAATCCTGCTCGTCTCCTGTTCTCTCGCCTTAATGCTTTCGCAATCGCACTTCTCTCCTGGATCCAGATTGCAACAGCAATGTGGGCAAACATTGTAATATGCCATCTTGCACCTCCTATTCTTCAATCATGCATCTCTCAAAAAAATACTTTCTCGGAACTTTGCCAATTGGATATGCCGGTGTCAGCTTTCCTGCCTTTACCAGCTCGTCCCGAAGCTGCCTTATCAGCTCATAAGCCTTGTTTTCCTTGCAGTCAAGATATTCCATTACTTCTTGTGCTCCTATGTAATATTTCCCCGGTGTCGCAATAACACCCGGTGCTGTCGCCAATGCGTTCATTCGCTCACCTCCTGCGATAAATCTTGTTTAACAATCTGGTCCATAGTTACACCAAAGAAATCTGCTAGTTTTTCTAAGATGTCTATTGTCGGCTTTGCTTTTCCCGTTTCAATTGCGTTGTACCCTTGTTTCCCTCTGTAACCTAGCAATTCAGATATGTCCTGTTGTGTCATACCATGCTTTTTACGCAAATACATAAGATTGAGCACATATACCGGCATTGCAGGCTTCATATCTCTCAACACTAGATCGTCAAGCGATACTCCATGATATCTTGCTAATTCCACAATTATTTCAATTCCCGGAGTTCGACTTCCGCATTCCCATGAAGACATTGTCTTTTGTTCAACTCCAAAGAGATTCGCCAACTCCTGTTGTGTCTTCCCTATCTGTTCCCGAAGGAATTTTAAGTTTCCCGCTAAATACAAAATGTCACCTCCTGCGGCTTGGAGCTGCTTGAAGCTCCGAGCAAATATTGTATTGGTTTCCCGATTTGGATTTGGATTCGGATTGGATTGGATTACGGACACATTTGTTGTCACTTGCTGTCAAATGTCCGCAGAATGTAAATAAAAAAATTATTAAGCTCTACTCTGCCAATAGCACCGCCAGACTGTCCTTGCTTTCGCTCTGTCCAATGATACTGCCGACCATTCAAGCCTATTTCTTACATATTCTTCTTAATCCAAAGCCTCATGCTTTGTGCAATCTCCTCTACCTCTTCTAAGTTTTTTACTACCTCATCAAGCTCAGGCTTTTCACTTTCATCAATCACACCATCTGCGGTGATGTCGAGAAGCATTTCTTTTGTTTTCCCTATCTTCCGGAAAACCGAAAGCGTTCTGACTGTGATTCTGTCCAAATTTGCCAGCTCCGCTTTTGGCATTTCGCATCCGAGCGGACACATCGTTCTGCAAAAATAATTTTCCAATTCCGGAGCATTGTATAAATCTGCCATCAGTCTTATTTCCTCTGGATAAGGAACTGCAATGCCACTCTCTATTCGATAAAGTCTCCCTCTGTCAATTGACATGTAATCTGCAGCTCCTTCTCTACTGCTCAACTGCTCATTGTGTGTTGCCGCTTCGCAACGGGCTTTGTAAAAGATGTTGGAGCTTGTCTTAGCTGTCACATTTGCCATTTTCTACATCACCTCCATGCGTTAAAATGGTATCAGTTGAAGTTTCTTGAACTTCTTTTGCAAAAAAAATTTTATATGTCATCTCTTTGGATAATCCGAGATGGATTGCGATTTGATTTGCTATATCTACGGAAATAGAGGTTTTCCCTTTTTCCATCAGGCAGTAACTGCTTTTGTCTTTGAAGCCGAGGCACTTTGCAAGTTTCTCCTGTGTTATACCGCGTTTCATTCGCTCTGCTCTCAATAGTGCCAGATCCATTGTCTTACCTCCTTATGTGTTTATGTTTCTTCAACTTTCATGTTCATATTACTTCAACTTTATTTTGTTGTCAAGCGTTTTGTTGAAGTTTCTGCAACTTTGTTTTTATTTCTTCAATTTAGAAAGGATGTGTTATATAATGAGTTTGAAATTATTAAACTTACACGGAGGCGATTATTATGGCAAATCTATCTGATAGGATTAAAAGCCTCCGCTTGTCAGCAGAAATGACACAGGAAGAATTTGGTAAGAAGTTCGGAATAGTAAAATCTACAGTTTCATTATATGAAAGTGGCAAAAGCACACCGAACGATCAAATCAAAAAACAGATATGTGACTACTTCCATGTTTCATTAGATTACTTGCTCGGTGTTGACAGGCAGGGAGGACTTGATTATGCGAACTTTCAGATAGACGAATCTGAATTCGCTCTCGATTTCAAAATGAGAATTCGGGAACTAATTTCTGAGCAAGGAATGACTGAAGATGATTTCATGCAAAGTACTGGTTTTAGTAAAGATGAAAAGGATGCTTATCTATATGGCAACAGAATGCCATCAATAGAGGATCTCATAAAAATCACCGGTGCATTAGATGTATCAGCAGATTATCTTCTCGACATTTCAAGAAGAAAAAGGCTGTCATCGGACGAAGAATCGCTCCTTCAATTATTTAACAAGTGCGATGACCAATGCAAAAACTATCTTATAGCAAAGGCAGGTGTTTTGTGCGTAGAGGGTATCTCGGCAGTTGCAGCTGGTGAGTATGGCAAATACGCAGACGAAGAAAAAAAATCATTTCCTTCGAGTGGTACCGAAGGAAAAGGGGCTTAAAAAAAATAACAGAACGATTGGAGGAATATTATGGTATGGACTGCAGCTTGGACCGATTTTGTTATCTGCCTCCTGTTTGGATGGCTTGGGGTTCATAAATTCAGAGAAAAGAAAATTGGCATGGGTATCCTTTACCTATGTACATTCGGATTGTTTTGTATCGGATGGTTTGTTGACTGCATCCGGTACCTGCTGGCAGCACTTCATGGGGAACGCATCCAGGGCAACAGACCAATGCAGATTTCAGCAGATGCTCCACTACCAGTTGTGCCATCAAATGTAATGCTTGCAAACGGAGAGGTGTGTCATTACTGTGGACCAGCTACTTTTGTTAAAACAAAGAATGTGGTTGTAGGATATTCCGGAGGAAGCCGCGGCACCAGTGTCCGTATTGCAAAAGGTATGTCGGTACATCTTGGGGCGAGAAAGGCAGCTCCAATCCGTGGTGACGTGCAGGAGCGTACACAGGGAGTTCTTTCTATTACGAATAAGAGAGTTGTATTTTCAGCAAACAAAGGAGCTTTCGATAAGAAGATTTCGGCATTGTCAGCTGTAACTCCTTATCAGAATGGCATTGCTTTCCAGTTCGGCGATCAACAGTATCCTTTGGAAACCCGTCAGCCGGAATATATTTATCAGATATTGGCTCGTGTGGTTAATTCATCCGAGGACATCTAATGCCGGCATATAAATACACTCTGAAAAGTGGAAAAACATTATGGTATGCTAATTTTTATTACACCGATTGGACTGGAGAAAAGAAGCATATCTGTAAACGAGGATTTAAAACACAGAGGGAAGCAAAAGATTATGAGAGGTCTTTTCTGGATCAGCAGAACACTTCAAGCGACATACTCTTTTCTTCCCTCGTCGCAAATTATCTGGAAGATATGGAACACCGCTTGAAACCTACAACAATGGAGAATAAGCGGTTTATTATTGAAACGAAACTGCTCCCCTACTTTGGAAAGCAGAAGATTTGTGACATTGATACAATAAAGGTCAGAAAATGGCAGAATGAGCTTATCTCCTATCGGGATGATGATGGAAAGCCATTCTCGCAAACATATCTAAAAACTGTAAATAATCAGCTGTCAGCAATAATGAACTACGCAGTATCTCATTACCGCCTACCTGTCAATCCATGCAAGACGGCCGGCAGTATGGGAAAGAGTAAAGCAGATGAAATGAACATCTGGACGCAGGCTGAATATGAGAAGTTTTCAAATGCAATCAATAAATCATCGATGAAGCTTGCATTTGACATATTGTTTTATACCGGTATGCGTTCCGGAGAACTTTTGGCTCTCACTCCGGCAGACATTCTTTCATCCAAGCGAATCGATATCAATAAGAATTATGCAAAAATCAAGGGTGAGGAGTTATTCCTTGAACCGAAGACACCAAAAGCAAAGCGATGTATATCCATTCCGGACTTCTTATATAACGATATCCAGGAATACATTTCAAAGCTCTATGGTATTGGAAATGGCGACAGGATATTTTACTTCCAGAAGACAGCTCTCGAAAAAGAAATGAAAAGGGTATCAGAAAGGGTTGGTCTGAAGCCGATCAGAGTTCATGACCTGCGGCACTCTCATGCAAGTATGCTGATAGAACTCGGTTTTACTCCATTGGAGATTGCGGAGCGGCTAGGTCACGAATCTATAAAGACCACTCTCGACACATACTCACATCTTTATCCGGATAAGGATCAGAAGCTGGCAGACCGCTTGAACCAGTTTCGCAAGAATTGAATCTGTAAAGCCGTCTCAGACCGAGGCGGCTCTTTTTTCTATCTGCAACCATATTGGATTGCACTTCCGATTTGCAACTGTTTTCGATTGCACTTTTACAGGAAGCTGCACATCACAAGAATAATGCTCATTTTGAGTAGGAAAAGTAATGGCACATCATTCTTAACATCACGTTAACATCACAGAGCAAAATAAAAGAGCCACAAAGCCCATAAAATAAGGCTTCGCAGCTCAAATGTCCGTTATTCAAACTCAATCGTTCCAGGTGGTTTACTAGTCAGATCATAGAATACTCTGTTGACCCCACGCACCTCATTTATAATTCTGCTCATGACTGTCTGGAGAACCTCAAATGGAATCTCTGCGCTCTCTGCTGTCATGAAATCAATTGTGTTGACTGCACGAAGTGCAACCGCATAATCGTAAGTTCTTTCGTCACCCATAACACCAACGGAACGCATGTTAGTGAGGGCTGCGAAATACTGGTTTGGCATCCATGCTGGAGCCTTGCCGTTAGCTTTCTTGTACTCAGCTACAGCCTTGTCAACCTCTGAACGGTAGATAAAGTCAGCGTCCTGAACGATACGAACCTTATCAGCTGTTACCTCGCCGATAATTCTGATTCCAAGTCCCGGACCTGGGAATGGCTGACGGAATACAAGATGTTCTGGTATTCCAAGTTCAAGACCAGCCTTACGAACCTCATCCTTGAAAAGGTTGCGTAGTGGCTCAATGATTTCCTTGAAATCAACGAAATCAGGAAGTCCTCCTACATTGTGGTGAGACTTGATTACGGCTGATTCACCGCCAAGTCCGCTCTCTACAACGTCTGGATATATAGTTCCCTGTGCAAGGAAGTCAACTGCACCAATTTTCTTGGCTTCTTCCTCAAATACACGGATAAACTCTTCCCCAATAATCTTTCTCTTAGCTTCTGGCTCAGTAACGCCTGCAAGCTTAGAGTAATATCTTTCCTGTGCATTAACTCTTATAAAGTTAAGGTCGAACTGTCCTTCTGGTCCAAATACGCTCTCAACTTCATCGCCTTCATCTTTACGGAGAAGACCGTGGTCTACGAATACGCATGTAAGCTGCTTTCCAATAGCTCTTGAAAGAAGTCCGGCTGCAACAGATGAATCAACACCACCTGAAAGAGCAAGTAAAACCTTGCCACTGCCAACCTTCTCGCGGATTTCCTTAATTGTATTCTCAACAAATGCATCCATCTTCCATGTTCCGGCACATCCGCATACTCCACGAACAAAGTTGTGAAGCATCTTGGTTCCTTCCTGAGTATGAAGAACCTCTGGGTGGAACTGGATTGCATAAAGATTCTTCTCTGTACACTCTGCTGCTGCAACTGGGCAGTCTGCTGTGTGGGCAACAATCTTGAATCCTGGTGCAATCTGTGAGATGTAGTCAAAATGGCTCATCCACACAATAGTTTTCTCTGAGACATCTGAGAATAAAGCGCTGCTCTTATCTACAAATGTTTCTGTCTTTCCATACTCTCTTACTGGTGCCTTCTCAACCTTGCCACCAAGCACATGCTGCATAAGCTGTGCGCCATAGCAAAGACCAAGTACAGGTACACCAAGTTCGAAAAGTTCTTTAGTACATGTTGGCGCGCCATCTTCATAACAGCTGTTAGGACCACCCGTAAGGATAATTCCTTTAGGGTTCATGGCCTTAATCTGCGCCAGGTCTGTCTTGTAAGAATAGATCTCACAATATACATTACATTCACGGACACGGCGCGCAACCAGCTGGTTGTACTGACCACCGAAGTCAATGACAATAACTTTCTCCTGATCCATGATCAATCTCCAATCTTGTGTATTTATATATACATTATAGTTAAACTTGCCACTTATGACAAGCCTTAATTCTCCCCAATTCTTATCTTGCTAATTCTCCTCCAGACAATCCTTATCTATGCATCTTTCTCCCCAATTCTCTTCTTCACATAAGAATCCATCTTCTCTCTGACCATCGCCATCTTTCTGTTGGTCTCCTCATTATCAGAATGAAAATGCATAAGCTTTGCTAGATAGCCCTGTTCCACAGTAATCCGCACGCTCTCATCATACACAAGCTCATAAGCAAGTGATACATGACCAATAACAGTATCAGCCGGTGTGCGTCTTATTGCTTTGAGTATACAGTGTTCCTCATCAAACGCTTCTAACACTTCATCTGTAATATTGCTCTTCATCAGTTCTTCAGTCGTAGTGTTATATATTTCTTCAAGCGGAGTATCAATATTAACCTTAAATATATCAACCTTATCAGCGTCACGAAGCACATTGCAGAATGCCTGCTCGCGGTGATTAAGTCCCTGCGGAATTCTGTACATATTGTGACACCTTATTGCAAGTTCAAGCATTTCCATGTCCGATTTATTCAATCTGTCATACAGAAATACTCCATCAGAACTATATCGATCCTCTAATGCTCCTAGCTTGTAGCCTGTACATTTGACCATTCCATTAAGAAAAGTACTGATAAGACCATCTTTGAACAACAGGTCTGCACCGAATTTTGCATGGTCAACAGAGTCCGCATCTGAAAATGTGTTATAACGCTTTATCTGTTCAAATCTTCCAACATCATGAAGCATTCCGGATAACCATGCCAGCTCAACATCATAGGCACACATTCCGGCTGCCTTTGCAATTCTTTCGCACAAAGCTGCAACTCTGTAAGTGTGGTCAATTTTTAATTTAATCTTAGGGTCATCTGCATTATAAGCTGCTGTGTATTCTGCAAATGCTTTCTTAACATGCACTCTGTCAACATACACACGGTTTATCTTGGCATTTTCATAATAACCTTCAACATCAGCAATCTTTCCCTCATTCCATGTGTCTATAATATCAGGCACATCAGATAAAGAATGGCACACAACTGAAGTCAGTCTTCGGATGTCATCGTTAATCTCAATAGTATCAGGTATATGAATCACCTTCATGCCTGCTGCATATCCTGCTTTAATGCCATTAATACTGTCCTCAATTACTACACATTCTGACGGTTCACAGCCAATAAAGCCTGCTGCCCTTAAGAATATGTCCGGCTCAGGCTTTCCATGCTCAACCTCATCTCCATATACAACACCAGAAAGATAATCCCATGCTCCTATTCTGTGAAGGCTCTTTTCAGCACTTGATTTCTGTGTTGAAGTTGCAACAGCACATTTGAGACCGTTATCCTTAATATAATCAAGCAGCATATGAAGCCCCGGCTTAACCGGAACTTCCTCTGTCTCCCTGATTTTGTAGACATGGTCTGTGCGCATTGTCCGCATTTCCCAGTAATCCTGCTCTCCATGATAATAATCATCAAAAAAGCTCTGACTAAGCTTTGCCGGTGCACCTTTAAAACTGTCGATAAGCCATAACGGCATCTCTACATTTTTCTGGGAAGCTGCCCACAGCCAGCCAAGATTAGACTGATTTTCCGTATCAATCATAACTCCGTCCATATCAAAGATAATCCCTTTTATCATAACTGCCTCCATTCTACTCCCCAAAATATCAAACCGACATCCCTTGCATACACTTTCCAGATATACGTTCATTCACTTCTTAATCTTACTTCTCTTCCAGATACTTCTTAACATACTGTCCAGTATAAGACTTCTTAACCTTAACAATCTCCTCAGGCGTTCCCTTGGCAATAACAGTTCCGCCGCGGTCGCCACCCTCTGGTCCCATATCTATAATATAATCTGCTGTCTTAATAACATCAAGATTATGTTCAATAACAACTACAGTGTTGCCACCCTCTGCAAGCCTGTGAAGGATATTGACAAGCTTGTGGACATCGGCAAAATGCAGTCCGGTTGTAGGCTCATCAAGAATATATATAGTCTTTCCTGTGCTTCTTCTTGAAAGCTCTGTTGCAAGCTTGATTCTCTGTGCCTCACCACCTGAAAGCTCAGTTGATGGCTGTCCAAGCTTGACGTAAGACAAGCCAACCTCGTTGAGAGTCTCAATCTTTCTTCTTATACTTGGCACATTTTCAAAGAAATCAACTGCATCCTCAATAGTCATGTCAAGAACATCATATATGCTCTTATCCTTGTATTTTACTTCAAGAGTTTCTCTGTTGTAACGCTTACCCTCGCAGACTTCACAAGGTACATACACATCCGGCAGGAAATGCATCTCTATCTTGATAATACCGTCGCCTGAACATGCCTCACATCTTCCACCTTTAACATTAAAGCTAAATCTGCCCTTCGTATATCCTCGCTCCTTCGCGTCCTTAGTCGTTGCAAACAGGTCTCTTATCATGTCAAATACACCTGTATAGGTTGCCGGATTAGACCTTGGTGTTCGTCCAATTGGTGACTGGTCAATATTAATGACCTTATCAAGCTGCTCTATTCCGTCAATTCCATCATGGTCGCCTGCAATACATCTCGCCCTGTTAAGCGACTTTGCAAGGTGCTTGTAAAGAATCTCATTAACAAGTGAACTCTTGCCTGAGCCTGACACACCTGTTACGCATGTGACAACTCCAAGCGGAATATCTACATCAATATTCTTAAGATTATTCTCCCTTGCGCCTCTTACCTTAATCCAGCCAGCAGGCTTTCTACGCTCTGCCGGTACAGGTATCTTAATTCTTCCTGACAGATATGCGCCTGTAAGTGAGTCCTTGCACGCCATAATGTCCGCAGCAGTTCCTGTTGCGACAACTTCTCCACCATTTCTTCCTGCGCCTGGTCCGATATCCACAATATAATCGGCTGCAAACATAGTATCCTCATCATGTTCAACGACAATAACTGAGTTACCAAGATCTCGCAAATGTGTCAGAGTTCCAAGCAGCTTGTCATTATCCCTCTGGTGAAGGCCGATACTTGGCTCATCAAGAATATAAGCAACTCCTACAAGACCTGAACCAATCTGTGTTGCAAGCCTGATTCTCTGCGCTTCACCGCCTGACAGAGTTCCTGTGGCACGCGAAAGTGCCAGATAATCAAGACCTACATCTACAAGGAACTTAATTCTCGCCTTGATTTCCTTAAGAATCTCTGCACCAATAAACAGCTGTCTCTCTGAAAGCTTCATATTCTCAAGGAATTCCTGAAGCTTTATAATAGACATGTTAGTAATCTCATATATGTTCTTATCTGCAATAGTAACAGCAAGTGAAGACGGTTTAAGTCTCTGTCCATGGCAGGCCGAACAAGGTCTGATTCTCATAAACTCCTCATACTGCTGCTTAGTATTATCAGAATATGTCTCTCTGTATCTTCTCTCCATATTCTTAATAAGACCTTCAAATGCGACATCATATACACCCTCTCCGCGCTGGCCTTTATATTTAACCTTTACAGAATGTCCCTTAGTACCGTTGATAATAATATCCTTAATATCATCAGGATAATCCTTGAATGGTGTCTTTAATGAAAATCCATATTCCTCTGCAAGTGCATCAAGAACTGCCCTGCTGAAGCTGCCCTCGTCCTTAGACGACTGCCAACCCATTCCGACAATAGCGCCTTCATCAATGCTGAGACTCTCATCCGGTATAAGCAGCTCCGCATCAAACTTCATTGTATAACCAAGTCCGAAACAGTCCGGGCATGCGCCAAATGGATTGTTGAACGAAAAGCTTCTTGGCTCAACCTCATCAATACTTATACCACAGTCTGGGCAGGAAAAGCTCTGGCTGAAATTAAGTGTCTCACCATCAATAACATCTACTGTCATAAGACCTTCGGCAAGCTTAAGAGCTGTCTCAATAGAATCTGTAAGTCGTTTCTGGATTCCGTCTCTTACAGAAAGTCTGTCTACAACAATCTCAATATTATGCTTCTTATTCTTATCAAGCTTAATCTCATCTGTCAGCTCATACATGCTTCCATCAGCAATAACACGCACAAATCCGCTCTTCTTTGCCTGTTCAAATAGCTTTACATGCTCACCCTTTCGTCCACGGACAACAGGTGCAAGAATCTGAATCTTAGTTCTTTCAGGAAGTGCCATAATAACATCAACCATCTGGTCAACTGTCTGTTTGTTGATTTCCCGTCCACATTTTGGACAATGCGGAATACCAATTCTTGCATAGAGAAGTCGGAAATAATCATATATTTCTGTAACAGTTCCTACTGTAGAACGAGGATTTCTGTTAGTCGACTTCTGGTCAATGGATATAGCCGGTGAAAGTCCTTCAATACTGTCAACATCCGGCTTTTCCATCTGTCCCAAGAACTGTCTTGCATATGAGGACAGTGATTCCATATACCTTCTCTGACCTTCTGCATATATTGTATCAAATGCAAGGCTCGACTTTCCTGAACCTGAAAGTCCTGTAAGCACAACAAGCTTGTCTCTTGGAATATCAACGTCTATCCCTTTAAGATTATGCTCTCTTGCACCCTTTATCCTTATGCAGTTCTTATAACTGCCCCTTTCTATCTCTTTCTTTAACTTACTATCAGCCATGTTTTTTTCCTTCATAAATATATTTATTAATCTCAATCATCTTGTCACGAAGCTGTGCAGCCTCCTCAAAGTTAAGCTCTGCTGCTGCCTTACGCATGTTCTTCTCAACCTGCGTCTTAACCTTCTCAAGCTCTTTGATGCTCATAGATTCATAATCAACCTTAAGCTTTCCGGAAGCATCACCCGGCTCCGCTGCCTTGCTTATGCTTATCAGATCTCTTACTGCCTTCTTGATTGTCTGTGGAGTAATTCCATGCTCATCATTATACTCCTGCTGAATCTTTCTTCTTCGTTCTGTCTCTGAAATAGCCTTTTCCATAGATTCAGTAATCTTGTCTGCATACATGATAACATGTCCCTCTGCATTTCTTGCAGCTCGACCAATCGTCTGTATAAGCGATGTCTCTGTTCTTAAGAAACCTTCCTTATCAGCATCAAGTATAGCAACAAGGCTGATTTCAGGAATATCCAGACCTTCTCGCAGCAGGTTGATTCCAACAAGAACATCAAATCCATCAAGACGCATATCTCTTATAATCTTCTGACGCTCAAGCGTATCAATATCTGCATGAAGATACTTAACCCTGATTCCTGCCTCTTTAAGATAATCAGTAAGGTCCTCTGCCATTCTCTTGGTAAGTGTAGTAACAAGCACCTTGTTCTTCTTGGCAGTTTCCTTATTAATCTCTGATATAAGGTCATCAATCTGTCCTTTAATCGGCTTAACAGTTATCTCTGGGTCAAGAAGTCCGGTAGGTCTTATAACCTGCTCGGTTCTCATAAGTTCATGCTCTGCCTCGTATGTGCTTGGTGTTGCTGATACGAAAAGCATCTGTGAAATCTTGCTCTCAAACTCGCTGAAATTAAGCGGTCTGTTGTCCTTCGCAGATGGCAGTCTGAAGCCATAATCTACAAGCGTAGTCTTTCTTGACTGGTCACCGGCATACATGCCTCGAATCTGCGGAATAGTGATATGCGACTCATCCACAATAATAAGAAAATCATCTGGAAAATAATCCATCAGCGTATACGGAGGACACCCTGCCGGAAGTCCTGCCAGATGTCTTGAATAATTCTCTATTCCTGAACAAAAGCCTGTCTCCTGCATCATCTCTATATCAAAATTCGTTCTCTCTTCAATTCTCTGTGCCTCTAGAAGCTTATCCTCACTCTTGAAATACTTCACTCTCTCGGCAAGCTCTGCCTTGATATTCTCAATCGCAGCGTCCATCTTCTCCTTCTCAACAACATAATGTGAGTTAGGGAATATCGCAATATGTTCAAGAACACCTTTAACTTCGCCTGTAAGGGAATCTATCTCACTTATTCTGTCCACTTCATCACCAAAGAATTCAACTCTTATGGCATCACCTGATGATGATGATGGATACACTTCAACAACATCGCCTCTTACCCTGAAGGTTCCTCGCTTAAAATCCTGGTCGTTCCTTACATACTGGATATCAATAAGCTTTCTTATGCAATCATCCCTGTCCTTCTCCATTCCCGGACGAAGCGAAATAACCATGTTCTTATAATCAATCGGCGCACCTAATCCATATATACATGAAACCGAAGCAACGATAATAACATCATTTCTTTCGGAAAGTGCCGCTGTTGCCGAATGTCTTAATTTATCAATTTCATCATTAATAGATGAATCCTTCGCAATATAAGTGTCACTCTGAGGTACATAGGCCTCTGGCTGGTAATAATCATAATAGGAGACAAAGTACTCAACCGCATTCTCTGGAAAGAACTCCTTCATCTCCCCATACAACTGCGCTGCCAGTGTCTTATTATGGCTTATAATAAGTGTAGGTTTCTGAACATTCTGTATAATGTTCGCCATTGTAAATGTTTTACCAGAACCAGTTACACCAACTAGAGTCTCAAACTGATTGCCTTCCTCAAAGCCCTTTGTAAGTGCTTCAATAGCCTGCGGCTGGTCGCCCATCGGCTTAAAATCCGAATGTAATACAAATCTGTCCATAATCCCTCCTTGTTTTCCAGCATTTTTCTCATTATACAATATAACAGCCAAAAAGTACAGAACAAACATTCGATTTGCCCTGTACTTTATTCCATACCTCTATATTCGTTATTCTGCCGCGCTGACACTCATTTTTCCATTGAGATACTCTACTGCTGCCTTCAACTGCACATCTTCAGTCGCATCATCCGGAAGCTCCACTATACTGTCAGGTGTCACTCCCTTGCCGTGAATATCCTGTCCCTTAGGAGTAAAATATTTGGCAATTGTATACTTAACCGCACTTCCATCAGTAAGCGGACGGATTGTCTGCACAATGCCTTTACCAAATGTCTGTGTTCCGATTATCTGTGCCTTATCATAATCCTGCATTGCACCGGCAAATATCTCAGATGCACTTGCACTATTGCCATTTACCAAAACTGCCATTGGAATATTAAGCTCATGATTATCAGAACCTGAATATTCCTGTCTCTTACCAGACTTAGTCTCTGTATACACGATAAGTCCATTAGGAAGAATATAATCAAGCATATCCACTACAGTATTAAGAACTCCGCCAGGATTATTTCTTATATCAATTACAAGTCCTGTAATTCCCTGCTTCTGAAGGTCATCAACTGCTGTCTTAAACTGCTCTGTTGTAACATCATCAAACTGTGAAATATAAATATAACCTATATTATTCTCAAGTACCTCTGATGAAACAGTCTTAATATCAATCTTGTCTCTTGTAACTGTGAAGCTCAGCTTCTCGCCATTTCTCATAACAGTAAGGTTAACATCTGTTCCCTTCTCGCCCTTAATAAGAGCAACTGCTACAGAAAGGTCCATTCCTGTAATATCCTCACCATTAACCTCTGTTACCTTATCTCCATTTCTGATACCAGCCTTATATGCTGGTGCATCCTCATATGCCTCAGATATAAGTATTGAACCATCATCAGCCTTCTGGCATACCGCACCAATTCCATAGAAAGAACCTGATGTTGACTCCATCATTGACTTATATTCTTCAGGCGTATAATAAACCGTATATTTATCACCATATGCAGCAAGATATGCCTTAAAAATGTTGTCTGCAGCCTTTTCATCATCTACATCATCAAAGTAGAATCCATCTCCAAGCAGCGAATCCAGAGCATTCAGCTTACTTTCAACCTTAGTTCCGATTCCTTCATTATCACTTGTTCCAACATCCTGGACATATATACGTCCATCAATTCCAATATGAAGATTACCACTTCTTATAAGTCCCATGAATACGCATGACAACGCCAGTATCACAACCAGCAGTGTTGCCACAGCACCAATAATAACGCCTTTGCCTAAAGCATGTTTTCTCTTTCGTTCCTGCGCGGCCCCTTCCGAAGAAAAAGGTCTGTTATTATCATATTCCATTGAGTCCTCCTGTTAAGTTGAATTATTTATTAAAATATGGCATAGGATTAACATATGAACCATTGAGCATTACATCAAAATGCAGATGCGCGCCAAATGAATTACCCGTATTACCCATAACACCAATCTTCTGTCCTTTCGTCACCTGGGCTCCTACTGATACATTTAAACTATCAAGATGCAGGTATCTCGTATACAGTCCATTACCATGATAAATCATCACATAATTACCCGCTGTTGAGTAATACTCACTCTGTCTGTGTGCAATAACAACTTTACCGTCATAAGCTGCATATACAGGATCACCTGAAACTCCTGCCCTGACCGCTCCAATATCCACACCTTTATGCGGTGAAGTTCTGTCAGATGTATCTCCGTATGGAGAAGTTATTCTTGTACTTGTTGTTGGCCATTTGAAAGTTCCGCCATCATATCTGTTAGACGGAGTAACTCCGCTTGCTTCCTCTGCCTTAATCTTGGCTGTTATAGAAGCAATCTCTGCATCGAGCTTCTTCTCGTCAGCTTCGAGCTGTTTCTTATAAGCCACCTGATCAGCCGTATTCTTACTCAAAGCATTAAGCTGGGCAGTCTTCTCATTCTGGACAACCTCAAGTGCATCAACCTGTGCCTGAAGTGCCTCCTGACTGGCAGTCAGAGTCTCTTTATCTTCTTCAAGCTTTACTTTAGAAGATGATATCAGATTAATCGTTGACTGATATTCCTCAAGCATCTGTCTGTCATACTCTGATATCTTATTAATATACTCAAATTTATTAAGCATATCCGCCATACTCTCTGATGATAAAAGCACCTCAACATATGTATAATCATTATGCTCATACATAAACTGGATTCGAAGCTTCATAGCCTCATACCGGCTTTCCTTATCAGCCTCAGCCTGCTCAAGCTGTGCCTGTGTCTCCTCAATCTCAGCCTCTAATGTTGCAATCTGGGTATTAATATCATCTAATGACGCTGACAATTCTCCCATCTGGGCATCCAGTCCCTGAATAAGAGATGTAAGGTCCGAACTCTGCGCCTTAAGCTGAGCAATCTTGTCTTCTGTTTCTTTCTTTTTATTCTGTATATCATTCTGCTGGTTCTGGGCATTCTTCAGATCCGATTTATTATCTCCAAATGTAACCTGTGCAAAACAATACGGTATAAGCAACATTACAATCATGAGTGCCGCTGTTATTTTCTTTATTAAATTGTTCCGAAACAGTGCTTTCTCCATACAGCCACTCCTTTACCATAATTAAAATGTTTTCTAAAAACAAACAGGGACTTCTGCATCCGTTTGCAAAAGCCCCCAAAAACTATCCGAAACTATACATCGGCATGCTTTCTTACAGCAAAGAAACTTCCTATAAGACCAATACCAATTCCAAGAATAACAGCTACCGGAATAAGTACCTCAAATACTTCTGATGCTGGCATAAATGCTAATATATTCTGTAAAACAGAGAATTTTCCAAGAACAAAATTAACAACCCCACCATAAATATATCTCAATATTGCTACCGGAATAACAGCACCTATAAGTCCTATAACAATACCTTCTACGAAGAATGGTGCATTAACAAATGCATCTGTAGCTCCTATATATTTCATGATTGATATCTCATCTTTTCGTACCGTAATACCAATGACAATTGTATTAGTAATAAGGAATATAGATACCGCCAGAAGAACAACAATTACTGCAACTGCAACATAACTTACAAGTCTTGCTGCACTGGCAAGTCCGCTTGCTGTAACCTCTGAACGGTTAACCTGTCTTATTCCATCCTTATTCTCAAGATACTTAACCAGTGTACCCTGATTACTTGCATCTTTAAGATATACTTCATAAGAAGAAGAATTAGCTAAAGGATTATCATCCTTGAAGCCTTCTGCAAGTTCAGGATATGCGGCGAAATACTCACCTTTGAAGCTTTCCCATGCATCATCAGCTGATACATATTGAACTCTTGATACTTCTTCTCTTTTGCTTATATCATCTCCAAGCTTCTTAATATCTGTCTCGCTGAGATTTTCATCAAAGAAAACTGTTACACAGACCTCTGTCTCGGCCTTCTTAATCATATACTGAAAATTAACCACTATAGAATAGAATACTCCAAAAAGGAATATACATGCTGTAATTGTTGCTATTGATGCCAGTGAGAACATCTTATTACGATGGATGTTCTTAAATCCATCTTTAATATGATATGCTAATGACCTAATCTTCATAGAAATAACCACCCTTTTCCTGATCGCTGATAATCTTTCCTTCACTCATAGTAATAGTTCTCTTCTTCATCTGCTGAACTATCTCCATATTATGGGTAACTACAAGTACTGTTGTTCCCTGCTTATTAACCTGATTAAGAATCTTCATGATTTCATTAGAATTGGCAGGATCAAGGTTACCTGTTGGCTCGTCGCACAACAATATAGCCGGCTTGTTAACCAGCGCTCTTGCAATTGCGATTCTCTGCTGCTCACCACCTGATAACTCATTAGGAAAAGCCTTGTATTTGTCAAGAAGTCCTACCATAGAAAGCATCGCAAGTACTCTTGACTTAATCTTTCTGTTAGGAGCTTCTACTACCTTCTGTGCAAATGCGATATTCTCATATACGTTTCTGTCCGGTAACAGACGGAAATCCTGGAATACTACACCAATATCTCTTCTAAGATACGGAAGCTTCTTTCTTGTTATCTTATTGAGATATTTCTTATTAACATATATCTTACCTGATGTAGGATCTAATTCCTTAAGTAATAGTTTGATAAGAGTCGACTTACCTGAACCACTCTTACCTACTATAAATACGAATTCACCTTTCTGGATGTGAAGATTAATTCCATTAAGCGCAGCAACGCCAGTGGAATATGTCTTCGTAACATCTTCCATGATTATCATGTATCATTTCCTCCAAAAATCACTAAAATGTATCTTTACTTTCCATATACTTCATGTACTTAACTACCATAAGAGCAATCTTAAATGTTATTGCATCATCAAACACTCTGAGGTCAAGTCCGGTTATCTTCTGTATCTTATCTAGTCTGTAAACAAGTGTATTTCTGTGAATGTAAAGCTGTCTTGATGTCTCTGAAACATTAAGGCTGTTCTCAAAGAACTTGTTAATTGTTGACAGAGTCTCATCATCAAAATCATCAGGAGCCTTTCCTTCAAATATCTCCTTAATGAACATCTGACATAATGGTATAGGAAGCTGATATATAAGACGGCCTATTCCTAATCTGTTGTAAGCAACAACATTCTTGTTGCTGTAGAAAATTTTTCCAACATCAAGTGCCATCTTAGCTTCCTTGTAAGATCTTGAAACCTCTCTTATATCATTAACAATTGTACCATAAGCAACATGTGCCGCACTCATCGCCTCAGTGCTTAACATATCAATTATAACATCAGCTGTCTTATCAAGTTCTTCATATGATTCATTACCCTTAACTTCCTTAACAAGAATTATACTCTTCTCGTCAACTGCTGTAATGAAATCTCTTGTTTTATTAGCAAAAAGAGTTCTTACTGTCTCTAAAGCATTAGTATCCTTTTCGTGCTTAGTCTCAATAATATATACAACTCTCTTAACATCAGTTTCAATATGAAGTTTCTCTGCTCTTGTATACATATCAACTCGAAGAAGATTATCAAGAAGAAGATTCTTGATAAAGTTATCCTTATCAAATCTTTCCTTATATGCCACAAGTAAATTCTGTATCTGAAATGCAGTAAGCTTTCCAACCATATATACATCATCACTTGTTCCTCTTGCCATGATTATATATTCAAGATTGCCATCATCTTCAACCTTAAAAAACTGAAAACCATTAACTGCCTGACTTTCTGCTGGCGAATCAATAAAACTAATCGCATCCGCAAGGCATTCTGAAACATTATCAAAAGTCTTGGCTGCAACATTCTTATCTGCATCCACAATGCACAAATCCACTCGTGAAATAGCCTTAAGTCCATCTACAGTTGTCTGTAAAATTCTATTAGATATCATTGTTATCCCTTTCTGTCTACCACTTACCTTTTATTCGTACATATTCTATCTTATTGTAAAGCAAAACGGCAAAAAAAAAAAGGGGAAATGCAAATTTATTGCATTTCCCCTTCATAATTAAGATTCATTTAATAATTAGTGTGTGATAACGATTTCTGTTTCCTTATCGAATACATGAAGTCTTTCAACATCCATAGCAAATGTTACTTCATCACCAGGTCTTGCTGTTGTACGAGGATTTACCTTAGCTGTACATGTTACATCACCGATTTCATAGTGAAGGTTAACTTCTGCACCAAGTAATTCGTATACCTTAACTGTAGCTGTAAACTTAGAATCTGCATTCTTAGCGATGAATTCTGCATCATCCTTAACATCCTCTGGACGGATACCAACTACAACTGTCTTACCAACATAGTTGCCATCGATAAGCTTCTTGCTCTTCTCAACTGGAAGAGTAATTGTAACTGTATCAGAAAGTACAAGGTCAACCTGTGAACCGTTAGCCTTAACTTCTGCGTCGATAAGGTTCATCTGAGGTGATCCGATGAATCCAGCAACGAATATGTTGTTAGGTGTATTGTAAAGGTTCTGAGGTGTATCTACCTGCTGAATGATACCATCCTTAAGAACTACGATTCTTGTACCAAGTGTCATAGCCTCTGTCTGGTCATGTGTAACGTAGATGATTGTTGTCTGTAATCTCTGGTGAAGCTTAGAAATCTCAACACGCATCTGTACTCTTAACTTAGCATCAAGGTTTGAAAGAGGCTCATCCATAAGGAATACCTTAGGGCTACGAACGATAGCACGTCCCATAGCAACTCTCTGTCTCTGACCACCTGAAAGAGCCTTTGGCTTACGATCAAGAAGGTGCTCGATATCAAGAATCTTAGCAGCTTCATGTACAGCCTTGTCGATCTCTGCCTTAGGAACTTTTCTTAACTTAAGACCGAAAGCCATGTTATCATATACTGACATATGTGGATAAAGAGCGTAGTTCTGGAATACCATAGCGATATCTCTGTCCTTAGGCTCTACATCGTTAACCATCTTATCACCGATCCATAACTCACCTGAGCTGATTTCCTCAAGACCTGCGATCATACGAAGTGTAGTAGACTTACCACATCCTGAAGGTCCAACGAAGATGATGAACTCCTGATCAGCAATTTCAAGATTAAAATCCTTAACAGCTACGAAACCGTTAGGATATACTTTACAAACATTCTTAAGCGATAAACTTGCCATTATTAAATATCCTCCTAATATAAATGCGCCTTTGCGCTTTTGATGTGATTATAATACACTATATAGGACTTTTTTACCACATGACATTTTTACAAATCTTTTCCGCGTTTTTTTTGCAAATTTACCATAGCAAGTCCGCTTATGTATAAATTGTACAAATTTATCAGGCTTTTATCTGCAAACATCACTAATGCAATATGCCTACTCAATCGCATCTATAGGGTACCAGCTAATTCCAAGGTTATCATATACATCACGCATATTACAATCCCCACAACAACCGGAGCCGTAAAATAATTCTTTATATGAGATAATCTGATTCCACTGAATCTGATTTTCTCAAGATTACCATGTCTTTTTGCCATAGTCTTAATGCATACAATTGCAAGCATCATAAATGCGGCAGCCACAACAGCAAGTATAATCATCTGGATTACTGTTGTGAGAGTACCCGTAGATGCCGCGAGTTCAGCTTCGCTTTCAGCCACTCCCGATACCTGGCCATCTGCGGTGTACATGCCTGCCATCTTCAGAAGCTGTACAATTCCTATTGAATATGTATTAACTGCAAAATGTGCAATAACTGACGACCACAAAGAACCTGTAGCCTCAACCATATATGCGAACACAATTCCCATAACAAATGCGTACAATGCCTGATTAATATTGAGATGAAAACATCCGAATAATAATCCGCTCATTAGTGCCGCACCTGTCATTCCGGCTTTCCTGTAAGAGCCAAAGAATATCCCACGGAATATAAGCTCTTCTACAAGCGGTGGAATAACTGCCAGCAATATAACCTGCATCGCAAATGGATATGTAAGCAGTGTTGTTGTTCCCTCCTCAAGATAATTGGTTGAAAACAACATGCTAAGATTACTTATTAATAATACTGCCGGAATAAGACAATATCCTGCAACAAGTGAAAGAACAATATCAACAATACTTATTCTTTTATAAGGAATCTCCGTAATGGGGTCAATCTTCTGAACAATCATATATATAATTGCAATAAGCAGAATTATCCCTTCTGACATAACATACTGAATCCAGTCAGGCACAGCGATACCTGCATTCTGTGCATATCCCATAATTGATGCACACACAACAGACAGCCCGATATAACCTATTACAAATATAATAAAGAAGCCATTAACTTTTCTTACTTCCATGCAATTGCTTCCACTTCAAGAAGAACATCCTTAGGAAGTCTAGCAACTTCTACGCATGAACGCGCTGGAAATGGCTCCTTAAAATATTTCTTATAGATTTCATTAATCTTACCGAAATCATTCATTTCCTTAATAAATACTGTTGTCTTAACAATATTCTCCACCTTAGAACCTGAAGCCTCAACAAGATTGCAGAGGTTCTGGAATGCCTGCTCAGCCTGAGCCTCAACTCCACCTTCTGCGATTTCACCTGTAGCTGGTATTACAGGGATAACTCCTGATGTATATACCATATTGTTAATCTCGATAGCCTGTGAATATGGTCCGATTGCACTTGGTGCCTTGTCTGTACTGATTACTTTCTGCATAATAGTCTCCTTATTTCAACATATTTTACGTTACAAACGCATTGAATATATTGTACCGCAATCGTCATATTCATTCAAGATATTGATTAAAGAAGCTAATTCTATGGAACTATTTTTTAAGAATTATTGAATCCTGTGTTATCTCAATTTTGCCTTCTTTAAGCAGTCTTCCCACAGCTCTCTTGAAAGCATTTTTACTCATATTAAAATGTTTCTTGATAATCTCAGGGTCTGCCTTGTCTGTAAATCCAAGACTGCCACCCTTCTTTACTATGGTATCATATATCTGGACTGAATCCTCGTCCATCTGTATATAAGCCTTCTGCTTAAGGCTTATAACAAGTTTTCCATCTTCTCTTACTCTTGAAACACGTCCGTGAATAACCTCACCGACACTAAGTGGCTCAAATACTTCTGACATAGGAATAAATGCGTCGTACTTATCTTCAACTGCAACATACGCTCTGTAATCTGGAGTTATTCCTATTATAGTACCTGTAACCGCACTGTCTTTTACAAGTGTCTCTGACTTTTCAAGATATTTGTTAATTCTCATAGTAGCTGCAAGTCTGCCGCTCTTATCTATGTAGAGAGCAACAAGGTACTCTGAGCCTTCTGATACATGTGTTGTCTGTTCCTTGTATGGCATTAGAAGGTCTTTTTCAAGTCCCCAGTCAAGAAATGCGCCAATACCTGTAACCTGTGATACTTTAAGTCTCTTAAGTTCTCCAAGCTGAATCTTTGGCTTATTAGTAGTTGCAATAAGTCTGTCGCTTGAATCCCTGTAAACAAATACTGTGAGAGCATCTCCCACTTCAACATCATCTGGAACCTGTTTTTTAGGAAGAAGGACTTTATCTTCTTCTGTTCCAAGATATACTCCGAAATCTGTTACCTTTACAATGTTAAGACACTGTGTTTTTCCTAACTCTATCATAACAACACCTATGCTGGCAGCTTCACCAGCCCTTTCATAATAATTTCAGTGCAAGTATGGCTGTTGCCTTTCTACGTTTATTCTCATCGCTACTCGCACAAAAAAACCTCCCGTATGACTACGAGAGGTTTCTAGCTGGGCTTGAGGGATTCGAACCCCCGAAATGCTGGAATCAGAATCCAGTGCCTTACCACTTGGCGAAAGCCCAATATCGTGACGACATGCTGTATTATACATGAATGTTTTTAGGAATGCAAGCACTTTTTAAAAAAATTTTCAAAAGTGTTATAATCCCTGTCTACTCCGTCATCTTGAGGGGTACTGTACCATCTGCATCAGTCCCAAGATTAGGCACCTTCTGCATCTTTTGTGCAGTTCCAATAAAGAACTTGTACTGGTCAAGTACCGGATCCTTCTCCATATCAGATACAGCTTTCTTAATGTCAACATCTTCCATGCTGCTTGTAGCTGCTACAAGATTGAATCTGCTTCTGCTTGTAAAGTCAAATGTAAATTTCTTGGGATCAGAATGTGCAGTGGCTGTTGACTGATGTTGCGCTGTCTCTCCTCCTGCTGTAACGCCAGCATCTGTCTCTTCCTGTGTTACAGCAGCTTCCTTTCCGCCTTTATTACATCCTTGTGCTTTATTTATCGGCAGATGCATCTGATAATTTACCACCTTTATTTAAAAAATCCAGTAATCCTTATTAAATTTTTATAAATCCCCCCTTTTCCGTTGACCTCTTTTACATATTAACTTAGAATAAGAACATATATTCATCAACAAAGATTTTATATTAAGGAGTACATTAATAATATGAACAAAAAGAACTCATTATTCGTGCTTATTGGCATTTTCCTGATTTGTACAAGATTCTGGATATCAATCGGTTCAGTACACATTGATATCACTAATGACATTGTGGGATATATTTTAATATTTATTGGCATGAAGGATTTAAAATCACTCAACTCAAGATTTAAGAAAGGCATGATTCTTTCTGTTGCCGGACTTATCAGTGCTGTGCTTTCCCAGTATCTCATATCGCGTGACTGGCCTTCATCACCTGAAACAATGTATTCAATAGCGATCGGTATAAGTGTCGTATTTGCAATCTATTTCACTTATTACTACACTGAAGCTCTTATAATGGAAGCCCGTATACAGGAAAAGAATGCTGTAACAAGGAATTATCAGATAACATGGCTTTTACTGTCAGTAGGAATTTTTATCCACTATTTTGCTTTTAAAGCTTCAACAACTGTTTACTCAATACTTGTTGAAGCTCTTATAATAGTAATTACCATATATTATTGTTTTTCTGTTTTTTCTACAAGCAAGCAGCTATATGAGGATTAATTGCTTAACATTTTTTTATGATTACAGTTATAAGATTAACATTATTCGTTTATACCTGAATAGCGTTGACTTTTAATCTTTACAGTGTTTTAATAATGTCGTCAGTACGAAAGGATATTATCTATGAAGAAATTAGAGATTATTATCAGACCTGAAAGACTGGATGATTTAAAGAACATCCTTAATAGTAATGGTGCTCATGGTCTCATGATATCTAACATCATGGGATATGGAAGCCAGAGAGGTCACAAGCAGGTATATAATGGTGTTGATTTCGGTGGCAACCTGCTTCCTAAAGTAAAAGTTGAGTCTATTGTATCTGATGAAACTTATGAAGCAATCATTGATCAGGTTATTGACCAGATTAATACTGGTGAATACGGAGATGGTAAGATTTTCGTATATGATGTATATGATGCCATAAGAATCCGTACCGGTGAACGCGGAACAGACGCATTGTAATTATATATTATTATGTTATCAACGGAGATAACAGTCAGGATTGATGTTCTGACCGTTATCTCTTTTTTGTATATAACTTTCGGTATCTGTATCCCATAACCGTACAGATATATAAATCGGGGCCGCAGGAAACTACCCAGCCTGCGACCCCGCCCCTTTTTTTAGTTATTTGCTTATCTTCTTCAATTCATCTATTCTGTCCCTCGTAGAAGTAATAGCAATATTATACATCTGTAATTATATTATAATCAACAAAATCATTTTCATTATTAATCATTTTTAACTCATTAGTTGAAAAAGGTTCATATGCATACAAAGTATCCGTTGAATTTCTGAAATGCTCTACCCACAATGCTCCCATATAATTAATCAATGCCATGAACATCATTACCAGCAGATACTTCTGTGAAGTCCATGCATAAAACATAAGTAAAAAACAAGCAGGCATATATTCTTTTTCTTAATATCCAATATAACTGCATAGCACAACAGATTAATCGGAAGAAAATATATATAAATAATAGGCTTGAAAAACCATTGTTATTCTTCCTCTTCTTTATCCTCATTAGTATCTTCTTCTGTTCCTGCCTCCTGTACTGATGGAACAGATTCCTTTTCAAGCTGTTTGAATATGCTTGAGAAAATATATGAATCAACATACAGAATCAATGGTATAGTTACAATAAATGCTGTGAAATAAAGACATGAAAAATATGTAAGTCCCACAGTAGCTATTAACATAATAATAGTCTGTGGAAGATGATGTACACTTATTATAAGAGCATTTTTTAATGTCACTATTATATTATTGTCATATCTTGACAGCATTGAAAATGAATACAGCATAACTGCTGCCCATACCGCCATAACACCAACTACAACAAATACAAATATAACACCAGCCTGAGAGCCCTGTACAAATCCCCACTGGGCACTGGCTCTTAAATCAACGAAAAGAAGGAAACCAATTACAACATGTATAAGCTCTAATAAAAATCCCTGCGCGAAATTCATCTTGAATGATTTCCAGAAATCCTTATATACATAGCTTTCTTCATCCCTTACAAGCTTAATGCCAGAATAAAATGCTGCTGTAAGCGCTGCTCCGATTGTAATAACCGGAACACAGAATAATACTGTAATAACTGCTAATATAATAAAATCTCCTGCTTTTGTAAGGCCTTTAAATAATTTACCATCTAATCCAAATCCATTCATAATTATATACCCCTTTTTTGCTTAAACACTATGATTATACAAAACCTTACATAAAAATCAAAGAAAATTTCAAATATATTTCTTAAATGTTTATAAAAGCTGTTTTTTTGAGTTTATATATGTGTTAAACTGTATGCTATCTTACGATTAATTTAAGGAGAATTTATGGCTAAAGGCAACAACATACACGATGAAGTAAAGGAACAGCGTAAGAAGTTAAAAGAGCTTACATTTTCCGGAAAGATTGAATACATCTGGAGCTACTACAAAATTCCTATTATTGGCATTCTGCTTGCCATACTTTTTGCAGGTTCCCTTACTTATTCTATTATAAGAAACAATTACGACACCGTCTGTTTTATAGCGGTTCTAGACGGTAGAATAACCGGATATGATGATGATACGGACGCTCTTACTACAGGTCTTACAGATTATCTTGGTATTGACGGTAAAAAAGAACAGGTTGATATATCATATACATTTTCACTTGTAGAAAAGGAAATGGATCAGGAAGCTGCTGTAACAGCCAACAGAATATATACCTATGCATCAACCAATACTCTTGACGGATATCTATCTGAAAAAGAATATATCGATTATTTCTGTACTGACCGTAATATATTCTTCTGGGATTTAAGAGACCTGTTCTCAACAGAAGAACTTAATGAACTTTCTAATTATATTATTTATTACACTAATTCATCAGGAGAATCATTTCCTATAGCTGTTGATATTTCTGAAGCCCCTGTTATCAAAGGCAGTGACCTTAATATGAAGCAGCCTTGCTACGGCATCATATCAACATCCAAGTATTCTGAGAATGCCGCCAACTTTATAAGATTTGTATTCAATATGGAAAAGCCTTGATATCACAGAACTTTTCTATATATATTCATCCCGTCTGTATCGCCTGCATACAATGTGAAACCAAGTTTCAATGCAAGCCGTATGGACGGGATATTTGTTTTCATTGTGCATATATACAATTCTTCTAAACCGAACCTGTCCTTAGCAATATCCACCATATGGTTCATAACTTCCCATGCCACATGCTTTCCCTGCCAGCTTTTTTTCACAAGATACCCAAGTTCCTGACAATTCTGTCCGTCTATGCTGCGGTTTTCAATGCCTGCCCTAGCCACTAGCTCACCTGTTTTCTTATCAAGCACAAGCCACAGACCGTATCCGAAGAAACCATACATATTCTCAATGTATTTTATTGTAAATGCTTTCTCATCCTCATATTCATATAATGGTTCAACATACGGGCAGTCTGAAAGTGTCTGATATAATTCGTATAAATGTGGTAAATCCCCCACTGTCATCTCCCGTATAATAAATCTCTCCGTTCTGGCAATTACAAGCGGCTCATTGTATTTTCTGGCATATACAAGATCTAACAGGTCGTCATCAATATCTTCCTCATCATATACAACATATGAAGCTTTTCCAAGGTATGCTTCTCCAAGCCCTATATCAGGAATCTCCAGCGTCCCATCCGGTTTTAACGTATCTTTATCACTAATTATTATTTCTCTGCCTTCGCCCATATCAATACATTTTCTCATATATGCCTCTTTATAATTGTTTCTAAAGTTTTAATTTGACTTTTTATACTGTAGTATTTAGAATTAATTACATCACATTTTGCTCATGCAGACAAGCGGGCAATTTAATGAATTTCAGGAGGAATAATATGGCTAATCCAATAGTTACATTTACAATGGAAAACGGCGATGTGATGAAAGCTGAGCTTTATCCGGAAATCGCGCCTACATCAGTTAATAATTTCGTTAATCTTGTTCAGAAGGGATTCTATGACGGACTTATATTCCACAGAGTAATCGCAGGTTTTATGATTCAGGGTGGTGACCCTGAAGGAACAGGTATGGGTGGTCCTGGCTACTCTATCAAGGGCGAATTCGCATCTAACGGATTCAAGAACGATTTAAAGCATACAAGAGGTGTTCTTTCAATGGCTCGTTCTATGAGACCTGATTCTGCAGGCTCACAGTTCTTTATCATGCACCAGAACGCTCCACATCTTGACGGAGATTACGCTGCTTTTGGTAAGCTTATCGAGGGTGAAGATGTTCTTGACAAGATTGCAGGCGTAGACACAGATTACAGCGACAGACCTAGAAAACCACAGGTTATGAAGACTGTTACTGTTGAGACATTTGGAGAGGAATATCCAGAACCAGATAAGTTATAATTAAAGTTCATCCATTGACATCAAAAAGGCGGATACAGTCAATTGCTGTACCCGCCTTTATATTTTTAGAAATGTCCGCCGGAGCCACTGTTTCCACCGCCTCCGCCGCTGCTTCCGCTGCTATTGTTGCGCTCAATATGTCTTGTAACAACTGTTGTATTAATGAACACGTCTCTTCTGTCATTAACCTTAAAGTTATGGTCTTTCGTATATTCTGTACTGCTAACTGTCATTCTTGCCTTGGCATTATGCATCATTGTAAGAACGGCTGCAACTGCAACACCTGATGCAATGAGAAGCTTAATCCACATTTTGTATGTAAGTTTCTTGACTATGCTTGTAGTCATACACATATTCATATTCTTGACATACTTAGAAAATGCTTTGTAATAAGCCTTATCCGAAAGCTTCTCCTCACATGCTTCTCTTATGTCGTCAATTGTACCCTGTGATATATCAGTCTTTGCCTTTCCCTGTGTATACATTCTGTCGGCTCTTGATTTCATATCAACACCATATATTACGGCATTCTGCGAATATCCGTTATCATCAAGGAATTTCTTAAGATAACTGTCCATCGTACTGCCATCATGTCCTATATTAGTTGTGATAATAACTATATCGCACTCTGAATCCTCAGATGCTTTCTTACACTGGCTCTTTAGTTTACTAACCTCATCAGAAGTAAGAATTCCTGCATTGTCATATACATATTCCTTTGATGAATCTGCATACACATCAGTCTTAATACTTAACAACACTCCCACACACATAAAACATGCCATAATTATGCTCATGAAAGCCTTTATCTTCTTATTAATCTTCATCATATGAACAAAAGCCCTCCAAACATAGTAATGATAAGTGTAACGATGAATATTCCCGCTCCGAAGCCAAATGCTTTCTTTCCGCTTATCGGTCTGTCTGCAACTATCTTTCCTGTCTGTCCGTTAAGCATGAACTGGAAATTCTTCTTGTTAAACCTGTAATTAAGTACCCATACCGGAAATAATGCATACTGGCTTCCTGTTGGACGCATTGTTATGTCATTGTGAATTATATTAACAGATGAATAACTGGTAATTGTTGACATTGCAATATCTGTTATATATTTGTCAGCTCTTCTCGTAGCTCTCTCCTGTATCTGGTCTGCCGTATAATTATATCTTTCTGAAAGATATCCTGACAGATATGGCATTGAAAATGCAGTTAATTCGTTATAGTTAAATGGCTCTAACTTATCCATCGCATCATCAGGCATTTTTTCAGATGCATCAGCCGGAATCTTCTCAAACTTTGCAGATATATTTCTGAACACCTGAAAATGATCTGTGTATATATACTCTGTATCACCTTTTCTTGTTGTCCTGACCCTTTCTGCATTAGCATGCATATCAGTCTGTGCCCAATAATCATACAGCCAGTAAGGTACATACAGTCCGCTTATTTTCTCAATTGTTGAATTTCTTGATAAAGCAGATGGTGTGAGTGGTCCTTTCTTACACCAGTTTTTGTAAATCTCTACTGCTTTATCCTTGTTAATCTTAAATGGTATAATTGTTGATGGCTTGAATTCACCTCTAAGTCTGTCCTCCACAAGTGTCGGATTACCACAGAATGAACAAAATGTTGCCGATGTATATTCATCTGCCACAAGCTCTGCACCACATGTATTACAATGGTACATCTTCATCTCTTTGTCATATTCTCCCTGTGTACTGTTCTGTGAATATTTCTGTTCATATTCCCGCACATCAATCTGCATTCCACATGACGGACAGCCTAATTTCTGTGTGACACTGTCAAACTCCATAGCAGCACCACACCCAGGGCATTTGTAAATTGTTGGCATATTCCCCTCCTTAATCCACATTCGTTCATATTTTGTTCATATCTAATTCAATAAGATTTAACACTATGCACATTGTTTCTTCACTTTTGTTCAATATAATTCAATCATAAGAACAAGACATTTTCTACTATATGTTTTTCATAAATCGAGTTGTTAATAAACAGCTCTCCTCCCTCTTTCACCGTCTGCTACTCCGGCAGACGGTGTTTTACTTTGCAGATTATTATAACATAATGAACGAAACAACTATAAGAACAGCTCCAACTATCATTACAATCTGTCCTCTCTTCTTATCCTTTTTTAACTTCTCATTATCTCTTCTTGCCTTCTCATCGTCAGGCATCATCTGTTCATCATATGTAATTCTTACATCTCTCATATCATAAAATATATTGAAATTATTTTTAGCCGTAAAATATGTTGCAGCTCCTACAATAACAACAACCAGACCTATCAGAAACATCATAAATCCCATAAATGGCAATATACTATTTCCGGCATAAGCTTCATTATTGTAAAAATCTACTTCAAGACTTATCTTGTTGATAAAAAATGATAAATAATCCATGCCAATCTCCTTTCCTAATTAAATTCAATATACAAAATGCATTATACATCATATTTATTTATATTTATACATAAATATCAGTTAAATATTTCTTTTCATTTTTAATGATATGAGATATAATGTTGTCATGCAAAATCGTGCAATGGAGGTAAAGAAATATGTTAGTTTCAGCTAAAGAAATGTTAGACAAAGCTCTTGCCGGCAAATATGCTGTCGGACAGTTCAACATCAATAACCTTGAATGGACTAAGTCTATTCTCCTTACTGCACAGGAGATGAATGCTCCTGTAATCCTTGGTGTATCTGAGGGTGCTGGTAAGTATATGACAGGCTTCGAGACAGTTGCAGCCATGGTTAAGGCTATGGACAAGTCTCTTGGAATCACTGTTCCTGTTGCTCTTCATCTTGACCACGGAACATACGAAGGATGCTACAAATGTATCAAAGCAGGCTTCACATCTATTATGTTTGACGGTTCTCATTATCCAATTGATGAGAATATCAAGAAGACAACAGAGCTTGTTAATGTAGCTCACAATCTTGGTCTTTCTATTGAGGCAGAAGTTGGTTCAATAGGCGGCGAAGAAGATGGCGTTATCGGAATGGGTGAATGTGCAGACCCTGATGAATGTAAAGCTATTGCAGATCTTGGTGTAGACATGCTTGCAGCAGGTATTGGTAACATTCATGGAAAGTATCCAGCTAACTGGCCAGGATTAAGCTTTGAGACACTTGCAGCCGTTAAGGAAAAGATTGGTGATATGCCATTAGTTCTTCATGGTGGTACAGGTATTCCTGCAGATATGATTCAGAAGGCAATCTCTCTTGGAGTTTCTAAGATTAATGTTAATACAGAATGCCAGCTTTCATTTGCTGATGCAACAAGAAAATATATTGAAGCAGGCAAAGACCTTGAAGGAAAGGGATTTGATCCTAGAAAGCTTCTGGCTCCAGGCTGTGAAGCAATTAAAGAAACTGTTCGTGAGAAGATTAATCTTTTCGGTTCAGCAGGAAAAGCTTGATGATGATTGGAGATTATTATGGGTAACTTAAAGACAGATGAAGATGATGATTTTATTACATCTGCTTCACCTGAAACAGAACCAGACGAAGCGGATGCCGCTTTTGATGCTAAAGAAAAAAAGAAAAAGCAGTCTAACATCATCAGCCGTATTATTTTAATCATATGTGCCTGCATTTTTGTATTTGCAGCAGTCAAGCTTGTATCTATCCTTCTTGAATACAAGAAGGGCAACGACATTTATAATAATATTGAAGGCGATGTCCTTGATGATACACCGGTTAATATTACAATTGATGATGATGAAGCACCTGAGGTAACAATTCCATTTGTGTACAATCATCAGGCATTGCTTGACATTAATTCGGATGGTCTTGGTTTTCTTTATGTTCCATCGGTTGATATAAGGCTTCCTGTTGCCCAGACAACCGATAATGACTTTTATCTTACTCATACATTTGATAAGACATACAATCGCAACGGATGCCTGTTCGTTGATTACAGAATCAAGGATGGTCTTAATGCCAGCCATGTTCTTATCTATGGACACAATATGGGCTCCGGAGCCATGTTTGGCACTCTTGCCAGATATAAGAATTCTGGTTTCTACCAGACAGAAGGTAATGATGTTTTTTATATTTATACAGAGGATGTAATCCGTAAATACAAGATTTTCACAGTATATGTTACTGACCCGGTAAGTAATACATTTACTTTTAACTTCAGTAATTTAACAGGGCTTCGAGAATATGCTAAAAACGTTAAGGCGGAATCTCTATATGACACTGGTGTCGATGTTTCCAACGCAACACAGGTTGTCACATTTTCAACCTGTACAGACGATTCTAAGCAGCGTGTTATTGTATCCGGTACATATGTTGGAGAATCTAAGTTAGATAATGGGACATCTTCTGAAGCATCTGTATCCGCTTCAGAATAGGCATTTTAACACTCATATTTCATGCAGGCTTAATTTTTTAAATAATTTTAAAAAAAGCACTTGCAAATTTATATAATATGAGTTATTTTATTTAAAGACAGCAGACTGTCGCTAATTAAATAAGGTAGAACAAAGGCGTTCCATTTATATATTTGTATAAGTATATACTTGGACGCCATTTTTTAGTTTTACTAATAAAAAGATAAGAAAAGGAAGGATGAGAAAGTTATGAGTGAAAGATTCAATGTAGCTGACATCTTCGGCGAGAATGTGTTTAATGACACAATTATGAAAGAGCGTTTACCAAAGAACGTTTACAAAAACCTTAAATTAACAATGGAAGGTGTGCAGGAATTATCTTTAGCAGATGCTGATGTTATCGCTAATGCTATGAAAGACTGGGCTATCGAGAAAGGTGCAACTCATTACACACATTGGTTCCAGCCTTTAACAGGAACTACTGCTGAGAAACATGATTCATTTATATCAGCACCTAAGTCAGACGGAAAGGTGCTTATGGAATTCTCAGGCAAGGAATTGATTAAGGGTGAACCTGATGCTTCATCATTCCCTTCAGGTGGTCTTCGTGCAACATTCGAGGCCAGAGGATATACAGCATGGGATTGTACATCTCCTGCATTCGTACGTGAAGGTGCCCAGGGTGCTACTCTTTGTATCCCTACAGCATTCTGCTCTTACACAGGTGAGGCTCTTGACCAGAAGACTCCATTACTTCGTTCAATGGATGCCATCAACGAGCAGGCTCTTCGTATTTTAAGACTTATGGGTAACACAACATCTAAGAAAGTTACTCCTTCTGTAGGCGCTGAACAGGAATACTTCATCGTAGACAGAGAGAAATATTTACAGAGAAAGGATCTTATCTTCTCTGGCCGTACTTTATTTGGAGCTATGCCTCCTAAGGGTCAGGAACTTGATGATCACTACTTTGGTTCTATCCGTGAAAGAATCGCAGCTTTCATGAAGGATGTTAATGAAGAATTATGGAAGCTTGGTGTATCTGCTAAGACACAGCATAACGAAGTTGCTCCTGCACAGCATGAGTTAGCTCCTATCTATGCACAGTGCAACATTGCAACTGATAACAACCAGCTTATGATGGAAGTTATGAAGAAGGTTGCTTACAGACATGGTCTTGTTTGCCTTCTCCATGAGAAGCCATTTGCAGGTGTTAACGGTTCTGGTAAGCATAACAACTGGTCTATCACAACTAATGATGGAATTAACATGCTTGATCCTGGTAAAACACCACATGAAAACTTCCAGTTCCTTCTTGTACTTGGTGCAATTATGAAGGCTGTTGATAAACATGCTGACCTTCTTCGTGAGTCTGCATCTGATGTTGGTAACGATCACAGACTTGGAGCTAATGAAGCACCTCCAGCTATCATCTCTATGTTCCTTGGCGAGCAGCTTGAAGATGTAGTTATGCAGTTAATCGATAAGGGTGATGCTACAAGCTCTATCCAGAAAGGTAAGTTAAAGACTGGTGCTTCTACTCTTCCAGACCTTAACAAGGATGCTACAGATAGAAACAGAACATCTCCATTCGCATTCACAGGTAACAAGTTTGAGTTCCGTATGGTTGGTTCTTCAGATTCTATCGCTCCTGCAAATGTTGTTCTTAATACAATCGTTGCAGAAAGCTTTAAGGAAATCGCTGATGAATTAGAGGGTTCTGAAGATATGCAGATGGCTGTCCATGATATGATTAAGAAGCTCTTCACAGACCATCACAGAGTTGTATTCAATGGTAACGGTTACTCAGATGAATGGGTAGCAGAGGCTGAAAGAAGAGGACTTCCTAATATCAAATCTATGGTTGAGGCTGTTGGTTCACTTGTTAAACCTGAAACAGTTAAGATGTTTGAAGGATTTGGTGTATTCACAGAAGCTGAATTAAAGTCAAGAGCTGAGATTAAGTACGAGGCTTACTCTAAGGCAATCAACATCGAAGCTAAGACAATGATAGATATGGCTGGCAAGGAAATCATTCCTGCTATTATCTCATACACAACAGAACTTGCTAACTCAGTACTTTCAGTTAAGGAAGCTGGTGCAGACGCTTCAGTTCAGGCAGACATCCTTACAGAAGTATCTGGTTACTTAAAGGAAATGAAGGCAGCTTCAGCTAAGCTTGCAGAGGCAGTTGCTACAGCAGCTACATTTGAAGGAAAAGCACAGGCTGAATACTTCAGAGATACAGTAAAGGTTGCAATGGACGAATTAAGAGCTCCAGTAGATAAAGCCGAGATGATAGTAGATAAAGAATTCTGGCCATTCCCAAGCTACAGCGAATTATTATTCGAGGTATAATACATAACTAATTGTTATAAATCACTCTCATAAAAATCTCCAGCATTAGACCGGCGAAGCCAAATCTAATGCTGGAGATTTTTCACCCCTTGAAACATCCACTGTGTAGATTGCCAGTCTGGGGGTATCGGGCTGTGGCTTGATTTATTACGAGCTGTGCAGGAGTTAATGCCGCCATAGACAAAAGTTCAGCGTGCAAAAGCTCGTTCAAACGAAGTGCGTTTGCTTTTGCACGCTGTAAAAAACTCTGTATATGGCGGCATTTACTCCTGCTAAGCGCAGTAATCCATGAAAGCCACAGCCCGATATCCCCAGACTGGCACCACCTACACGCTACTGTGGATAACTCAACCTCTCCTCAACCGGATTATCCAGAACCTCCTCCTTAAACTTCTTCATATATATCTTCGCAAGCTTAAGATTGTTATCCAGATAATTACCGCAATCTCTTGGTGAATATCCAGGAATTGGTGTATTATCGTCATAATTAAGAACATAATCGGCAGCCTCTCTTAATACCCCGATAATATCCTCAGACTTTAAATCTCCTGCAAATATAACATAAAAACCTGTTCTGCAGCCCATAGGTCCGAAATATATAGTTTTCTCAGCCCATTCTGCATGATTTCTTAAAAATGTAGCAACAAGATGTTCAATTGAATGAATTCCCGGAGTATCCATAGGTGGCTCTTCATTAGGTCTTGTAAATCTTAAATCAAATGTTGTAAGACATACATCTCCGATATAATCCTTTCTTGATACATATACACCTGTCAGTAAATCAAGATGATTCACTGTAAAACTTGCTATCTTGTTCATTAATATTCTCCTTTCGCAACCCGCATACATGCTGCTGTCTGTCTACATCTGATGACGTACTATCTTATATTCGTCATTGCTCTGATAATATGGACACTGCTTATATGAAGAACTTAAAAGTCTTGCGTAATCGTCCTCGTCCATATCAACATCACATACATATCCTTCAATCTCCTCGTCATATACAAGGTTATTGCAGTAATCGCAATTATATTGTGATGACATATTTATTCCATCTCCTTATTATCTGCTATCTGGCTGCCTGATGCGCCATTGAGTCTTCCCATTTCCTCATATCTTTCAAGGAAATTATGCTTAACACCGTACTGCTTATACGCAATAACTGTATCAAGATTAACATTTTCAACACTTCTGAAAATATTCTTCTCAATGTAAGGGCTTACCTTAGTCAGGTCTTTGATAAGCTGCTTAATCTCGCCTCTCTTAGAACCCTTTTCTGTTCCACCGCATGAAGCACAGCTCTCTGTAAGCCTGCATGCACACTGTATAAATGCAAGATTATTATAATCTCTCCAATGTATTATATCTGCTTCTCTTATAAGGTAAAGCGGTCTTATAAGCTCCATGCCCTCAAAATTAGTGCTGTGAAGCTTTGGCATCATAGTCTGAATCTGCGCACCATACAACATTCCCATAAGAATTGTCTCAATAACATCATCATAATGATGACCTAACGCTATCTTGTTACATCCAAGCTCTTTAGCCTTACTATACAGATATCCTCTTCTCATTCGGGCACACAGATAACATGGAGACTCCTCTATATCTGCAACCGTATCGAATATCTCTGATTTGAACACGGTTATAGGAATATCAAGAATCTTTGCATTATTAAGAATAACCTGATAATTAATATCATTGTATCCCGGATTCATAACCAGGAATACAAGTTCAAAATTATTCTTTCCATGCCTCTTAAGCTCCTGAAAAAGCTTCGCCATAAGCATTGAGTCCTTACCGCCTGATATACAGACTGCAATCTTATCTCCATCCTGTATAAGGTCGTATTCATTAAGTGCCTGTGTGAACTTTCTCCATATAGGCTTTCTGAACTTCTTGACTATGCTCCGCTCTATTTCCTTAACTCTTTCTTCACCTGAAAGCTCATTCTCTGCCTGTGCTTCCTTGACATAATTCTCGAACTTCCACTTCATATAAGCGCCCCAGCCGCCATACAGACTATAGACCTCATAACCCATTTCTTCAAGAATATCTGCCAGATCATCACTGTGCAGACCCGTATAGCACAGAAGATATATAGGAACACTCTTATCAAACTGCTGTGTGAATTCCTCAGGTGTTTCTTCAAGCACCTTAATCAGTTCCTCCCAGTACCAATTTCTTGCTCCTGGATATGTTTCCTTCTCGAATTCCTGCTTGTCTCTTACATCAAGCAGAACCTTTTCTCTTTCATCATTCTGGTAATCAATTATTGTTTTCATCATTAACCTCTTCATCCTGCGAATCCTCAAGAATACGCAGTCCTGCCGTACTTGTAACAGGAAGTGAGAACACAATAGTTCCTGCCTTGCTGTCTACGCCGGCTTTGTCCATTATAGCACGCATAATAGCATTTTTCTGTGATGACTTTGCAACAATAAGAATTACTTCCTTCTCTGAAACAAGCGAAACTCCAAGGAACTGCTCTGCCCGCTTCATTCCAACACCCTTTCCATGAAGCACAGTTCCACCTGTTGCGCCGCCTTCTTCCGCAGCTCTCATCACCTGTGTATTATATCCATAATTAGCTATTGCGACAATAAGTTCATGTTTAGTATCCTTCAATGTGCTCTCATCTCCTTTCTTATATTCCTGCCCGTCAATTAAGAATCCCAGCTCTCTCTTGCCACCAATACTGCTTAGCGGCACTATAAATGCGATTCCGGTTCCTGGCACATCTATTCTTAACTTACTCTGAAGCCCCTTCTTAACATTCTTCCATGTATCCTCTGTAACAAGTGACATATGGATACCCTTCTCGTCATCCTCAAGTCCCAGTAAATCAAGTACATCACTTGATGCTGTTCCCCTGCCTAACGATATATTAGCTGCTTCAACATTATAATCCTTATAGCAATCAACGAAACGCGGCATATTTTTTCTGCTGCATATTGTTACCATTACATATACTTCACTCATATCCATCACCTCTATAATTCAACAATCGCATCATCTGAAAGCTCTGCAAACATATCCACAACCGGTGTAACGGTCTGTGGCACATCTGCTCTCCTGCTGTCCTTGATTCTGTATATAACACCAAGTATCTGCAAAGTTATAAGAGGTGTCATGGCAACCATGGCAACAACACCGAATGCATCTGTTACAATATTACCACCAACTGCAAGACATGCTCCCTGTGCCAATGGCAGTAAAAATGTAGCTGTCATCGGACCTGACGCAACTCCTCCGGAGTCAAATGCTATGGCAGTGAATATCTTAGGAACAAAAAGCGTAAGTATCAGTGCTATTCCATAACCCGGAATAAGAAAATATAATATTGAGATGCCTGTCAGCACTCTTATCATTGAAAGGCCAACAGATACTGCAACACCTACAGAAAGACTTATCTGCATTGATTTGCCTGATATGCTTCCTGATGTCAGTTCCTCTACCTGGTGCATAAGCACATATACAGCAGGTTCTGCCTTAACAATGAAATATCCTATTATCATGCCAATAGGAACGATAATCCATCTAAATGATAATGAAGCTAGTACCGAACCAAGATAATTACCTGCTGGAATAAATCCAACATTAGCACCTGTAAGAAAAAGTACAAGTCCAATATATGTATACACAAGTCCAACACATATCTTCATAAGCGCCTGCTTATTCATCTTAGGTGCAAATATCTGAAACACTCCAAAAAATACAACTATTGGAAGAAGTGACAATGCTATCTCTTTCAGATATTTCGGTATCTCATACAGGAACAGCTTACCAAGCTCCACAGAATCGCTCACTTCAGTAATTGCTGTTGTTGTAAAATTACCCTCTGTACTATAAACCATTCCAAGAATAAGAACTGCAAGTATTGGACCGATTGAACATAATGATACAAGGCCAAAACTATCATTGCCAGCATGTTTATCGTTTCGGATAGAAGAAATACCTACACCAAGTGCCATTATAAATGGTACAGTCATCGGACCGGTTGTTACTCCCCCTGAATCAAATGCAACTGCAAGAAAGCCTTTAGGAACAAACATCGCAAGTGCAAAAACAATTGCATAAAACACTAGCAGAAGCGGTGCTAACGGTATTCCAAAAAGTATTCTTAAAAGTGCAGCAACAAGAAATACACCTACTCCCACTGCTACCGATAATATAAGCACCATGTTAGGTACTGCCGCCACCTGACCTGCAAGCACCTGCAAATCCGGCTCAGAAACTGTAATTATAACTCCAAGGATAAATCCAATCGCTATAATCATCCATAATTTCTTAGTCCTTAACATGCTTCCACCAACTCTTTCACCCATTGGCGTCATGGACAATTCTGCCCCTAAAGAAAAAAACACCATGCCAATAATAACCAGCACGGCTCCAACAATGAATTCAACCAGTATACTAGGTGAAAGAGGTGCTATTGTGAAGCCAAGAAGCAACACTATAAGTATTATCGGTACTACCGCACTAACAGACTCCTTTGTCTTTTCCTTCATCTTCTCTCTTACCACTGTATTCTGGTAACTAAATTGTGTCCTTAATAATCCAGCATTCAATAAAATCTCCCTTCGCTCTTAAATATCAGTTTCGGATTACATAGTAATATATTAACATCTAATAATTGTACTGGCTACTTAAAATTTTATAAAAAGTGCCCGAATCAGAACACTTTTTATAAATTAAAACTCAATTATAAATTGTCATTTTCTTTCTCTCTGAGCTGCTTTATTGTCTCTGCTATAGTCATAATATATCACCTCTTAATGCATTTTTATAATTTTAATAAAATATAGCTTTGATAACTGGTTTCATTTCTTCAATCCATTCATTATTAACAGCATCATAATAACAATCTTTTTCATAGCTGGCCTCCTCGAAACAATTGTATTGATATAAAATTATTATACATCATATCATATAAAGATTTCAATTCTATAAACAACATTTAACCATTATATTCTATTATCATTTATAAAACCCATCTATAACCACAATTTTGCTGTTTCAGTTCAAACATTCGCAGTTCGTCCGCTTCTTTTTTCTCACGGCTCCTCACTTTACGCTCCTGTTTATTCTGTTCCTGCTGTAATTTCAATGCCTGCTGCGATTTTGTGCCGATGCCTGTTTCCTGCATCTGTTTTTTCGCTTCACGTTGCATCCTTTCTCTGCCTCCATGTTTGATAATTACGATAATATATCTGTATGGCTTGTATTTCGGTATTCGCTTGGTGTAACTTTGTATCGTTCCTTAAATACCCGATTGAATGTTCTCTGACTTTCAAATCCACTATCATAGCATATATTTGTAATGGCATCACTGGTATTTTCCAAACGATAGCAAGCATAATTTAGTCTTGCATCATTCAGATATTGATTGAAATTACGATGGAATGTTTTGGAGAATGTTCGTGATAAAACATACTTGCTCACTCCCAAATCTCTTGCCATATCATCTAGCGAGAAATTCTTTCTAAAATTACCAGACACGTACGATACTGCCTGATAGACAAGATCTTTACTTCCCACATCTCCTTTCTCGACCAGTTTCAGCTTTCCAATGCATCTTGCAATCACAATCTGCAGATATGCCTGTATAACTGCTATATCCATGTGATCTGTATCTAAGATGGCATTAATTGCCCGGTATACTTCTGGCTCCACCATCTCTGCCTTTATAATAGGGTAATCCGGTGCCATCGTCTGTATAATTTCAGCATATTTTCCAATCGCAAACGATGGAGAAATAATGTAAACTGCCTTATTCACTCCCGGCGAGAAAATCTGATAATGATGGATAATATCCGGAAATACAAAGCCGATATCTCCCTTTTCCATGTGATATAACTCTTGACCAACTCCAAGCTCCAGTGTTCCATTTGTCACACATACAATCTCCAATGCATTATGTAAATGCGGAGCGACATGCTTCGATTTTCTTTTTAAAGTTAATATTTCTTCTTTTGTATCAATAAATGATAAATGCATTGGTTACGCTCCCCTTTGCAAGATTTGTCTACTTTTTCTTTCGATTTGGCAAGCAATCTCATTGTATTCATTCTATAATCAGCTTGTAAATAAGGAAAGGAGGACTTCCAAATGAACAAGTTTAAGAATTATATGAACAACCTTTTAGTATTCTACGCTGATTACTTTGAACATGTATATCATGCATAAAATACTAAAAGGACTGCTTTGTTAAAACTGAATACCTAGTTTGTAGACCATTTCGCAAAAATGAAATGGTTCTTTTTATAAATCATCAATAAATCTATTGAATGCTGCAATTCCATCTGGTGTCCTTTTATAAACGCCTGCATCCTCTAAAACCTTTGTAAAGACAATTCCGATTTCCTTTTGCACGATAGAATGAATATTCTCCGACGTAATGTCATACTTAGGAATCCATTCCTCTGCCCAGTCTGCGTGAGAAGCCATAGCTTCATTCTGCCTTAGATCTTCTCCACTCAAGATTGCCCGCTCCAAGTCTGACATTTCTTTTTTCAATCTCGCTGGTAGCACCGCAAGTCCCATAACCTCAATCAGACCAATATTTTCTTTCTTTATATGATGATACTGTGCGTGCGGATGATAAAGTCCCATCGGGCACTCCTCTGTGGTAATATTGTTTCTAAGCACAAGATCAAGCTCATACAGGTCTCCACGCTTTCTTGCTATTGGTGTGATGGTATTATGCGGAACGCCGTCTGTCTCGCTAAATATATATGCCTCCGGATCCGAATAGCCTCTCCACTTTTCTAAAATATGATTCGCCGCATCCACAAGCTCATTTATCTCTCTTCCTTGTAATCGTATCACAGACATCGGCCATTTCACGATTCCGGCATGTACATTGGGATATCCGTCCAAAACAACTTCAGATTCATATGGTGCCTTTGCCATTGCAAATACATAGCCCCCACCCTGAAAATGATCATGGCTTAAAATTGATCCTCCTACAATCGGCAAATCTGCATTTGAGCCTAATGTATAATGCGGAAACTGCCTTACGAAATCCAACAGCTTACCAAATGTTGCCTTGTTAATCACCATTGGTATATGATTATAATTAAAAATAATACAATGCTCATTGTAATAAACATACGGTGAATATTGCAGGTAATAATCTTCCTCACACAATGTAAGTGGAATAATTCTATGATTCTGTCTTGCAGGATGCATAATATGTCCTGCATAGCCCTCATTTTCCCGACAAAGCAAACATGCAGGATATCCAGACTTCTTTGTCATTCCCGCCTTTATAATATCTCTAGGATCTTTCTCTGGCTTTGACAGATTTATAGTTATATCCATCGTTCCAAAATCTGTTTCTGTCGTCCACTTTTCATCCTTCTCAATACGATCTACACGGATGTAATTTGTTATCTGGCTGAACTGATAATAAAACTGAGTTGCATGTTTAGGTGAATTTTCATATTTTTCGGCAAATTTTCTGCGAACAGTTGACGGAGCTGGTGTCAAAACTCCCATAACTTTTGTATCAAAGAGATCTCTCTGCGCAATCGTATCATCTTTCATGACTCCATTTGCAATAGCATATGCAATCATATCCTCTAAGATCAGGTGAAGTTTTCTCGGCTCTACATCTTCTTCTGATGCCACATAGTCATTTAATCCAAACAACTCCAACAATGAATTTGTTACATAGACCTCATCTGCAAGATCAATCAGACCGTTTTTCAATCCATAATTTACCAGTTCGTTAATCAAATGATTAATCATCACACATTTCTCCAATCCATCGTAATCCTAAATTACCTTAATGCCACCATACTTACGAATCTTCAACACATCGCAAGCTCCGCTTCCAAACACTTCTTCCATCCCAGTCTTGTAATGTTCCACAAGCTCGTTTGGAACAAACGCCTGAATTGTTCCTGCGAAACCACCTCCGTGCACTCGGCATACGCCTTTATCTTCCAATAGGATTTCACTCACCGCCAGTGCTACCGATACATTCTGATGGCTGACATCATGACATGTAAATACGTTTTGAAGATACTTAAAGGATGAATCTCCCGATCTCTTTACCAATAAAAGGAACTCTAAAAAGTTGTCTTTCTTTAAAGCATCTACTTCCTTTTGTACCCGTTCATTCTCACATATAAAGTGTAAAGCACGAAGTGCCGCCCTATCTCCTGCCTCTGCACGTATCTTAGATAAATTACTAAGGATTTCTTTCTTTGATACTTCTCCTAATACTTCTTTACCGAAACATGCTGCCGCCTGTTTCATCTCCATCGGTATTGCTGCATAGTCCGGTGTAAGATCTGCGTGAGAACCTTTGGTATCTGTAATACATAAACTGTATCCATGTACATCAAGATCAAATTCAACACGCTCCACCTCTGGTTTTTGAGAATTCTCAAAATTGATATGCACCAGACTTCCAACCGAGCAAGCCATCTGATCCATCAATCCACATGGTTTTCCAAAGTACACATTCTCTGCGTACTGTCCGATCATAGCAATCTCAATCGCTGATATATTGCCTTGATTGTACATGTAGGATAAGATAGTTCCAATCAGAGTTTCAAATGCTGCCGAGGAAGATAACCCTGCTCCAATCAGCACATCGCTGGTAATATATGCCTGAAATCCACCGATTGTATGCCCATTCTCTTTTGTCTTTGCTAATACGCCACGAATCAATGCTTGGGTGCTTCCTTCTTCTTTATCTTTCTTATATAAGTCATCCAAATGAATCGCAATCATATTATTATAACCGTCCGATACAATACGGACTACTTGATCGTCTAATTTTTTTGCAACAGCGATAACATCATGGTTAATAGATGCAGCCAAAACCTCCCCATGCTGATGATCCGTATGATTTCCTCCAATCTCACTTCTGCCCGGAGCACTATATATCCAGACATCATCATCGCCGAATCGTGTAATATACTGTTCAATGGCTTCTATATATCGTTTTCTTTCATATGAAAGTTTGTCTTTGTCCACATAAATATCAGCCAATACATCATCACACATTCTCCCGTTAATCATCTCTATTATTGTGTTCGCCTTCAAAATATACACCTCCTTCTTGCACAAAAAGCATTGCCTTTCTCGGATGTTCAATTAGACAATGCTTTTCATTACATATAAACCCTAATACTCTGTTGCGTCTGTTACTTCATCAGACTTAATTCCCTTTTCAGCTTTTAATTTTTCATTTGCAGCTTCTACGTTCATTCTGGAAAGAACAATCATAATTAACACATCAAGTATCAATGGCAACCATAAATACATAAACTGCATCATATCAAGTGCTGACTGCGGCTGTGTTGCATTTGTTCCGACATAACCACTAAGCTCTAATAACCAGCCACATACTGCAGTTCCAATTCCTCCACCAATCTTTACACCAAGTGATGTACAAGAATACATAGTTCCATCAATTCTCTTTCCCTGTGTCAGATAAGTATACTCTGAACAAGATGCAATCACTGCGTTCATATCTCCCTGCCATGGTCCCTGTCCAAGGGCTGCAAGGGCTGTAAATGCCAGCATAAGAGGAACACTTCCCATATATCCTGCTACAACAACCAACGCTCTACCAATAACGGCAATGATATATCCCCTAAGATTCAACTTGTACATACCCTTCCATTTACCAACGAGTGTCGGAGTAAAGATAAGAGCTATAATAAGTGGGATATTCACAGCCCAGGCGAACTGACCAAAGAGGTTTTTATTCTTCAGCACCCATGTCATATAGTAGATACCGGCACCAATCATAGCACTGTAGAGCTGCTGTAAAATATAAGTTCCACAGATCATCATATAATACTTGTTCTTTACAAGCAGCTTAAATGCCTGAACCAATCCATACTTTTCTTCATCGCCCTTAACTTCTCCCTCGTTAAGCTCCTCCTCTGGAAGTTCTTTTACGGAGAGTGCTGAGATTGTATTTACAATCAGACCGATAATTGCATAGATAATTGCTACAGTTCTCCATGCTGCCGCATCCCCACCACAATAATCAACAAATTTTACGGTTACAGATTGAATCAAGAGACTTGTAGAAAATGCAAAAATGAAACGACAAGATCCCATCTGCACACGCTCTTTGCTGTTCTTTGTAATCAAAGAAGTCAATGCGGAATATGCAATATTATTTGCTGTATAGAACACTCCATTTAACAATGTGTATGCAATAAAGAACCATGCATATTTTGCTGTATTTCCCCAGCTTGTAGGAACAGCAAAACAACATACCAGCGTAATTGCACAACCAATGTAACCATAAAGCATCCATGGCTTTGCCTTGCCCAGCTTACTGTGCGTCTTATCTATCATCGAACCAAAGAATATGTCTGTAAATCCATCAAACAGCTTAGAAAGTGCTATCAGCGTACCCACTATACCTGCTGCGAGTCCAACAGAATCTGTCAGATAAATCATCACAAATGATGTCAAAAATGCATATACTACATTTCCTGCTATATCCCCTGATCCGTATCCGACTTTGTTATACCATTTTAAATACTTTTTTTCTTCCATAGAATCACTCCTCATCTTAATTGAGTTTAGAATTTCATGTGTCGAACAGTCTGATGCCTATATTATTCTAAATGTTTTACTTTTGTTCTTTTGTATCCCAAGTATCACCATATGTCCGGACTTATATGGCAATATTTAGGGAAATGCTGTGTCAACGAGTTACATTATTATCCCTTCACATACGGAACCAGTGTAAACCGGAACCGGAATAATCTATCATCAAATCTGTACGCATCTAACACGTCTGGTCCGCAACTGTTAGAGCCTATTCCATTCTGTGCATAATCAAGACAGAGTACCATACTGTCCGATTCTATAAGTTCATAATTATGTGCTTTTTTCTCCAACTCCTCCTGCGTATAGAAAGAGGCATTGAATGAAAATGCATCTTCTTCTGCTATAGCTGTGATACCATACTGGCTGTTGCTAAGCTCCACATAATCACAGTCATAGTGACTTCCGTTTTCCTGTGGACGAATATAATCTTCATGCATATCTGAAACCTTAAGACGATACAATCCATGGCTTGCTGCTCTATGCTTGTCCCGGTAGCTTTCCTGCGGTCCCATACCGAAGAACCCTGCATCTGTAAGTTTCTTATCTAAGAACATCCTCACACCAAATCTTGGAAGATCGGGGAATTCATCATTCTTTTTCACTGCGATATCAGCTCCAATTCTTCCGGCTGCATCAATCGTCCATATGAGTGTCACATCAAGAATCTTCTGCACGGTTGGTGCTACAACCGAAGCCTGACTTACAACAGTCACTCCGTGCTTTCCTTGAATCACCTCTGACTTATATGCTCTTGTATATGCTTCATTGTAGTGTGCTTTCTTCCACTCCGCCTTGATATACATATCATTATCCGTCGGCGCTCTCCAGATATTCAGTTCCATCGGATTCTTCAGATATTCTCTGCCTGCAAATATTAAACTGTCAAAAAGTGCTGTCCGTTTGTTGATTATATAGGAAAACTCTCGTCCCTTTATGTTGATCTCTGTATCATTCTCCTGCACCTGAATACGGGTATCCGGTACTTCCTTTGTAAGCCAGCTTAATGCCTGCCGATTCTTTGCACCCTTACTGCTTACATCTATCTCATCAAAACCTAAGACATACGCCTTGGAAAGAAGCAGGATGTCCTTCTTCAGCTTATAGAATAGCTTCAGATATACTTTTCCATTCTCTGGGATTGAAAGCTTTAAGGTTGTGCTTCCATCACAATGCGGTAAAATGGATACTTCGGAAAGCTTCCCCTTACCTATTACAAGCCCATCCTGTGACAGCTCATAAGTAATCTCTGCATAATCCTTCAGATCATCAAAATCCATATAGTTGTGAAGCACTAATTCTCCACTTGCTGCATCATACGATACTACTCTTGCCGGTCGGTATACATTCTTGTACTCCAAAAGTCCGGTGTGTATCCTTCTGTCCGGATATACCAGACCATCCATACAGAAATTGCTGTCATGGATTACTTCGCCATGATCGCCACCATAGGCATATATCGTCTTGCCATTTTCGGCTACACCATGGACGATTGCATGATCGCACCACTCCCACACGAAACCACCGCACATCTTATCCTCTGCCTGTATCATCTGGAAATAATCTTCAAAATCTCCAGGACCATTTCCCATACTGTGGCAGTATTCCACCAGAAGGAATGGTTTGCTACCATCCTTTTCCAGGTATTCCTCTATCTCAGTAAGCGCCGGATACATACGGCTGTATAAGTCCAGATTCTCGTAATCATAGGTTACATCGTAATTGCGGTATCTGGCACTCTCATACTGCGTGATCCGCTCCGGATCAGATTTCTTTGTCCATGCCAGTGCCTTCTCAAAATTGCAGCCATAAGCGCTTTCATTTCCCATAGACCACATCACGATACAGAACCGGTTCTTGTCACGCTCCACCATCAGCTTCACACGGTCAACAATCGCAGCTTCCCATGCCGGATCATCTGCTATCTTCTCATTCCAACGCTTAAAGCGGTTGTAATCCGTATCCTCTTTTCGATACAGCATAAATGGTCCGTGTGCTTCAATATCTGCCTCGTCGATCACCATAAATCCATAGCGGTCGCACATTTCATAAAAAAATGGTGCATTTGGATAATGGCTGGAACGGATAGCATTGAAGTTATGCTGCTTCATCAAGGTAAGATCTATCTTGATTTGCTCCATGCTGATTGTAAAGCCAGTAACTGGATCGGAATCATGGCGGTTCACACCACGAAACTTGATCTTCTGTCCGTTTAAGTAGATTACCTGATCTTTGATTTCTATCTTGCGGAGTGCTATATGATCTACAATCACCTCCTGCTCTGTCTCAAAAATAATAGTGTAAAGATAAGGATTCTCTGTATTCCAGAGCTTATAGTCAACAATCTCAAAAGTAGCTTTACCGTTTTTGTCAATCACTCCCTCGGAAACAACTGCGCCATTCTTATCCTCGATCTTTACCCGAACCTCTACCGGTTCATGAAAGCTTACTGTAAGATCTATCTTTGCAATGTCTGCATCTAATTCTGTTGTAATATGATAATCTCGAATTGCCTTTTCCGGACGCTTTAAAAGATAAACATCACGAAAAATTCCACTCATACGGAACTTGTCCTGATCCTCAAGGTACGAACCGTCGCACCACTTCATCACAAGCACAGAAATCCGGTTCTCTCCTTCCCGCAATACGTCTGTCACATCAAACTCACTGGTCATGTGGCTCACCTGACTGTAACCTACATAGGTGCCGTTTAACCATACATAAAAGCAGCTATCCACACCTTCAAAGTTAAGATATGCCTTTGGTGCTGCATCATCCCTTGCATAGCCAAAGGTATGCACATAAGCTCCACATGGAATATCCTGTGGCACATATGGCGGATCAAACGGAAATGGATAACGGATATTTGTGTATTGATGTGTATCATAACCTGCCATCTGCCATACACTCGGAACTGCAATCTCGTCAAAGCTCTCAACCGAATAACCATCCTCATAAAAGGCATCCTTCATATCATAAATACTGTCAAAATACTGAAACTTCCATGTACCATTCAAAAGCTGCATTCTGTCTGACAGCTCTCTGTGCTCTACCAAGTCATCCATCCGCTTTGAAGCCGGCATGTAATAGGCTCTTGCCAGCATCGTATTGTCATGTAATACGCTTAAGTCCTCATAGTAACGTGGCACGATCATAAATACCCCTCCTTCATTCATACAGTTTATACACTTTTTTGTTGCTTGTAACCCTGCTAACAATTTTCTCCTTACTGTCTGCTTTTTTCCTTCTCGCTTTTGTTAAATTTATGTTACCTTAATCCAGTTCTTATGTCTATAAACTAGAATAGACAAAATATGCACAAAATGATACAATAATCCCATCAATCAGAAAAGGAGTGCTGCCCTATGTACATGAACACCGGTTATTTGAACCATTCACATATGGATTTTAAGGATAAAAGCCGACCACTGATTGTCGGTAGCTGCGGAATCTATCGTTTGTCCGAGCTCCCAAAGATGCCAACCTATCGCCCAAGAGGACGTGTTGATTTTCAGATTATATATATTGCAGCCGGATGCGGACATTTTCATTTTGATACTGTTGATAACGAAACAATTGTTCCCGCTGGTAACATTGTCATATTCCGCCCAAAAGAGCTTCAGAAATATGAATACTATGGGGAAGATAAGACAGAAGCCTACTGGATTCATTTTACTGGAAGTGATGTAAAAAACATCTTAAGAAAATATGGTTTCCCGGATAACGAGAGAATATTCCCAGTTGGTACATCCATGGAATATGAGCGTGTATTTAAGAGAATTATTATAGAATTACAACGTTGTCAGGATAACTACGAAGAAATGCTCACATTATTGCTCCGTCATCTTCTGATCATATTCCAACGTGAGCTTACCAGAGAGCAGGTCTTAAAAAATGAATATCTCGACCACGAGATGGATACCGCCGTGACATATTTTAACGAAAATTATAACCGTGATATCAATATAGAAGAGTATGCGACATCCAAGGGGATGAGCGTCAGTTGGTTCATAAGAAACTTCAAGAAGTTCACAGGTTCTACTCCTATGCAGTTTATTGTTGCGCTCCGTGTCAACAACGCACAGGTTCTACTAGAAGCAACAAATTATTCTATTAATGAAATATCAAAAATTGTGGGATATGATAACCAGCTATATTTCAGCCGATTATTTCATAAGTTGAAGGGGGACTCTCCTAGAGATTATCGAAAAACCAGAAAGTCGGAAATATAAAACTCGTGTAGTGTCCACATAGTAGTCATAGTACACGCAAGAGAAGTAATTACAGTATTATGACTGTTTTTACAGGCGTAAGAAAAAAGATTTTTTTTACGAACTTATACAATTGATCCATTCCAAACATCCTTTCACTCAAAAATCCTATGCCAGTTACTTTGCACTTAGCATAGGATATTTAAGTTTATCTTGTGTTAGAGAATTGTTTCAGAATTGTTAATTTTCTTCTTTTCGCTCTTTCCACACTGCGAATTTGGAAGTTACAACAGCGCGTAGCACAGCAGACGTCCAAAAAGGAGCTTACCAACCCATCTATAAAACATTTCGGGCTGACACGCTCCATATATACTTCATATATGCTCCATATAAGCTTATGAAATTATTCCATCCGAACCAAAAGGCACACACATTCGACATGCACCGTATGCGAAAACTGGTCCACAGGCTGCACCTTCACAGTTCTGTAGCCCTTAGCCGCAAGGAGTCCTAAGTCGCGGGCAAGTGTAGCCGAGTCGCAGCTTACATACACAATCCGTTCTGGTGACATCTTAACAATAGTATCAAGAAGTGATTCATCACAGCCCTTTCTTGGCGGGTCAACGACTACGACATCAGGAGTAATGCTCTTTCTTGCTTCCTCACGCTGAGCCTCGGTTGCAGATGTGTCTGCTGCCAGCCGCGCCATTTCTTCATAAAAATGCGGTACGACCTCCTCAGCCTTTCCGGCAAAGAATTCAGCATTATAAATACCGTTAATTGCCGCATTATTCTTAGCATCTTCTATGGCTTGCGGAACAATCTCAACACCATATACCTTTTTTGCATTCTTGGCAAGGAATAACGATATTGTTCCTATTCCACAGTACAGATCCCATACAGTCTCATTGCCTGTAAGTCCTGCGTATTCAAGGGCTTTTCCGTACAGCTTCTCAGTCTGTCTTGGATTAACCTGAAAGAACGAAAGCGGTGATATCTGATATTTAATATCACCAATATAATCTTCAATATAGCTTTTTCCCCACAGAGTTTCGCACTGTCTGCCAAGAATGACATTAGTGTTCTCCGTGTTGTAATTAAGCATAATTGATTTGATACATTTGTCAGTACTTATTTCTGAATCAAGCGACACTTCTGTAAGACGCTTTACAAGCGATTCCTTTAACTTATCAGCCATCTTAGTGCCGTTAATAACAAGACAGACCATTATCTCGTCTGTGTGGAAGCCTGTTCTTATAAGGACATGGCGCACAAGCCCTCTTCCGGTCTGTTCATCATATGGTGCAACACCGTTGAGCTCCATCCAGCTCTTTATCACAGCAAGAATATACTGGTTCTCGACAGCACCGATCTTACAGTCTGTACATGAGATAATAGAATGAGTTCTTCCTGCATAGAAGCCCATCACAATGCTTCCATCTTTGGCAGTTCCAACCGGATACTGTGCTTTATTTCTATATCTGAAAGGCTCTTCCATTCCGATAGCCGGGAAAAACTCATAGCCTTCTATCTTGCCAATTCGCTTGAGATTATCATCAACCAGCTTTTCCTTGAATCTAAGCTGTGCCTCATAGCTCATCTGCTGAATCTGACAGCCACCGCACTGTCTTGCGACAGGACAGGCAGGAGTCACTCTGTCAGATGAAGCCTCAATAATCTTTTCAAGCCTTGCATAGCCGTAATTTTTCTTGGCTTTAATAATTTTTGCCTCAATCTTGTCGCCGATTATCGCATCTTTAACAAAGAGGGTATATCCGTCAACCTTGCCGATACCCTCTCCTCCGGTTCCTATATCTTCTATTACAAATGTTACTTTATCATCTTTCTTAAAACTCATTAGTTGTCCTTCTTATATTAGAATCAAGCCATCTGTTATAACCAAGCCAGTCGTTGGTATCCTTGGCTTCAAGTGCTTCCCTTAATGTCTCAAGCTTTGCATCCATATTATCAGCCATAGATAATGCAACAGCCTCTGCTATTGATGGCTTCTTAGGTGAGCCGTACTCAAGCTCTCCGTGATGTGAAAGTATGCAGTGTCCAATCTGCATTGCAAGCATATCAGGAAATCCGTCTATCTGCTTAACCTTCTCCATAACCATCTCATATCCGATAACGATATGTCCTAAGAAATTACCCTCGTCAGTGTAATCATTCTTAGGAAATTCAGATAATTCCTTAACCTTGCCGACATCATGCAGCATTGCACATGTTATAAGCAGATCCCTGTTAAGAAAATCATAGTTGCTGCTCATCTTGTCACATAATCTTGTAACACTTAAGCTGTGCTCTAACAATCCGCCAGCGAAACCATGATGTACTGTCTTGGCTGCTGATACACATTTGAACTTCTTTGCAAATGTTTCATCTTTAAAGAAAGAATATAACAGCTGCTTCATATATGTACTCTTAACACTGTCTACATACTTCATCAGTTCTGCAAACATATTATCAATATTATATCTTGAAGATGGTACATAATCTGCTGCAACATATTCATTCTCTGATGCAATTCTTGCTCTCTCTATCTTAAACTGTAATGCTCCGTTATAGCTTGTTACCTGTCCTGTTACCGCAACATAATCATTAACATCAAATTCAGCAATTCCGCCTGAATTAAGGTCCCATATCTTAGAGTCAATCTGTCCTGTCTTATCAGCAAGCATTACATTGGCATATTCCTTGCCTGTCTTAGTAAGTGCTATTGATTTTGATTTGCACAGATATACCTCTGAAATTCTCTCACCATCTTTAAGAGTCTCTATATAACGCATAAATCCTTCTGCCTCCGTTAATTAAGTTGTTTTAGCTGTACACTTACTGAAAATGCTACATCTGAATAGCCATCTTTTCCCTGCCTCATAGCTGTCACATACATAGCTTCTCCATCAGCGCACTGATATAGTTTCTCACTAAACTGCTGAATTGTCAAAATACTTTGTCCATTAATTGCACTAATTACATCTCCTGCCTGCAATCCTGCATAATAAGCCGGTGAATCAATATCCACATTAGATATGTATACACCACTCGGAAGCCCGTATTTGGCTGCAAGCTCCTCTGTTACATTCTGTCCTGTAATACCACAGTACATGATTCCATGCTCATTAATCATAGTCTCAATCTGTGCCTTAAGGTCAGATATTCCAATGAATTTCGAACTTGTATCTGTTGAAGCCTTAGATACACCAACTACATTTCCTTCAGAATTAAACAATATGGCAAAACCGCCCGCCGTAATACTTACACTTGTCTCAAAAACCTCATAACCGCTGTCTTTACTATACTCAACCTTAGAACCTGCAATTGTTCCGTATGACACGCCTTTCGAAGTCTCATAAAGCTTTCCTGATGCAATCACAAGATCTCCCTGCTTTACCATATAAGAATTATCCAGCTGCGCAACTGCGATACTGTTACGTTGTTCAGCTGTAAGCTTAGATGCATTAATACTCACAATTCCTATTCCTGAAGCTGTATTTCTGCATACAAATGCAGCTTCTGTCTGGACTTCATCAGAAAGCCTTACTATATAATTCATTCCAGGTTCTAAAAGGCTTGAACTTGTAAGCACAAGATATGTTGAATTAACATTGGCAACCACAAGTCCTGCCACCTCTGTCTGACTGCTTTCAATTGTCGGAACATCAGAAAATGGCTGTTCAATGTCAACAGAAACCACACATTTATTAACATCCTCAACTTTTGCGCGAAGAGCTGCCATAGCAGCCTCATAATTATCTTTCAGGTCCTTCTCTGTCAATATATCTGAATATTCTGCCGTCTGGTTCTCTGCAAGTACGTAATTATCCTTCTGGATATATATGACATTCTTGTCCTTATTCTTTTCTTCAATCCTTTTCTGTAATACAGGATATAAAAATACCATAAACAAAGTTGCCGCTATTACGACAGAAACAGCAAAAAGCAGCAGCTTGCCTATTCTTATAAGCCACTTGTACTTCTTAGCCGGATGAAGAACCACCTGTTCTGTATACAGGTCATACTTTTCCTTATCATCTTCATTAGTTCCCATTTCGGACTCCTTATGTAATTATCGTCTCTTATGAATACAATTATATCATAGTTTATATTACGATTATGAACAATTTATGACTTACATGTAAATATTTATAAGCAAAATATAGTTTTTTTACCTTAAATGCTGTAAACTTATAAAGTATGAAAAGATTGTTTTTAGTTTTTGGAGGTCTTTCGTGAATAAGAAATCTTTATCCACTTTGGAATTTTATAAAATTACCGACCAGCTTGTTTCATATGCATGCTGTGACGGAGCTAAGAAAATACTTCGTAACTTAAAGCCTATGACTGATATAACAGACATCAACTTACGTCTTGATGAGACTAATGATGCACTCTCTAGAATTTTTCAGAAGGGTACTGTTGATTTCAGCCAGACTAAGGATATACGTGCTTCTGTTGCGAGACTTAAGGTTGGAAGCTCCCTTAATATATCAGAGCTTCTTAACATAAGTGCCATCCTTTCATGTGCAAAGCATGTTAAGGATTACTATGAGCATCGTGAGGATTCTATATCAGGAATGCTTGAAAACCTTGCAACTGTTGATGCTCTTAATTCCCAGATTAAGAAATGTATTATCTCTGAAGATGAGATAAGTGATGACGCAAGTGCCAACTTAAGAAGCATCAGAAGAAGCAAATCAATAGCCAATGACAGAATACATTCTGAACTTAACAAATTGCTTAATTCTCCTACTTACAGGACTTATCTTCAGGATTATGTTATTACCACAAGACAGGGACGTTACTGTCTGCCAGTTAAAGCTGAATACAAGTCAGCATTTCCCGGTATGATACATGACCAGTCATCTACTGGTTCTACTCTCTTTATTGAGCCTGCAGCAGTTGTAAAGCTCAATAATGATATCCGTGAGTTAGAGCTTAAGGAAGCAGCAGAGATTGAAGTTATTCTTGCTGACTTAAGTGCAAAAGCCGGTGAACATACTGAGGAGCTTCTGTGTGATTATGAAATACTTGTCGAACTTGACTGTATATTTGCAAAGGCACAGCTTGCCAGACATATGCATGCAAGCCGTCCGGTCATGAATACATCAGGAATTATCAATATCAAAAAAGGTCGTCACCCACTTATCGAGCCACATACTGTTGTTCCTATTGACATCTATCTTGGAACAGATTTTAAGCTTCTTATCATCACTGGACCTAACACTGGTGGTAAGACTGTTTCTTTAAAGACAGTAGGACTTCTTACACTTATGGCACAGTCAGGTTTATTCATTCCGGCTCTTGACCATTCAGATATTGCCGTATTTAAGAATATATACGCTGATATCGGTGATGAGCAGAGTATTGAACAAAGTTTAAGTACATTTTCATCACACATGACCAACACTGTTAAGATTCTTAAAGAAGCTGATGAGAACTGTCTTGTACTTTTTGATGAGATTGGTGCCGGAACTGACCCTACAGAAGGTGCTGCCCTTGCTATCGCAATTCTTAATGACCTTAAGATGCGCGGTGTTACAACCATGGCAACAACTCATTACAGCGAAATCAAGCTTTATGCACTTTCTACTGAAGGTGTTGAAAATGCAAGCTGTGAGTTCGATGTTGAATCACTCCGTCCTACTTACAGACTGCTTATAGGCATTCCGGGAAAAAGTAACGCATTTGCAATCTCTAAAAAGCTCGGACTTCCTGACTATATTCTGTCTGACGCATCCGAAAGACTTAACGCGGAAGATGTACATTTTGAAGATATCGTATCTGACCTTGAACATGCGAGAATCTCTCTTGAGAAGGAACAAGCTGAGGTCGAAAGCTATAAGGCTGAGATTGCCTCTCTTAAAGAAAAGCTTCAGGCTAAGAATGAAAGGCTTGATGAAAGAACTGACAACATTATCCGCAAAGCCAATGAACAGGCTGCTGCCATCTTAAAAGATGCCAAGGATTTCGCAGACGAGACTATCAAAGCCATGAACAAGCACGGAATGACAGTTGCTGAGCTTGAAAAACACCGTACTGCTGTCCGTGAGAAGATGAATAAGAATCAGGCCAAGTTAAAGGTAGAGCCTGCCAAGGTTAAAGCACACAAGGCACATGATATATCTGAATTCAAGACAGGCATGCATGTAAGAGTTCTTACTATGAATGTTATCGGTACTGTTTCTGCAATTCACCCTGCCAAGAAGCAGGTTACTGTTCAGGTAGGTGCTTTAAGCACTAAGATAGACATTAAGAATCTTGAGATTCTTTCAGGATATAAAGAGCCAAAGGAAGCTCCATCTAAGGCTGCCGGCGGTTCCGGTAAGATTAAGATGAGCAAGTCAGCCGGAATATCAACTGAGATTAATCTTCTCGGCTGTACAGTGGACGAGGCTGTTGCCCGCCTTGATAAATATCTTGATGACGCTTACATTGCCAAAATTCCACAGGTCCGTATCGTTCACGGTAAAGGAACTGGTGCATTAAGAAACGGCGTAACCGCTTATCTTCGCGGTGTTCCATATATAAAGAGCTTCCGCCTCGGCGAAATCGGCGAGGGCGATGCTGGTGTAACTATTGTTGATTTCAAATAATTATTATTGGGGGATATTATTATGGCATCTAAACAACGAATACTTATTGTAGATGATGATGAAAATATTGCAGAGCTTATATCTTTGTATCTTACTAAAGAATGCTATGAAACAAAGATTGTGTATGATGGAGAAAGTGCTCTGTCTGAGCTTTCTGTATTCAAGCCTAATCTCATTCTTTTAGACCTCATGCTTCCCGGCATTGACGGCTACCAGGTGTGCCGTGAGATAAGAAAGAATAACAATGTTCCTATAATTATGCTCTCTGCCAAAGGTGAAACATTTGACAAGGTACTAGGACTTGAACTTGGCGCAGACGACTATATTATTAAACCTTTTGAAACTAAAGAGATGGTTGCCCGTGTAAAAGCTGTGCTTAGAAGATACCATATGCCTACGAGTATCGGTGTTGATTCTTCTAATGCCAAATGTGTCAATTACCCCGACCTCTCTATCAACCTCGATAATTATTCAGTTAATTATATGGGTAAAAATGTCGAGATGCCGCCTAAGGAACTTGAGCTCTTATATTTCTTAGCCTCTGCTCCTAATCAGGTGTTTACAAGAGAACAGCTTCTTGACAATATATGGGGATATGAATATATCGGAGATACAAGAACCGTTGATGTACACATTAAGAGAATCCGTGAGAAAATCAAGGATCATGCCCACTGGAATATTGAAACAGTATGGGGAATCGGTTACAAGTTCGTAACTAAATAAAAAGGGCAGAACAAGGGAGGCAGACTAACATTGAAAGGATTCAGTACACTCAGCAAACACATTTTCATATATATAGCTATATGTGTAATCAGCTTTATTCTTGTGTCAACAATATGCTATAAAGCAGATTATAAGCGCATATACAATTATTATTCCGACAGACTGTATCTTCAGGCTAATGAAATAGCAAATGAATATGCTCTTGATTATCTCTCAGAAACCAAGCTGAGACGAATAGAACTTGAAATGAAGTCATTATCCACATTTAACGACACCAGAATTATGTTCATTACTCCTTCTGGTGATGTTATTCTTGATACTAACGACAGTTCCACGGACAAGAGTAATGATGACAGAGTATTATTCTCAATCAACGATTTTGACTATGGTGACCTCAAAGGGAAACCCGATATTTTGTGGGATTTTTACGGATTGTTTTCCGAACCTGCATTAAGTGTTTTTTCGCCTATCTCGAACTCCTTTGAAATTAAGGGATATGTTGTTATTAATATACCTGAATCCGCTATCGTTGAACGCGTTTATGACACATTTAACACAAATTATCTTACACTTGCAATTGTACTTATTCTGTCATCTGCATTCCTTGTTCTATATTTCTTTCAGGTCCACAGACCTATTAAAGAAATCACAAGGGCAACTAACGAATACAGTAAAGGAAATCTTTCCTACCACGTTAAACCTATGCTTAATGATGAGATTGGACGTCTTGGAATGTCTCTTGATTACATGGCTTCACAGCTTAATGAATCAGATAAATTCCAGCAAAAATTTTTGTCAAATATATCGCACGATTTCAGATCTCCGCTTACTTCCATCAAGGGATATCTGGAAGCAATCCAGGATGGAACTATTCCACCTGAAATGCTTGATAAATATATAGGTATAATGCTTTTTGAGACCGAAAGACTTACCAAGCTGACAAGTAATATTCTTACACTTAACGAACTTGATCCTAAATCAGTAAGACTTGATATATCAACATTTGACCTTAATTCAATAATCAGACACACTGTTGAGACATTCGAGGGAACATGCAAGAAGAAGGGCATTAAATTCAATATTACATATGCTAACAGTGTACAGAATGTTAAGGCAGACAAGGGCAGAATCCAGCAGGTTATATATAATCTTATAGACAACGCCATTAAGTTCAGTAAAGAAAATTCTTACATATACATAACAGTCAGGGAAAAGGGCGAGAAAGCGCAGATATCGATTAAGGATACAGGCTGCGGAATTGCCAAAGAAGATATTGATAAAATCTGGGACAGATTCTATAAATCAGACTCTTCACGAGGCCGTGATAAGAAAGGCTCCGGTCTTGGTCTTTCAATAACCAAGGAAGTTATTCAGGCACATGGTGAGAATATTGATGTTGTAAGTACTGTAGGTGTCGGAACAGAATTCATATTCACACTTGAACTTGCAAAATAAAAACACACGGACATGCGTAACCTGTATGTCCGTGTGTTTTATTATTCTTTCCAGTTAAGTCTGTGAAGATGTCCCTCGCAATTCATGTGTGAAAAATTATGCTGTCGTAGTGCTTCGTAAAGAACAATTGCCACTGAATTAGAAAGATTAAGTGATCTTATATCTCCTATCATAGGAATTCTGATACATGTATCCTCATTATCAACAAGTATCTCCTCCGGTATCCCCGCACTTTCCTTTCCAAACATTATATAACAGTCTTCTTCGTAATTAACTTCTGTATATGTCTTATGTGCCTTGGTCGTAGCCATATACACCTTAGCACCCGGATTCTTAGCAAGAAAATCCTTATAATCATCATACTCAGTAACATCAAGCTTATCCCAGTAATCAAGTCCGGCTCTTTTTAACATCTTATCATTAATCTGAAATCCTAATGGTCCTATAAGATGCAGCCTTACGCCTGTTGCCACACATGTTCTTCCTATATTACCTGTATTAGCCGGCATCTCCGGCTCATGTAAAACTATATTTAACATATCTGATTCCTATTTCAGTGTACTGATAAACCTTTCTATTCTTTCGAGTCCAAGCTTAAGATTATCTATAGAATATGCATAAGATATTCTTAAAAATCCTTCGCCGCAGTCACCGAATGCTGTTCCAGGAACTACAGCAAGCTTCTGCTCTCTTAACAGTCTGTTAGCAAATTCTTCCGAAGATAATCCAAACTTCTTAATTGATGGAAATACATAAAATGCTCCAAATGGTTCAAAACAGTCAAGTCCCATCTCTTTAAATGCATGCATAAGATATCTTCTTCTCTGGTCATAAGCAGTAACCATCTTGTTAACTTCCATATCGCAATTCTTAAGTGCCTCTATTGCAGCAAACTGACTGTTAGTAGGTGCACACATAATTGCAAATTGGTGAAGCTTAGTCATCTGACTTATAATCTCTTTAGGACCACATGCATATCCAAGTCTCCATCCTGTCATTGCAAATGCTTTGGAGAATCCATTGATAACAATAGTCCTCTCCTTCATTCCCGGCAGACTTCCTATTGAACAATGCTCTTCCTTATATGTCAGGGCTGAATATATCTCGTCTGATATAACAAATATATCCTTCTCTATTATTACAGGTACAAGCTCTTCAAGCTCTTCCTTTGTCATAATAGCTCCTGTAGGATTATTAGGAAATGGCATAACAAGAACCTTAGTCTTATCTGTTATACTTGCAAGAAGCTCTTCTTTAGTGAGCTTGAATTCATTCTCTTCCTTCAGTTCAATAATTACGGGCTTGGCATCAGCCATAACTGCACATGGAAGATATGATACATAACTTGGCTGTGGTATAAGAACCTCATCACCAGGATCGCACATACATCTTAACGCAACATCAATTGCTTCACTTCCACCTACTGTAACAAGTACTTCCTTCATAGGGTCATAATGAAGATTCATCTTTCTGGCAAGATAATTGCATATTTCTTCTCTTAACTCCTTAAGACCTGCATTAGATGTGTAAAATGTTCTTCCTTTCTCAAGGGCGTATATTCCTTCTTCTCTTACATTCCATGGAGTATCAAAATCTGGTTCACCTACTCCTAACGAAATTGCATCCGGCATCTCACTTACAATATCAAAGAACTTTCTTATTCCTGATGGTTCTATGCCTGTTATTTTCTGTGATAATGGGTTTCTCATGGTGTAATCAGCATCCTTTCGTCTTTAGCCTCGTCCTCAATTATTGTTCCATAGTCCTTATACTTCTTAAGTACAAAATGTGTTGATGTACTAAGGACTGAATCTAATGGTGCGAGTTTCGCCGCGACGAACTGTGCCACTGACTTCATTGTCTTGCCTTCTATAATAACTGTAAAATCAAAACCACCTGACATAAGATAAACAGATGTTACCTCATCATACTTGTAAAGGCGTTCTGCTATACTATCAAAGCCCAACCCTCTCTGAGGTGTAACTTTTACCTCTATAAGAGCTGTAACTTTCTCCTCACTTGTCTTATCCCAATTAATGACCGCATTATATCCGCAGATAATATGTTCTTTTTCCATATCCGCTATCTCATTGGCAACCTCTGCTTCAGAATATCCAAGCATAATAGCCATCTCCTTAAGGTCTATCCTTCCATTCTTTTCAAGAATATCAAGAATCTTCTCTCTCATAACGCAATCCTCCCACTAATTATATGAATCTGTATATCTCATCCTGTTCAGGAAGACCTAAGAATCTGTCTTCCTCAGTATTGTGAATAATTCTGTTATTGCTATCTGTAACTTTACCAATAACGGCAGCTTCGATTCCATTCTGCTGCATTGTATTAACTATATCACATCCATTTTCACATGTCATTAACAAACATCCCATAGAATCCAATATATATGGATTAATATTAAATAATTCACATATTTCGATAATCTCCTGTTTAACTGGAATATTTCTTAAGTCAACTTCCAATCCAACGCCTGAATACTCTGCCATATCCCATAATGCAGCAAATATACCGCCTTCTGAAACGTCATGCATAGCTCCTTCTACGCCTTCATTAACGAATACAGCTGCTTCTTTAGCTACAAGCAGCTCTTTATCATCTGTAAGTGCCTTATCAATGATATCCTGTGTATACACTTTAAGTATATCTTCTCTTCTTGCGGATATAACGTCTCTTATGCCACTCATTCCTATATACTTGGTAAGAACTATATCCTGACCTGCAACAGCTTTTCTCTGCTTATATACTTCATGACCTATTGCAGTTACAGATACAACCGGGTGATTAACATCCCTGCTTACAGTTGTATGACCTCCAGCGATACCTGCGCCTATAACACAGCTTTGTCTGTCAATCTCTTTTATAATCTCCTTAAGACGTATCTCTCTTGACTTCTCATCAAGAACAATAGTATTCATAATACTATCTGTAACGCCACCTGCCGCACTGATATTGTTAGCCGCTCTGTATACTGCCAATTCTCCGGTCGCAACAGCCGCCAGTACATTTCCCTCGTTAATTATATGTGCAGCATCCTGTCCATATGCCGGCTTTACTGTATTTCCTCTTTTGCCAAGCAATTTGAATACAGATCTCCCTAATATTGTATCAGATACTTTTCCTGTCTTCATAATACGTATAACCTCTTTATCTAATTTTAAGGTATAAGATAGACAACCATAGGAACAACCATTGCTACTATAAGTATCATTATTAATATTCCTGTGAACCATCTTTTAGTTTTCTTATTATTAAAATTAATCATAATTTTACCTCCAACAAAATATCAGATTTAATTAATTATAGCACAGTACGGATTATTTTCCATACTGTGCTATGATTGTATCTATCTGCCTTGAAGCAATACTTTTTGTCATCTCTTCAACTGGAATCTCAAGATTAATATTATGCTTATGCACAAGTGCCGCAAGATATCTTCTCTGGGCGGGAGTTATCGGCGAATCTTTCTTGACTGTATAGACAAGTTTCATTGTATGGTTAAATCCTTCATCATCCGGCTTTAACTTTTCCAGCTTACCATATAGCATACTTGCACTTACTGCATCATCATATGCTCTGTGTGACCTTCCCGGATCTATATCAAAATATTCACATAAGAAAGACAGATTCTTATGCTCTGCCTCTGGAAGAAGCCTTCTTGATATCTTTAATGTATCGATTCCATCATCACTGATAGTCAGTCCGCTATTAACAGCTGCCTTCTTAAGAAAACTGAAATCAAATATAACATTATGTCCAAGTATCGGCCAGTCACCTATAAATGTTGTTATATCCCCTATGATATCCTCTATACGCGGTTTACCAATCAGGTCATCATTATGTATACCTGTAAGTCCGGTTATACGCTCACTTATACTTATTCCCGGATATACCAGTGTTGAGTACTTTTCTGTTATGCAGTCATTCTCAATCCTTGCCATTCCAACTTCTATAATTCTGTCTACAGCAGGATTAAGACCTGTAGTCTCTATATCCAGTGCAACATATCTGTTAATCATTACATTCTCTCTTTCAGGAACACTCTTCCAATATAATCTCCTATTATGGCAAGGAAATTGGCATCGTTCTCTGCCCATTTCTTGTCAAGCTTGTATCTTCCATAAGCTATGATATTATTATTCTTCTTAATATCACCACCAATTATGTACTGGATTGACTGAATTATTCCATAACCTGAATATACATTATACATAGTTGGTGCTTTAGTCTCAAAGAAATTGATGTTGTCAATTACAAATATACCATCCTCCCTGAAGTTAGGAATATAATTATCTCTATTGAAAAAGCTTCCATCATCATCTGACATACGCTCGTCCCCATAAAGAATATAATTTTTCATCTCTGCACGGTCATATATAACAATTGAATCAATATTAAATGCAACTGCAACAATATCTAACATTTCATTCCTTCTCTTGGCATCTGCATCTCTGAATCCTCTGATAATAGTATTAACAACATCCATCTTATGGTATTTGTAAAATGCTTTTTCGTCAATATCACCTATTTTTCCCATACCATACACATAAGCTTTATGTATATCTTCATGATATATAATATATCTGTCTTTTCCTTTTCCCTTTGCCAGATATAATACCTTATCTGCTATCCTGAACAGTTCATTGTAATTATCTGCATCTCCAGGATAGGTTGCTGAACCAATAGAGCATGTTATCTTAATATTACGGGAATCATCATGATACAGCCACTTAATGTTATTACGGACGGTTCTTAATACGCTTCTGATTCCTTCATTATCATTAAGGCCTTCCATGACAATAAACATCTCATCACCGCCTATACGTCCACACAACCCTCTGCTTCCAACTGCATCTCTTAAGATATCAGCAACTTTGTAAAGCACCTCATCACCAAACATATGACCATATGTATCATTGACAGTCTTAAAATCATCTACGTCAATAATAGCAATTGTTACATTATGATCCGGCTTGGAATCTATAAGTTTTCTTACATAATCAGTTATCGCCCGCTTATTAAGAAGATCTGTTCCTGGGTCTTTCATATCAGAGATAATACTGAGTTCTTCGACCACATGATTGTCAGAACTTTCTAAAATATTAATGGTTCCTATAACAACCTTATTGCCTGAATTATCAATAATTGTCTTACCTCTTACAAGACATCTGTCAAGTCTTCCTATATTATTGAGCACACTAATTGTAATCTCTCTTTTAAAGAATTTCTCTCCATTGATAAGTGCTGCAATAAATGCTTCAAGCTCCTGTACTGCCTGATTATCAAGTGCGTCAGTATTAATCTTATAATCTTTCCAATGTTCTACTGAACCTTCATAAAAAGACATCGTTTGCTGACCATCTGAAATCATAAAAATATTAAAGTCATCCTTAATAATATCATATGAGAAAAGAACATTCTCACACATTCCAAGATAACTTGAATATTTATCCATTCTGGCATTAAGATCATCTATCTGTGATGTTATTGATGCCGTATCAATGATGTTTATTCTATGCAGATGTCCTCTCTCCTCAGATACGCCGCCATCTATAATTCTAGTAAGCATCCAGTGATATTCACCTGTCTGATATAGCATTCTTATAACAATATATTTGCCTACTTCACTGCAATCTCTGATAGCATCCATAAATCTGCTGACATCATCAGGATGAATATATCTTGTATATATGAGAATGGCATTATTACCTGAAATAACTTCGAAGTCTTTATCCATTGTTACAATAGTCATTTTCTCATCAATAAGGAGGTCTAAACTGCCAGCCTCCGATCCAATCAAATCTACCATAAGTAAACCCCTGTCTTGTGATTAATAGTGTCCTCTCCCTATTTTACCTTGACTCCTCAGGATGCTCCTTTATATAAGCTTCATACAGGTCAGGTCTGAATTTTCTGGTTCTCTCCAAAGACTTCTCATGTCTCCACTTTTCAATATTGGCATGATGTCCTGACAAAAGTACTTCTGGAACAGCTTTCCCATTATAATCTGCCGGTCTTGTATATTGCGGATACTCTAGCAGACCATCAGAAAAGCTCTCTGTCTCAGCAGATTCCTCATTATTAAGAACTCCTGGTACAAGTCTTGAAACTGTATCAATTACGACCATTGCCGGTAATTCTCCACCAGTAAGAACATAATCTCCTATAGATACATAATCCGTAACTATATTCTCCAATGCTCTCTCGTCAATTCCTTCATAATGACCACACAGAATAACAAGATTGTCTTCTTTTGCGAATTCCTCTGCCATACTCTGTGTAAATGTATATCCCTGTGGGGTCATATATATAACCCTTGGCCTTTTTCCAATACTTCTGACAATATCCTCATAGCAGTCGCATACAGGAGCGGCTCTCATAACCATCCCTGCACCGCCGCCATAAGGATAATCATCTACCTTTAAATGCTTATCATTAGAATAGTCCCTGATATCATGTGCAGTAACAGACATAACTCCGGCTTTAATAGCTCTTCCGGTTATACTTGTATTAAGTCCATCTGTTATCATATCAGGAAACAAAGTCATAACATGAAAATCCATTACTCCACTCCTGCAATTCCATTAAGCATAAATGCATAATAGCCACTCTTAAGATTATATCCACTATCTGTATAAGATGATCCAAAATATCCTGAACCATCCTTAAATACAGTTGCCACATCGATATATGTTATACCAAGTGTTGATGCATTCTCTGAGAACATGCCGTTAAGTGAATCAATATTAGCCTGTTTAACCTTACTTGAAGATTCGAATCTCTGACTTATTGGAAGTACTGAAAGAACATATACATTAGCTGATGGAAGAGCACTCTTCACAGCTTCTATAAATTCTTTCTCATACTTATATATATCATCCACTGATCTGCTTCCATAATTAAGGTCGTTAATACCAACCATAATATACACAGAATCAGGTGACTGGGATACAATATCATCAATATATCCTGTAAGCTTATCACTCGTCATTGAATTAGATGATACAACCTGTGAATCTCCCACAAATCCAAACTGCGAAATTCCGCTCACTACGAAATCTCCGATAAATACTGACTTACCATAAGCAGCTGAAGATGTATAATCTTCACTCTGTGGCGTTCCTGAAACAGCTAAGCTTCTTCCAGAAGCAGCCTGTGTTGTCTGCTGCGAGGCTTCCTGTGAAGAATTATCTGAACGCTGTGTCTCATCCTGTACACCCTGTGTGCTTTCCTGCTTTACAGGAGCTGTTGTTGACTTATTATCATCCTTACCACCATTCTTACCACTGCAGCTCTTAAGTACAACTGCAAATATAATAATTGCAACTACAAGTATTATTAATCCAATAACATAATTTCTGTATCTGTTCCACATTCTTTTCTTGCGGTTCAGACTTATCTTTGGTCTATCATTATTAGAATTATATGATTCCATTAAAATATTCCTTTCTGTTTCGACGCTGTCTGGTTGTATTATAACATTAGTCACTCACATGTGCAAATACAACATAAACAACATCTTTACCATTGCATCTTATGAAGAACCACTGCTGATGTCTTCCTTAAGCCTATGTCCAGCCAGCCATTCTGAAGATGGTACCCAAGCCTGTCGGTGCTGTATCCTCCTTCAAATGTAACCATAAGCTGTTCCACATCATCATCAAACCCAAGTCCGACTTCCCACGCAGGAATCTTCGCCCTTACCTCATCCTCATTATTATTAATAATAATAATTGCTGCATCATCTTTGCTAAATCGTCCATATGCAATAACATTATAAGCTGAATACAATGATTTATATGAGCCCGTTCTTAATACTTCGTTCTCTTTATGCATTCTTATTACTGCCTTATGAAAATCAATAAGTTCCTTATCCTCCTGGCCCCAAGGATAAGTTCTTCTGTTATCAGGATCTGTAAAGCCACATACTCCCGCTTCATCTCCATAATACACTGTAGGTGCACCAGGCCATGTCATCTGAATAACAACTGCCTCCTTAAATACTGACTTATTAATATTATTATTGGCAGCTTCAGGTCCAAGCGTGTTAGTTCTTCCAACTGTTCTGTTAGTTCTGGTTAAGAATCTCGAATGATCATGATTAGACAGCTCATTCATAGATATCGATGTGCTCTGTCCACCCATTCTTGCCATATTATGATGCATTGCCCCAAAGAAATAATCCGGATTACCATATTTATCAGGTCTTGCCTCATCACTATGCTTCTCCATACCTGTCAGAAACCATGTTATAGGTTCCATAAAAGCATCGTAATTCATTACAGTATCCCATTCATCACCCTGTAACCAGCTATATGGGTCTCCATAATGTTCTGCAAGAATAACCGCGTCAGGATTAGCCTTCTTTACTTCCTCACGGAATCTCTTCCAGAAATAATGATTATATTCCGGGCTGTATCCAAGGTCGGCAGCTACATCCAGTCTCCAACCATCTACATTATAAGGAGCTGAAACCCATTTTCTTCCGATAGAAAGAATATACTCCTCAAGCTCCTTAGACCCTTCATAATTGAGCTTAGGAAGAGTATCATGCCCCCACCAGCCATCATATGAATTATTATCCGGCCACTGGTTTGAGAAGAACTTGAAGAAATTATGATAAGGACTCTCATACTTCTCGTATGCTCCCGGCTCATACTCATCAGTGCTGTCTCTATAAATGTGTTCTTTATCCATCCATTTATTAAAGGAACCACAGTGATTAAATACACCATCTATGATAACCTTCATGCCTCTTGCATGAATTTCCTCTACTACTTTGGCAAAGAACTCATTGCTTGCTTCAAGATTAGCCTTTCTAGTAACTCTGTTAATATATCTTGTAGCATGTGTATTGTCATTGTCTCCCGGTCTTAAAAGTTCTCCCTCGTCCTCGACAATCTTTCCAAAATGTGGATCAATATAATCATAATCCTGTATATCATACTTGTGATTAGATGGGGATACAAACAAAGGATTAAAATATATAACTTCAACGCCCAAATCCTGTAAATAATCAAGCTTATCAAGTACACCCTGCAGGTCGCCTCCATAAAACTCTCTTATTCCCATCTGTGCAGGATACTTATTCCAGTCTTTAACCTGACAGACATGCTCCCCTATATAGTTATATTCATCATCAAGCACATCATTACTCTTATCTCCATTATAGAATCTGTCAACAAATATCTGGTACATAACTGCACCCTTTGCCCACTCTGGTGTCTTAAATCCTGGTGTGATCTGAAAATTATAATATTCGTTAAGATCCTTAATTGCTCCAATCTGGTTGTAAAAACACACTGTCCTGCCAAGCTCAACGCGGAAATAATAATACATTTTCTCTGTTCCAACATTAATCTTAGCCTCATAATAATCAAACATACTCTCGCTTCTGACTCTTGTCATAACATGCTCGACATTATCAACAACTAGATATGCTTTATCTACATTATATCTGCCAGTACGCAGTCGTATCGTTACTTCATCTCCAGGCATTGGCTCTGCCGGACTTCTGTAATCATTAGTAACATCCGAAAACAACGCTCTTGGATGTAGCGTCGGCCTTGCACTGCATGTATAAAAAATACGTTTTTCCCAGGCAGCTAAGTTTCCCATTTCCTCGGTTATTCTCATAGAGAATCCTCCTTAGCATATACTATTCTGATTTTATATCTAAAAGTACAATTTAGCAAGCAAAAAGGCTTTTATGGGTAGCAAAAAAGGCAGCCATGGGGTGACTGCCTTTTTCAGAGAAGGTATTTCTTTTCGATAAGCATTACTGCTTTATCTATAATGTATTGGGGGTTTTTACATTAATTATAATATCTTATTTCCCTCAATAAGTGTTCACAAATATCACTAAATTTATTCAAAATTTTTGTGCATATTTACTATACAATTGTTGTTCCCATAATACCATCATCATCTGTACCGCTTCCATTATCAAAAAGCGCTTCAAATTCTTCTCTTGTTACCTTTTCTTTTTCAAGAAGAAGTTCTGAACTCTTCTCTAATACATCCATATGCTCAGATATTATCTTCTTAGCCTGTGCATAACAGTCATCAATAATGTTCTTAACCTCTTCATCAATGGCTGTAGCAATATCCTCGCCATATGGTCTTGTATGTGCAAGATCTCTTCCAATGAATACCTCATCTTCATCACTGCTTGCATAATTGATAAGACCAAGTCTGTCAGAGAAGCCATACTTGGTAACCATATCTCTTGCTGTCGCAGTTGCCTGCTTGATATCCTGTGACGCACCTGTTGTAATATCATCAAATATCAGCTCCTCAGCAACTCGTCCACCAAGGCTTACAATAATATTCTGTAACATCTTACCCTTGGTATTAAACATTTCATCCTTCTCAGGAAGTGGCATTGTATAACCTGCTGCTCCCATTCCTGTTGGAATAATAGAGATAGTGTGTACAGGTCCGACATCAGGAAGTACATGGAAAAGAATTGCATGACCTGATTCGTGGTATGCTGTAATTTTCTTTTCTTTCTCTGATATAATCTTGCTTCTCTTCTCAACGCCAATTCCAACCTTTACAAATGCATAATTGACATCTGCGTTAGTAATGAACTTTCTCTTGCTCTTGGCTGCATTAATAGCGGCTTCATTAAGAATATTCTCAAGATCTGCACCTGTAAAGCCTGCTGTAGTTCTTGCAAGGCTCTCAAGATCAACATCATCACCTAATGGCTTCTTGGCTGCATGGACATTAAGAATCTCAAGACGACCTCTTACATCAGGTCTGCCTACGACTACCTTTCTGTCGAAACGACCTGGTCTTAATATAGCAGGATCAAGAATATCAACTCTGTTAGTAGCCGCCATAACGATAATTCCTTCATTAACTCCGAAACCATCCATCTCTACAAGCATCTGGTTAAGAGTCTGCTCTCTCTCATCATGTCCGCCACCCATACCAGTTCCTCTTCGTCTTGCAACAGCATCAATCTCGTCAATAAATATGATACAAGGGGCATTCTTCTTAGCCTCCTCAAACATATCTCTTACTCTTGATGCACCGACACCAACGAACATCTCAACAAAATCAGAACCCGATATGCTAAAGAAAGGTACTCCCGCTTCACCCGCAACAGCTTTGGCAAGAAGAGTCTTACCTGTTCCCGGAGGACCTGTAAGAATAACACCCTTAGGAATTCTCGCTCCAAGGTTAGTGTATTTTACAGGGTCTTTAAGGAAATCTACAATCTCTTCAAGTTCCTCTTTCTCTTCATTAAGTCCGGCTACATCCTTAAATGTAACCTTATTGGCATCACCACTTATCATTCTCGCACGGCTCTTACCAAAATTCATCATCTTGGCGTTACCACCACCACCGGCCTGTCTTGTCATCATCATCATAAGTGCAACAACAACGATAAGGCACATACCAAATGGCAGAATAGTTGTCATCCAGATACTGTCTCTCTTAACATCCTTAAGAGTATACTCAACTCCCTTATTGTCGAGCAGCTCCTGAACAGAAACAACATCAGACACATTAAGTGAGTCTTTGCTTCCATCAGAGAATGTAATTGTAAGTGTACCGGTTGGAACTTCTGCATTCTGGCTGATAATAACACTTGTTACCTTGTCATCCTTTAAGTCAGATACAAAATCTTTATACTTATAAGTACTTGTTCTCTGGCTCATCTGAGCAATTACAGCCCAAATAATACCAATTATAATAATCATGAAGAAAATGCTTCCAAATCCTCCAGATTTTCTTTTCTTAGTATCCATCACTTCCTCCTTATTTAATTATGCCTCTCCATCAAGATGTAAAACTCCAACATATGGAAGATTTCTGTAGCTCTGATCATAGTCAAGGCCATATCCTACAACAAATTCGTCAGGAATGTTAAAGCCGTTATACTTAACCTCAACCTCAACTTCTCTTCTCTCAGGCTTATCAAGCAGAGTACATACACATATATCTGCTGGCTTTCTCTCCTTTAACATAGGCATAAGTCTTGCCAGTGTATTACCCGAATCGATAATATCTTCAATAACAATAACATGCTCTCCTTCAATGCTCTCATCAAGGTCCTTCTTAATCTTAATCTGACCGCTTGATGATGTCCCGCTTCCATAACTTGATACCTGCATAAAATCAAACTTAACAGGTACAGTAATTCTCTTGGCAAGCTCGCATGTAAATATAATACTTCCCTTAAGAATACAGATAAGTTTAACCTCCTTACCCTCATAGTCTTTACTTATCTGCTCTCCAAGCTGTGCAATTCTTTCATTAAGCTTCTCCTCAGATATAAGGACACTGATAAATGGTTCTTTCATCGTTTCTCTCCTTTGTCAACCTTAATATTCTCTCTTCTGTATAGTTACTTCCAGCACATTCTGTGTATTATCATCAATCAGGGCACGTTCACTTCGTCGCACCCCCACAGCCCATAAAACTCCGGTATCATCACATACAAGAAGCACATTGTCCCTCATATTCTCCGGCACTTTACGGTCAATAAATTCATTCTTTAGCTTGCGCTGATTTCCTTCTCTGTTAATAACAATTCTGTCTCCAGCCATACGTTTTCTAATGCATGGCTTTCCTGATATTTTATCATAATCAAAGGCTTTAGCATAGCGGCTATTAGCGTAATTTCGATTTTTTTCATAATTAGAATGAAGTGACAACTCAATCTGCACACTTTTCATCTGTAGTGTTTCATTATTATAATAAATATTTTCCTGAATTGTTACTTTCTGCCCAGCCTTAAGCTTTTCAATATCATCGTCCGAAAGTTCATATTCTTCCAGTGGCTCATTCTTATCTTGTCTGCTGACTCTTTCACTGCTAACCACAATATCGTCATATTCTCTTACAGCACATAAGCCATAACATATATCAGCACTGCTGCCAACTGTCTTTCCAACAAGTGCATCAACAGCATTGACATGTATCTTATATATATCCTTGGCAGTTTTTGTAAGATAATATACTGCCCTGTAGATAACTCGTCTTCTTATAACTTCATGAAGTCCTGCAAATTCTTCTCCATCCAGCTTAATAACTACATTATCTCCTTCAGTAACATACTTGTTATAAGCCTTGTCCGCTTCTGACTCAATAAAATCAAAATCCTGCTGTAGCTCACTGGCAGCACTGGCAATATTCTCAACAGTATGTGAATTAATATTGTCAGTCATATAAGGAATAACCACATTTCTTAAAGAATTACGCGTATAATCATTGCACAGATTCGTTGCATCAGTAACATATGGCTGGTTAAAGTCTTTAAGCACTTCTTCAACCTCAGCTCTCGTCACTGAAAGCAGAGGTCTTATAATATTATCCCTTACCGGTCTGATTCCACCTATTCCTTTAAGTGAAGTTCCTCGGGAAAGATTCATAAGAACTGTTTCTGCCTGGTCATTCATATGGTGTGCAACCGCAATCCTTGCATTACGCCCTTTACATGCCTCATTGAATATACGGTACCGTTCTTTCCTTCCTGCTTCCTCAACACTCATTCCAAGCTGCTTTGCAAGCCCGGCGGCATCTATATGATACGCCATGAATTCAACACCCATGCGTTCACACAAGACTCTGGCAAACTCCTCATCATCTCCTGCCTCCTGCCTTATGCCATGATTGACATGCACCACACATAATTCTGTCTGTAGATGCTTCCTCTCTATATACCCCTTAAGCACCATAAGCAGACACACAGAATCCGCGCCGCCTGAAAGACCGACAACCACTCTTTCGCAGTCCGTAAGCATATTATTCTGTTCAATATATCTGTAAATCTTATCTATAATTTCATTCATGCGAGAATTATATTATACGTTCACATAAGTGTCAAACACTCCCAGTACCATAACTGTACAGTCATCAAAAGCCTCCATATTATTATTCTTCAGGGACTCCTCAAGAATCTTTTTCGCAATGCCTGCCGGCTTCTTTACATTTATATTATTAATAATCTCCACCATCTGTTCCTCCTTATTAATTCCAGACAGATTATCAAGCACACCATCACTTATCATTATAATATAATTACCATCATAAAGCTTTTTAGTCGTACAATCGTAGTCCACCTGTTCTAACACTCCCATCGGAAGCGTTGTTGACTTAATAATCTCAACCCAGTTATCTCTTTTTATAAATGTGGATACAGCTCCAAGTTTAATACAGTTAATAACTCCCGCCTGACAGTCAATAATACTCATATCCATAGTTACAGGATTGTTAAATGTAGTTCCCGCAATATACGCAGAATTAATAAGATCAATCGCTGTCTTTTCCTCGAATCCTGCTTCAATGCAGTTTTCCATAAGTTCAATCACCATTCTGCTCTCTGCAAATGCTCTTCTTCCGCTTCCGCAGCCATCCGCAATTGCCGCAACCATTTTCCCACAGCCAAGCCTTTTTAATAAGAAATTATCCCCACTCGTATTCTCTGCTTCTTTACATTTTCTTGCCATACCAGAAAGAATCCTGAAACGATTCTCCTGATAGAACACGTACTGGTTAGGCTCTTCATTTATAATCACCCTGTTGTCCTGATTAGAAAAGAACCGCACCTTGAACACATCAGACACAGCCTCTCGCAACACCCTCTCAGACACGCATCCTTTCATAAATGTTTTCGCAGTTACAAGTATCTCGCGTCTCTTTCCATCAACTACTTTTATATCCTTAACTGAAATTCCCATTGCCATACATTTGCGCTCAAGCTGCCTGTACTCCTGTTTTTCGGGCACTCTGGCATTAAGATTCATTGCAACACATTCCTCTAATATGTCTGCAACGAGAATTAACTGTCTCTTAAATCCATTCTGCTTCTGGTTGGTCTCCCCGTATGCATCACCAAGATTTCTGAATGTTCTGGCTGTTTCCTGCAGACGGTTAATAGTATATGTATATCCGGCATCTTTATATGTATGTTTCATTCATATCCACTTCCTTTCCGGCACTACACCAATGTGAAGTATATATGACTGCATATAAATAAAATGTCGAAGCATGAAAGGCTTATAAAATCTTCCTGCTCCGACATAATATCCGTTATTATAAATGTTACTTGTTATTAGGCTTGAATATCAGTTCATCTGGATATATAAGCCCAAACTTGTTCTTGGCAATCTCCTCAACGAACTTCTTCGTCTTGACGTACTTCTCATATTCTGAGAGTTCATCACTTCTTTTATTCTCATCATCTATCTGTGACTGTAATTCTGTTATCTGCGCCTCATAGTCAGCATTCTTCGCAACAAGTCCTGTTTTGCCTCTCCACAGAACAATACCAAGTGCAACAACTACAACAATAGCAATAGCCATTCCTGCAAGTGCTGAACGTCTCTGCCTTTTAAGCCTTTCTGCACGCTCTCTTCTTGATTCTAATTTCATATATCCTCACCCTTGTGAATCCTTCTTACGCATCTTATTCCTGTGCTCTATATATCTTTTAAGGTTTCTAACTGGTATTGTAATAATATGGACTACATTTTTCAATATAAAACATACCGGTTTTAGTAAAAATTTTATAATCTTCACTGTCCATCGGATATACAACACACTGATGAATCTAAAGTAGAGAAATGCACCAGCTGCTATTCCCATAATTATAAATCCGCGGATAATACCATCTGACACTTTAAAGCACATCAGAAAAACACTTATTCCTGCATATATTCCATATGCAATGTCCTCGATGCTCATAAATACTATTGTTTTATGTCTTATTATTCTTCTGTAAACTCTTATATTATCATACACCCACGCAAGTAATACTCCTCTGAAGAAACTCACTGCCAGTGCGTAAAGCTCCCACACTATTACATGACTTATCATCTGAGCAGCCTGCTCATGAATGAATCTTGTTTCGTCTTCATGCCAGATTCAGAATAGCAGATAGAATCAACTCTTCCATCAAGATCTAACTCGCCCTTCTCGACTGACAGGCGGTTTACATGCAGACCATCGCCCTTTATTGTAATATGACCGTAATCTGATTCCAGCACAACCTTTACCGGGTCAAATGAAACAACATCCGTTATTCCTGTAAAATCAATTCTTTTACGGTCCTCCATATTCAGTCTGTGTGGTCTTCTTACCCTGACCTTCTCCTCCATATACCCTCCTTATAGACATTCCGTTATATGAGAATATATGCATGACCACAATATATGATTACAGGTACTTTGAATTAAAGATACTCAAACATTTCCTTTGCTTCTTCCTTCTTAACAGTATCCTTTACATCAGTAACCTTAGCTCTTACGTTCTTGTTACCAAACTGGATTTCAATAATGTCTCCGACTTTAACATCATAAGATGCCTTCACAACCTTGTCATTAACCATTACTCTTCCTGCATCACACGCATCATTGGCAACAGTTCTTCTCTTTATAAGTCTTGATACTTTTAAATATTTATCTAATCTCATGTTCTTCTCCTTAAGCCATAGGTAAACCCAGCCTGCTGTCCCTGCATTATAACCTGTCCGCCATAGCCATCTACGATTCCATATGCTTTCCTAAAAAGTTGGCTGCTGTCTTTACCATTTTCTTTTCATTATCTGTAAACTTTGGCTTCATGTCAATAGACATCATAAGCACAGTTCCCAAAACATCTCCCTGACATATTATCGGATACATAATTTCCTGCTTAAACTGCGCCTCATCAGTGACTTTCACAAAGCCATCCTCTCCTTCACCTGCAGCAATGGTACATCTTCCCTCCATCGCCTGATTAAGCTCCTTAGTAACAGGCTTATTTATCAGATTCTTCTTATCATTACCTGATGCAGCAATAACCTGTTCCCTGTCTGTTATACATACGGTCATTCCTGTTGCATCTGACAGTGATTCCGCATATTTTCCTGCAAATGTGCTTATATCCCCTATCGGTGAATATTTTTTCAGAATAATCTGCCCCTCAGCATCCGTAAATATCTCCATCGGGTCAGTTTCCCTTATATGAAGTGTCCTTCTTATCTCCTTTGGAATGACAATTCTGCCCAAATCATCTATCCTTCTTACAATTCCTGTGGCTTTCATATTAATAATTCCTCCTGATTCTTACATACTTTCCATAAATTATAATGTATGGGTAGTATGTGGAAAACAGGAAGAATTATGCATTGTATCTCCTGATATGGTTTTAATATACCCCCCAGTTTCAAAAGTTTAAATTTTTTCATTTTTTGAAACCGCTGTGCAATGTTTATTATAATGTCTGCAAATAGTATATGCAAACTGCTATATTCTTACCTTATTGCCTGCTATATTTAACCGATTTCACAACTGTCTCAATACAGTTAATTGCTAATGCAAAAATAATAATTGCAAAAAACAGCTTATTAAAATGTATAAAAATTTGCGGAATCATTTCTGCATTTTCTCCGAATAACTGCTCAACTCCATCAAAAAATGCAGAATTCATAATTCTTCCGTTTAACAACCAAATGAATGTTAATAAACCATCAATAAGATTGGTAATAATTGTAACAATCATTACTCTTTGGGTATAGCTTCCATCAATAAGCTTCACACTTTCTTTTGCAATACCTAAGATACCAAATGCAAGAATCAGATACCATGTTTGTCTGATGTATTCCAGATTAAATAGCGGTTCATACACACTGACACCATTCTTTACAAAAGCAATACATATAATCTGCGGACAAACAAGAAATACAAGAGTAAATATAACTGAAAAGATAATTCCAACAATTGAATCTGCTTTTGAAATCTGATTCGTTTTCTGTGGAACAGGCGGCAGATTGTCTATCCCGTCATTTAATCCCTCCACCTTAATTCCCCTTTTATAGAAAAACGCAAACAACAATGTAACAAATGCAAACCCTGTCAATACACCGCCAAAAATTCCACCTATAATCCTGAATATGGCTATATACCAGATAGTATGCGATGTTACTGCAGCCATGATCTGTGCGAGTAACATTCCCCCGATAACACATGCCGTTACAATTTTCAGTACATACACATACAGATTGTAATAAGGCTGACCAATTAAACAATCCTGTGTTTCACTCTTGTATTTCGAAGCAAGTTCTGCCGGAGTTCCCAGTTCTGTCAGAACAACTCTGATATCATGTTCAGTTGGCATAACATCTCCGCATCGTTCCTCTAGCATATCTTGTATTATTGTCTCTAATTCTGCCGATACATCTTTTTTCAAATCAGCCTTCATATGTTTTGTAACTGCATAAATGTATCTTTCAATCAAATCATTTTTCACCATTTATTCCCCCTCCATAAGAGCATTAATTGACTGGGAAAATTTTTCCCAGTGTGCTTTAATTTTTTTATAAACCAGTTTTCCATCTTCTGTAATGATGTAATACTTTCTCGGCTTCGTTTCATCTGTTTCCCATTCACTTTTTAAAAGTCCCTGACTTTCCAGTCTTCTCAGTAGCGGATATAAAGTATTCCCTTCTATTGAAATCCCCTTTCCTTCTAATTCCTTTATAAGTGAATACCCATACATCGGCTTGTTTAGCTGTGCTAACACTACCATGATAAGTGTTCCTCTTCGAAATTCCAGAATCAGTCCTGAAACAATTTCATCGCAATTCATTCAATCTCTTCCCTTCTTAATTATCCAAATCAACAATATTCATCAGATTGTAGTGTGTCACGCACACTATCATTTTAATTCATCATACTGTATGTCACACACTATGTCAATATTTTTTCTTATAAAAATATTGTGATTTGTCTGTAATACATTTATCATATTAATATGAAGTTATATTGGAGGTTCATTTATGAATGGGGTAAATGGTTATGATAATTTTGATGGACCAACATCGGCATATGTTAAAAGAAACCGAAAAAACGGTTTTGCATATAAGTTTAAGAAAATGCTTTATGAAAGAAAAAAAGCCGAGGTAGAAAAAAGCATTTCTTTTGATGATAATCATGCTATTGAGGAAGTATGTCAGTATGTTCAGGAACAATGGGGATTTAAGGAAGCTGACAGAAATTCTGCTGAGTATAAATTCATGTATAAACAGATAAAGCATGACATAAATAGTGATATTAACCTGTTTCTGTATGTGCGTGAGGATAATGACGCGCATATGGATATCGAAATAGAAACTACCACTGGTTATATTACAGGCGGCGTGACCGGAAAGAAGTCCTCAATTAAGGAATTTAACAAAATTTTGCGTGATGTATTCATATATTATGGTGTCATGCAGGATGACATAATCGAGAAAACCAAAAGATACAAGAATCTTGTGAGTATTCTGATGCAGGAAGCCTAAAAGGAATACAGTTTTTCTAACAAATAAAAACGGAGTTATAAATATGTACACTATACATTCAGACATTTTCCCAGACGGAACTCCTGTTGATGGCTGGTTTCACAATACCAGCATTCCAGAACTCACCAAACTGGGAAAACAATATATTATTACAAATTATGATATACATGATGACGGCAGAATATACACTGATAATTTCCAGAAGCTGATAGACCTTGTATACAATGCTGGTGGCGGTGTAATCGTTATTCCGCACGGTACATACATGACCGGAGCCTTATTTTTCAGGCAGGGGGTTAATCTATATATTGAAGACGGTGCAACACTTATGGGAAGTGACGACATCAGCGATTATCCGGTCTGTGAAACAAGAATAGAAGGTGAAACCTGTCAGTATTTTGCCGCACTTATCAATGCTTCTGGAATAGATGGCTTTACATTATGTGGCAATGGAACGATAGACGGTAACGGCTTACGAAGCTGGAAAGCCTTCTGGCAGCGAAGAACCTGGAATCCTGACTGCACCAACAAAGACGAACAGCGTGCAAGGCTTATCTATATGTCAGGCTGCACCAATGTTACTGTTGCCGGGTTGCACATTTGTAATTCACAGTTCTGGACTAATCACCTTTACAAATGTTCTCATGTACGTTACCTTAACTGCCGCATTACAAGCCCATCTGCACCTGTCAAAGCACCTAGCACTGACGCAATAGACATTGACGCCTGCACTGATATTCTTATTAAAGGCTGCACAATTAATGTAAATGATGACGCAGTTGCTTTAAAAGGCGGTAAAGGACCATTTGCTGACAGTGACCCGGACAACGGTGCTAATGAGCGCATAATTATTGAGGACTGCACATTTGAATTCTGCCACGGCTGCCTTACATGCGGCTCAGAATCCATACATAATAAGAATATAATAATGCGTCACATTAAGGTCTACTCAGGTTACAACCTGCTCTGGCTGAAAATGCGTCCCGACACACCACAGCATTACGAATACATCACCGTTGAAGATGTTCAGGGAAAGATATTTAATTTCATTAACATTAATCCGTGGACACAATTTTTCGACCTGAAAGGAAGAACTGACATTCCCCCGTCTTCCACAGAGCACATTATAATAAGAAAGAATACCTGCACCTGTAATGTTTTCCGCAACATAAAAGAAGCATCAGAACAATACACACTCGCAGATATCCAGATAGATGACAATATAATAGAAGAAATCGGAACACCTTCCGATAAAACAAAACATACCGGAGCAGAATAACTGCCCCGGTATATTTATTATGTATAGCTTATTATATTTACCAATTAAGCTGCTGTCTTCTCAGAGTTCTTCTCGCTCTTTGCATAGCTCTTTACTGAGTTAACTACGATGATTACACCAAGTACAATAAGGAGTATAGCAATTATAAGCTGAAGTCCGTTAGCGATGAATACGCTTCCCCAAGATGTCTGTCCAGCAGGAATTGTAACAGAAGCTGCTAACTTGATAGCCTTAACCATTGCAATTGTTCTCTGTACAAGTGCTGTAAATGTTACACAAAGCATGATGATAAGAGGAGGGAAAAGCATTTTGTTGCTTCGTCCTGTAACCTTTAAGAATACGCAGAGTGTAAGAATTACAAGAGCGCTTAATAACTGGTTAGCTGAACCAAATAATGGCCAGATATTTGCATATCCAATCTTAGTAAGGATGAATCCACATACTAATGTTACGATTGTTGAGAAGTATGTATTGCACAATAACTTTCTCCATCCTTCTGCATGTTCCATATCATCTACGCTGAAGAGTTCCTGGAAACTCATACGACCGATACGGGCAACTGCATCAAGTGATGTAAGAGCAAGAGCAGATACACACATTGTCATGAATACTGTTGCAAAATGTACTGGAACACCAAACATTTCAAAGAATCCTGCTACACCACTACTGAAGATTGCGAATGGTGTCTTAGCTGGAAGTGCTCCGTTGGTAGCAGCTGCACCAGCAACACAAAGGGCAAGTACTGCAAGTAAACTCTCAAGTACCATTGCGCCGTAACCAACCTTAAGCATATCCTTCTCGTTCTCAACTGTCTTAGAAGATGTACCAGAAGATACAAGGCTGTGGAAACCAGAAACGGCACCGCAGGCAACAGTTACGAAAAGAATTGGGAACATTGTTCCAAGCTTTGCATTATTGAATCCTGTATATACAGGAAGATTCATTGAAGGATGTGCAACTACAAGACCAACTGCTGCACCTACGATCATGCAGATGAACATGAATGTTGTCATATAGTCACGAGGCTGCTTCATTAACCACATTGGCATAACTGCAGCGAAGAAGATATATACAAATGTAATATAACTCCATACATCTTTGTTGAACTCAAGTGGGAAGAACATACCAACAGCAAATGCTGCGATAATAAATACAATACCAAGTACTGCTTCTTTCCAGCCTGAAAGATTTAACTTCTTCTGGATAAGACCAAATACAACTGCAAATACCATAAACATGATAGATACCATACCAGCTGAACCATTTGTCTTAGCTGCTGCTGATAAAACAGTAGCACCATCAGCATTTACTGTGTAAGCATTGAATGTACCTGCAACCATATCTGCAAATGCTGCGATAACGATAAGTGTAAATAACCAGCAGAAAAGTAAGAAAATCTTACGACCAAACTTACCGATGTACTTCTCAATGATCATACCCATTGACTTACCTTCATTCTTAACTGAAGCATAAAGTGCACCAAAGTCTGTAACTGCTCCGAAGAATACACCACCGATGAGGATCCAGAGTAAAACTGGTAACCATCCAAATGCTGCTGCCTGAATAGCACCTGTTACAGGACCTGCTCCTGCGATTGATGAGAACTGATGACTGAAAACTGTCCAGCCATTAGTTGGAACGAAATCCTTACCGTCGTTATATTTAACGGCTGGTGTCTCTGCCTTAGGGTCGATACCCCATTTCTTTGCTAACCAACGGCCATAAACCATGTATGCACCAAAAAGTACAACTGCCGCGATAAGCACGATTACTAATGTGTTCATAATGTCACTCTCCTATAAAAATATATTTCACCAGTCAAACGCAGTGGAAGCGGTGCTCCTCGAATGTTGTTCCATTCTCATAGCTACTCGCACAAAAAAAACTTCGTCGATGCACTAATCCATCACTGGATTATGTGCAAAGACGAAGGTATATTATTTCTACTTCCGCGTTACCACTTTGCTTGCCGGATACTCCGACCACTCTACTGCCACTCGGTATATTCATCTCTTATGGCATGCCCTTTTAACGATGGGTACCGGTTCCAACTACTAGACATCTGCCTGTCTTTCACCAGAACTGCTCGCAGGTGAGGGCTTAATCATTCCTTGCTGCCGTCTCTCATCAACTGACGGCTTTCTGTGAGCGGTGATATGAAGAAGTCATTTCCTGTTCTTCGCATTTGACTGTTGATTTGTACATTAAAATATTCCTTTGTAAGTAATTTGTCAATAACAAAATTAAAAGTTTGTTAATTTTTCTTAAATTTCTTAATAAAATCAGGTGTGTTTCACATATTTTAAATATATCAAATCAATTATATTTAATTTTGTTAAGTGTTTTAGATAACCATCCAATCTTCGAACTTATTTGCATTTTCAACAATGTTGACAATTCCATCTGCACCGTAAGTAAATGCCCTGTGAATAAATACATTTACTTCCTCACCCTTCTTTATTGGAGCTTCCTCAACATTTCTTGTTCCGACAACTTCTATGCCGTTGACATTGACAGTTATCTCGACTTCCTTGCCCATGAAAAGCTTGCCTACAACCACGCCCTTCTCAACAGAAGCGGCTGAATCAACCTTCTCATCAAGCCTTGTGATATTGACATTCTCAGGTCTTAATACCGCCTTAACAGAATCATCAAGCTGGTTAAAACCTTTAATCTTATTAATCCGGTCAACATGTACCGGATGTCCCATGAATTCCGCCATAAATGCTGTCTCAGGCTCTCTGTATATCTGTCTTGGCGTTCCAATCTGCTCTATATGTCCCTTGTTAGTGACAATAATTTCATCAGCAACCTCAATTGCCTCATCCTGGTCATGTGTTACAAATATACTTGTGATTCCAACCTTTGTAATCATGTCACGAAGCCAGCTTCTTAACTCCTGTCTTACCTTCGCATCAATTGCTGCAAATGGTTCATCAAGAAGCAGAAGCTCCGGATTAGGTGCTAATGCCCTTGCAAATGCTACTCTCTGCCTCTGTCCGCCTGATAACTGGCTAGGGTATCTTTTCGCCATGCCTGAAAGTCCGACAAGCTCAATAAGCTCATCAACACGTTTCTTAATGTCCGATTTTTTCCATTTATTGACCTTTAATCCAAATGCAATGTTATCATACACTGTCATATATCTGAAAAGTGCGTAGTTCTGGAAAACAAAACCTATTCCACGCTTACTTGCCGGCACATCATTAACAACCTTGCCATCAATAATAATATCACCTGAATCCGCAGTCTCAAGACCTGCTATCATTCTTAAGATGGTAGTTTTGCCGCTTCCGCTAGGTCCAAGCAGCGCAATAAGCTTCCCCTTCTCAATTCCAAGATTAATATTATTTGATGCTTTAAATGTGCCATATGTCTTATTGATATTACGAAGCTCTACATATTTTTCTGTGTCCTGCTGTAATTCTGCCATAATCTGTTCCGCCTTTCTGTTGTAGTGCGTTTCTATCCTTCCTGCTGCTCTTTCTCTGACTTAGCTGCCTGCTGCCCCTTGTATTCAAGTACACTTCGAAGCACAAGTATAATAACCGCCATCAGCACAAGAATTGCTGACACTGCAAATGCTCCCGTAAAATCATATCCCTGATACAGAAGCTCAATATACAGCGGCATCGTGTTAGTTCTTCCGCGCAAATGTCCTGAAAGAACGGATACCGCGCCAAACTCCCCCATTGCTCTCGCTGTACACAGTACAATACCGTAGAGAAGCGGCCATTTGATATGCGGGAATGTAACCTTCCAGAATATAGTCCAGCCATTGGCACCCATAAGCGCTGCGGCCTCCTCCTCGTCAGTTCCCTGCGATGTAAGAACCGGTATCAGCTCCCTTGATATGAATGGAAATGTTACAAATATAGTTGCAAGCACGATACCCGGAACTGCGAATATAATTCTTACTCCCATAGCCTTAAGATATGGATATATAAAACTCTGTCTTCCAAATGTTAGCACATATATAAGACCTGCTATAATCGGCGAAACAGTGAGTGGTAAATCTATTAAAGTAGATATAATCTTCTTGCCATTAAACTGGAATTTCGTAATAAGCCATGAAGCAAATATTCCGAAAAATGTGTTGCACACAACCGCAATAAGCGAAACCTCTATTGTCAGCTTAATTGAATGAAGCGCATATTTGTCGGTAACTGCTGCCAGAAATACCTTTATGCCCTTAGAAAATGCTGTGTACATTACATAACTGAGGGGCAGAATAAGCATCACAAATAAAAACAACACACTTATACCTATTAGAATCCATTTTAACGGACCTGAATCTTTTCTTATGTTCATACACTAACCCCTTTCTATGAAATTCCACTTACAATCTTCGATGTCCTGCTCTGTAACACTGCATTTATAAAGAGAATAATAAATGCGATGAAAAGCATTACAAGCGCTATTGATGTTGCACTTGCATAATCATATTCCTGTAATTTTGACATAATCATAAGCGGTGCTATCTCTGTCTCATATGGTGTATTTCCTGCTATAAATACGACACTTCCATATTCGCCAAGTCCTCTTGCGAACGACATTGTGAATCCGCCGATAAGTGCCGGAAGTATCTCTGGAAGAATTACCCTGAATACTGTCTGTCTGTTGGTTGCTCCAAGCATGTTGGCCGCCTCCTCGTACTGGATATCCACCTTTTCCAGCACCGGCTGGACAGCCCTCACTACGAATGGTATTCCAACGAATATAAGTGCGAATATAATTCCCAGCCTTGTATATGCAATCCGGATTCCAAATTTGCCAAAAAATGCTCCAAGCCAGCCATTAGTTGTTGTCAGATGTGTAAGTGCTATACCCGCAACAGCTGTCGGCAGTGCAAATGGAAGTTCAATTATTCCATTCATAATCTGCTTACCAGGAAAGTTGTATCTTACAAGAACCCATGCAAGAATTATTCCCATAACTGCATCTATAAGTGCCGCGATTAACGCTGTCTCAAGACTTACTCTATAGCTTGAAAGCACCCTCGGCCTTGTAACTGTCGTTATGAATTCAGTAAACGACAGCTTTGCCGAGAATATCACAAGTGTACATAAAGGGATAACAACAATGAATCCTAACATTGCAATTGTTATTCCAAATGAAAGACCAAAGCCCGGTATTACTCTTTTTTTCTTTCTTTTCTTCTCTTTCATTCTGCCGTTTCCCCTTTCCTTAATCACTTCTTCTCATATATCTTGTCGAACACTCCGCCATCCTTGAAGTGCTTCTTTGTAGCTTCATTCCAACCTCCAAAATGTGCTATGTCCGTAAGTTCTACATTGGTTACTATCCACTTTCCATCAGCCGAAAGTTCTGTGATTGTGTTGCCCTTCGATTCTGTGGCATATTTTTCAAGGATTGTTTTATTAGATGGTCTGTAATAGTTCTGTGCCTCTAATTCCTGTGCCTCATCTGAATACAGATATGAAAGGTACTCTGTCGCAACACCTCTTGTTCCTCTCTCGTCAACCACCTCGTCTACAACCGCTACTGTCGGCTGGCACAGAATTGACACAGATGGAACTACTATGTCGTACTTGTCAGGACCTTCTTTAAGTGCAAGAAATGCTTCATTTTCCCATGCTATAAGCACATCGCCCTGTCCATTTTCTGTAAATGTTGTCGTTGCACCTCTTGCTCCTGAATCAAGCACCAGCACATTTTTATAAAGCTTCTTAATGCTTTCCTCTATCTGCGTCTCTGACTGTCCCTGCTTCTCAAAGTAATACCATGCTGCAAGATAATTCCATCTTGCACCGCCTGATGTCTTAGGATTAGGTGTTATAACTCCGACTCCGTCTTTTAACAGGTCGTTCCAGTCCTGAATGTTCTTAGGATTGCCCTTTCTTACAAGAAACACGATTGATGATGTATATGGTGAACTGTCTAAGTCAAACTCACTTGTATAACCATCTTCTATAAGCCCTGCATCTTTAATGGTATCTACATCCCCCTCAAGTGCAAGTGTTACCACATCTGCCTCAAGTCCGTTAGCTACCTCAAGCGCCTGCTTTCCCGAACCGCCATGTGACTGGACTACGCTTACATCCTGTCCATGAAGCTCTTTCCAGTGCTTTGCAAAAAGCTTATTATATGATGCATACAATTCTCTTGTCGGATCATATGAAACATTGGTTATCTCAACTGGCTTTGAATAATCAACATCATCTGCTGCTTTACCAATGCCGCAGCCTGTAAGACTTGTAAGCGTTCCTGCTATCGTCACAACTGTAAGTGCAGTTGCAACTGCCTTTGTTAATGCTGATTTTCTGGTTCTTTTTTTCTCATTGTTGTTAAATCTCATAATAAGTTCCTCCTGAAATTCGTAGTCTGATTAATTAGTAATAATTCAAGAGTGGCTTATCATCTTCCACGGCGTTACAGTTAACTGCAATAACCGGTTATTTCCAAAGGAAGAATCAAAGTCATTCTTTCTTCTGAAAACATACAACAGCAGCAACAGCTTTCCTGTGTACCTGATGTCTTAGATAAATGTTTCATAATCAATTCCTCCTTCTTAATTCCTACTAAGTTTATATGTTACTATGTTGCAGATTATATACCTACTAGGTTTGTATGTCAATAGAAATTTTGAGGTTTCTGTCTTTTTGGACTTCCTACTGCCCTCTCTCCACTTTAACGTCCAATCCGCCGCGCCTTTGCACTAGTCAACAAAAAGTAGACACCACTTTATATTTTTATACATCATTTAA